>Ga0206125_10000011_pt1 | contig 338681 bp, 285 predicted proteins | sample Helgoland_Spring_4_FD_148598 | JGI IMG/M metagenome (GOLD analysis project Ga0206125, IMG submission 148598) | Pelagic subsurface seawater microbial communities from Kabeltonne, Helgoland, North Sea - Helgoland_Spring_Bloom_20160331_1 | ecosystem: Environmental > Aquatic > Marine > Epipelagic...
CAATCCCACGGTCACCCAGCTGTCATAGGGCAGCTCTGGGTAGACCCCGAAAAGCACCGAGTTGATGCCATTGGGAGTGGCTGCACCCAGCAGGGCATGGAAGTAGCTTGTCGTAGTCTCGACCAATGTAGGATTGGTAGCGTCACCCGAAACCGAAGACATAAAGTCTGTGGCATTGTTCATGGTGACATATAGACGGGTGCAGCTGTAGCCTGTCAAGTCAACCGCCTGAAAGGTGATTGGACTAATCAGGACGCCGATATCTTCGGCAACAACCTCGACTTCGAGGTCATACCCTTCAGGGGCAGGGGCTGAATTCACAGCAACCTGCTGCTGGGAAAGGGCTGCGGTAAAACAGCAGAAGAGGACTGTTACCAGAGTGATGGTCTTGGACATCATGTCAAGCAATTTTGGTTAAGCGCGGTTAATATTCTCCGAAGAGATATCCGAATTTAATAGGGATCAATTCAACAATCGACCCCGCTGACAAAATCGCAATCTCAACCCCCACTAAGAATCTTCATTTCGTCTATGTTTTTTGTCTTTTCGTCGATTTTTATTTTTATCAAAGTCCGTTCATATAGAATTATACGGTCTGTGTCTGTGAATTATCATCAATCATCTCGAGTCGATTGAAAGCCCGCCAATTCTGCTGAACCGAAAGGCGCAGGCAGGAAAGAAATTTTGCTACATTTGCGCCCCCTTTGGTACCATAGCTCAGGTGGTAGAGCAATGGATTGAAAATCCATGTGTCCCTGGTTCGAATCCAGGTGGTACCACACCAAAAACAAGCGGACTGCGGTCCGCTTGTTTCATTTCTGACCTTTCCAAAATGAAGGCTGCATTGGCACCCACCTCCGACATTCACGTTGACCCTCTGTTCGCATCATTGAGACAATGGTTGGGCGACAATTCCCCTACGTCTGTAGCTGTAGTAACAGACCCTATGACGGAAAAATGGTGCCTCTCCGCATTGAATCCACATTTGCCTCCCGGTACCCAGTTTTTACGGTTGGGACAACATGGCGAAAAGATCAAATCCCTGGAGCATGCACATGCGCTTTGGGACAGTTTTGAAGGGATGGGTATGGACCGACATGGCCTCGTTATAGCGCTGGGCGGCGGTACGATATCTGACCTGACAGCGTTTGCAAGCAGCACGTACTTGAGAGGGGTTCGTTTCTGGTTGATTCCCACAACCCTGCTCTCCATGGTCGATGCCTCAATAGGTGGAAAAACGGGCATCAATTTTCGAGGCTTAAAAAACAGGATTGGTACGTTTGCCAAACCCGAAGGAGTGAGCATCCACACCGACTTTCTCGATACGCTCGATGCACGAGAAATGGCCAACGGATGGGCCGAACACATCAAGCACACATTGCTCGCGTCAGAGGATGCCAAAGAGCTCCCTTGGGAGAAAACCCTCGAAAGCGCCAATGCGGAGGCGTTTGAAGCGGCTATACTTCGCTCAATCTCTATCAAGTCAAACATCGTTGATCAGGACGCGCTAGAAACCAAGGGCACCCGGAAAACCCTCAATTTTGGGCACACATCAGGCCATGCTCTTGAGTCTTGGGCGATGGCGCAATCGTTGGAGGTCAAGCACGGTGAGGCCGTGGCGTGGGGAATGCGCTTGGCCTTGAAGATGAGTGAATTCAGCTCCGATTGTCCTCAGGTAAAGCCCGGGGACTTTGATGGGATTTCTCGTTCATTGGCCACGCTCATTCCGTTGCCTTGCGCGGTTCCCGACGCCGAAGTTCTGTGGGAATTCATGCGCAGCGACAAGAAAAACCTCGGAGAGCAGGTGAATGTGGTGCTCCTCAATGGTCTCGGTTGTCCCAGAGTCGATGTAAATGTGACCCTTGCAGACTTTGAGCAGGCCCTCGCAGGACTGCCCGAGGATTGATTTCACTGTCTGACCCTAAACCTCTTCTATTGTGGCGCGGCTCTGCGCCTTAATTTCGCACCATGGAGGTAACCACCCTCGACGTTGCCAACTTACTCGACGGCCAATTGGACGACGTCCCCAACCAGTCACTCTCAGGATTTGCTGGAATTGAGGACGCCGCAAAAGGTGACTTGACTTTCTTGGCCAACCTGGCCTACGAAGGACACTTGTATACCACGGGTGCGAGTGCAGTTTTGGTTTCCAAAGAATTTGTGCCTTCCGCCCCAATGCAGCCTGGCACCTGCCTGATCCGCGTGGAAGATCCCTATGCGGCCATGGCGAAGCTGATGCAAGCTTACGGTACAAGTGCAGGAGAGCAACCGGGACCGACACAAGTCCATTCCTCAGCCGTGGTAGAAGACTCTGCCGAAATTGGAGATGGCGTCATCATAGGGGCCCATTGTTATGTCGGCGCCCACAGCAAAGTCGGCAACGGGACCAAAATGATGACCGGTAGTATTGTAGGAGACCATTGCACAGTCGGGGCAGAAGTCCTTCTGGGTGTGCACAGTGTTATTGGCAACAAGTGCACTGTGGGTGACAAATGCATCCTACAGACCGGGGCCACCATTGGTGCAGATGGATTTGGATTTGCCCCTACCGACTCTGGGTTCGAAAAAATCCCCCAGTTGGGCAATGTGACCATCGCTGCCGGGTGCGAAATAGGTGCGGGCACCACCATTGACCGGGCAACCTTGGGGTCCACCATTTTAGATGAAGGCGTAAAGCTGGACAACCTCATTCAGGTGGCCCACAACGTCCGCATCGGTAAGCACACTGTGATTGCCGCCCAGACTGGAATCGCTGGGTCTACCGAAATTGGAGCGCACTGCATGATTGGAGGGCAAGTGGGCATCAATGGCCACATCAAAATCGCGGACGGCACCAAAGTCGCCGCCAAAAGCGGCATTACAGCGAGCATCACCGACCCCCATCAGGTCCTGCAAGGCAATCCGGCACAGCCCATTCGGAAGCACCAACACATGCAGCTTGCCATTCGCAAACTCGCAAAGGAATTTACCCGCCACGGGAAGGGACCAGACTCAGCAAAGACTGGCTCCTGAAACCGCCTTTGAAATTCGTCGACACCATGAAGAAGGAGAATTCACCCGCACCCATTGCCGCCCCAGTCCAACAAAGGACTTTGGCCAGCGCTTTTAGCCTGGAGGGCATCGGCCTCCATACAGGGCAAAGCACAAAATTGACGGTGAAGCCTGCACCTGCGGACCACGGTTATGTGTTCCAAAGAATGGACATAGAGGGAGAGCCTTTGGTCCCTGCGAATTGTGACCTTGTGGTCGAGACCCGACGGGGAACCACCCTTGAAAAAGGCGGTGTCCGCATCTATACCACAGAGCACCTGTTGGCGGCCTTGTACGGGAGTGGCATCGACAATGCACTGATCGAGATGACCGGCCCTGAAGTGCCCATTATGGATGGCAGCAGCTGGCCCTTTGTGGCGCACATCGAAGAAGTCGGCGCTGTGGATCTGGAAGCGGACCGACACATCCTCAGGCTGACCGAATCGGTCACTTACCATGACGGAAAAGGGGTTGAAATGCTCGCAGTTCCTCCAGTCAACCAAGAATTCAGGGCCACGGTGATGGTGGATTACCACAGCCCCATATTGGGCACACAGCACGCCACCATGTACCACATGGGCCAGTTTGTTCGTGAGATCAGCCGGTGCCGGACTTTTGTCTTCCTGAAAGAAGTGAAGTCACTCTTGCAACAGGGCCTGATCAAAGGTGGCGACCTTGACAATGCCATTGTTTTGGCAGAAAAGGAATACAGCCAAGCAGAACTCGATGAGGTCGCAGCTTTGTCTGGCAAAGACAGCCTCAAAGTTGAGCCCGGCAAAATCGGGGTCCTCAACAACACCACCTTGCAATTCGAAAACGAGCCCGCGCGCCACAAGTTGTTGGACATCGTGGGAGACCTTGCCCTAACGGGCTTCTTTATCGAAGGGCACATTCTGGCCGCTCGGCCAGGCCATGCTGGGAACATCGCCTTTGCTCAACTGCTGAAGCGCAAGAAAAATGCCGAAGCGGGCATTCCCCGTTATGACCCAAAGGCAGAACCTGTGATGGACATCCAGGACATTGAGAACCTGCTCCCCCACCGCTACCCTTTTCTGCTGGTCGATAAAATCATCGAGCGCCAAGATGACAGCATCATCGGTCTCAAGAACGTCACCATGAATGAGCCCTTTTTTCAAGGGCACTTTCCTGGAAACCCCGTAATGCCCGGCGTGCTTCAGATAGAAGCTATGGCGCAAGTGGGGGGGATATTTGCGTTGAGCGGTGTGGAAGACCCCGAAAACTGGTCGACCTACTTCATGAAAATTGACAATGTCCGGTTCAAGCAAAAGGTCATCCCTGGCGACACCATCCTTTTTAAGTTACAATTGGCCAGTCCCATCCGCCGGGGTCTGGTGCACATGACGGGACGGGCTTATGTCGGAGACAAACTGGTCTCAGAAGCGGAGATGCTTGCTCAAATCATCAGGGACCGGGTCCCATCATCTTCTGAAGCATGAATCAAGCAGAAACAGCGCCGATGATCTCTCCGATGGCATCTGTTCATCCTGATGCGACCATTGGAGAAGGAGTAACCGTTGGTCCTTTTGCGACCATTGAAGCCAATGCGCACATCGGATCCGAAACCTGGATTGGACCCAACGCCACCATATTGAGCGGCTCGCGCATCGGGGCCCATTGCCGGATCTTTCCCGGTGCTGTCATCGGCGGTGTCCCCCAGGACTTGAAATACGCTGGTGAAAACACCACTGTGGTGATCGGCGATCACACCACCATTCGCGAGTGCTGCACCATCAACAGGGGCACGACCGACCGCATGACCACAAGAGTGGGGTCACACTGCTTGCTCATGGCCTACACCCATGTGGCCCACGATGCTGTGGTAGGAGACCACTGTGTCTTGGCCAACAACGCCAACATCGCAGGCCACGTGACCGTGGAGGACTGGGTCATTATAGAAGGCGTTGTGGCTGTGCAACAGTTTGTTCGCATCGGACAACACGCATTTGTTGCGGGAGGGTCACTGGTGCGCAAAAACGTTCCCCCTTTCGTCAAAGTCGCCCGAGAGCCGTTGAGTTACATCGGAGTCAATGCCATTGGTCTAAGACGGAGGGGCTTTCCCGATGAATTTGTGCGCGCAGTAGAAGACATTTACCGAACCCTGTATGTGACCGGAGGAAACATGTCGCAGGCACTCAAGGTGGCCGAACTGGAATTGCCGGTTAGCGACGCCAAAGAGACCATTTTGGAATTTATCCGTGCCTCGGACAAGGGCATCGTTCGCGGACCCTTCTGATGCAAGTGCTCCCACTGGGCATCACTCTGCGTCAGGTCGGGAAGCGACATGGCAGGCAGTGGATCTTGCGTCAGGTCGACTTGCAGGTCACTGCAGGCAGCACCTTGGCGATACTGGGAGCCAATGGCAGCGGTAAATCGAGCCTCTTGAGGCTCATGTGCGCATTTGACAGGCCCAGCGAAGGCGAACTCTCTTGGAACTGCGGAGGGAAAACCCTCACCGCTATGGATGTCCCCACCTGCATGGCATACTGTGCACCCGATCAGGGTTTGATCGCGGATTTAGATGTTGCCGAGCACATCTCATTGCACCAGAGCCTCCGACAGCCCATTCCAGGTACATCCGGCCAACAGGTTTTAGAACTGGCACTGCTCAGCGGAAAAGGCAACGTCCGCGTCCGCGACTTGAGCTCTGGTATGCGACAACGGTTGGCATTGGCATTGGCATTCTCAACAGATGCCAGCGCCTTGTTCTTGGATGAACCCACTTCCCATCTGGACCGAGCTGGAAAGTCCTGGTACCAAACATTGGTGGCCGATTGGCGGCTCGGACGAACGCTTGTCGTGGCCTCTAACCACGACCCTAAAGAGTATCCGGCAGCGGATTCAGTTTGGGAATTCCCACAACCCTAAACAATCGTTTAGGATTTAAGTCTCTGTATTACAGTGTCTTACTTTCTTTTCCTTTGATTTTTTCGGTTGAATTGAAACCGAATTGAAGAGCCCCCCGTAAAGGAGCCTGAATCCACATTAAACCCATTCAATATGATTCGCTCTTTTTCCCTTCTTCTTGGCCTTTGTGGCCTCCTTCTTCAAACGGTTTCAGCAATATCTCCACAGGATGACCTGTGCAAGGTTGAGCAAGACCACATCAATACGGCCATCTACATTGACGGTCAGCAGTTGACACAAAACCTGCGGGCTTGCGCCAAAGGCACCATCTCTTCAGTGGAGATCATTGCCAGCGCCGACTTCAATGGCGGCTACTTCGATGTCTCCATCTTGGATGAGACGTATACGCCCAAGGCCATGCAGACCATCACTGCAGACAATTACAACGGTACGAGCTTCGTACTCGGCAACTTGTCTATCCCTACCCTGTTGAACGACCAGTTCACATTGGTCATCCGCGCCAAGAACGGTGCTTCTTGCGTGGTTCCAGGAACGGACGATGCTGACATGTTTGCCGGAGAGGCACGCCTCCAAGGTGAGTACTTGGCCAAGAATGCCAAGTTCACTGTAGGTGTTCGCACTGGCACACCGCAATTGGATGCTGCTTTAGATGGACGGAAGTCTGACATTGGAAATGTCACCCCTCCAGCCAATGCCATGAGCCGCACAGCTTCAGGCCTTGACCTGCAAGTTTCAGGCGACTGCAATTCCGCACAGCGTGAGTCCAATGGTGTCCTCAATGTTGTTGGAGGCACTTTCCTTCAGACATTCTATGCCTGCGAGCGTGGGCGTGTGATCGAAGCCAAATTGGCCATGCCTTATGTGAAGCCCGAATTTGACTACACCTATTCCCTCTCCCATTTCAATGGCGATGTTATTGCCAAGGGCACCTTTACGAGTGAAAACGTAACGGATGGTGAACTCAAGCTCACTTTTGACAAAGGCAGTGTGCGCAAAGGCCAACAGCTGGCCTTGAAGGTGAACTGCCCAGAAGGCAGCCGTGTAGCAATGCTCGCTAAGGGGGTCAACAGCACCGACTTTGGCCGCTTGTACATCGATGGCCAGACGGTTCCGTTTAACATCGCCATGGCTGCTGGTATCGAGACAGCTACGGCAGAGGATGTGCTGGGCACAGACGATGGCCGCGTAGCCTTGGCTTTGAGCGCCTACCCCATTCCCTTTGGAGACGCCTTGAGCGTTAAAGTAAAGGGCGCTGTAAAAGAAGGGGCCCTCTTGCAAGTGTTGGACCATCAGGGCGCTCCCCTCAAGTCAGTTACACTGACTGCGGGCAAGCTGGAAGCTCCTGTGCGTTTCACCGACTTGGGTGATTTGCGTCCGGGCATCTACAGCTTGCGTCTGCTGAGTGGACGCCAGGCTGTATCCATCCGAATCATGAAAAGTTGATTCCTCAATAACAACTCCTCCCTAAAAAGGCCGTCTTCACCCGAAGGCGGCCTTTTTTGATTTAAGCCTGGTGAGCAGGGCGCAGCAAATCGAAGACCGTCTTGACTGGCGCAAATGTCCGCGAAGGCACTTCGACAAACAGGGTGTTCCAGCGGCCCATGGAGCCATTCCATAAGCCAGGGTGCTCCAGCCCGATAAGTGGTCGCCCAGCGTGAGACTTTGAGACCAAAAAATCCCTTCGGGGATCCACAAAACGGCTCAGATCATAGGGGACTCCCTGGTCATTGTGCATCACACAAATCAGATCAACAGGATTAAAATGGGTCGCCCCTGCGATGCAATTGCCTATGAGCGGATTGCCCAAGTCCATTTCTGCGGACTCTACAATTTGCGCGCGAAGCGTTCCCTCGTCATCGAGCAACCAAAAAGGCCCGCCACCAGGTTCACCTTCGTTGCGGACCATTCCCGCCACCAGCAACGGGCGATCCAAGGCGGACCGCAAAGCGGAAACGCCATCTGGACGGGGCGCTGATGGGTGCGCAATGCCCCTGCCAAGCCACAACTCAGCGGGCCTTGTATTTCCCTCTTCCAACGCCTTGATCGCTTGCACCCGGGCTTCATCCAGCTCAGCTGTCAATCCCAGCAGGGCTTTACGCCAAGGCAAGACCTCCTCGTGGGCCGTCGTTGGGCGGACATTGTCAATGTTTTTGATGCTCACATAAGCTCCGGGGTGGGCTAGGGCCACATCGTTCAGGTTGCGCAACAAGGCGCCGTGCCCGCCGGGTCTAAACATGGGTGTGCCATCCTCATGAACAAAAGGCCTTCCATCCGTCCCCGTCGCCATGGTATCGGTGGAAAGGTGCTGCACGGATGTGCTTATCGCCACACCAATCTTTGCGGCCCATTGTTGAATCCGCTCCTTCCACATGGCCTGACCTTCTTCAGGTAAGGTAAAATGAACGTGGGGAGATGGATCCTCCAACAATGTGGCCTTCCATTCGTGCATGTGCTCCTCAAAAGCCGTGCGCGTCTCAGATGGATAGGTGTGAAAAGGAAGGCCGCCTTTTGGCATGTTGGGCAGGCCTAAACGGACCATGACCGCATCCAAACGGTCCGCAGTTGTATCACACAGCCCTGTGGCCTCAGCAGCGGATCGAAAAGGAAACCTGTGCCATTGGGCATCGAGCTGCTTCAGCGCTTCTTCGTTTGATGAAGCCAAAGCCTTAAACATCCTGCTGGCTGCGCCGCTTGCTGGAACCAGCCTCACAGCCTGTCCGGCTTCGAGTGCAGCGCCCTTGGCGGCCAGCCGCTTCATCGTTTTGTCCGAAAGAGATTTGATCCCATCGCCCCTCTGACAAGGAGACTGAGGCGTGCAATGCGACGGCCCCCCCTGCAAACGGGCCCATTGACGGTTCAACTCGCTTTCTGAAATGCCATGTGCAGATGCAGCTTCAAGAAATTCCCGGGTCAATGCAGATGGCATGGCGCAAAAATACCTCGCCAAAGCCGAATACGTGCGTGAAGAAAAGGAAACGGTCGGCCGTCAATCAAGCGCGGTAAAGGCGCTCGCCACCGCGATTTACTGACGCTTTGGTTGCAGCTTCTGTGCCCAACTTAGGGCTGTGCAACAACCCACCAGCGCGGTCCGCGCGCAGGGCGCCAAGGGCAGCTTCAAGAAGGACCTTTGCATTGGACAAGGCGGACTTCAAGGCCTCTGTATCCCCTGATGTCCGGGACAGGTTTTCTACCACCAATATTTCCTTCAACAGCCCCTGCATGCCCAGCATGCCAATGCTGCTTTTGGCTTTATGCGCCAGCGGATGAAGCCCGTCCCATTGACCGGTGCTGGCCAGCCGGGACATTTCCGCGAAATACTTCGGCACCTCCTCCTCGAAAATATCGAGGATGCGCAGCACCATGGCATCGTTGCCTTGGAACACCTGCTTGAGGTAATCGAGGTTGTAATGATTCGCGTGCATAATAGAACCTTGCCGAACGGAATCCGACAGCACTACTACGGGACAAACCCGCGCAGGGTTACCGATATTTGCAACATGTCTCAAGACGACACCACAAAGCGCATTTTGGTCACTGGCGGAGCGGGCTTTATTGGCTCACACACCGCTGTGGCATTGACCGAAGCGGGCTACACCCCCGTTATCGTAGATGACTTGCGCAACAGCCGGCCTGACGTGCTCGCAGGGATTGAACGCATTTTGGGGAAAAGCGTGGAATTTCATGCGGTGGATTGTTCAGACGAAGCGGCCATGAAGGTTGTCTTTGACAGGCCGGTTCTCGGTGCCATCCACTTTGCAGCGGACAAGGCTGTGGGAGAAAGTGTCACCTCTCCCGAGAAATACTTCTCAAACAACATCGGTGCTACATCTAAACTGACCCATATGCTGCGCATGGCGGGTGTTCAGCATCTGGTGTTCAGTTCCTCATGCACGGTTTACGGAGAAGCGGTGGCTTTGCCCGTGGGAGAATCCGCCCCCATTCAACCTGCTGCCTCTCCCTATGGATTCACCAAACAGGCCTGTGAAACTTTGCTTGGCTACAGCCATGCTGCCGCAGAGGGGCAGCTGGGCATTGCCTTGTTGCGCTACTTCAACCCCATTGGGGCACACCCCTCAGCTGAGATTGGGGAATTGCCCATAGGTACCCCTGCCAACCTGGTGCCATTCTTGACCCAAAGTGTGGCGGGATTGCGGCCTGAACTGACCGTGTTTGGGTCGGACTACCCCACGGCGGATGGAACCTGCGTCCGAGATTACTTGCACGTTTGCGACCTCGCCGAAGCCCATGTTGCAGCCCTGCAATGGCTGGAGCAGAACAACGGTGCCATGGAGGCTTTTAACCTTGGCACGGGCACTGGAAGCAGCGTGAAAGAGGTGATTTCGGCGTTTGAAGCCGCCACAGGCAGACCGGTGCCGCACCGTTTTGGAGCGCGCCGATCCGGTGATGTTACAGCCATTTACGCCGACGCGAGCAAGGCGGCGAATCTGCTTGGCTGGAAGACGAAACGTTCTTTGGAACAAAGCCTGGGCGATGCCTGGCGTTGGCAAGAGAAGCTTGCCCCGTGAGCCTTAAGGGATACCACCCCATTCGATAAAAGACCGGACCACGGCAAACCCCAGAAGAAAGCCCAGGGCCAGTTCTTTGGGTGTATGCACCCCCAACCTCATCCGGGACCACCCCACTAAACCTGCCACTGCAAAGCCGATGGGCAATGCTGCTCCCAGGCCGAGGTCGTGCAGCATGTTGAAAGACCAAAGGGCACCCAGTGCACCCCCTTGAGCCAGAAGGTGCATGCTCACCTTGATCCAGCGTGTCAGCACCATGGCGATGGCCAAGGACCCCATCATGGCCAAGACCAAAGCCAGCACCTCCGAGGGAAGAAACACACCGGGGCGGGTCAAGGCATAATAACCCAGCATCTGGTAGAACATGACCACGAAAAAGGGCACGGCCCGCTCACTGCGCTGCGAAGCTTCGAGGTCACTTAAGGCGCCGCGCCGGTGCAAGGCATAAATAGAAATGGCCGGTGCGACAGCATTGATCACCAAAATGGCGGTGACGTAAAGCATCATGGCCGGCTGCAGCCTCAACCAAGGATCCACCGACCACAACAGCAAGAACAGAAAAAGGGGCACCCACAAAGGGTGCAGCACGTATGAAACGACCAATGCCAAGGACCTCATCAGAGCTCTTTGCGCAATCGGGCCACAGGAATGCCCAGCTGTTCCCTGTACTTCGCGACCGTTCTTCGCGCGATGCGGTAACCCTTGTCCTGCAGGACATTCATGAGCTTCTCATCGCTCAGCGGCTTGCGCTTGTCTTCTGCATCAACGGCTTCTTCCAAGATTTTTTTGACCTCCCGTGTAGACACCTCCTCCCCGCTCTCGGTGGTGAGGGATTCGCTGAACAGCGATTTCAGCAAAAAGGTGCCGTAAGGGGTTTGGACATATTTTGAATTGGCCACCCGTGACACGGTGCTGATGTCCATGTTGATGCGTTCCGCGATGTCTTTGAGGATCATGGGGCGAAGCTGTGTCTCATCGCCTGTGAGGAAATACGCCTCTTGCAACTGCAGGATGGCCTGCATGGTCACCCGCAAGGTGTTTTGACGCTGTTTGATGGCATCAATGAACCACTTGGCCGCATCGACTTTGCGCTTCACGAATGTGATGGCCTCTTTTTGGGTGCGGTCAGGGGACTTGGACGCCGCATAGCCCTGCATCATGTCGCGGTATTCGTTGGAGACCTTCAGCTCGGGGGCATTGCGCCCATTGATTTGAAGCCGCAGCTCGTCCCCTTCTACAGCAACATGAAAATCAGGGACTACGGCTTGAATGGGGCGGGCGTTGTCTGCGCCAGAATTTCCCGGTTTGGGGTTCAATCGGGTGATCTCAGCCATGGCAGAACGGAGGGCGTCTTCCCCAACATCCAGCCGGGCCACCAGCTTGTCGTAATGCTTTTTGGTGAAGGCATCGAACTGCTCGTCCAATATCCGCTTGGCCAATGCCAATCCTTCACGTCCATCAGCGCCGGCCAACTCCAACTTGCGCTCGAGCTGCAGCACCAGACATTCCCTCAGGTCGCGCGCCCCCACACCTGCCGGATCCAAACGCTGTACGATCGCCAGAATGTCCTCCAACTCCTCCTCTGCGACTTCTACCCCTTGACCAAAAGCGAGGTCAGAAGAAATCGCATAGAGGTCGCGCCTGAGGTAACCTGCTTCGTCGAGGTTGCCGATCAAGAAAGCGGCCAACATGCGCTGACGGTCAGTCACCGGTTGCAGGCCTACCTGTGCGGCAAGGCGGTCCGAAAAAGTCTCTCCCGCGCCAAAGGCCGTATCCCGGTCCTCGTGTTCCGCGTGGTTGTTGACCGCATACCGGTATCCCGGAGTAGGGTCGTCGAGGTAGGCGTCAAAGTCAAAATCTTCGCGTGTTTCTCCGCGGTCGTCATCTAGCCCATCGGCCGAATCCACTTGCTGCTCTTCCTCACGCCCCTCCTCTAGAGCGGGGTTGGCCTCCAGCTCTTCTTTGATCCTCGCTTCTAACTCCAAGGTGGGCACCTGCAACAGCTTCATCAACTGAATCTGTTGTGGACTCAGCTTTTGTTGGAGCTTTTGTTGAAGGCTTTGCTTGAGCATGAGGTATTAACGCGTGCCACCAAGGCGGCAGTATTCAGAATTCTGCATTGAGGGGGGTCCGCGGAAATGGAATCACGTCGCGGATGTTGGTCATCCCTGTGGCGAACATCACCAACCGCTCGAAGCCGAGTCCAAAACCCGCATGGGGAGCTGTGCCAAAACGTCGGGTATCCAAATACCACCACACGTGGTCTTCTGGGATGTTGAACTCCGCGCATTTCTGCTGCAACCGGTCCAAACGCTCCTCACGCTGGCTTCCGCCCACGAGCTCTCCAATCCCCGGGACCAGCACATCCATCGCAGCCACCGTCTTTCCGTCGTCGTTGGCCCGCATGTAGAAGGCCTTGATTTCGGCAGGGTAGTCGGTCAAGATCACCGGTTGCTTGAACTTCTTCTCGACCAACCAGCGCTCGTGCTCACTTTGCAAATCCACGCCCCACTCTACAGGGTACTTGAACTTCTTCTTTTTATAAGGCTTGGAGCTGCGCAGGAGGTCAATCGCCTCGGTGTAGGTGATGCGGATAAAGGGATTCTCTGTTACAAAACGCAGCCGCTCGATGAGCCCCATTTCATTGCGCTGGTCAGCAGGCAACTGCTTTTCCGCATCGGCCTCGCGCTTGGCGAGGAATTCCAGCTCGGCAGGATAACGCTCGAGCATGCGGGTGAGAACAAAGCGCAGGCAATCCTCCGCGAGGTCCATGTTGTCATCGAGGTCGTTGAACGCCACTTCGGGCTCAATCATCCAGAACTCGGCGAGGTGGCGAGAAGTGTTGCTGTTCTCAGCGCGGAAAGTGGGGCCAAAGGTGTACACCTTGCCCAATGCCATCGCACCGAGCTCAGCTTCGAGTTGGCCGCTTACCGTGAGGTTGGCGGCTTTTCCAAAGAAATCCGCGCCGTGGTCAACCGCACCGTCCTCGGTTCGGGGCACATCGTTGAGGTCCAGGGTTGTGACCTGGAACATCTCCCCAGCTCCCTCTGCATCACTGCCCGTTACGATGGGGGTATGCAGCATGTTAAACCCATTCTGATTGAAGTACTCATGAATGGCAAACTGCAAGCCATGGCGCAAGCGGAACACCGCATTGAAGGTGCTCGTGCGGAAACGCAGATGGGCCTTCTCGCGCAGAAACTCCATCGTGTGCCGTTTCATCTGGATGGGGTACACCTCCGGATCTGCATCGCCGAGGACCTCCAGCGTTTTGACCTCTACTTCCGTAGCCTGGCCCTTTCCTTGGCTTTCGATCAAGGTGCCTACGGCCGAAATGGCGGCCCCCGTCGTGAGGCGCTTTCTCAGGGCCTCATCGGTGTTGTCCCGGTCGACCACCAGCTGCAGATTGGACAAACTGGATCCGTCGTTGATGGAGAGGAACTGGTCATTCCGGAAAGTCCGGACCCATCCACAAACGGTCACCTCCTCGCCTGCGAGGGTGGTGTCGAGCAATTGAGAAATCGTGTGGCGCTTCACTTTGGCGTCTTTTGAAGAACTGCTATCACTGTTTTCCGGAAGTCTTCCGGCTGCATTGCAAAGATGCGGCGATTCAAGCCTTTACGGCGCGTTGTTGGTCGTCGTTTGAAACCACACCATCTCGGAGGCGCACAATGCGGTGGGCATGGGCTGCAATGTCCTCCTCGTGGGTCACGACGATCACGGTATTTCCGGCAGCATGAATCTCCTCGAAAAGGGCCATGATTTCAATGGAAGTCTTGGTGTCCAAGTTGCCCGTGGGCTCGTCCGCCAGCAATAAATCGGGACGGTTCACCAAAGCCCGAGCGACGGCCACCCTTTGGCGCTGGCCACCGGACAATTCGTTGGGCTTGTGGTCCATGCGGTCTCCAAGACCCACCTGATGCAGCACCTCTTGGGCCCGGGCAGTGCGCTCGGCAGTCCCCAACCCTGCGTACACCATTGGGAGTGCTACATTTTCGAGTGCGGTGTACCGCGGCATGAGGTTGAAGGTCTGAAAAACAAAACCTATCCGGCGGTTTCGGATGTCGGCCAGAGCATCATCGTCAAGGGTACCCACATCTTCTCCCGCGAGGTGGTACTTGCCCGAAGTGGGGGTATCCAGACAGCCCAACATGTTCATGAGGGTGGATTTTCCCGATCCAGAAGGCCCCATCAATGCGGTATACTCTCCTTTCTCGACGTCCATTGACAACCCCCTCAGGGCATGAACCTGCTGATCCCCCACCTGGTAGGTCTTCCACACATCTTGTACCCGAATCAAAGCTGGCATGACCCAAAGAAAGGGCACATGCACCGGTCTTTCTCCCCCGCACGCGCCCGATGATCAGGATAAAAATGAATAAGCCTTTAATTTACCTTTCGAATGTTGTTTCGCATTCACCAACCCCCTGCACATGCATTTTCGTCTTCTCTTGGTTCTGCTTTTCCTGGCTCCTTGTGCCTTGTTTCATGGCCAAGTCCAAGTGAACAGCACGCTGACCGTAGAAACCTATGTCAATGACATTCTGCTCGGAGAGGGCGTAGAAGCGAGCAACATCCAACTCACCGGGAGCCCTGTTCAAATCGGTCAGATCTTGGGATTTATCCCGGGAGAATTCCCCATCACAGAAGGGCTAATTCTCAGCACCGAGGTGGCCTCTAACCCCGCCAACATCAACATGGGGTGCCAAGAAGACCAAATAGAAAACGGCCAAGTATCTGGAGATGCAGACCTTTTGAACATCGCCAACAGCGTCCCCGGCCTGATTGGACAAAACTTCTCGGTGAGTGCCGTCAATGACATCTGTGCCATAGAGTTTGATTTCGAGGCGACAGGTGACTCTATCAGCTTCAACTATGTCTTTGGCTCCGATGAATACCTGACTTGGATCAACACACAGTACAACGACATTTTTGGATTCTTCTTGGATGGTCCTGGAATAGACGGCCCCTATGCCAACGGTGCCACCAATCTCGCAGAAGTCCCCGATTCCGACCCCCAATTGCCCATCACGATTAGCTCGGTCAACAATGTGACGAACTCAGAATTCTATATCAACAACAACCCAAATTCTGTTCTGTGCCAAAACGGTTACACCGTGCTGATGACCGCAAAGAGCGCGGTCATTTGTGGAGAGACCTATCACATCCGACTGGCCATTGCCGACGGCTCCGACACTGCTCTAGAATCCATTGTGATTCTGGAATCTGGCTCATTTCAATCCAACGGGGCCACGATTGAGGCCTCTGCCAGCATTGGTGATTCCCCCATTTTCTTGGGGGATACCGTTGTGGTCGAAGGGTGCAATGAAGCGGCCTTTACCGTTTTCCGTCCGGTCACCAGTGTGATCGACACCCTGGAAATCTTCGTGTACGGCACCGCTGAAGAGGGGGTTGACTTTGCTGCCTTGGACACGAGTATCATTTTTGAAGTGGGCCAAAACGAGCAGCAAATCCCATTGGACGTGTTTGCCGATGGCATCGCAGAGGGACCGGAAACGGTTACATTGGAGTACCTGTACATCAACTTGTGTGGAGACTCTACCCTTGTCGCTGCCACGCTGGTGATTCAGGATCCTGATCCGCTTTTGGTGCAGGTGCCCGACGAAGTTGCACTCTGTCCTCCTGTTCAGATTTCGGCGGCCGTCATCCAGGGGTACGCCCCGTTTGGATTTTTGTGGAGCACTGGAGACACGACCGCTTCAATCGAATATGATGAGCTCGATCCCACCACCATTTTCCTGACCGTCACAGATGTCTGCGGGGACTCCACCATTGCGCCCATTGACCTGGTCAATCCCACGCCATTGGACGTCGAAATTGTGCAGGAAAACGCCCCCTACTGTCCAGGTGACCCCGTTGCCTTGAGCACCAATGTGGTGTCGGGAAGCGGCACGGTGAGTTGGGACTGGTCCGGCAATGTGGACAACGCCAATGGCGGCAATGCCAACGTCAGTCCCAGCACGAACGAGACTTTTACGGTGAATGCCGAGGATGCCTGTGGACAAACCGATGAAGCCGACTGGACGGTCTTGGTGCCCACCTATGGGCCCATCCTCAGTGATGACGCAACATTCTGCCTCTTTCAGCAAGGGGTACTGGGGGTAGAGGGTGGCACCTTCCTCTATACTTTTTCAGGCCTTGACGGCGTGCCTTTGACCGCAGAAACTGACTCCAATGTGGTATTCACCAATGGCACGGGAAGCATGTACGTGGGCGGCGGCAACACTACTGTGACCGTTGTCATCGAGGATGAGTGCGGCAACACGACCAATGTCGACGTCACAGCAGAGGCTTGTGAAACCATCATTCCAAACATATTCACGCCCAACAACGACGGGGAAAACGACCGGTTCGTGATTGAAGGAATTGAAGGCTACCCGGGGAGCAGCATCCGCATCTTCAACCGCTGGGGCGGTGAAGTTTTCTTCGATGAAAACTATGACTCCACTTGGGATGGCGAAGGGGCTGCCGACGGAACCTACTACTACATTTTTGACCGCAATGACGGCACCAGCTTTCGCGGTACCGTTCAAATTCTGAGGGAGCGCCAGTAACAGAAGCGCGCCCGCTCAGGCGCTCAACAGGCTGCTGCCGGTCATCTCTTTAGGTGGTTCAATTCCCATCAAGTGCAAGACCGTAGGGGCCACATCGGCAAGGATGCCATTCCTTACAGCACGCCCTTCGGGCTCAATGACCACCACGGGCACCAAATTCGTGGTATGCGCGGTGTGGGGTGAGCCATCGTCGTTGCGGGCATACTCTGCATTTCCATGGTCGGCAATGACCACAAAGCGGTAGCCTGACAACCGGCCCGCTTCGAGGACCCGCGAAAATTGGCGATCGGTCTCTGCACATGCTGCCACCACGGCATCAAATACCCCTGTGTGGCCCACCATGTCCGGGTTGGCAAAATTTAGACAGACAAAGTCAGGCGCATCGCCGGAGCCCATCGCATCAATGGCAGCATCTGCCACGCCTGCCGCGCTCATGGTCGGTTGAAGGTCATATGTCGGCACCTTCGGCGAAGGCACAACAGCCCGCTTTTCGCCCGGAAATTCTTGTTCCCGGCCTCCGCTAAAAAAGAAGGTCACGTGGGGGTATTTTTCAGTCTCTGCCAACCGCAACTGCGTGCCCGAAGCTGCCGATACAGCCTCTCCCAAGGTCATCTCGAGGTTGGGCTTGTCATACAGCACCTCGACACCTGTGAACCGCTCATCGTAATTGGTCATGGTCACGTAATGCAGGTCGAGTGGCGCCAAATCATATTCCTCTAAGGCCTCTTGGGTCAAAGCCGTTGTGATTTGGCGGCACCGGTCTGTGCGGAAATTGAAGCACAACACGACATCGCCCGGCCTCATCAATCCATCCACCCCATCCATCACGGCAGGCTCCACAAACTCGTCCGTGGTTCCTGCTTTGTAGGCGGCTTCCATCGCCAGCGCTGCATTGTCAAAGGAGTCCCCCTGGCCATGCACCATGGCGTTGTAAGATTTCGCAATGCGCTCCCACCTGCGGTCGCGGTCCATGGCCCAATACCGGCCGCACACTGTTGCAATGGCGGCGCCGGTCTCCTGACATACTGCTTCCAATTCCTCGAGGTATCCCGCTCCCAGTTTTGGGGCTGTATCCCGGCCATCTGTGAAGGCATGCACCACCACATCAGGCACTTCGGCATCGGCTGCAATGCGCAGCAAAGCGTGCAGGTGCTCTTGCTGGCTGTGCACGCCGCCCTTGCTCACGAGTCCCATCAGATGCAACCGGCGCCCTTCCAATTTGGCCATGGCCATGGCCTCTTGTAGCGTGGGCTCTGTGGCGATCGATCCATCAGAAACCGCAAGGTCTATGCGCAGCAAGTCCTGATAAACAATGCGTCCTGCACCAATATTGAGGTGTCCCACTTCGCTGTTTCCCATCTGACCTTTCGGCAGCCCTACCTGCTCTCCATGGGTGGTCAAACGTGCATGGGGATGGTCCGACATGACACCGTCAAAACACGGGGTATGCGCCATGTGGACAGCGTTGTTGTCATTGGGCTGACCTATTCCCCAGCCATCGAGAATGATGAGAGCAGTTTTATCCATTGCGGCGCGAAGGTACCCCCTGAAAAGGGCGGAAGCACTTTTGGGATTTAGGCCCTTTGGTGCCAAGCCACGCGCACTGCTTCGCTGCTGGGCCCCGACTTTCTGTTGGGGATCAATATTCCCATGCGAAACACGTCGAGTGCTGCCACTTGCGGCTCCGAACACAACTCAAGCCAAGCGGCATGCATGTCTTTAGACCATCGGATATCGTCTACCACCACAATGAAGTCAGGTGACAACAGAGGTTGTATTTCCCGCCATTGGCCCAAGAGAACTTGGCCTTCATGACAGCCGTCCAAAAACACCACATCGAAAGTCGTTTTGGAGGCGATCAAAGCCGGTAAGGTGCGCTCAAAAGGCCCTGTTTGAATGTGCACGTCAGACCCTGCATCGACATGCCATTGTAGCCGGCGCTGGGTCCAATCCGCCAAAGAAGCACTGCCCTCAAGCCCCATGTAAAAAGTGCCCTTCGGCGCCCCGGAAAGGAGGTAATCCCCTCCAGACCCCAAGCAAGTTCCGAGTTCCAGCATGCGCAAAGGAGGGCGGTCGGCTTGTTGAGCTGCGCGCGCTGCGGCCATGAGCCACTGTCCTTTACGCCGGTCCGAAGAAGCAGCCCTGGCCATGCTGGATACAGAAGATTTTCTGGACTTTCCTTCTGGAGGACAACCCGCCCCAAAATCGCGCCATTCCACCACCTCGTCCATCCGTTTCAACCGACGCTCCTCCCTCTCTATTCTCTTGAAATCATGTGACTTAGACACATCCTTCCATGCATCCAAACACTGTAAAAACACAAGGGACTGGGTGCTGATTTTACGCTGCCTGCTCCAACCCATTGGCCACTTAGACCAGCCCCACAATCCGGAAGTGCGATTCATGACGGCAATTTCGGACTTCCTTGCCCTATTTTTGCGCCTCAATGGGGCGGTTAGCTCAGCTGGTTCAGAGCACCTCGTTTACACCGAGGGGGTCGGGGGTTCGAGTCCCTCACCGCCCACCATGGCAACCATTGCCGAAACAATGCTTATCTTATAAAAAGATATGTTTGTTAGAGACAATTGCCCGCCCTCTAAGGGCTTTTTAAGGGTCGGTCGCTTCGATTTCGTGAAAATCGGGGCCGATTCATTTGCCAGCTATGGCTGTCTCCCCCCCCACTTGCGTATTCAAATGTCCATGTGAATTGAACATCTCATTATGCGAAGTACAACTGCACCGAAGCTTTCAATAATGCGCCGTTTTCTCTTCTTTGCCTTGATTCTCCCCGCTTCCGTTTTCGCTCAAGTCGAAGATGAACATGGCGTCGCCTATGAGTGGATAGAAGTTCAGCTCAAGGGGATTCGTGTGGATTTCGCACGCCCGCCAATTCACGCACGCAACCTGTACCATGTGTCTTTGGCGATGTATGACGCTTGGGCCACCTACGACGATGTGGCAGAGACGGTGCTGTTGGGCAAGACACTGCATGGATACACCGCTGAATTCGACGGTATCTCAGAGGCGATTCTGCCCTTTTTGGACATTCCATCTGCCCGGAAAGAGGCGGTATCATACGCTGCTTACCGGGTTCTTACCCACCGTTATGCCTCTTCCCCAGGCGTGGTCACAGCGCAGGCTCGATTTGACTCACTGTTCACGGCCAACGGGTTTGACCCCTCCCTCACCTCTACCAATTATGTGAACGGCTCCCCTGCTGCTTTGGGCAACTACATCGCGGAACAGGTCATTGCATTTGGCATTCAGGATGGCGCCAACGAAGTCTTTGATTACCAAAACCTGTATTATGAGCCTTTCAATGATCAGCTCGTAGTCTCTGATCCTGGCAATCCGACGATTGCCGACCCCAACCGCTGGCAGCCTTTGGCCATCAGCGGATTTGTAGACCAATCCGGTCAGGTACTGGACAGCTCTCCCCCTTTTCAGAGCCCAGAATGGGGTTGGGTAGCCCCTTTCGCTTTGGAGGACGACCAAATGGCTGTCTATGAGCGCGATGGAGAAACATGGCCCACTTGGCTGGATCCAGGCTCCCCCGTATACATAGGAGGCGATCAACCTGCTGACATCGACAGCATGTACAAGCACCACTTTGCGATGGTCAGCATTTGGCAATCGCACCACGACCCTTACAACGGTGTCATGATTGACGTCAGCCCAGCGAACATTGGAAATGCTTCCGAGTTTCCAGAAACCTTGGCCGAGTACGGCGCATTCTACAACTACCTCGAAGGCGGCGATTCAGGCACAGGCCATGACCTCAATCCAATCACTGGTTTGGCCTATGAAGAGCAGCTTGTACCCCTTGGAGATTACACGCGTATTCTCGCCGAATTCTGGGCCGATGGACCAGACAGTGAGACCCCTCCAGGCCACTGGTTTAGCATACTCAATGAGGTGATGGAATACCCTGAATTCACCTATGAATGGATGGGAGAGGGCAGTGAAATTGACCCCTTGGAATACGAGGTGAAGGCTTATCTCACCTTGGGAGGGGCCGTCCACGACGCCGCCATTGCCGCATGGAGTGTCAAAGGGTACTACGATTATGTGCGGCCCGTATCTGCCATCCGATACATGGCTGGTCAGGGCCAGTCTTCTGACCCTGCATTGCCGAGCTTCAGCCCGAATGGAATCCCTCTGTATCCGGGCCTCATCGAGTTGATCGACGACACGGACAGCCTCGCAGGCCCTGGAGGCGAGAACATTGGGAAAATCAAAGTGTACACATGGCAGGGTCCGGACTACATCGAAACTTTTGAGGATGACAACGGATTGGATGTACCTGTGGACACCACCGGCAACATTTCTGGAGTAGGATGGATCCTTGCGGAAAATTGGTGGCCCTATCAGCGGCCAAGTTTTGTGACACCCCCTTTTGCTGGATACGTGTCCGGACACTCCACTTTTAGCCGGGCTGCGGCAGAGGTGCTCACCGCCATTACTGGTGACCCTTTCTTCCCGGGTGGAATGGGTGAGTTTGTTTGTCCACAAGATGACTTCCTGGTCTTTGAAGTGGGCCCAAGTATAGATGTGACGCTGCAGTGGGCGACGTATTATGATGCGTCTGACCAGTGCAGCCTGTCCCGTATTTGGGGTGGCATTCACCCGGTAACCGATGACATTCGCGGCCGACAAATGGGCATTGTATGTGGCACCCAATCCGTTGAGTTGTCCAATGCCTACTTCGATGGATCCATCAACAACACCTGTGGTTTTGGTCCATATGGAGGTTGCTTGGGTGACCTCGATGGCGACAACGAGCAAACCGTAGAAGATGTCTTGTTCATGCTCGCCAACTTTGGCCACATTGGACCGCACCCCGCCGACATTGACCTGGACGATCTCGTAGGAACCACAGACCTGCTGATCCTGTTGGGCATCTATGGTTGCGAGTGTCCTTAAACCTGACCTCGTTCGGATTCCAAAGCAGACAACGCCTCGCCGACGGTAAAGACGCTCCCGAGTACGGCCACCAACTCACCCTTTTGTCGGTCTTGAATGGCCTGATGCACCGCGTCTTTGACACTGTTGCACACCAACCCTGAGCGGCCCTCACCGGCCGCTTTGTGGCTCAACTCTTCTGCGGCCAAGGCCCTTGGAACATCTGCAGCACACCAGTAATGCTGCACTGCCGGTGGAAGGCAGCCCAATGCCTCCGGTACGTCTTTGTCTGCCACGGTGCCGTAAACAATGCGCAACGGCTGATTCATGGCCGCCAGTGCCTTTCCTGTGGCCGTGAGGCCCTCGACGTTGTGGGCACAATCCAGCACGATTTCTGAACTCCAACGGTGCCAGCGGCCCCTCAATCCCCATGCCGCAGGTCCGCCGCGCAAAACGGCTTCATCGCTGTCCTTGGGCCCGAGCAAGTCCAATATTCGCCGGGCTACCGAGGTGTTGCGCAGGAGCCATTCTGGGCCCTTCTCTGCCCCCAAACCCGGCATCCCATCATAGACTTCTGCCCCGAACCGCAACGAACGCTCCAGAATGACGGAACGGGCCTCAGGGGGCAAAACACCCAGAACACAAGGGATGCCTTCTTTGAGGATGCCTGCTTTTTCTCCGGCAATGGAGCGTATGTCAGGCCCCAAAAACTGCTGGTGGTCCAAGCCGATGGAAGTGATGGCCGTGACCAGAGGTGCGGGAAAAATGTTGGTCGAGTCCAGCCTCCCTCCCATTCCAGTTTCCAAGACGACCATGTCCACTGCCTTGCTTCTGAAATGGGAGAGTGCCATCACAAACATGAGCTCGAAAAAACTCGGCACGTGGGCCTCCCAAATCGACTGGTGCTCCGTGACAAAACCCGTGAATTCCTGCTTTGAAATCAAGGTGCCATTGACCCGAATCCGCTCCCTTGGGTCCGTCAAATGGGGCGATGTATACAGGCCGACGCTCTGTCCTCTGGCGGTCAAGGCCGCTGCGACAGCATGGCTGACCGAACCCTTGCCATTGGTCCCGGCGATGTGGACCACGTTCAGGTCCCGCTCAGGATGCCCAAGGGCAGCACATAACGCATGGGTTTTGGCCAGGTCAATCCGGTAACGCACCGGGCCTGTCCGCTGAAACATGGGAAGCTGTTGGTACAACCAATCGATCACCTCATCGTATTCCATGGCTTCAAACTTGTGGCTTCAAACCCGCCATCTTCTGGCCTTGGGCCTTACTGCAATTCGAAATTGAATTGTATCCAACCGATGCGCGTAGGCTTGGTCGGGTGGCTGCTGAACTTGGCCGTCATCGCCGCCTCCTTGGCCAGCGCCACCAATCTGCTGCTCGATGTGGTGCTGTTGGCCGCATCGAACCGGGCATCGGTCACGGCACCCGACTTGTCCACATAAATCTTCATTCGCACCACCCCCTCTTCATCGGGTTTGCGATCGAGGTTGGGCTCCCCTACCATGGTGCCACCTTCCAAAAAGCTGTCCCCAAATTCACCTGAAACCACACCGGTTCCTTCGATTTGGCCATCTTCAGCCCCGCTGTTTCCTGTGCCCTGTTGTTGGCCTTCTGATCCGCCACCGCCCGAGTTGCTGAACATTTGATTCAACGCATTGGAGAGGTCGTCGGAAATCTCAGGGTCAGGATCCTCGACCTCAGTGGGGGTCTCCACGGGCTCTTCTTGTGTGGGCACATCGACTTCGCTCACCTCTTGGGTCTCTATGGTTTCCACAGGGGCGACCTCTTCTGCGGTAGACTCACTGACCTCCTGTTCCACCACCTCCTCTACTTGCTCTGAAGGCACCTCCGATTCGCGGTCTCCACCGGCCTCCTCGACGTTGCCGAAATCCGCCATTCCCACCGCCACGAATTGCTCGCCCGGAGGAGGTGTGACTTTTTGGAAGGCCACAAAGAAGAAGCACGCAGCCACGATGGCAGCATACGTCACCAGAGACAGCACAGCAGCGCGGCGGCGCTCCTTGCGTTCCAGGTCTTCCTGATGGCGGTTCCAATCAAATCCTGACATCGCGGGTTTTAACGGGGGGGTTGTGCCCCGAGCATGACCTTCCAGTCATTGGCCTTGGCGAGTCCGATCACTTCGACGGTCTGACCCGTGGGGACGGCTTGGTCCACCTGCAAATACAACACGGGGTCGGCCTGATCAGAAAACTTGACCATCAAGGCCGGCTCAATGTCAGCCCGCGCAATCGCTACACCGTTGAGGTAATAACTGCCATCGGGCTTGATGGACACCGTCAGCCTCGAGCTCGCACTGCTGGTGCCTTTGCTCTGGGGCAGGTCTACATTGACTCCATTGGACACCAACGTCGACAGGATGATGAAAAAGATGAGCAGGAGGAACACGAGGTCCGTCATCGAGGACATGTTGCCCCCGGACTGCACTTGATTGCGCTGTGATAGGTTCATCAGCGCGCGGGTTCCTCGAGAATGTCAATGAACTCCAGCGAGCTGGCCTCCATCATATGGATCACCTTGCTCACGCGGCTGACCAAGTGGTTGTAAGCCATGTAGGCGATGATGCCCACGATGAGGCCCACAATGGTCGTGATCATGGCTTGCTTGGTGCCGGAAGAAATGTCGTCTACACGCACCATGCCGGCGCTCTCCATGTCCAAAAAGACGTTCACCATGCCGATGACCGTTCCCAAGAAACCGATCATGGGGGCAGCACCTGCAATGGTCGCCAGTGTGCTCAGGTTGCGCTCCATGCTGTAAATCTCAAGCTTGCCCACGTTTTCGATGCTGGTCGAAATGTCCTTGAGCGGTTTGCCGATGCGGGCAATGCCTTTGTGCAGCATCCGTGCAATGGGGGTTCCACTTTGCTCGCAGAGGTTGCGGGCTGAATCCAAGTTTCCCGCAGACAGGTAATCCTTGAGTTTGGCCATGAAATCCTTGTCTTCCTTGGCCGCCTTGCGGATCGCCATCGACCTTTCAAAGAAGATGAACAGCGCGATGAAACTCATGATGGCCAGCGGCAGCATGATGTACCAACCACCGGAAATAAGCAGCTCCATGATGGAGACATCGCGGGTAACGACCTCACCGGCAGCGGCTGCAGCATCTGTTCCGGATCCGGGGTCTTGGACGGTTGTACCACCGAGGGTCAAGTCCTGGATGCGCATCAGGACGAAGGAGGGAATGTGGGTAGCGATCATGACGTGGGCTTGAAGTCCAACGCCGAAGGTCGCGGTTTCCGTATGCCTCACCCCAGATTGCTGCGGTGGGTTTCCCCCGTGCCAGTGTTCACACCTGCCCGTTCAGGCGCCCAGCCCAAACATGAGCCAGTACACGCCCGCTCCTGCGAGGTATCCAGCAATGGCCAAAAGGCTCATCCGCTTGAGGTACCAGACGAAATCAATCTTTTCCAGTCCCATCACAGCTACCCCCGCTGCACTTCCGATGATCAGCGCGCTACCGCCTGTTCCTGCGCAATAAGCGAGGAACTGCCAGAACAAACCATCCTGGACGAAATAACCCAACCATTCTGTGGCACCTGGGTCAGCGATGGGATACATCCCCATGCTCGCCGCTACAAGCGGCACATTGTCCACGATGGCGGACAACAAGCCAATGGCGACATTAATGAGGTACACATCGCCTAAAGATTCGCGCAACCAATCCGCAGTCAGGATCAAATGTCCCGCCTCTTGCAATGCCGCTACAGCCAGCAAAATGCCCAGGAAAAACATGACTGAAGCCGTGTCGATTTTGCGCAAAACGCCCACCACACTCAGGGTCTTGCGCTCCTGTTCGTTTTTGGACCGGTGCAACACCTCAGTGGTCAACCACAAGACGCCCAGTGACATCATCATCCCCATAAATGGAGGCAGATGTGTGACCGTCTTAAAAATGGGAACGAACAGCAATCCGCTGACGCCCATGGCAAAAATCAGGTTGCGCTCTCCCTTTGAAGTGGGATCGGATGCCTCATCGGGATCCAGCAACTTGGGGCGTTCGACCTCCCCTTTCATCCGAATGGACATGATGGTGAGGGGCACCACCATGCAGACGATGCTGGGAAGAATGAGGTTGGCTACAATGACCGGAGTGGTCAACTGTCCCCCGATCCAAAGCATGGTGGTCGTCACGTCTCCAATGGGGGACCAAGCGCCGCCCGCATTCGCACATATGATGACCGCGCCGGCATAAAGCCATCGCGTGGGCTTGTCGGCAATCAACTTGCGCAACAGAGAGATCATGACAATGGATGTCGTGAGGTTGTCCAGCGCTGCAGAGAAAAAGAAGGTGAGGATTCCAATGATCCACAGCAAACGCCCCTTTTTTCGGGTGGTGATCTTGTCGGTGATCACCGCAAATCCGTTGTGGGCATCCACAAGCTCAACAATCGTCATGGCCCCCAGCAAAAAGAACAGAATGCTGGCGATTTCTTCCATGTGGTGCAGCAGCCTGTGCTCAAAGAACACCTTGAGGGTGCCATGTCCACCATCACCATGGTCAAAAGCCTGATAGGCCTCTACAAGGTGCGCAGGGGCTTCATGCCAGCCCAGCACCAGAACGGCCCAGCAAAGTGTCCCGGTGATCAATGCACTGGCCGCTTTGTCTATGTGCAGGTTGTGCTCCAGCGCAATGAACAGGTATCCAACAACGAAAATGACAATGAGAATGGTGGCCATATTGAATAAATCTGTGAATTAGACCAGTTGTTCTAGGGCGATGGACATGGCTGTAGCCGAAAGTCCTTGATTTTCAGGATTCCGCGCATGGCAGCGCTCCATGGCCGAACGAATGCAATCAGATGTATCGCCAAAAATGGCGGCGTCGGACAGGCTCACCTGTCCATCCCCCATCAAATAAGCAAACACCCGAGCCATGCCACAATTGGCGATGAAATCGGGAATGACGGCACAACTGTGGTCCGCTTTTTCAGCGATGGGACCATGGAAAATCTCCTGGTCTGCGAAGGGGACATTGGCACCGGCAGAAATGACCTCGAGTCCTGACTGGAGCATCCGGTCGAGCTGGTCTTGGGTTACCAATCGGGAGGCCGCACAGGGCAAAAACACCTCCGCACCTACGTCCCAAATGGCGGCTTGAACGTCCTCAAAAGGCGTCAGCTTATCGGCAATCAGGGCGTTGCCTTCTTTGGCGAGAAACAGCGACCGAACCTCATCCAACCCCATGCCCGCCGGCTGGAGGATTCCCCCGGCGCGGTCAATGATGCCCGTGATTACTGCCCCTTGCTTCGCGAGGTACAAAGCGGCCGCAGCCCCAACGTTTCCCCAGCCTTGAATCAAGACCCGTTTGCCTTTGACCTCGCCGCCGTATAGGCTGTAGAAATGACGGACCGATTCTGCCACGCCATACCCCGTGATCAAATCCGCTACGCGGAACCGAACTCCACCTCCGTCGGGCAGAAAATCGGAGTCTTCGACCACCTGACTCACGCCTTGACGCAAGTGTCCAATGCGGCGGACTTTCTGGGCTTCGTTGGGCTTAAAGTGCCCGTTAAAGACGCCCTCCTGAGGGTGCCAAACTCCACAGGCCTCCGTCATGGGAATGACTTCCTTGCCAGCATCGACGTTCAAGTCGCCTCCTGTCCCGTAATAGTGCTTGAGCAGAGGTGTAACAGCTTTGTACCATCGGCGCAGCACCCCCTCTTTTCGGGGGTCGCTCGGGTCGAAGTTGATGCCGCTTTTGGCCCCTCCGATTTGAGGTCCACTGACGGTGAACTTGATCTCCATGGTTTTGGCGAGGGAAATCACTTCTCCTTTGTCCAGGCCTTTGCGCATGCGCGTTCCGCCACCAGCAGCGCCCCCACGCAAACTGTTAATCACGACCCAACCACGGGCCTCTGTTTCAGAATCAGACCATTCAAAAACGATTTCCGGAGGCCTTTGGCTGTAGCGTTCGAGCAGTTCTTTCATCATTCAATTCCACGAAGGTCTCGTTCCTTCTGTTGTCTTGCGAAGGTACCGAAGACCCTGCCTCCACAAATGTCTGACTTGGCTCCAGTCACAGAGGCCAATGAAGTCGGGAGCCCCTGCATCGTTCGCCACGCAAGCCATGCAAATGCCGCCGCTTCTTTGCCATCAACCCACGATCGATCGGGGACTTCGATGGTCCATCCCTGTGGCATGTGGTGGGCAATGCGATGGACCAGCACCCCATGATGGGCGCCTCCTCCCGTGAGGAGGACACGACCGCCTAAGGGACTCAACTTCAAAGACCGCACCATGGCCTCTGCGATCCACTCTACTGCAGTGCACAAGGCGTCTTCAGGCAGGGCTATGTCATCGAGAATGCCATGCAATTCCATCAAGTCCTCTGCGGCCAGTGACTTTGGTGGGGCTGTCTGCAGATAAGCCCATTGGTCCAGCTTGGTTTTGGCCGCTGCATCCAATCGACCCCGTGACGCAGCCCCTCCATCGGCATCGTACTCCATACCCAACCGGCCTGCTTGACGGTTTAGGAGCAGGTTGCACCCCACCACATCCCATGCGCGCACCTGCACCGATTCAGGCGGCAGGACCGTTGCATTGGCTATGCCTCCAAGGTTGATGCAGCATCCATATACACCAAAGGCATGGGCATCAAACAAGGGGACCAAAGGAGCGCCTTGACCTCCCGCAGCAACATCGGCTGAGCGGTAATCCGCGACTACTGGAATCCCCAAGGCATCGGCCATCATTTGCGCATCCCCAATGGCAGATGTACCCCGTCCGTTCGGTTCGTGGAACCAAGTATGGCCACTGAAGCCCATGAGCGCAGGCGAACCGTATTTGCCTTCCCAATCCTTGAGGCAGCCCTCCAGGGCATTCAAGACCCAAGCCGACCATTCAACCTCGATTTCCGAAGCCTCTTTAGGGGCACATTCGCCGAGGTTCCGCAAGACCTTTACCCAACGCAAAGGGTAGTCCATCTGCCTGACTTCCAGCAACTCTACGTCCCCGCTGTCATTGCCGATTCGGCACAAGGCAGCATCGAACCCATCGCATGATGTCCCCGACATTGTTCCGATCACCAAGGTCGATTCAGCCATGAGCGCGGCGCAGCAAGGGGTATGGGCTATCTTTGCCCACGGAAATAACGAGCCTCCCTGCAATGATCCTGGAACTCTCTGAAGAACAGAAAGCGGTACGTGATGCCGCACGTGATTTCGCCCAAAACGTCCTGAAACCAGGCGTTATAGAGCGGGACAATGCCCAACGTTTTCCTGCTGAGGAAGTCAAACAGCTCGGTGAGCTGGGCTTTATGGGGATGATGGTGGACCCCAAATATGGTGGGAGCGGCATGGACACCGTAAGCTACGTCCTCGCCATGGAAGAGCTTTCCAAAATCGACGCCTCAGCCTCAGTCTGTGTGTCGGTCAACAACTCATTGGTTTGTTGGGGATTGGAGGAGTATGGTACCGAAGAACAAAAGGAGATATACCTCGCGCCATTGGCCCGAGGCGAAAAAATTGGCGCCTTCTGTTTGAGCGAGCCCGAGGCGGGCAGTGATGCCACGAGTCAACGCACGACCGCCATAGATATGGGTGACCATTATCTGTTGAACGGCACCAAAAACTGGATCACAAACGGCGGTTCTGCTAGCACCTACCTGGTCATTGCCCAAACCGACGCTGACAAAGGACACCGCGGCATCAATTGCCTCATTGTAGAGCGGAGTATGGAGGGCTTTACGGTCGGTGCCAAAGAAGACAAGATGGGCATCCGTGGCAGCGACACGCACACCCTGATGTTTCAAGACGTCAAAGTGCCAAAAGCCAACCGACTTGGCGAAGATGGATTTGGTTTCAAATTCGCCATGAAAACCTTGGCCGGCGGACGCATTGGCATCGCCGCTCAAGCTTTGGGCATTGCATCTGGCTCTTTGGAATTCGCGCTGGCTTACTCTAAAGAGCGCAAGGCATTTGGCAAGGAAATTCACAAGCACCAGGCCATAGCATTCAAACTGGCCGACATGGCCACAGAAGTAGAAGCAGCGCGCATGCTCTGTTTAAAGGCGGCATGGCTCAAGGACCAGGGAGAGGATTATGACCTCGCCAGCTCTATGGCCAAGCTCTACGCTTCTGAAGTGGCGGGGCGGGCCTCAGACCAAGCCGTTCAAATCCACGGGGGTTACGGGTTTGTGAAGGAGTACCATGTAGAAAGGCTCATGCGGGACTCCAAAATCACCCAGATCTACGAAGGCACGAGTGAAGTGCAGCGCATCGTGATTTCACGTGCCATCCTGCAAGGCTAAACGCTCATTCTTCCATGTAGATTCGGCCCTCGGCTGCTTCTAACAATTGCTGCTCAGACGCAGATGCAGGACGGGCAATCCCGTCTCCAAAACTTCTGGACTGTGCGGCACCCTCCGCATCTCGAGAGATGATGGTACTCGATCCGATGTCTGCGCGAACATTAAAGGCCACAGCGCGGCTTCCAGCAACCTGGTGCAATTGGACCGGAGTCCGCACCCTGCGCTGACCGTTTCGCTTGAGCAGCATGACAACTCCGCCTTCATCGACGGTGCAGATGTAGTCCTTCCGTCCAGCGCGCAAATGTGCAATGGCCTGTACCCCTCTGCCTTTCGAAGAGTGCTTCCATCCCGGCGTTAGCTCCCCCAAATTGCGGTAGTTCAGAATGCGGCCATCGGCCAATCCAAACAAATACCGTTCTCGGCCATCGCCCTCATAATCCACCATAGCGAAGCTGGTAATGGCTTCTGAAGGCTTGAAGTTGAACCCTGTAATCGGCCTTCCTTCAGGGTCGAGTCCAACCCCTTGCCGAGCGTCCACCAAGAGAAACTCTCGGGGGCCATCGTCATTGGCATCGGGCCGAACGCCAGTAATCAAAGGGGCATCCATTTCGTAGTCCCACATTCGATCTCCCGCAGGGTTGCGGCAGGTGACCATGAAGAGGTCGTCCTGTTCCAGGTAGACGTCATCTTCAAACCTTACAACCTCATTGGCAAAACTAAAGGTGACGTCTGCCTCCACATCCTCATCTGCTGAGGGCACTTCCGCATCCGATTGGACGACGCCTGCAGGTATGTCAGCTGTTTCCTCTAAAGCAATGGGCGCGCGGTCCATTGCGGTCTGAGCCGGTGCCTTTTTTCCAGATAAAAAAGCCCAAGTGCTGCCGCCAGCAAGGCACAAGGCCACCACCAAGGCCATCCAAAAAGTTGTTCCACCCGCGTTCATTGGGGCCAATTTATGCGCCTGACCTGAGCATTGAACGGCACCCCGATGAGAATTTCCCCATTCCTACAATGGATGCAGACACCAACGCTGCAGAACAGCCCGCCCTCACGGGTTAGGAAATGCGGCTCCAGTCGGGCCTGGATGCCCTGAGTCTCTCTACCCCAGACCGCAGCAGGGCATGAACCGGGCGGTTCAGCTCAGGGTCCTGCTTTAAGATGCGCCGGGCCACATCGCGGGCATCCTCCAACAGGGCGCGGTCCTTGACAAGGTCAGCCACCTTTAAGTCAAGCACTCCGCTCTGCTTTGTCCCCATGAGATCGCCTGGCCCCCGGAGTTCTAAGTCAACTTCTGCGATTTCAAATCCGTCCTGCGTCCGGCACATGGTCTCGAGTCGGCGGCGGGCTTCCTTTCCCAATTCCTTGTCGCTCATCAAAATGCAAAAGCTCTGAGCCGCTCCTCGGCCGACCCGCCCTCGCAACTGGTGCAACTGACTCAGCCCAAACCGTTCCGCACTTTCAATGACCATTACAGATGCATTGGGAACGTTGACCCCCACCTCGATTACCGTTGTGGCCACCATGATTTGTGTGGTCCCTTCTGCGAACCTCCGCATTTCCGCGTCTTTGTCTTCGGCCTTCATGCGCCCGTGGACAATGCTCAAACGGAACTCAGGCGGTGGAAAATGTCGGGTAAGGCTTTCATAGCCGTCCATCAAGTCCTTGTAATCAAGCTGCGATGACTCTTCGATCAAGGGATACACCACATAAACCTGTCGGCCTTGTGCGATTTGATCCCTCATAAAACCGAAGACCCCCAAACGCTGGGCATCGGTCCTGTGCACAGTGCGAACGGGCTTTCGGCCGGGAGGCAGCTCGTCGATGACACTCACATCGAGGTCCCCATAAACGGTCATGCTCAACGTCCTTGGGATGGGTGTGGCTGTCATCACAAGGATGTGCGGTGGTATGGCGGCTTTGGCCCACAACCGCGCCCTTTGTGCCACCCCAAACCTGTGCTGCTCATCGATCACCACCAGCCCCAAATTTTGAAATTCAACCGCCGGTTCCAACACCGCGTGTGTGCCGATAAGCAGGTTGACTGTCCCCTCTACGAGTCCCGACAAGATGGGCTTCCGATCGGCCTTTTTGACCGAGCCGGTCAGCAGCTCAACCCGAATCGGGAGATCGCCCAACATCTCTCGGAACCCTTCAAAGTGCTGCTGGGCCAAGATCTCTGTAGGCGCCATGATGCACACTTGGCACCCATTGTCTATGGCGATCAGGGCCGTCAGGAGCGCCACCATCGTTTTGCCACTGCCCACATCCCCCTGCAACAATCGGTTCATGTGAAGCCCATTGCGCGTGTCCTCGCGGATTTCCCGAATGACCCGCTTTTGGGCTCCGGTAAGCTCAAAGGGTATGTGCTCCGAATAGAAGCGGTTGAACATCTCCCCCACAGTACCAAAAACAGCCCCACGCTGTTGGACGGTCTGTTGGTTCCGGTGTTGCACCAAAAGCAGCTGTAGAAAAAGAAATTCCTCGAATTTGAGGCGGAAACGGCCCAGCCTTTCTGCATTCGCGTCGGCGGGCCGGTGCACATGCTCCAGCGCCGGAGCCAGACCTGGCATGCCCCTCAACTTTAACACCTCCTCGGGCAAGGTCTCTTCCATCCATTGTGGCCCATGGGCATCCCTCAACATCCCCATCAACCTGACCACAGCCTGGCCGAGGCCGTTGGAATGAAGACCAAACCGACCCAACCGCTCGGTCGACCCATAGACAGGATGCAGGGCTGAGGCAGACTTGACCTCCTGCAGAGTTAGCACTTCGGGATGGGCCATGTTGCGGGCCCCCTTGAATTCCGAAACCCGACCCCACACTACACAAGGCTTGCCTATGGGCAGGTTGCGGGCCACCCATTTGACACCCTTGAACCACACCAAAGACAGGGCATCACCGTGCTCGTCAACAAATTCAGCCTCTAGGCGGCTTCCGCGTTTTTGCTTGACCTCATTGGAGGTCCGAATGATGCCGCGTAGCTGCAACTGCACCGGACCCGGCACAGCCTCGGATACCCGGTGGAACTTGGTCCTGTCCTCGTATCTAAAAGGCAGATGAAACAGAAGGTCACCGCAAGTCCTGATGCCAAGATCCTCTACCAGCGCCTCCGCCCGTTTCGGACCGATTCCCTTGAGGAATTCGATGGGGGTAGCGGCGCTGAGCGGTTCCGGCATTCTGGCCGGAAATTAGGCCAGCATGCGGACAGGGTGCTCCAGCAGAGACTTGACCTCTTGAAGGAAGGCTGCACCTGTCGCTCCATCTACTGCGCGGTGATCACAACTCAACGTGAGCTTCATCACCTTACCTGGGACCACGGCACCATCCCGGACCACAGGAACATCGGCAATACCGCCCACTGCCAAGATGCAAGCATCTGGCGGGTTGATGATGGCTGTGAAGTCCTCAATGCCAAACATGCCGAGGTTGGAGATCGTAAAGGTGTTCCCTTCCCAATCGCTGGGCTGGAGCTTCTTGTCGCGCGCCTTTCCTGCTAAATCTTTGACTTCGGCCCCAATTTCTGTGAGGGACTTTCGGTCTGCGTGGCGCACTACTGGCACAAGCAGGCCATCCTCAACGGCTACAGCGACACCAATGTGCACATGGTCGTTGGTGCGGATGTAAGTGTCCATCCAAGCGCTGTTGACGGCTGGGTGCTTCTTCAAGGCCAGCGAAACGGCCTTCACAACCATGTCGTTGAAGCTCACTTTGACACCCTCCTGGGCATTGATGGCCTTGCGTGCCTCGACAGCGGCGTCCATTTCAACGGACAGCTTGAGGTAAAAGTGGGGCGCTGTGAACTTGGACTCTGCCAATCTGCGCGCAATGGTTTTGCGCATTTGCGAAACCGGAGTGTCTGTGGAAGACTCCACGGCTCCGAGGCCTGCGGCTGGAGCAGGGACGTATGCTTCAATGTCGCGCTTGACAATGCGGCCCCCTTCTCCTGTTCCGGTCACTCGGCCAAGGTCAATGCTGCGCTCTGCAGCCAAACGGGCGGCAAGCGGCGAAGCCTTGATTTTCCCATTGGAAGAAGGTAGGGGTACTGCTGGAGCGGCAACGGGAGCAGCCACTGCCGCAGGGGCGGGTGCTGGAGCCGGTGCTGGCGCAACAGGAGCAGGCGCAGGAGCGGGCGTTGGAGCAGGAGCTTCCGCTTCTGCTGGTCCTTCTGCATCTGCAGCAAGCAAACCTGCCACATCTTCTCCGGCCTCCCCAAGGATGGCCAAAATGCTGTCAACGGCCGCTGTAGCTCCTTTGTCCACTCCAATGTGCAACAGCACACCGTCCTGGAAAGATTCGAACTCCATGGTGGCCTTGTCCGTCTCAATTTCGGCGAGCACTTCGCCGGACTCAACCTGGTCACCCACTTTCTTATGCCACTCAGCCACGACGCCTTCGGTCATGGTATCACTGAGTTTGGGCATGCGTACGATTTCTGCCATGTCAGCTAGAGTCAGTCTTTTACAAATGGATAGTCCGGAGTGACATACACGTCCTCATAAAGCTCGTGCTTTTCTGGAAGCGGACTCTCTTCGGCAAATTTAATCGCCTCCTCCACAATGGCTTTGATTTCCTTGTCCACCTCTTTGAGCTGGGCTTCCGTCATCCACTTGTTGTCTTGGAGCACCTTGGCGCAATGCTGAATGGGGTCACGCTGCTGGAATTCAGCAACCTCATCCTTTGTGCGGTATTTCTGGGGGTCGCTCATCGAGTGACCTTTGTAGCGATAGGTTTGGATGTCAAGGAGGTAAGGCCCATCGCCTTTGCGGCAATGGTCAGCGGCCCGCTTCATGGCTTCTGCTACAGCTTCAGGTGACATGCCATCGACAGACTCGGCCGGCATTTCATAGGAAGCACCCAACTTGGCAAGGTCCGTGACGTTGGTGGTCCGTTCCACAGAGGTGCCCATGGCGTACTTGTTGTTCTCCACCACGTAAATCACCGGAAGCTTCCACGTCATCGCCATGTTAAAGGTCTCGTGCAGCATGCCTTGGCGGGCAGCTCCGTCTCCGAAGAAACACACCGTCACATGGTCTTCCTTGCGGTACTTATCGGCAAAGGCGATGCCAGCGCCCAAACCAATCTGTCCCCCAACGATGCCGTGGCCTCCAAAGAGGTTCCGCTCCTTGTCGAACATGTGCATGGATCCTCCTTTTCCCTTGCTAGAGCCTGTTCTCTTTCCGTAGAGCTCGGCCATGACCACTTTTGGATCCGTCCCCAACACCAGCGGATGGGCGTGGTCCCGGTATGCGGTGATCACGCGATCGCTTGGCTTGATGGCCTTCACCATGCCTGCAAGTATCGCTTCCTGTCCGATGTACAAGTGGCAAAAACCACCGAATTTCTGCTGGATATAGAGGTGGCCGCAGCGTTCTTCGAAACGGCGCATCAGCAGCATTTCGCGGTGCCATTTTACATACGTAGCCTTTGTAAAGGCTGGCTTTGTTGCCTTCTTGGAGGCGGCTTTACTGCGGGAAGATGTCTTCTTGGCAGGCGTAGTGGTCGTCATGATGCCCAAATTGCAAGAGACAAATATAGTCTTGCAACCTCGGTGAACAGGCACCTCAACGGCTTAACAACACCACCGCATGTGCACTGATGCCCTTCCCCGTTCCAACAAAGCCCAGACGCTCGGTGGTCGTGGCCTTCACACCCACACGATTCTCGTTGATGTTCAGCAGACCAGAGATGCAACGCCGCATATCGTCAATGTGGGGACGCAACTTTGGTTTTTCGAGGCAAATGGTGGCGTCAACATTGACCACACCCCACCCTTCGGTGCAGACTTTTGAAACCGTTTCACGCAGCAGCAGCTTGCTGTCAATGCCTTTGTAGGCCGGATCAGTATCGGGAAAATGTGCGCCGATGTCTCCCATTGCACGCGCCCCAAAAAGCGCATCACAAATGACGTGGAGCAAGACGTCAGCATCGCTGTGGCCGACAGCACCGAAATCACTGGGGACCAATATGCCTCCCAACCACAAGTCTTCGCCCTCGGCCAGTTGATGAACGTCATATCCGTAGCCGATGCGCAGATCCATGTGGACAGGATCAGAAGTTGGCAGGATCGTCGTTGCTGCCTCCCACGACGTCATCAAACGCCAACCTCAGGGAAAACCGCAGGGTATTGGCCAACGGATTCTGCTGGGTGGTCGCAATGAGATAGCTCAAGTCGATGTCCAACACCGTGTACTTGATGCCCGCACCCAAGGTGATGAATTGCCTGTTGCCTTTTGTGAAGTGCTCATAGAAATAGCCACCTCGGACAGCGAAAACTCCATTGTAATCGTACTCAATGCCACCTCCGAGATTGACTTCGCGCAACTCCTCGCGCAGGACGCTGCCCGGTTGGATCAGGTAAGAGCCGTCTCCCTGGCGCTCAACGATGCCCGGGGCATCATAGAAACTCTGGAGAATGCCCGAAGCCACACCGACATTGGGGTCAAAACCACTGACGATCAGGTCATCATCGTCGCCTTCACCGTAGGCCGGTGCCGTAGGGACGAGCAGTTTGTTGGCATCGAGCGTAAACGTCAGGTTGTTGTAGTCGTCGAGAAACACCGTCGCCGCAACGCCGGACTTCAGGTTGGTCGGGATGAAATCCCGTTCAGCCGTTTCAGTGTAGCTCATCTTGGCGCCGACGTTGGAGATACACACCCCCCAATTCATGCGGCCATCGCGGTCGCCAAACTTGACGTTGTCATTGGAATGGAACACGCCAACGTCTACCGCAACAGACCGCCCTGGGCGGCTGTCGGCACCCAAAATATTGGTGCCTCCTGTCAGGTTTGAGTGAATGTAACGCGCTGTGAATCCACCACTAAAATTGTCTCCGAACTTCTGAGAAAATCCAAAGTCAAACGAAAATTCATTCGGGCTGAAATCCCGAATGGCGGTGCCATTCACATCGGTAAAAGTGATGTTACCCAGTGAAAAATAGCGAAGGGCCATGCCCATGGCTTGCCGCTTGTTGAGCTTTCGCGTTCCACTGAGATAGGCCAACGACATGTCGTCCACCAGTTGGCGCAACCAAGGCGCATAGCCGAGATGCGCCTCAAACGTTTGGTCGGTAAAAGCCATGCGGGCAGGGTTCCAGGCCATCGCTGCACCATCAGGAGACAACGCTACGCCTGCATCCCCCAATGCGCCACTCCTGCTGTCAGGAGCAATCATCAAAAAAGGAACGGCAGTCGTGATGGTATTGAGCTGCAGCTGTTCTGCAGTCTCTACCTGGGTCAGTTGGGCCTGAAGCAGCGAGGGTGTCGCAAACGTTGCCAAAAAGGCAAAGGCCATGAGAGGGAGGAATTTCCGTAAATCCATGGGATTGGCGCGAAAATAGTGTGCTTGTGCGGATAAATGGTTCAGTCGAGCAGAACCAGACGGCCTGTTTTGGATGCTTCACGCCCCTCGGGCGTTGCAACGTCCAAGCGATACACGTAAAGGCCTGCGTCGAGGGGGCTTCCTTGTGCGGTGCGCCCATCCCAATGCCAACCATCAACCCTGTATCCATTGGGTGTCATCGTCTGCTCACCGTTCCAAACGGCGTTTCCTCTTCCATCGTATATGGACAGGCGTAAATCCAAAGAAACACAGGCTTGGTTGTGGTCAAATCTAAACGTGGTACCCGCGCCATTCATGGGATTGGGGTAGTTCACGAGCCCCTCTAAAAACACTTCCAATTCCTCTACAACCACGAAATCCAGAACCGCCGTTGCACTGTTGTTGTGCACGTCCCATGCCTTGAGTTCCATCTGGTGAACGCCTGCATCAATGCCGCTCATGGGAAAAACGACCCGGCCGCTTTGATAGGTATTCAAGTCACTTTGATAATACTCATTGAGTACCTCACCATTGCCACCATCCAACACCATTTTGAGGTCGTGCCCGATCCCATTGCCCACGGTATTCAAGCCTTGATCATCCTGTAAATAGGCCAGCAACACGGGCTTGGAATCTGTCGTCCCCCCATTGATGAAGCTGCTGTCATTGAGGAACAAGGCAATCGACGGACCCTCGTTGTCCTCAATGGCGTCGGGATTGACGCCCCCGATGACAATGTTTTCGGTGTAACCATGGGCATCGAGGTCCCCGTCTACAGCATAATAGCTGATGCGTCCAGGTGCGGGGTCGTATGATATGTCCCTGGGCACCACGAACTCGAACTCAAATACGCCGCCTTCTGCAGTCACAGCGCCCGCATGGATGCGGTTGCGCCATTCGCTGTAGGATACGCCGGCGCTGCCGCCATCGTTGTTGAGCGTGGTCACCAAAGACTTCTGATCGTACACGGTGGGATACACGTAACCGTTGAAATCGGTCAGCACATTGCCCCCCGCATCTGACACATAACCTCTGACCACAACATGCTCCAAAGCGCTGAGGGTGTCTGCCCAAGCGTCGATGGGTACGCCATTGACTTCACTGGTTCTGACTTGCATGCTTGGCGTGGCCAGGGTGAGGGCTACATCGCCCAGCAAAGTGAAGTTCCGCTTGTTGGAAGACGCCCCGGAAGAAGGGTGGTTTTTTGTTCTGCGCAGGATGTCCCCCAGCCGCTGACGCTCTCCCGGAGGTGCATCGAAGGCCACAGCGAAAAAGGCGGTATTTAGCTGCTCATTGGCAAAACTGTACACCACCCGGGTGGTGGTCATCATGGCGATCGCGCCCCCATTTGGGTTCATCACCATCATCTCCCCCGCCGTCTCCAATTCGGGATCGTCAAAACGGGCCAACTCGCAGGTGGCCGTGAAAAACAACGGCATGCGGTCCAGGTTGTCCCAAGCACCAATGGTTGAGGTGTTGAGCACCCTTTCATGCGCCCAACCACGTTCCCCGCCATGGCCGATGTAATTGATCAACAGGGCACCTTCGCGTACCTGCCTGTCAATTGCCATTTCAACTTCTGGATAGCGCTCTCCACCCGGTGTCGCCACTTGAGGGTAGGCATCCATAAAAATCCGCTTGAGGTCAAAGGCGCCATGTCCTTCTTCCAGGCCTTCAGCATGGCCGATGCTGTAAACGGTGTGTCCCGTTTCAGTGGCGCCGCTGTTGCCGTCAAAGTCGTCGGCCACAAAGCAAACCCGGTTGCGCCACGGTCCATAGGGATTGCCCTCTTCAGATCCTGGCAGCCCAGCGGTGAGGCAGGCCGCCCCATCGGGATCGGGATTGCCACCTAAATAGGCAGAAACTTTGCCTACAGCATCCCAAGCTTCTGACAATGTGCTGGCTGGGATCCGGCCTACGCCTATGGCCAAAGTGTCGGTCAAACGTTCGGATGCCGTGCCCGACAGAAAGCCGAAGTAATCGTCGGTGACATAGCTCTGGGTCGGCGTGTGGCTTTGGGCACTTTGAAACGAAACCAGCAGGTTGCCGTTTCTCGGCAAGTTGCGGTTGAGATAGGTGCCGTCGCCAAACAATTGCAAGTACCTCGGCTGCAAAGTGGGATTGCCTTCAGCACGGTCATAGAGCATCTTCATGAGCATTTTGAATGCCGTAGGATCAACCCTTCCAGAACTGAAACAATCGTAGATGAAGGAAGGCTCCAGCACCGCAACACTTAACCCTTCTGCAAAATGAATGGCCGCCAAACTGTCCGCCGCCTCGCGCAAAGCTGGAGGCGTAATCACCACCAAGTCTACCTGAGGAATACCGTGGACATCGGTGTTTTGCACCGGGCCGATCGGAGTGGGCGTGTAGAATCCAGAGCCCGTTCCGGCCCTGAATGACCGCACCTCATCGTAAGTGACCCTAAACCGGGCATTGCTGCCCTCCACCGCAAACGGGATGGAAATGGGCGACTGGGGATCGGTGACGTCCCAAATGCGCTGAACCGATTGCGCTTCAGCCAGGGACCACTCTACAATTTGTCCTGGCAATGCAGCCTCAGCGCGCATGAACTCTTGCTGGGTGGAACCCGACATTGAAGCTTGTCGCGTCCCGATCAAGCGGATGTAGTCCAACCAGCCTTTGGCATCGGCCACTTGCGCGTCCAAGCTGATGCCCACCTGAACCACTTCTGACGAAGGCAACCAATCCCAGTAACCACTGCCAACTTGGGCTTGCGGCGTGTGCGATTGAGCACCCGTAACTGACGGGGTAATGGTCCAGCTGCTGTCACCCAAGGACACCGTGTATGGGCTGACTGCTCCCACAGACCTGCCCATGAGTTTGACCTCGACCTGGGCAGTCTTGGCCACCACATCTGGCACCTGAAATGGAATGGTGTGCGTTGGGTTTTGGTCAAACACTTCACCAAAAAAGTTCCGTCCCGAACGGATGATTGTGCTTTGCTCCAATTCGTGAAACAAGTGGAAATCGGTCTCCACCAAAACGGTGTCAACATCACCGCTGAGGGTTGGCGCATTAGACACCCGCACTGGGTTTGGGTCGTCAACCCGTAAATAATACCAAGCTGTGTCTGACCAGGGATTTAAAACGTGGCGCCATTTACCTGTGACACCGTCGAAATCCCACTGCTCTGGACCGTTGCCCAGAAAAATGAAGTGGTCGTTGCCGTCAAACTGGTTGTCGCCATCATCCACCATTTCGATGGGAACCGGCACCAAATCCAAGGGCCGGGGCTCGGCATTGTCTATCGGCAGCGCATCTCCACCGTGACCGTACAGGTTGAGCTGGCCGGGGTTGACCTCTGCCGGATTCAAGCCGAGACTGGAGATCAAGTTGGCGTCGACCTTGTGAAAACCGGTCCGAACAGTCGCCAGCTTCACCCATTGGCCTTCAGAAAGCGCACTGTGCTCCGGCCAATCATAGGTGAATTGCGCAAAAGCACCGGGGACAATGGAGCTCAAGAAACCTAAAACCAGGGTCAACCGTAAGAGGAAGTGACATGGCTTTGTTTCCATCAAAGGCAACGGTTTCTGTTGCTGCTTCGTTTGGGTCATGGGGGTGGTCGAAGATGCTTGCAAGGACAACGCTAAAAGAGCTCTGTTTGTTGCTTGAAAGCAAAGATGTTCGGCAATCCCCACAAGTTTGTAATTTTCACGATCTTATACACGAGACTTGTGTCTCAGGAAACTGCATGGCCATGAAGCTCCAACAGCCCTTACACTCCGCGGCATCCCGCGTTTTTGGCCTCCCGGCCATTGCGCTCTTGATGGCGTGCCTTGGCACATTTGCTCCGGAAAAAGCATCGGCCCAAGACCCGGAATTCACTCAATTCTACTCAAACCCGGTCTATTTGAACCCCGCCTTTGCAGGTGCGGCAAGGTGTCCTCGGTTCGTCATGAATTACCGAAACCAGTGGCCGGCCATGAGTGGAAATTATGTGACTTCCGCAGCGGCCTATGACCAACACATCCCCAGTATTTCTGGTGGACTTGGTTTCATTGTGATGAACGACCGCGCTGGACGCGGCACGCTGAGCACAACCCGAATCAGTGGCATCTACAGCTACCAGCAGGCGATTAGCCGCAAATTCTCCATTAAAGCTGGTTTCGAAGCCACTTATTTTCAGAAGGCCTTGGACTGGAGCCAGCTGACTTTTGGGGACATGATTGACCCCCGAAAAGGGTTCATCTACGAGACGCAAGACCAACCAAGAGGCGGAAAAGTCAGTCAGGTTGACTTCAGCGCCGGCCTTGTTGGATTCAGCAAAAAAGTATACTTCGGTTTCGCAGCTCACCACTTGAATGAGCCCAACGAAAGCCTTGTAGTGGGCGTCAGCCGCTTGCCCATGAAGCTCACCGCCCACTTTGGGGCTTTGCTTCCGCTCGATGGCGATGCGCGCTATGCCAGTGCATTCATCTCCCCCAACATCCTCTACCGCAGGCAGGGCGAATTCCAGCAACTCAACTTTGGTGGTTATGTCAGCAAAGGCCCAATCGTAGGTGGCATTTGGTACCGCGGTATCCTCGGTACCCAATATCGCGACGCGTTTATCGTTACGTTGGGAGTACAATCCGATGTCATCAAGTTTGGCTACAGCTACGATGTGACCGTGTCTGACCTCACGCCTGCCACAGGCGGTTCGCATGAAGTCAGCATGTCTTTGAACTTCGACTGCCGTTCCAAACGGATCAAATTCCGCAGCCCACCCTGCCCGGGATTCTAATACATTCCCTGCAAGGAAACTCATATAGAAAGCGATGCAAAAGCTCCATTTCATCCTCCTGACTTCGATCACGGCACTTGCTGTGGCGGCGTTGTTCTCTTCCTGCCAAGGCAGTGCATCTGGCTCGACAGGCTGGGCCTACAACGATGCTGAGAACGGCGGATTCCAACAACTCCCTTACATCGGTCAAGAAACAGGCCCCGGTCTTGTTTTCGTCGAGGGGGGAACCTTTACAATGGGTCAGGTCGAAGACGACCTCACAGGCGCATGGGACAACATTCCCCGCCGTGTAACGGTCAGCTCATTTTACATGGATGAGGTGGAAGTGACCAACTATTACTGGCTCGAATACCTGTTCTGGTTGGACCGCGTCTACGGAGATGGATTTCCAGAAATTGTAGACCGCGCAAAGCCCGACACCTTGGTGTGGAGGGATCCCAGGGCTTACAACGAACCTTACGTCAACTACTACTTGCGTCACCCCGCATACAGAGACTACCCTGTTGTTGGCGTCTCATGGCTGCAGGCCAATGAGTTCTGCAAGTGGCGCACAGACCGGGTCAACGAGCAAATCATGGTCCGCGAAGGCTTCCTCGTTCACAACCCCACAGGGCAGGTAGACGACAGTTTCTTTAGCACAGAGGCCTATCTCGATGGCCAGTATGAAGAGGCTGCGAAAGCAGCTGACGGCATCCGGGACCTTCGCCCCAATGGTGTTGGCTACAGAAACGTGGCCATGACCGATGGAATTTTGCTGCCTGACTACCGCCTTCCAACTGAAGCGGAGTGGGAATATGCTGCCCTGTCGCTCATCGGAAACAGCGGTGAAGAATTGATCACGAGCCGTCGGACCTACCCTTGGGATGGTCACTATGTCCGCAACGACGATAGCCGCGGAAAGTATTACGGTGAAATCAACGCCAACTTTGTGCGTGCACGCGGTGACTACATGGGTGTGGCTGGCGCTTTGAATGACAACGCCGATGTTACCGCACCTGTTTATTCCTATGCTCCCAACGACTATGGCCTGTACAACATGGCTGGCAACGTCAGCGAGTGGGTCATGGACGTTTACCGTCCCGGAACGCATCAGGACGCTCAGGAGTTCCGCCCGTTCAGGGGAAATGTGTTCTCCACGAAGCTTTTGGACAGCGAAGGCAATGTCAAAGACAAGCTGGACTATGTCCAATATGACGTCAGCAGCATTGAGGCCTACATAGAAGAGTACGAGGAAACTGCAGGCAACTCCTTGACGACTGAAGGTCAAAACCTCATCGACAACCTCAAGAGCAAGATTGAAAGTGCCAACGAGGATTTGAATGTGAAGCGTGACGAGGAGGCCATGACCAAAATGGACGAGGCCTTGGACTTGATTGAGGAGAGTGAGGCGCCTGCGGCTCCAGACCTGCGTAAGGCTTGGACGCAAAACATCATGGGAATGCCCGGTGAAATGCGCTACCGCCAGGTCACCCTCGAAGAAAACCTCAACCGCCGCAACTATAAAGTGGCAGACAACATTGACTACCTCGACGGGGACTTGGAGAGCTCCATTACCTACGATCAGACGGAGTTGAGCGACCGCGACGACCTGGTGTACGACTATGGCGCCACTTCCTTGATCAACGACAACGTGCGTGTATACAAGGGAGGCAGCTGGAATGACCGGGCGTACTGGATCATTCCTGGGACCCGCCGCTTCTTAGAAGAAGACCAGAGCTCGGCCACCATTGGCTTCCGCTGCGCGATGACCCGCGTAGGCTCACCGAAAGGAAATATCATGGCTGGCGGCAAGTAAGCACCAACCATTGTTCATTCCGAACCCCGCTTGGCCTCAGGACCAAGCGGGGTTCGCTGTTTCTTGCCACCATGGAAGGCGCAACGCCACAACAACTTCTTTCGCTCTTCGATCGCTCGAAAGGCGTCACCACGGACTCCAGAAAATGTGGTCCCGGATTGCTGTATATCGCTTTGAAAGGAGAGCGGTTCGATGGAAATGAGTTTGCCCACGAAGCCATAGCCAAAGGATGCATCGCTGCTGTCGTTGACGACCCTGCTCTGCATGGCGACGGCATTGTGTCGGTGGAAAATGGTCTGGTGGCGCTGCAACAGCTGGCCCGGGAGCACAGGCGTCGGTTCAAAGCCCCTGTATTTGGCCTGACAGGAAGCAACGGTAAAACCACAACCAAAGAGCTCATCAAAGCCGTGCTCAGCGAGGAATTGAAGGTTCATGCCACCCATGGCAACTTGAACAACCACATCGGTGTGCCCTTGACCTTGCTTTCCATTCCTGTGGACACCGAATTTGCCCTTGTGGAAATGGGGGCCAATCACCAAGGTGAAATTGCGGATTTGTGCCAGATTGCCCAACCCACCTGCGGGATGATCACCAACGTTGGGCTCGCTCACCTCGAAGGTTTCGGAGGTATTGAAGGCGTCAAAAAAGGCAAGCAAGAGCTGTTTCGCTGGCTGGCTTCTGACGGGGGAACTGCTTTGGTCAATGCGTCTGATGGTGACCTTATGGCCCTGGCTGCGCTCAAAGGGCTGGCGACCGTTCCTTATGGCACTGAGGACGCTCCTCCACACGCATGGCGCAACGGAATTTCTGTAGACGCCCCCGTGCAGTGGACAAGCGAACCCGGGCATTCGCCCGGACCATGGCATTCAGATATGGATGGACTGAACGTCCAGCTGCACGGTGCGCATCAATTACAAAACATACAGGCGGCCATTGCTGTGGGCGTGCATTTTGGAGTCGCCCCGGCCAGCATCAATTCCGCCCTGCTGGCATTCCTGCCGGTAGACCAACGGGGTGAAACGGTTGAAACATCGCGCAACACAGTCATTGTCGACTGCTACAATGCCAACCCGAGTTCTGTGGAATCCACCTTGAGGGCATTTGCAGCAGGGCAACACCCGCATCCATTGGCCATTCTAGGGGACATGAAAGAGTTGGGTGATCATGCCGCCGAAGGGCACCAACTTGTTCGAAATGTGGCGCGAGAATGCGGCATCGAATGTTGGGTTGTCGGAACCGACTTTGCTGCCCATGCGCCCGGTGACCGAACCTTTGCCCTCATGGACGGCCTCAGGCATGCCCTCGAGGCAGATGCGTTTTCTGGCCGGACTGTATTGCTCAAGGGATCGCGCAGCATGAAAATGGAGGACCTCGTCTCGGTTCTCTAAAGGACCAAAACCGCGGTGCATGCGGTGTATCTTTCGCGCCCTATGGATTTCATTGCCGAATTGAAGTGGCGCGGGCTTCTGCACGACGCTATGCCTGGCCTCGAGGAGCAGCTCGCCAAGGAGCAAACAACGGGCTATGTTGGTTTCGACCCGACCGCAGACTCCCTGCACATCGGCAACCTTGTACCGGTGATGCTGTTGGTTCACCTGCAGCGCGCCGGGCACCGTCCAGTCGCCCTTGTAGGCGGCGCCACTGGCATGGTGGGGGACCCCAGCGGAAAGACTGCCGAACGGCAATTCCTTGACGCCGACACCTTGCAGCACAACCTTTCCTGTCAACGTGCCCAGCTCGAGCGCTTCCTCGACTTTGAAGGCCCTTCGGCAGCGCGCGTGGTCAACAACTTTGATTGGTTCAAGGACTTGGGTTTCCTGGACTTTATCCGAGACGTTGGCAAGCACATCACCGTCAACTACATGATGGCCAAAGATTCTGTGAAGAACCGGCTTGAGAGTGGCATGAGCTTTACAGAATTCAGTTACCAACTGGTTCAAGGCTATGACTTCTACCACCTGTGGAAGGAGATGAACTGCATGCTGCAAATGGGAGGCAGCGACCAATGGGGCAACATGACCACCGGAACAGAACTCATTCGGAGAAAAGGTCAAGGCCATGCATTTGCGCTGACAGCGCCCCTCATTACCAAGTCAGACGGGACCAAGTTTGGCAAGAGCGAGGGAGGCAACGTCTGGATTGACAAGGCGCGCACCAGTGCCTATAAGTTTTATCAATATTGGATCAATGCAGCCGATGAAGACGCTGCGCGGTACATCCGGATCTTCACGCTGCTTGAAAAAGAGCGCATCGAAGAAATAGAGGCCGCCCATGCAGAAAATCCAGGGGCACGCCTCCTCCAGAAGGAATTGGCCGCTGATGTGACCCGTCGCATCCACGGAGAAGAAGACCTGCAAACCGCATTGGCGGCAACAGCGCTGCTGTTTGGCAAGAGCACCGAAGACGACCTTCGCGCCTTGCCTGAAGCCGAGCTACTCAGCGTATTTGAAGGTGTTCCTCAAAGGGAGGTGTCCAGAGACGATTTGGCTGCAGGCATCGGCATCATTGACCTGCTTGCAGGAGGCGACGCGCCTTTCCTCGCCAGCAGTGGTGAAGCCCGTCGTGCACTAAAGGAAAACTCGGTGAGTGTCAACCGAAACAAGGTGGACCAAAACAAAGTTGTTGGCCCCGAAGACTGCGTGGGCAGCGGCATCGTCTTGCTCCAGCGCGGAAAGAAAAACTATTACCTGGTTCGGGCAGTAGGCTAACGCCCCTTCAACCAAATAGGGAGGCCAATTCTCGTCCTTCCACCAAATACAGGAGGACCACCAGCAGCACGCTGATGACCAAGCCCAAGGTCGCCTTTCCAAGGTCGCCGAGCACCATGGGCCACAACTTGGTGCGGTCGAGCTCATTCAAACGCAGGCGAAGGGCCACCTCACGTCCCGCCAACATTCCGAGGAATACCCAAGTTGTGCTCATGGGCACCTTGGCGCCGATGCCGAACGCATCAAACTTGAAGGTCAGCAGGACCAGTCCATAGAAGAGGTCAATGAAGGTGGCTGATCGAATGTCTGCTGTATTGGTCTTTACCCGCACAATCTTTTGGATCTCTCCGCCCCTCTGGTAAAAGATGTAGCCGAGCATGCCCACCAAGACCAACAAGGCAAACACAAACTTCCACAGCGCTACATCGGCGGGGTCGCCCAAATAAACGAGGATGTTGACCAAGTCTTGGGTCAACCATTGGCTCCACAAGAAACCTGTTGCGAGCCATTGCGTCACGGTCCAGAACCGTTTGGAGCGCATGATTCCACGGTCCTCTGCCATCGGATTTCGGAGGAAATAACGCTCGGTAAGCCTGCTTAAAGCCACAAAAGCCAGAATGGCAAAAATGAACGCAACTCCGTAGCCTCCGAGGCTCTTGATGAGCATTTTGGGCAATGCTTTGGGCGCAAAGAAGGTCAACACCAAAAAGGTGGTACTCACCGGAATTCCCAATCTTGTAATGGCAAGTAACGCCAAGGGTGGCAGGACATACCAGATGCTAATTGTCGGGAAATCAATGGGCTTGTCGGGATCCTGAAACAAGCCTGCATACTTGCCAAAGGTGAGGTCTCCCCCGCGGCCTCCGAGGTACTCTCCTAGCCCGAAGTATCCCATGGTCACAACGACGGCCATGATGCCTCCCGCATAGATCCACAGCAACCACCAAGGCTTGTCCTCATTGGACGTCAAAAAAGTACCCAACGTCTGGATGCTGTCGTTTCCAACCACCGAATAGGCGGCCAGCGTGAACCCCAGCAAGGCAATGGCGGATTCCATGGTGGCGCGAAGCTAGGTGTCGACTTGATGCCTGCCAAAGGATGGATTCAATCCACCAGAAGATTGCACCCCCTCACTTCAGACCGATCAAACCGCCCCAACAACTCAAATGCCTGTATATACTCGGTTTCTGAAGCCACAGGCCGCGCTAAATCCTGCGTTGAAAGAAAGGAACAACTCGCCAAATTGGCGAGGTCTATGACGTCTACCCCTCCCGTTGACCCAGAAGCATTCACAGACAGCGCATCATCGGTCCGTCGCAAGCGGATCCGCATCCATGGAGGGGTGTGATACAGGCCACCCTTGAGTGACCACGCCTGGCTGAGCAGCTCGGTCATGCCGTATTCACCTGCCACTGTTGGGCACCCGAACCCCTCCTTTAGGGCGCTTCTCACCCGCTCCGACACCCATTCTTCTCGGCGGCCCTTCATGCCGCCTGTCACGGCAATATGCACCCCCTCTGTGATGGGCGGCCGTCCCGAGCTGCGCCAAGCCTTGGCCGCATCCACCAAAGCCCAAGTGACCCCAATTAAGACCACTGTGCGGCCTGCTGCCCGGACCGATGTGATGGCCTCAAACAAAGCGTGGGTATCGTCCAGAAAAAAGCCGCCGTTTGGTTGGCCCTGGGCCTCCATCCAACCTTCGGAACGCAACATCTCTACCATGTGCACCAAACTGCTGTCAGGCCGCTCGAGGTAGCCAGGAAGCAGTCCCAAAACGACCGCACCTTGACCGCTGGGGGAGCCAAACCGCTGCGTGAAACCTGCCGTGGCAGACTTTCGATACAGCTCTGGCGTCAAGACGCGGTGGGCCCCGCGTTGATCACCAGTGGTTCCGCTGGTTCGAAAAACCACTGGCGGCACGTTTTCTGCGATGCCATCCGTTTGAACATTGCCCCAACGAAACGCTTCGACCGGCATGGCCGGAATGTCCTGCCAACGGCTCAAACTTTCTGCATCAGCCGCCGACCAGCCCAAGAGTCCGCACCACTTCCTGTAGAGCGGGCACCCCTTGAATTGAAACCGAAACACCCTCAAAGCCAAACGATTGAACGCTTCCTTGTCACCGTCACCCCCCTCATTCCCGATAAAATCAGCGATGTCGTGCCACAAGGCAACACCCTCCGCAGAACCCGCGGGCGTCACAACATCTTCCAAAGGAGACCTGCCGTTTGACATGGGCTGCAAAATGCGGCTTAATTTCCCACCATGGGCAACAGGTGCACAAGCAGAATGTCAGGACCAGCCGCTGCGGCCTTGGCTGTGTTGCTGATCGCGGCATCTGGTTGCGAGACCCCCGTGTCTCTTCCCCCAGAGCCTCAGCTTACTTCGATTGAATTGCTCACTGAGGGCGAATCGGGCACATTGATCCTGGGCTTCGAAGACGGAGATGGCAATTTCGGGTTGGAGCAAGCCGACACTACAGATGCCTTTTGCGCGGGATGCCCCTTCCATCACAACGTATTTTGTGTCTATCAAGAGTTTCGAGATGGGGAATGGACCTCCATTGAACTCAACCCTGACCTTGGAGAAGTGCCGTTTTACTATCGGGCTCCGCTGATCTCTCCCACGGGCCAGAATAAAACTCAGCGCGGAACCATCACCGTAGACTTGGAGCCCCGGTACTATCTCAGTTCGGCGTGGGATACCCTCAGGTTCTCAGTACACATCGTGGACCGGGACCTTCAATCCAGTGACACCTTGCTCACCGCTGCTGTGACGAAGCCATAAACACCTCCTCGTACTTGGCAGAAAGGATGCTCAGGCGGAGTCCCATCTCCTCCAGCAGGTTGCCCATTTCATTGAACGTCATTCCACTCTCTACGGAGTAACGGCCTTTGCGCGCATCCTCGAGGTGCTTGGTCCTCATTTGCTCACGGATCACGTTCGCGCTGGACAGGTGCAACTCTATGCGATTGAGGTGGTCGCGGGCAGACTTGAGGCCCAACTGGACGGGTCCATTCAGTGGCCCCAAGGCCTCCATTCCAAGGGCGAGCTCTCCCAACATGGCCACCAATCGAGAGCGTTGTTTGGGGGCGAAAAAGACCTCGTTGCGCTCGCGGTCAATTTGGACCTCTAGGAAGGCGTGCAACAGTTCGACCACCTGGCTGATTTCAGTGGACCACTCCAGCAAAAACTGAACCTGACGGTATGTCGCTCCTGAGATCTTGCCCCTGGCCAACCTTTCCAAGAATGCCTTAAGCTCTGATTCATAGCGGCCACTGAGGCTGCGCAATTCACTGATGCGGTCCGACGAACGGTCCCTTTTTGTGGGGTCCAGCAGTGCCATCATGGTCTCCAGCTCCCGCATCATCTTGAGCCCCAATTCATGGTGATGCTCCGCTTCTCGTTGTGCCTCCAGCACCTGCAATTCAGGCGCATCCATCGCGCTTGCGGCGACCAACGGCGAACGGAAATCCCGCACCCCTTCTCCCGGCACAAGCTTGCGGGCCATCCATAAGATGGGCTTCGGAAATAAGCCGAAAATGCCCGTAGTGACCACATTGAACATGGTGTGGAAGAGCGCCAAAAAGATGCCGATTTCTCCGAGAAATATGCCGCCCGGTTCTAAAAACCAACGCACCAAATCCAATACCGGCTGCAGCAGCGGTAAAAAGAGGACCACACCCACAGCATTGAGAAGAAAGTGAGCCGCGGCCACCCTTCGAGCCTCCCTACCGGCCACCAGAGACGCCAAGATGGCCGTAGAAGTCGTCCCAATATTGGCGCCCAGAATGACCGCAGCACCTGTGAATTCAGTCACGACCCCGCCAGCAGCGAGGGTAATAATGAGCGCCATAACCGCAGAAGAACTCTGCAAGGCGATGGTGGCGATCACGCCTATGAACACCGCCCCAAGGATGGACCACATGCCCCCAACATTGAAGAAGTCCAAAAAACCAGCCAAGCCTGCCTCAGTAATGGGAGGCACACCTTCTTTGAGCAGCCCCAATCCGACAAACATGAGCGAAAACCCGATGATGGCTTCTCCCAGTGTCCGCGTGCGGCGGCGTTTGAAAAACATGAGCGGCAAGGCGAACGCCAACAAGGGCAGTGCCAGTCCACCGAGCGATGGCTTGCTGATGGTGAGGGCCACCAACCAAGCCGTGACGGTCGTGCCCACATTGGCCCCCAACATGAGAAAGTAAGCCTCCGAAAGGCGCAACAAACCCACTTGTGCGAAGCTGACGGCGATGACTGAAATGGCGCTGCTCGATTGCAACACCCCGGTCAGGGTCAGGCCCGCCAAATACGCCCGCTCCGGCTTGCGGGTAACCCTTCCGACTGCACGCCGCATGCGGCTGCCTGTCAGGCGCTGTATGGAACCGCTCATGACCACCATCCCGTATATGAACAGCGCCAAGGCACCGATCAAATTCAAGACTTCAACCAAGTTTGTCATCACAGAAATTCAAGGCCCCAAAAACGAGCTGCGGGGAGCGGGAAGTTCGACTAAAAAGAAAGGCAGTGCGGAATGCACTGCCTTTCTCAAATCAGTTTGGATGCGGAATTACTCGCAGTCGGTGGCAAACGCACCGAGCAGGATCAACAGGTCACTGACCGAAGTCGTGCCGTCTCCATTGAGGTCCGTTGGACAAGGGTTCGCTGTGGTCAATTCACAGGTACCGTCATCAATGAGGGCATCCATGTTGTAATTCGACGCCGCTTCGTATGTACAACCGAGGCAATCATAAGTACAGTTTCCATCGTCGAACAACGCCGTTGCGAGGTAGTTGCAGGCCGTTCCATCGGTACAACCGAACGCAGAGCTGTTGGGACCACCAGGGGTTCCGTTGTCGACCCAGCTGTTCTGCCAATTGTCAGCATCGTCGTTGTTCAGGTTGGTCTGAATCAATTCCAAGGAAGCGCAACCGCCGTCAGGGCTTGCAGCGAGGACGTTGCCCAACACGCTGATTTCCTGTGAAGGCCATGGTGCCGCGTCGTCATAGGTCACCGCATCAACGATGTTGCCGTAGGCATCCTGCAGTTGAGCGGTACCACCGCCGTTGCCCCAATTGCCGTTGTCCATCAGGAACACCGTGATGCCCATGTCGGAGTAGTTGGACTGGGCAACCAAACCTGGCACAACCAAGAAGTAGCTGTCGGCCGGGATGATGGTGCCTTCGGGGAAGGCCATGGCAAAGGCCAAAGATGTGGGGTTAGAGAATGCTGACCACACTTCGAAGCCGCTGATGTCGGCTTCATCGCCAGCATTATAGAACTCAACAAACTCCCAATCGAAGTCGCCGCCTTGGTTATCGCAAGGGTTATAGTGGATCTCGTTGACAATGATGTTGGGCAAGGTGTAGTAGCAGGTCGTGTTGTCTGCAACTGTGGCCGTTGAGTCATAGTTCAAAGCCGTGTCATCGGTGCAACCCGTGATCACGCAGCTGCCATCGTCGGAAGTCGCATCGGGGTTGTAGTTGTCGGCGGCAGGGTCCGTACATCCGGGGATATTGGCGCAAGAACCATCGTCTTCAGTGGCCAAAGGCCAGTAGTTTGGGAACGTGGCATCGGTGCAACCCAATCGCACCACGTCGGTCGAATCACGTGGCTCAATTTTCCAGTTGCCGTAGGCATACCCTGTGGGTGCTGTCACGCGGTAGGTCCGGCCTGCTTCCACAACACCAGCGCCAAAGGCGTCGTACGCCCTGTCATTCACACGTGCTGCACCACTGCCGTCATTGACGCTCCACTCCGCAAAACCAAGGTCAGGGTTATCGCAATCAGCGGTCACTGTGACCAATACTGCTTCCCACTCCTCCATGCTAACATCACCTGTTGCGAGCACCTCTGCTGCTGGAAGTGGGTTGCCAGATGAAATCACATTGATGGTCGGATTGGGGAAATAGTCATTGCCGAACCAGCTGTCTGGTGTACCGGTAATTTCCACCTCATCTCCAACCTGGACATTTCCAATGGAGGCTGCTGTGGCATCAGATCCGCGCACCCAGTATCCGGAGAAAGCACCTGTACCATTCTGCATCGTAAATGCCGCCTGGTCGCCGAATGATCCGTCATCGGTCAAATAAACACCGGTCACGATGCCACTTGTGGTCACGATGCCTGTGGTCAGGTCTTGGTTGATTTCCTGAATGGTCACGTTGGGCACGAACAAGCAACTGCCGTCATCTACCGTGGCGTTGGGGTCGTAATTCAATGCGAGGGGGTCGGTGCACCCTTCAGAGTCCGTAGCGCACAAGCCCGTGAAGTCATGGCTGTTGTATCCCTCCAAGGCGTTGACGAGGGCATAGTCGTTGTCCAAGACGATCCACTCGCTGTCCTCTGCGGTGGTGCCTGCACTGGTGATCCAATCTCCACCATTTCCGAACGACACGTTCGATTTACGGCGCAACGTGTGGTTTTGCGTGCCGTTGGTCACCCCGGCGACATCCCAAGCAGAGCCTGGATCCAACCCGTAAGGCTCACCAATCACGTCGAGCAAGTCCCAGTCTCCGCCATTTCCGAACGAAGCTGCGGCACTGTACATCAGAGCAAAAGCATCGTCACCATTGGAGAGGTATTGCCAAGTGGCATCCGCACTGTCGAGCAGCGCTGCGTCGGCCGACGGGTGCACAATCATGAACGTCTCACCGGCTCCAATTGAACCGCCTGTTGGGAAGATGTCATTCCAGAAGTCCCACTCTTCTGCAGCGGGGTCGGTGTTGTTGGCTCCGTTTGACTGACTGGCGATGGTGTACAAAGCGAGGCTCACAGGGCTGCCTGTAGGATTGTATACCTCGAGGTACTTGTTGTTTCCTGAACCTTCTGCACACTCGCTGAAGAACAGGTTGCAAGGCTCGCTGCCCGTGCATGAGCCGTCGTCGATGTCAGACCCCGGTGTGTAGTTGTCTGCATTGGGGAGCACGCAACCATAGAGGAGCACATCGGCCTCCTCACGTGGCAGCATTTTGTAGTTGCCAAAGCTGAAGTGCAAGGGGCCCGTCACCTGGAATTGTGCGTTGATCAACACTTCGCCGGTGGCTTGGTGGTCCCAACCGCGGTCGTCAATGCGCAGTTCTCCCGAAGCGTCGTCCATTCCCCACTCCCCGTTTCCGAGGTCCGGTGAAGAAACCACGCCTGTGGATTGCACGAGAACACCTTCCCATTCTTCCATATTGGCTGCGCCTGTGCCGAGCACCTCAGCATCTGGCAATGCATTGCCTTGGCTCAGAATGCTGGTGGCGATGGGGTTGCCATCGACGCCTTCCAATTGGGTGAGCCCGAAATATTCGTCTACCACACCCGTCAGGCTTACAAAGTCCCCAACGGTCAGGGCTACCTCTGGGTTAAAGCCGAACATGCCGCTGTTGGCACCCTGTCCCTGTTGGACAGAGAAAAGGCTTCCATAGACACCCGTCACGATACCGCTGACGGTTACCAGCGAGTCTGTAAACACGGGGGGATCCAAGGATTGGCCTTGTTGGATGGTGCTAATGGCAATGGCTCCGTCCACCACGTTACAGCCATCATCGTCAATGATGGCGGCGGCATCGTAGTTGTCTGCTGCGGGATTGGTACAACCGAGTTTTTGGAAATCGTCTGCATTGCGTGGCTCGATGCTGTTGCCGAAACCTCCGTTGATGGCTCCCGTTACGCGGTAGCTGTCACCGAGCATGGCACCTTGTTCAGTGTAGCCATCGTAGCCCAGGTCATCAACCGTGTGGTTGCCGGACCCGTCGTCGATGGTGAATTCACCGAAGTTGTTGATCTCACCGGTAATGGCTCCTGTGACCTGACACAACACACCTTCGTACTCCTCGAGATTGGCGTCTGCCGTAGAGAGAACCGCTGGAGCCGGGAGGGCATTTCCGCTGTTGAGGATGGTCGCGCTGGCCGAAGTCAACTGTGTACCGCCACTGAAGCTTCCAACCGTACCTGTGACCATTACGCTGTCTCCAACCGCCACCTGTGTGGAATCGTCGAGCAAACCTCCGCTCACGTAAACGAACATTCCGCTCCAAGGTCCTTCGCCGTCTTGGATGGAAGTGTTGCTTCCGTAGACGCCCGTTACAATGGCCGATACGGTGACTTCTTGACCGTTAAAAGTGCCGTCGTCGTTCGCACCCATGTCCTGCTGGATGTCGCTGATCGTGGCTGCACTGGGGTATGTGCATGAGCTGTCTTCAAAATCGGCGTCTGCATTGTAGTTCGTAGCACTGGCATCTAAGCAGCCCCCTGTTCCCACAGTCACCGTTGCGACCATGCCCAATGAAGCGTGGTTGCCGACGGAACAATCGTAGTTGTAGACACCTGGAACCGTAAACGTGTAGCTGCCTATACAAGTTGGTGCTTCAGGTGTTCCGCCAGCAGCCAATGGCAAGGAGAACGCTTCGGGATTGCCGTAAGACTCTCCAGTCAAGACGCTGATGTTTCCGTTCACATCATGCGACCCTCCAACGTTGACCCACACGACAGTGTCGCCAATGGCCACTTCTAAATCCGCTGGGGCGTAGAAATACGCACCCGCTTCTACAACGACTCCGGAAACGCCACAGGCATTGTCCTCAGAGACCACATTGGCGCCGCATTCGCTCACCAGCAGGGCAATCGCTGCAGCCGTTTGCTCTTGGTCGGCATTGTGGTCTGCGCATCCTGTGGCACTTGAAAAGTCACTGTAGATGGTCCAATTGGCTCCATTCCATGTGGCACCGTCGGGGGCGCTGGTTGTGCGCAAAGCATAGCCATCTTCAAATTCATGGCAAGTATTGGAACCATCTTCTCCAATGACTCCGAAGAAATCGACGATGACGTCGTTGGCGTCATAGAGGGCGACTTGGTCATCTCCGTTGCTGTCTACCGCTCCACCGGTTCCTCCCACCAAATCAGGGGCAAAACCATATGCACCTTCAAAACCAGACGCGGATGCTGCGATGTAGTAACAGCTACCATCGTTCAAGTCTCCAAGATCCGTGAGGCTGATTTGTCCTGACTGCGGATCGGCGTTGCCGTTGGTCCACCGTTTCAGGTACCAACCCGTCAGGTCTACAGTAGAACCTGAATTGTTGCCGATTTTAACGAACCGGGCACTTGCGGCGTCGGTGGGGTCTGCCAACATGGCCAAGTGGGCCGTCTGAGCAGAAATGGTCGCAGTCAAAAACACTGCAATCGTCAGAAAAAAGGAGCGCATACGTGATGTATTGGTTTCGGATAATCAACCGCAAATAACGGTTGCTGTTCACTTGAAACCGAAATCCAAAACACTGATTAACCGATTGGTAACATAGGCGATGGATAATGTCCCCTCGAACATCTTACTGCATTCGATAAGCGCTGGTAACACTATTTATAACTTCCTGAAGCGCTGCCATTTACATCACCACTTGAAGGTTTTTCTGTGATGAGCGCAGATGCCACACGCCGACAAAGCTGCTTTGTGCGCTTTGGTCGGATACCCTTTGTTGCGCTCCCAGCCGTATGCAGGAAATGCCGCCGAAAGCTCGAGCATCAATGCATCCCTGTGGGTCTTGGCCAGAATACTGGCTGCTGCGATGGACATAAACCGACCATCTCCTTTGATTTCGCAGGAGTGGGGAATGGAATGGGCTTTGAACCGATTTCCGTCGATCAATAAAAATTCCGGCACCGATGGCAGAGCATCGATGGCTCTGTGCATGGCGAGGTGGGAAGCTTTCAAGATGTTCAACTCTTCGATTTCCTCGACCGATGCCCAGCCCACAGCCCAGGCTGCAGCCTCGGACTCGATGCGTTCCCGCAATTCCTGTCTGGTTTTGGCATTGATCTGCTTGCTGTCGTTGAGCCCTGCCTTTAGCCATGCCGCACCGGAGCGGCCGGGAATGACCGCTGCTGCCGTGACCGGACCGGCCAAACACCCCCTTCCTGCTTCATCTACGCCCGCTTCGAGGCGGCCTTTGAGCGCGTGTAACTTCAGACCCATCACACGGACTTTGGGCCTCCTCTTCTGCCCGACATGTCGATGCCTGCATCCGATCCAGCCTTCGAGATGCAAGACCAAAGCAAAGACGAGGTTCTGTCCCAGCTGAAATCATCTGCACGGTCTTGGCCCTTTTCAATCAAGGCGGCGCGCAGCGCCGGCTCTTCCTCGATGCGCCGCATGGCTTGGGCGACTTGATTCGCATCACCGGGATCGACCTCCAACCCTGCCCCGCCTGCTACTTCAGGGAGGGAAGTCCGGTCGCCATGAATCACCGGGGTCCCCGCAGCAAACGCCTCAACCATTGGAATTCCAAAACCCTCGAACCACGGAATGAACACCAACGCCCCCGCGGAAGACAAGACTTGAGCAAGCTCGTCCTGCGGCAGCCACCCCGATGTGTGCACATGCTCCCGAATGTGATCAGGCAGATCTTCCATGGATTGGCGCGCATCGAACCTTCGGCGGCGCCACAATGCCGTCCCCACCAACATGAGGTCCCATTGGCCTCCTTGTGAGCGGTATCTGCTAAACGCATGCATCAAGCCTCCAAGGTTCTTTCGAGGATGCTGGGTTCCGATAAAGACAAAGAAGGGACGGCCCTTGGTATACTTGGCGCGGACCAGGAGGGCTTGTTGATGCGCATTGGCCCCCAAGGGCGCACTGTGATAAACACTGCCTGCACCATTGTACACCACATCCACTCGACCTCGGGGCACACCGTAACGCTGGTGGATGTCCTCGGCGCTGAACTTGCTTACTGTAGCGACCCGAGCAGCCCGTTTTGCAGCATCGGGAAAGCGCTTTTTGTAATGCCGGGCCACGCGGTCTGGCAACCACTCTGGGTGGTGCTCGAAGTTCAAGTCATGCTGCACAGCGACTTGAGGTACAGCTGCATTGCGGCTTAAAAAACCATCCGGTGAGACAAAGATGTCTGCCTTCAACCTCTTCAAGAGCCTCGGTACCGCCCAATCAAACCAAATATTGAGCAAGAATGGGCGCCGTGCCGGAGGCCACACCCAATGACACTCCACGTTGTTTCCGGGAAACAAATCCTCAGGTGGCAGTCTGTCGAACAACAGGTGAAACTGGTGTTCTGGATGCGCCGCTGTCATGCGCTGAACCGTCTCCAATGTGAACCAACCGATGCCGTCCAACTTGTCTGGAATCACCAAACGGGTATTGATCGCCACCACTGCCATGGGGCCAAATTACGACCTGCTCAAGTGCAAAAGTTGAAACAATACAGATACGGTTTGCCCGTACTTGACGTTGGGCCAATTGTCCGGTGCATCTTGCGCCTTGGAACGGAACCGCAACACGATTTTGCACACCATGGATACGACCTCATCCAACAACAACGCCCAAGACACCACCTTGCTGCGCAGGGTATGGGACTGGCGGAAGCCCCTGATCATCGCCGGTCTGCTTGGCGGCCTGGTCAGTGCGGCTGCCTCTTTTTTGATCGACCCTGAATTTCAATCCTCTGTGGTACTGTTTGCTTTGCCTCAGCAGTCCATTGGCGCCCAATTCTATGAAGAAGTCAAACGGGAAGACATCCTGGCCTACGGTGAAACAGAGGATGCAGAGCGCCTCTTGCAAATCCTGAACTCGGACCGCATCCGCAGAAGGGTCATCGAGAAGTATGACCTGTGGACACACTACAACATTGACCGCGACCAATCTGGCGCGAAGGCCGCGATGGCCAAAGTTTATGCAGGGAAAGTAGGGGCGAACCTCACCCGATACGGTTCCATCAGAATTGAGGTGTACGATACCGCACCCATCATGGCCGAGAACATGGCCAATGACATTGCCCAATTGACCGACTCGGTTGCCAACCAACTGCGCAACGACCGCGCGGGTGAGGCCCTGCTCTATGCCAGCCGTTCGCTCCGCCAGAACCAGGACGAAATCAAAGAAATGGAAGGCAGGCTCGGTGATTTACGGAGCATTGGCATCTACGATTTCCCCATTCAAATTGAAGGCCTGAACGAACAATATGCCACCGCTTTGGCTGAAGGTCAGTTCTCGAGGGCAGAGAACATCCAATCTAAAATGGAGCGCTTGGCACCCTACGCCAATGAGTACAATCAGCTGACCACCAAGCTCGAAGATGCATACGAACAGGAGGCCGTCCTGAAGAAGCGTTACGACTTGAACAAACTCGATGCCGAGTCGCAAATCCCCGCAGCATTTGTGGTAGACCGTGCCACCGCTTCTGACAAGAAGGCCCGGCCCGTGCGTTGGCTGATCACGGTGATGGGAGCCGTTTCACTGGCCTTGGCTGCCCTTGTGTTTTTGCTGACACGCGACGCCATCCGATGAACCCTGTGCCCAAGGCAACGCGTCCCGTCCTGACTCCTGACCGACCGCCATTTTCTGGCGGAACGGCCGCGGTCATATTGGGTTTTGGCGCACTGCTTTTTTGGGCGATTTCTCAGGAGTTCTATTGGGTAGCAGCCCTCCCGTTGGTTTTGGGGGTCGTTGGTTTGGCGCTCTCTCGGCGCGACCTGCTGCTACTGGGCCTCGTGGCTACCGTGCCACTCAGCCTGAATCTGGAGCAGCTTGAAATCGGTGGCATTGGGCTCTACCTCCCCACCGAACCCATACTGTTTGGGCTGCTGCTGCTTTTTCTTCTGGACCGACTCAGGGGAATCGGGATGGACGTTGACATTGAGCGTCACCCCATTTCGCGGTGGCTCCAGGTGATGTTTTTGTGGCTCATCGTGACCACACTTCTCTCATGGGACCCTCTGGTATCCCTCAAGTTTACCATTGCGCGGGCTTGGTTTGTCGTGGGCTTCTTTTTCCTGCTTGCCCCCATTGTTCGGCAGCGCAATCGTCAGGAGCATTTCGTTCTGCTTTACCTCCTGCCCCTCCTTGCGGTCGTCACTTACACGGTCGTGAGGCATGCCGGTTACGGCTTTGAAAAACAGGCCGGCCATTGGGTCATGGATCCTTTTTTCAAAGACCACACCAGCTATGGTGCAGTGCTGGCCATGTTTTGGTTTCCAGTGCTGGCCCTGTTGCTCAAGCCCGACCGTCAAGCCATAGGAAAGCTCGGCATTGGCGTGGCCTTTGCTGTACTCACGCTGGGTCTCATCCTCTCCTTTACGCGTGCAGCATGGGTATCATTGGCAGCGGCAGCAGCCTTGGGTATCTTGATGCGGCTCGGGGTCAAATTGCGCACGCTGATTGTTGCTGGCGTGCTGGCAGGTGCCCTGCTCTTGCTGTCCTGGGACCAACTGCTCATCTCTTTGGAGCGCAACGACCAAGACTCTTCCGACGACCTCACCGAGCACGTCGAATCCATCAGCAACGTTTCAAGCGATGCCTCCAACCTTGAACGCATCAACCGTTGGAGCTGTGCGATGAGCCTCTGGTCTGAGCGCCCCTTGACAGGATGGGGACCTGGCACTTATCAGTTTATCTATGCGCCGCACCAACGGTCTGAGCACCGCACCATCATATCGACCAACAATGCGGACCGGGGCAATGCCCACAGCGAATACTTAGGGCCTTTGGCAGAACAAGGTATACCTGGCACCCTGATCATATTGGGGATCCTCATCGCCACCTGCAACATGGGGTTCCGCACGTACCGCGCCCTCAGAGATCGGGACCGCTGGCGGGCCTATTGGGCGATGTCGGTCTATTTGGGACTGATGACCTATTTCATCCACGGGGTGTTGAACAACTACCTCGATACCGACAAGGCCAGCGCTCCATTCTGGGGCTTCTTGGCCATTCTCGTGGTGATTGACTTGGAGGTCAAGAAAAATGGACGGTGAGCAAAGCGGTGTCGTCCGCGGGATCTGCTACGCCTCGGTGCTGTTCCCAATCCACGATGATGCTCGTATTGAGCGCCTCACAACCTGACCCCCTCTCGTTCTCGACAAGTTGCTGAAGGCGGTGCTCTCCATAGGCTTCTCCTTCGGTGTTCTCTTGCTCCACCAAACCGTCGGTGAAGCACACCAACTTAGAACCCGTCTGAACGGAAAGTTGACCGGCACCCACTTCTGGCAAGAAGTCCAACATTCCCAAGCCGGGACACCCCTCACCTAGGAACGTTCCTAGGCCCTTGGCTGGAACAAACAATGGCGGGTTGTGGCCGCAATTGACATAGTCGATGACCTTGTTGACCGGATCGTGAATCGCGAGAAACAGCGTGATAAACCGCTCTCCCCCGGCGCTGCTAAAAACCCGCTCATTGAGCGATTTGACGAGGTCTTCAATGGCGCCCGAGTTGTGGTCCAAATGGGCGTGCAGATGCGCCTGGAAATTGGACATTAGGAAGGCTGCAGGCATGCCTTTTCCACTCACGTCAGCCATGGCGATGGCCATGCGTCCATCGGACAACATTACAGCGTCATAATAATCCCCTCCCACATGGTGGTGCGGGCGATAACGTGCTGAGAACGAGCGATGCCCGTCATTGGGCAGGTTGCTCGGCAAGAGCATGGACTGCATCTCTCCAGCCAATGCCAATTCTCGCTCCAACCCCGCTGTTCGAATGCGTTCTGCCGTCAATTCCCGGTTTCGAAGGGCCACCACCAAGACATTGGTCAGGGTCGTAATGAACCGCACATAACGGATCGAAGGACTCATTCCCCGCCCCTCTTCTCGGTCCCCCATCACAACGTAGGCGATCACATCGCCATCGTGCTCCACAGGTATAGCGAGGTCGAACTCTACCTCTGTATCGCCGTCTACAATGGCATGCGCCTTGCCCAACAGCACTTCAGAGGCATTGGCCAATGTGGGCAAACTTGCAGGATACCCCCACTCGATGAGGCATCCCCAAACGGCTTCCTCCTGCCTGCGCGAAAACAGCGCGAGCTTTCCGACCCCCATGCTTTCAAGGCACTTCTGATACAGCGCAAAAAGAGCGCGGTCCGGCACATTGCGGTTGATCGCTTGCGTCAGCTCCAACAGCGCGTCCGCCTGCTGTCTCAGGCGATCCAATCGCTTTTTGGTCCGGAGATCAGAGGCCATGCGGGGTCACTTCTTGACCCGTTCGGAGTAATCGCCCGTGCGGGTATCCACTTTGATGCGGTCTCCGGTATTGATAAACAAGGGTACCCTCACTTCTGCTCCAGTGTCGATCGTCGCTGGCTTAAAGGTGTTGGTCGCCGTATCGCCTCTGACTCCAGGTTCCGTGTAGGTAATCTCTGCTTCAATGTGGCTGGGCAAAGAGGCACTCAGCGGACGCTCTTCATCGGCATGAAAGACAATCAGGCACTTCATTTCATCTTGGAGGAAATGAGGGTTGTCAATCAGGTGCTTTTCGAGCAGAATTTGCTCAAACGATTCGGTGTTCATGAAGTTGTACCCCATGTCATCCTCGTACAGGAAGGTGTGCTCGCGCGTCTCGACCCGAATGATGTCAATCTTCGCCCCCGTATTGTAGGAATGCTCGATGATCTTGCCATTCTCGAGGTTTTTCATTTTGGTCCAGACATTGCCTGAACCCCGCGCCGTCTTCTTGTGAAGGAATTCTTGGACCTGGTAAAGCCCGCCTTGGTGGCGCAGGCACAAACCGTTCTTGATATCGGAAGTGGTTGCCATATGGTTGAGGTAAGCCGCTATTGGACTTCACCAGTATTGGTGTTGGGTCCTTGAGCGTCCTGCAATATAGCGGCTACCCTTGGCGCTCCGAAGACCAAGACGGTTTGAATTCCACCCTAAAAGCGTGGATTCCCCATGAAAAGTTCCCCGTTTCGTTGAAATCAGTGACTCCTGACCACCCGGTGCGCATCCCAAGTCGCCACACCCCATTGTCCGACGCCCAGCGCAAATAGGCCTTGAATCCGGTTTTGGAAAATGGCTCTGACGGCCTTCCATCCCATCCTTGTACATGGCGAACAGGTGCCCCCTCGTCTGCCCATGATTGCGCCACTCCGAGGCGCCACCGGCCCAAACTTGGCATTCTCCACGACACCATGAATGCGAGTGCCATTCCCACTGTATTGTTCTGGCCGGATGCGCTGATGCACCAACGCCAAATGGGTGCACCAAGGGCCTCAGAGCTGTGCAGTTTGCGCCACGAGGCCAACCAATGGCCCCCTCCAAATGGCCCCCTTGTTGTGGCTGTTTGAAGGGACTCTCCCGGCTCCATGATCACTTTAAAATCCAACCGATGGTCATGCCGCTCAATGCGCACAGAGGTGCGCCGCCTCAGCCGATGTGGAGGAGGACCCCACCACCGGGCCTCCAAGCGCAACCATCCATCCCATGTCCCTTTGAATGCAACCCCACCTTTCCACAAGATTCCAGGGAGGGATTCAGGATCCAACATTGTAGACCGCACCTCTCCACTGCGCCACCTCGGGTGCTGGGGATGACTCCGTTCCAACTGCACATGCCCTTCCCAAATTGCCGACCACGTTTTCAATGCGCTGAAGCGGCCTTCCCATCCTTCTCGAAACCTGGCAACTGCCCAACGCAGGCTCCAGCCATTTCCTCCTCCCTTCCCATTGACCCCAACCAATCCGGTCCAACCGCCCTCCTTTAATTCTTGCATCCTCCCTGCCCACTCTAGGGACCCTAGCTTCCCGCCTAGGGCGGCAGTTCCCTTTTGTTCGGGCCATGTCTTTCCAAACATGCACCAATGTGGTCGACCTCGGCGCGCAAACGACTGATTTCGCTGCCAAGCCAGGCCATTCCAGACCCCGCGCTGGCGATAGGAAACAGAACGAATGCCCCTGCCTATCCTGTGGCTTCCTTCTATTCCACCGATGTCGTCAAACGGGCTGGGGGTCCACAACACCAAACCTTGGCCATATGCTGCCGCCATTGTCCCACACCACCACGTTCCCCTGAGCCCCCCGAATTTTGCATGTGCCGCTTCTACCTCCACTTTCTCTCCCCAAAGCGCAGCCCTGCAACCGACATCTCCGCCGTCCTTGCCCTTGCTTCGGTAAGTCACGTTCATGCCCGGGGTTACCGATGTGACATCCCCTCGAACCCGCAGGCTAGAGCCCGGCCGACGGCCCGGGGCCAAGGTCGCCTTGAGAAACACTTCTTGCCATTCGGGAAGCAGGCGCAAACAGTCCACTGCACGTGAAGCGCGAGAGGGGTCCAGTTCTGATGCCAGCGCTTGCTGCGTCCACACGGCTTGCGGCTGCCCGCGAAAGGCAGCGGCAATGACAGCACACTCATCTCTTGTTAAGCAACCTGCATCCCAAGCCACAGCCACCAAAGGGATGTCCAGCGCTTCTTCTGGCGCGGTCTGGGCATGAACACCAGGCCCTCCTGCCCAAAACCAGAGCAACTGAAACTGAATGGCTGCTATAGGAGCTGTCCCGGTCCTCAAGGCCATAGCCATCGCAAGTGCCAGAACTGCAAGGGATCCGAACCAAAGGCCAGAAGTGAGCCACAATCCAAGCCTACCCATGGAATGTCTCCCCTGAGGACGCCCACTGTCATCCGCCATTCGACCGTGGAATCGTGGCCTTCGATGGGCCGACCAAATGACAGCCAAGCCCCATTCGAACCCGCACCTGCGGTCCATTGTGAGGCCATGGCCGTCAAGGAAATTCTGGGCAAAGCACCCGGGAACCATTGCAGGTCAGCCACCCCGCGGACTTTTTGCCACAGCGGAAACCGCGCTGACCATTGCCACATTGAATTCAAGGGACGCGGCGAAGGCTGAAGCAAGGGAATGGTGATGTGGGCACCCCAGTCTTGAACCCCGACCGAAAGCAACAAGCTCCCGATGCCCTGGCTGTTGAGCTCCACACCGCTGCCTAGTAGAGTTTGGTCATCCAACCGCAGCCAATGCTGCGCACGCCCTTGCACCATTCTCCCTTGGTCGCATTGCAGGTAGGCCTGCCAACCCCCACCCTTTGAGCGCTTCCCGTGGCCTTGGGCGCTGGCCGCCAGACTCCAGATTCCGGGATCTGCAGCCCGCAAGTGAATGCCCCATTTCCCGGGCACATGACTGTGGGCATCGGGCTGGGCCATCATGGACTGCCCCCCAGAGAGCAACATAAACACCACTCCCATCCCCCCAGTGAAGGCCGACCTCAGTCGGGGTTTCCCGCCGAATAGGCCGGCCTTCTGGGGCACCACTCCGGATACCGTATGTGCTGAAAGCAGGGAGAGCACAGCGCCAAACTGCGCCGCCAACGCGGACATTCGACATTCAGTTCACAGCCGTGAATCACCGCTTCGTCTTCGTCGATGGAAAGCCTATCTTCGCGCCCCCTGCGGGCGTGGTGAAATTGGTAGACACGCCAGATTTAGGATCTGGTGCCGTAAGGTGTGTGGGTTCGAGTCCCTCCGCCCGCACTCTTTTAAAACCAAAGGCATAACCAAGCCATGGAAATCACCAAAGAGAACATTGATGCGCTGAATGGCATCCTGACGGTTACGGTGCACCCGGAAGATTATCGGGAAAAAGTAGAAGGCATTCTCGAAGAATACCGGAAGCAGGTAAAAATGCCGGGTTTCCGTCCTGGAAAAGTACCCATCCAGCTGGTGCGCAAGCAATACGGCAAAGCGGTTCTGGCAGACGAGCTCAACAAGATTCTTGGTGAACGCCTCGACGGCTATATCCGGGAGGAAAAATTGAGGCTGCTGGGTCAGCCCATCCCCACCGTTGAGAACGAAAGCGATGGGAACTGGGACAAGCCCGAGGCATTCACCTTCCGCTATGACATCGGCCTGAGCCCAACAGTTGACATCAAATTCGGGTGGTTCACCAAGTTTGTCAACCACAAGGTTCGCATTGACAGCTCTTTAATCGACGAGCAAATTGGCGATCTGCGCCGGCGCTACGGTAAAATGTCAGAGCGGGATGAAGCAGGTGCAGAGGACCTGCTTATTGGCGATTTCGTAGAGTTGGAATCCGACGGAAAGGAAATCAAGCCCGGCGGCGTGATGCACGAGGGCACCATCACCTTGTCTGAAATCAAGGACAAGGCGACGGCCAAGAAGCTTGTGGGTCTGTCCAAAGACGCCGAAGTGGTGGTGAAGCCAGGCAAAGTGTCCAAGGATGCCGACGACCTGGCCCGTCTGTTGGGCATTGACCGAAATGCCGCTGCTGAGTTCACAAACCCCCTGCGTTTCACAGTCAAGGAAATCCGCCACATCGAACCCGCCGAACTCGGCGAAGAGCTTTATGACAAGCTGTTTGGGGAAGATGTCGTCAAGGACGAGGAGGCATTCCGGGGAAAGGTTGAAGAGGACTTGCGCCGGATTTTCGACCGCGATGGCGACCGTGTTTTCCGCCGGAAGTTCGTGGAAGATGTCGTTGACAAACTGAACCCTCCACTGCCCGAGGATTTCTTGAAGCGCTGGATCCGTGTGGCCAATGACAAGCCCATCACAGCAGAAGAGATTGAATCAGAATTCGCGGAATACGCCAAAGGCATCAAATGGCAGGTTATTCAGAACCACATCATCGATGAGCACAGCATCGAGGTGGACGGAGAAGAGATCAAAGCCGAAGCCGGAAACGCCATCAAGGCACAGTATTCCCAATATGGGATTCCACTGGAGGCTGAGCAACTCGACCCCATGGTTGCGCAAATGATGAGCGACCAGAAAGAGGTGCGCAGGGTGGCCGAATCGATCTATGAACGAAAGGCCATCGACAAACTGCGTGAGCTCGCCAAAATCAAGGAGAAAGAGGTTTCCCACGAGGAGTGGATGGAAATCGTGCGTTCCCTTTGATTCTGCCTATGGACCTATGGCCGTCTGGAACTAACTTTCGAAACATAACATGATGAGCACGCGCAAGGAATTTTTGAAGTACGCCGTCCAAGACCGCGGCTTCACCAGCCACCACGTTGAAGATTACATCTCCTCCGTTCACGGTCCAGAGAACATGACCCGCACGGTCATCGAAGAACGGCAGATGCCGTTCCGTGAAGTGGACGTCTTTTCCCGACTGATGGCAGACCGTATCATCTTCCTCGGTACCGGGGTCGATGACTACATCGCCAATATCATTCAGGCACAAATGTTGTTCTTGGAGTCCACCGACCCCACAAAGGACATTCAGATTTACATCAACTCTCCAGGAGGAAGTGTTTATGCAGGATTGGGCATCTACGACACGATGCAATACATCCGCCCCGATGTAGCCACCATTTGCACAGGAATGGCAGCTTCTATGGGCGCTGTGTTGTTGTGTGCCGGTGCTGCTGGTAAGCGCACTGGACTCAAGCACAGCCGGACCATGATCCACCAGCCCCTCGGAGGAGCACGCGGACAAGCGAGCGACATCGAGATCACGGCCAGGGAAATCATGAAGCTCAAGGAGGAGCTCTACAAGATCATTGCCCACCACAGCGGACAGGACTACAAAAAGGTGTGGGAAGACAGCGACCGGGACTACTGGATGATTGCCGACGAGGCCAAGGCTTACGGCATGATCGACGAAGTCCTTGAGCGCAAACAAGACTGATAACGTCATGGCGGACCGCGAAATCAACTGCTCATTCTGTGGGCGCAAGAAGTCGGAAGTCGATATCCTCATCGCGGGGGTGACGGGCCACATTTGCGACCATTGTATTGAGCAGGCGGAGGTCATCGTAAAGGAAGAACGCAACAACGACAGCGATGTCGGTTTCGATGCAGGGCTGCAGATGGACCGCCCAGCGGACATCAAGCGCTTTCTGGACGATTATGTGATTGGTCAAGAAAATGCCAAGCGCACATTGAGTGTGGCGGTGTACAACCACTACAAGCGCCTTGCCCATCCTGCTGGAGATGGCGACATTGAAATCGACAAGTCCAACATTGTTTTGGTTGGGGAAACGGGGACAGGTAAAACCCTGCTGGCCCGCAGCATTGCGCGGCTGCTCAAGGTTCCCTTTTGCATTGCAGATGCCACCATCCTCACCGAGGCTGGCTATGTGGGTGAAGATGTTGAAAGCGTGCTCTCTCGCTTGCTGCAGTCGGCCGATTACGATGTGTCCAAGGCCGAGCGTGGCATTGTTTTTATCGATGAGATCGACAAGGTGGCACGCAAGAGCGACAACCCATCCATCACCCGAGATGTGAGTGGAGAAGGGGTGCAGCAAGCGTTGCTCAAACTGCTCGAAGGGGCCGAAGTCAATGTTCCTCCCCAAGGTGGCCGCAAACACCCTGAGCAAAAGCTCATCTCCATCAATACGCGCAACATCCTCTTTGTCTGTGGCGGTGCCTTTAACGGCATTGAACAGCACATTGAACGGAGAATCGCCACCTCGAGCATTGGTTTTACCACAGATGCCGAGCAACGCCCTGAGAGCTTGCTCTCCTCCATTGCTCCTGCTGACTTGCGGAGTTTTGGCTTGATTCCTGAGTTGATCGGTCGTTTCCCCGTGCTGACCCACTTGGACCCCTTGGATCCCGAAGCGCTTCGCCGCATCCTGACCGAGCCTAAAAATGCCCTGATCAAGCAGTATCAGCGCCTTTTCGAAATTGACGGGATTGACCTGCAATTCGATGCCGACGCATTGGACTTCATTGTGGAAAGGGCCGTAGAATTCAAATTGGGGGCGCGTGGATTGCGGAGCATTTGCGAAGCGGTCCTCAGCAACGCGATGTTTGAGCTCCCCGGAAAGGATGATGTGGACAGCCTCCGCATCTCCGCCGAGTATGCCAAACAACAATATGGCGACAGCCATACCGGTCGCCTCAAGGTCGCATCCTGATCCCCAATGGCGCAGGCCAAGGGGAAACCGAAAGCGGCCAAAGCTGGCAAGGAGACGCCATTGATGGCGCAATACAACCGCGTCAAAGCCCAACACCCCGATGCCTTGTTGCTTTTTCGGGTGGGGGATTTTTATGAGACGTTCGGGTCGGATGCCGTGAGGGCGGCCAAGGTGCTCAACATTGTGCTCACCGCCAGAAAAAACGGAGCGGCGGCGGAGATTGAGCTCGCCGGTTTCCCTCATCACGCGCTTGAGAACTACCTGCCCAAATTGGTCCGTGCCGGTCACCGGGTGGCTGTCTGCGACCAACTTGAAGATCCCAAGACCACCAAGACCATTGTCAAACGCGGCGTGACCGAAATGGTCACGCCAGGTGTGGCCTTGAACGACCAAGTTTTGGAAGCGCGCGAGAACAATTGGCTCGCTGCGGTGCACGTCGCCATGGAAGGCCGCGGTGCGGCCAAACGAGAGCGCGCTGGTGTGGCCTTTCTGGATGTGTCAACCGGTGAATTTCTTGCTGCGGAAGGCGCTCCTGAAGACATCGCGCCTTTGTTGCGGACCTTCCGTCCCAAAGAAACCCTGCACCTGCGGCACGGCGAACCCACCTCGCTTCAGCTGAGTGGCTACCGCTTTCCACTGGACGATTGGGTGTGGGAGTTGGACTTTGCAAGGGAGACGCTAGAAGGGCACTTCGGTACCAAAAACCTCAAGGGGTTCGGCCTCGATGGACAGCCCCTGGCTGTGATTGCCGCTGGAGCCGCCATGCATTACGTGGGTACGACCAAGCACGACCGGATGGGGCACATCGCTTCTTTGGGCCGTGTCGAATGGGGGCAAAACGTGGCCATGGATGGATTTACCATCCGCAACCTTGAACTCTTGGCCCCTACCCACCCGGAAGGCACAGCTCTGGTCGACATCCTAGACCGTTCAGCCACGCCGATGGGCGCGAGAATGTTGCGCCGCTGGATCGCACAACCCTTGTGCGATGCAGAGGCGATTGTCCGGCGCCACGAAGCCGTCTCCGCGTTTTTGGACCAGCCCGAAATGCGCGCTGACCTCATTGCCGAGCTCGCTCAAATTGGCGATCTGGAGCGGTTGCTGGCCAAAACCGCCGCCGTCCGCATCTCCCCCGCTGAGCTTAAAAAGCTGCGCCAAGCCCTGACCGCTGTCGAAGCGCTGCGCCTGATGGTGGACAGCTCTGACGACCCTGTGATTGGGCGTTGGGCCGGCCGATTGGACCCTGCAGATGCTGCGCTCGCGCAACTGCGCACAGAATTGACGGACGACCCGCCTGGCGTCCTAGGAAAGGGAGCCTCCATCGCCTCTGGTGTGGTCGAAGAGCTGGACCAGTTGCGCGACTTGCGCGACAATGGCAAAGCCAAAATGGAAGGGATCCGCACGAGAGAGGCAGAAGCCACCGGCATCACTTCCCTCAAGATTGCCTTTAACAACGTCTTTGGATACTACCTCGAAGTCCGACATGCGCACAAGGACAAGGTGCCCGAAACCTGGATTCGCAAGCAAACCCTGACCCAGGCTGAGCGCTACATCACGCCTGAACTCAAAGACCTCGAGCAACGCATTCTCAATGCAGAAGAACGCCTCGATGTCGTGGAGCGGGAGGCATATACACGGTTGGTCACGGCCATGCATCCTTTTTTGCCGGTGCTGCAGGCGACGGCGCGCGCAGTGGCAGGATTGGACCTGCTTCTCGGATTTGCCACCCTCGCCGAAGACCACAGCTACACAAGGCCCACCTTGGTCGAAGGATCAGAGCTAGAAATTGTAGGCGGCAGGCACCCTGTGATTGAACGCTGCCTCCCGGAAGGAGAAAGCTATGTGGCCAATGACGTTGCTTTGGACCGAGATCATCAGCAAATCCTGATGATTACTGGACCCAACATGTCCGGTAAAAGTGCCCTATTGCGCCAAACTGCGCTCATCACCCTCATGGCGCAAATGGGATGCTATGTGCCCGCGCGGTCGGTACGAATGGGGGTGGTAGACAAAGTATTTACCAGGGTGGGTGCTTCCGACAACCTCAGTGCTGGTGAGTCCACTTTTATGGTGGAGATGAACGAAACAGCCTCCATTCTGCACAACCTGTCGGACCGGTCTCTGGTCTTGCTGGACGAAATTGGCCGTGGTACGAGCACGTATGATGGCATCAGCATCGCTTGGGCCATTGCTGAATTCCTCCACGAGCATCCCAAAAGCCGGGCCAAGACGCTGTTTGCCACCCATTACCACGAGCTGAACCGCATGGCGGACCGCTTCTCTCGGATCCACAATGCCAATGTGAGCGTGCGCCAACAAGACGGCAAAGTGGTGTTTTTAAGGAAGCTCATTCCGGGGGGCAGCGAACACAGCTTTGGCATCCACGTCGCCAAATTGGCCGGCATGCCCGCATCCCTTGTTCGGCGCGCCGAAGAAGTCTTGACGGGTCTCGAATCCCAAGGTGCTGGTCGCCAGGAACACCGCGGTGGCGCGGCCCTAGAAACAGAGGCAGACAATGAAGGCCTTCAGATGAGCTTTTTTCAGCTCGACGACCCTGTGCTGCAAGACATCAAGGAGGACCTTCTCGAACTTGACATTGACCGGCTCACGCCGGTAGAAGCCCTGCTCAAGCTGCACGAAATTCGGAAGCGCGTTGGTGGCTAACCCATGCGTCTTTTTCAGAGGCCTGAATGCCCTTAACGTTGCAACTCAGTCCAGCGTCGCCAAGAGAAGATTGAGGTCCTTGTATGGCCATCCGAAGGCCTCTGCGAGGTCCTGATTGACCACGTTGCCCCTGTACAAGTACAGGCCACTCCTAAACAAAGGGTTTCCCTCAACCCCGCGGTCGACGCCTCCACTTTCGCCCACTTCTTTGAGCAGGGGGCCCAATTGATTGGACAACGCGAGGCTTGCCGTGCGCGGAACGCGGCTCGGGATGTTGGTGACCCCATAATGGGTCACGCCATGCTCGACGTAAACCGGGTCTTGATGGTTGGTCAACCTTGACGTCTCAAAACAGCCCCCACTGTCGATGCTGACATCTACAATGACCGAACCATCGCGCATGGCCTGGACCATGTCTTCCGTCACAATCATCGGGGTCCTTCCATGGTGTGGCCGAACGGCACCGATGACAACATTGGCCTCCTTGAGTGATTCGCGCAGCACTTTGGGATGGTATGTGCTCGTCCACAGCCGACCTCCAATCTCCCCGCGTAAACGCCTCAGGCGGTAAGGACTGGCGTCAAAAACACGCACCGAAGCCCCAAGGCCAATGGCTGCACGGGTGGCGAATTCCCCCACCGTTCCTGCTCCAATGATCACAACTTCGGAAGGGGCGACCCCCGTCATGCCCCCCATCATGGAACCATCGCCAAATTCGGGATGGGCCAGGTATTCGGCCGCAATCAAGATGCTGGTTGTGCCTGCGATCTCGCCCATAGCGCGTACCAACGGGAAGATGCCCGTCCGATCTTGCATGAAGTCCCAGGCCACTGCAGTGATCTTGCGGTCCATCATTTTTTCGATGGTCGCCTCTGGCCTGGTGGCCAATTGCAGTCCGCTGAATATCGTTTGGCGGTCCCGCATGTGTTCCAACTCCGCTTCTTGGGGTGGAGCCACCTTGAGAATCACATCGTTGTCATATACAGAACGGGCATCTGGTGCAATGCGCGCGCCTGCCTCACTGTAATCGGTGTCGGTAAACTGGGCGTGTTTTCCAGCCCCGGTCTCCACAGCCACCTCGTGGCCGTGTGCCACTAAAAGCCCGACTGCGTCTGGATCCAAAGCAACCCTTCGCTCTTGAAGGGCAATCTCCTTGGGGATTCCGATGCGCAATGAATGGTCGCCAGTAGGCACCGGTAACAATTCCTCTTGAGGGGACAGGGCGGCCTGAAAGGCCAACCGACGGATGCGTTCCTTGGTTTCCACGGCAGTATTGGACGGCGACCGGAATTTACGCGGTTTCCCTTACCCACAAAGAAGCAAGCCGAAGACCATCGGGTTGGCGTTCAATGCGCAGCAATTTGGCGCGTTCTGGAAAATGATCTGCGGCACGCTCTGGCCATTCTACCAAGGTGACAGCACCTTGATCTTCCATCAATTCATCCCAACCCAGCCCGTGCAACTCAGATACATGCTGTATGCGGTACAAATCAAGGTGACGAATGGTGCGCTGTCCTCTGGGTTCATCACGCCCTTCTATGAGATACTCCTGGCACAGCGCAAAAGTGGGACTCGATGCCACATCTTGTGCGCCCAAGAACTTGGCCAATGCCGCCACAAAAGTGGTCTTCCCCGTTCCCATTGGTGCTTGAATCGCTACTACATCGCCCCAAGCGATGTGCTGCCAAAATCCTTCAGCAGCTTCGCGCACCTGGGCCACACCATAGGATTGTGAACGCCACATACACCGCAGTTCTTTTTCGCCATTGGATTGCAAATCAGGACCTTGTTGCTTCATGAACGGGTCATCTTGGGCTCAAATGCACCAACGGAACCAACATCTCCTCCATGGAGATGCCACCGTGCTGGAAGGTGCCCGTCAAATAGCGGACAAAGCGGTTGAAGTTGTTGGGGTAGACCATGAAATCCCGCTCTTGCGCGAAGATGTACCGGCTTGAAAGGTGGGACTTGGGCAGACCAAAAGCCTCAGGGTCATCGATGGCAAAAACGTCGTCGTCATGCCGCAGATTCCGTCCCGTTTTGTAGCGCGGATTGTCCGTCACCTCTTTCTCTCCCTGAACTTTGATGGGATTGTCAACCTGCACTGTTCCGTGGTCCGAAGTCAAGACCACATCCATGCCCTCTTCGGCTGCGAGGCTGAGCAATTCTTTGAGGGGGCTGTGTTCGAACCAACTCATCGTCAGCGATCGGTATGCACCTTCGTCCTCCGCCAGCTCCTTGAGGATTTCGCTCTCGGTGCGGGCATGGCTTAGCATGTCTACAAAATTGAACACCACGGCCGTAAAGTCTCGGTCCTTGATTTGGTGAAAATCCTCCACGAGTTTTCGGCCCGCGGCCACATCCGTGATCTTGTGGTACCCCCACTTCCCTTTGAAACCCCAGCGTTCCAATTGGGCCCCCAGCAAGTCAGACTCGTGGGCATTCTTGGATCCTTTGGCTTGCTCATCCTTCCACCATTGAGGAAAGGCCTGGGCAATGCGCGCTGGCGTCATGCCGGCGAAGATGGCGTTACGGGCGTATTGTGTGGCCGTAGGTAAAATGCTCCAATGCATGCGCTCGGATTGCACCTGCCATTGGTCCGCCAAGGCGGGGCCCAATGCACGCCACTGGTCATACCGAAAGTTGTCGATCAGTACGAACAGTGTTTTGCGCCCCCCATCCAGCAAAGGCTTTACGGACTCGGACATCACCTGTGGCGCCAAAAGGGGGTCTTCCTCATCGCCGCAACGGTCAATGTCCTTCATCCAATCCCCGTAATTGGATTTGACGTACTTGGCAAACTGACGTCCGGCATCCACACGCTGCATGTGCAGCACCTCCGCCATGCCTTGGTCACCCGAGGCGGACAACTCCAAGTCCCAATGCACCAGTCGCTTGTGGATGTCCTCCCAATCTTCACGGCCCAGCCTGTCCATCAACCGCATGCCCAATTCACGGAACTCCCTTTGGTAGTCGCTCATGGCTTTTTCTCCCACCAGCCGTTTCTCATCCAAAATCTTTTTGAGCGAAAGCAGAATTTGGTTGGGGTTCAACGGCTTGATCAGGTAATCGGCCATTTTGGAGCCGATGGCCTCCTCCATAATATGCTCCTCCTCACTCTTGGTGATCATCACGCAAGGCAAGTGGGGACGGCGCTCCTTGATCCGCTGCAAGGTTTCCAATCCGGTGAGACCGGGCATGTTTTCATCCAGAAAGACCACATCCACAATCCTCTCGTCCTCAAGGGCTTCGAGGAGGGCAGCACCATCTGTGAATCCTGTGACTTCATATCCCTTGGCCTGCAAGAAGAGGATGTGGGGCTTTAAAAGGTCGATTTCATCATCGGCCCAAAGGATGTGGGGAGTGCGCGTCATGAATGGTTCAATGCCGTTTGCTCGCAATTATTTTGTCAGAGCACTGGCAATGCAAAGAAACGCGCCAAATTTCGGGTATGGCTGCACGACCCAAGCTGCTCAATGACCCGGTCTACGGGTTTATCCAATTGCGCCACGCTGATTTCACTCAAGTCTTGGACCACCCTTGGGTCCAACGGATGCGTAGAATCAGTCAACTTGGACTCAGCCACTTGGTTTATCCCGGTGCGGTGCACAACCGATTTCACCACGCTGTCGGGGCCTTGCATTTGATGCAAGAAGCGCTGGATTCACTTCGGGAAAAGGGCGTGATCATCACTGAAGAAGAGTACCGCGGTGCTTGTCTGGCTATTCTGCTCCACGATGTTGGCCACGGTCCATTTAGCCACGCCCTTGAGCACACGATTGTCCGTGGGGTGCATCACGAGGAAATCAGCACGCTCATTATGAACGCGTTGAACGCCCATTTCAATGGGATGCTGGACGTGGCCATTGAGATATTCAATGACCATCACCCCAAAGGGTTTCTGCACGATTTGGTTTCCAGTCAGCTCGACATGGACCGCATGGACTACCTCAGAAGGGACAGTTTTTTCACGGGGGTCACAGAAGGTCACATCAGCTCTGAGCGGATCATCCGCATGCTCAATGTGCATGAGGGCCGGCTTGTCGTCGAAGAGAAAGGCATTTACTCCATTGAGAAATTCATCATCTCGCGGCGGCTTATGTATTGGCAGGTTTACCTGCACAAGACGGTGCTCTCCGCCGAATGGATGATGATGCGCATCTTAGAACGCGCTGGAGAAATTGCCCGACGGGGAACAGACGTGTGGGCTACACCAGCCATCGCCCCCTTTTTGTATGAAGACCTCGATCGGGCGCGCTTCATCGCCGACCCCGAAGTCTTGGCCGGCTTTTGCTCAATCGACGATAACGATGTCATGTGCTGCATCAAAGCATGGCAAAATCATGAAGACGCCGTGCTTTCAGAACTGTGTCAACGGCTGTTAGAGCGGCGCCTGTTCAAGATTGAACTCCGAGACCAACCGTTTGACCAAAACGACATAGAAGAGCGGCTAAAATCCGTCAGCGCCGCATTTGGAATCAGCATGGAAGAAGCCTCTTATTTCGTGCTGCACGACCGGATCGATAACCGGGCATACTCCACAGCATCTCAAGGCATCAGCATGTTGTATAAGGACGGCTCTGTGCAGGATGTAGCGGCGGCATCTGACCACCTCAATCTCAGCGCGCTGAGCATGACGGTGGAGCGGCATTTCCTGGCTTATCCCAAGGAAATACCGCCCCGTCCGCAATGATTACAAAACGACCTCCTCTCCGCTTGCGTCGTAGAGGTGATGCTCGAGCAACTCCATCGAAGAGTTGGCCTCGACGTGGATCTTCATCCCATAGGACTTTTTCCACGATTTGAGTTGGCTGCTCCAGAACCCTTTGGTGATGTATGCCTCCACCATGGGGTGCAAAATCAGGGTCGATTCTCCCATACCGCGGTCGGCGGCGGCCTTAAGGGCTGCCTCAATGCCGTCCGTCACCAGTATGCTGGCGGTCACCTTGCCCGTCCCATTACAGGAAGGACATACTTCGGCTGTTTTGATGTCCGTGACAGGACGAACGCGCTGACGCGTGATCTCAACAACACCAAATCTGCTGGGAGCCAACACATTGTGCTTGGCTTTGTCCGGCTTCATGGCTTTGCGCAGTGCTTCGGTCAATTCACGGCGGTTGGCCGTCTCACCCATGTCGATGAAATCGACACAAATGATGCCCCCCATGTCGCGCAAACGCAACAATCGGGCGATTTCCGTGGCACATTCGAGGTTGGTTGCTGTGGCGTTTTCTTCCTGTGAGGTCGCACCTGCCTTCCTTCCTCCCGAGTTCACGTCAATGACGTGCATGGCCTCAGTGTGTTCCACAATCAAATAAGCGCCGCTCCGCAAATTCACTTGACGGCCGAAGCTCGCCTTGATCATGCGGTGCACGCCACGGTCGTCAAAGACGTCCTTGGCTTTTGACTCTTTGACGATGTCGACTTTTTCCGGGGCAATGCCAGCGAGGAATTCCCTCACTTCGTTCGCCACGTCCGGGTCATTGACCAGAATCTGAGAAAAATCAGGCGTGAGCAGGTCCCGCAATAGGGAACTGGTCTTGTTGATTTCGCCCAAGACCCGTTGTCTGGGTTTAGCGTTCCGCAGGTTGGAGTGCAACTCCTTCCAACGTTGGCTCAATTCTTCGAGATCGGAATGCAGATCTGCGGCTCCCTTTTCCTGGGCAACAGTTCTAACGATGATCCCGCAGTTCTCCGGACGGATGCTCTGCAGCAAGACCCTGAGGCGCTTGCGCTCGCTTTCCTTCTGGATGCGTTGACTGATGCTGATCTTGCTCGAAAACGGGACCAGCACGAGGTACCTTCCTGCCAAAGTAACCTCAGCTGTGAGCCGGGGACCTTTGGTAGATATGGCCTCTTTCGCGACCTGCACAAGCACATTCTGGCTTGCGGAGACCACGTCTTTCATGTTGCCCTTTTTGTCGAGGTCCCCTTCCAACTTGAAGTTGGTTAGATCACCGCTCTGCTGCGTCCCTTTGACGGAACGCTGGGCATACTTCTTAAAACTTCGGTACTGCGGACCCAAGTCGAGATAGTGGAGAAAGGCATCTTTTGGATGACCTATGTCCACAAATCCAGCGTTGAGACTGGGCAGCACCTTCTTGACCCGGCCGAGGTAAATGTCCCCGACCGCATATTCCTGGTTGCCTTTGTCCTCGTGGAGTTCGACCAAATGGCCGTCTTCCAACATGGCAATACGCAACCCGGACTTGGTCTTGTTGATGACCAGTTCGATGTTCACGCTTCAATACATGACGACGGTGGATTGTAGAGCGGAAAGGCTCCCATCACCACCATCTAGTGTCACTTCTTCTTCTTGTGACGGTTCTTACGTAAACGCTTTTTCTTCTTGTGCACGGCCATCTTATGGCGCTTGCGCTTCTTTCCACTAGGCATGGGAAGGGGGGTTTAGGAGTTCGTTGAATTTTCTTCGAGGAGGACGATCCGTTGTTTGACCGCTTCCTCGATTACGGTATCCGGGGATAGCGGTAAAAACCGCCTGTAACTGGCGAGCGCCAAGCCCGGATTTCCCAGGCGCTCGTGGCATTGTGCTTGGAAAAACCAAGCATTGTGTGCGGCGCTGTCCACCACGAGCGCGCGCTCGAAATGAATCAGGGCATCGGCGGGAGAATCGCCGTCCAATTCCAGCATGCCGAGCTGGATTAGAGGTTCGGACCGTTCGGGAGCAAGCTCAATGGCCTGCACAAAGCGCTCACGGGCTTTGTCGAACTGTCCGGATTGAATGCTGAAGCGACCGAGTTCGATCACAGCGTCCACATTGGGTGGTTCCGCCTCGGCCAAGGCTTTCAATGCCAAGATTCCGGCCATTGGATTCGGGCCGTTTACTTGGTCAATGGCCGCTTCAACGGGGTCCTGGTCGATGCCATCCTCCAATGATGTTGGAATGGGATCGGCAGAATACGCCTCCGGAGAACGGGGAACCACTTGCCAAACCAACACCGCTAAAAACACGCACAACCCCCCTATGATGAGGGGCATGGTGCGGTTATTGGACGGTGCGTTTGACATGAATAGATGATGTCAGCTTGCTGACACTTTGGTCTTTACATTCTCCATGAAGCTCTTAGCGGGCTTAAATGAAGGAATGTTGTGGGCTGGAATCTCAATGGTTTTGTTCTTGAGGATGTCCCTACCGGTCTTCTTTGCCCGTCGCTTTATGACGAAGCTTCCGAAACCACGGAGGTAGACGTTGTGTCCATTCTCCAAGGAGTCCCTTACTGATTCCATGAACGCCTCTACCGTCACTTGGACGTCTTGGCGCTCAATTCCCGTCTTGTCAGAGATGCGGCTTACGAGATCCGCCTTTGTCATCTTATTGTCAGTCACCTTGCTGGATGATTATGAGATTCAATGATTTGGAAATCCATTCATTGGGCCGGCAAAAATAGGACATGGATGGGAGACCTCATGACCCCATCTTGCCAACGATTAATCTTTCCGAGTGCAGACGCTTCATCCACTGACCTCATCTCTGCTGAATTGGTACGGAAAATTCGCAAGGCCTCTGCCTTGGCGAGCAGACCCAAACCCCTATTCCACCTGGCTTTCCGAGGTTATTCTGCAGCAAACCCGGGTAGACCAAGGCACCGCCTATTGGGAACGGTTCATGGTGGCATTTCCGACGGTTCAGGATCTTGCATCGGCCGAAACTGACCAAGTCATGGCCTTGTGGAAGGGCCTTGGGTATTACAGCAGGGCCAGAAATCTGCACAATGCGGCGCGCATCATCGTGGGTGAACACGCGGGGGTGATGCCCAAAAACGCCGAAGAGTGGTCTGCATTGCCCGGTGTTGGCCCTTACACCGCCGCAGCCATTTCAAGCATCTGCTACGGAGAAGCGGTGCCCGTAGTGGACGGCAACGTACAACGGGTCATGTCCCGGCTGTTTGACATCGAACATGCCGTGGACCGGAAAGCAGGCAAGCAGGCTGTGAATGAAGCGTGCCAAATGTTGTTGGATGTCGCTGATCCGGGAACCTCCAATCAGGCTTGGATGGAATTGGGGGCCCTGATCTGTGCGCCCAAGTCACCGCTCTGCGCCCAGTGCCCCTTGATGGATGGTTGCCTCGCTCGAGAACGGAAAACCATGCTCCAGCGCCCGGTCAAGCAGCCTAAAAAAGCTGCCTTGGCCGTTGAAGTCAGCTTTTCAATCGCACTCCGTCAGGAACCCAATTCCCCCCTTCAGTGGTGGGTAGAACGGCGGCCAGAAAAAGGCATCTGGTCACAACTGGAAGCGTTTCCTTGTGTGATGACACCCTTGTCTTCAGAAAAAGAAGCTGCCGTGAACACCGGGCTTTTCGCAGAACGGGATGCCAACGATGCCCGTTTTGGTCCTGTGAAACACATTCTGACGCACCGTCGGATGACGGCTTATTTCGAAGTGGTGCAAAACCCGCCAACGCCAAAAATGCCAGGCCGCTGGGTCGATGTATCGTCAGGTGATGCCAATTGGCCCAGGCTGATCGACAAGGTGCTCCCGGAGCTCAGGGCCTGGATTGTGAAGAATTGAGGCTTTTGGAAAACGCCACTCGAAGCCGCTTCGGTACTTTGCGTCCATGCCCGGATTGAACAAAGTCATGCTCATCGGCCACCTCGGCAAGCCACCCGCTTTGCGCTGGCTTGAAAGCGGGCAGGCCATGTGCAAGCTGTCTTTGGCGACTTCCGAACGGTACAAAGACAACGCGGGCAAGAGCCACGAACGCACCGAATGGCACCAAGTCGTTTTGTGGCGAGAATTGGCTGAAATCGCTGACCGCTTCCTCACGAAAGGCCAAAAAGTCTACATCGAAGGGCGGCTGCGAACACGAACATGGCAGGACGCCGACGGCGCAGAACACCGCTCCACAGAAATCATCGCCGACAGGATGGAAATGCTGTCCCCACGTGGCTTTTCTGAAGCACGCACTGATGACGAGGAAGGCGGTCAAACTGAGGAAAAGCCCGGCCCATTTCACATGGACGCCTCCAAACTGCCCTTCTGAGCCATGGAGAACCTGATGGGCATCCACCTTTGGCTGGTGGCATTTGGATCGCTGCTGCTGTTGGTTGCCAGTGCCTTTATATCGGGCAGTGAAATTGCTTTTTTCTCTTTGACCCCCCAAGACAGACAGGCGCTCGAAGAGGCTGAGGACGGCCCCTCAAAGATGGTCTTCGACCTTCTGAACACCCCTGATGCAGAGCTCGGCGCCCGACAATTGCTCGCCACCATTCTTGTGCTCAACAACACGGTCAACATCGTGATCATCCTGCTGTCTACAGTGTTGATGCAGCGCTGGCTCGTGGCGCTTCCCCCCATCATCGGGGCTGCACTGCACGTTTTTGGTGTCACCTTTTTAATTGTGCTGTTCGGCGAAGTGCTGCCCAAAGTTTACGCCAACCGGCATCCTCTGACACTGGCCCGCCGCATGGCCCGCTCGCTGACATGGTCCAAGGGAATTTTGAGGCCCATTTGGCAACCATTGAACGCCATGGCTGGCTGGCTGGCCCCGGCATCAGGAGCCGCTGTTGAACTGTCTGTAGAAGATTTGGAACATGCGGTCAACGTCACAGACTCCGCAGAACGCTCAGAAGAAGAAAACCGCATTTTGAGTGGCATTGTCAACTTTGGGTCCAAGGATGTCAAGCAGATCATGCGGCCGAGGACCGATGTCACGACGTTTGCGCATGACCTGCCTTGGTCTGAACTCAAATCGGCCATTTCCGACTCCGGTTACAGTCGGGTCCCGATTCACCAAGACGGTTTGGATCAGGTCAAAGGCATCCTTTACGCCAAGGACTTGCTTCCTCATAGGAACGCCCAAGAATTTGACTGGAATACCCTGCTCCGCCAGCCCTTTTTTGTGCCCGAAAACCGCATGATCGATGACCTCCTGCGCGACTTTCAAAGCATGAAGGTCCACCTCGCAGTGGTGGTTGATGAGTACGGCGGAACCAGCGGCATCGTGACCCTAGAGGATGTCATCGAAGAAATTGTGGGGGACATCTCCGATGAATTCGACGATGAGGATGTACTGTACTCGCGCATCGATGAACACACTGTGGTCTTTCAAGGCAAAACAGCCTTGGTCGATGTCTACCGCATTCTCGACATAGACGGTGCCTCATTTGAGACGGCAAAGGGTGAAAGCGATACCCTTGGAGGGTTTATGGTCGAGCAACTGGCCCGCCTGCCTAAGCCAGGCGAATCTGTCACCTTCGGGGGCATTCAATTGGTGACAGAGGCGGCTGACCGACGTCGGGTTCTTCAGGTGAAAGTCATGATGAATCAGGGGGCCTCACCCAATCCCGGACCAGGTCAAACAGGAACCCGTGGAGGTGGAATGGGCGTTGCGACTGCCCTTCTTGCTGCCACCATGTCTTTTGGGTCCGGCTGCAGCGCTCCACCACCAGTGCCCCGTCCTGCAGGATATTACCGGATTGCCATGCACGACACGACCTTTAGATCGTTAGAGCTCGCATGTCCCCTTCAGCTCGAGGTTTCCAATGCCGCCAAGGTTGAAACTGTCCAAGAATTTGCCCCTGACAGTTGCTGGTTTAACCTCGTTTACCCGCGCTACAATGCAAGGATCCATTGCACCTACGGCGGAGGAGTGGCCCTAGAACCCGTGATGGAGGACGCTTTTAAACTCGCCTATGAGCACGAAATCAAGGCCGACGCCATTGAAGTGCGCCAACGCGATTACGAAAAAGGTGGGGTGGCCATGACTTGGCGCATCGCCGGTAACGCAGCCAGTCCCTTGCAGTTTCTGTGCACCGATGGTCAAGACCAATTCCTTCGCGGCGCCTTGTACTTTGAAGTGCGGCCCAACGGAGACTCTTTGGCTCCCGTCACATCCCGCTTGAACACAGATGTGGAACACCTCATGGCAAACCTCAATTGGCCGTGAATCTGGTGCTCGACCCCGGTGGATCCCGGCTCAAATTTGGCCAAGCCACAGGAGGCCGATTGGAGTCTGTCCAAATTTTGCCTTGGGAAACGTTGCGCGAAACCTCGGGCCGCAATGCCCTGTTGGAACAAGCCCCTTGGCTGACTGAGTTGAGCAAAGGGGCCAGCCTTCACGTGCTGAACCGGCCTGACCCTCCTGTTGCAGGCCCCAATTGGCGGAGATTATTTACCGAAGCCCTGCCCCATGTCCAATTGTCATGGAACACCCTTGACCCTTTACAGAACCCCGGGTTTGAGGTGGGATACACTTCGGGCGAGCCCGGCAGCGACCGCATTGCAGCAGCGGTGGCTTGTCAGCGCAGAGACCCCGGAGGAAGTTTCATCATCATCGATGCAGGCACCTGCATTACCATCGATTTGCTGTCGCCAGGAATTTGGCGCGGCGGCGCCATTCTTCCCGGACTTCAACTGCAAGCGGCGGCCATGAAACAGGCTGGACTTCCGGCATTGCTTCCCGATGAAGACCAAGTTTGGCCTTCTGCCTCTGGAGCCGGCGGTGCACTGGGGTCAAACACTGTCGAAGCCTTGGCTGCTGGCATTGCCTTTGCCACAAAAAAATCTGCAGAAGCCATTGCTTCCGAATTCCACATCCTTGACCCCTGTGCACAGGTCATCATCACTGGCGGAGATGCTGGACATTTTGATGGTTTAGGGGGATGGCAGACTTTCGCAGACCCAAATTTGGTTCTCCAAGGATGTGCTACCCTGCTCAACGAGCGAATCTCATGACACCACTGCCCCCTTTCCGTACCCTGCCCCTTGCCGCTGTTTTGGCCCTGTTTGCCTGCACTTCTGGCGTGACATGGGGACAGTCGACGTACTCCCCTTATTCCAGATTTGGCTTGGGGAAATTGCAATCCGGAGCCGGGATTGCCCAACTGGGGATGGGCCAAATGGGAGCTGCCTGGACCGACAGGAGCCACCTCAACACCATGAATCCCGCCGCAGCGGCATTTCTTTCGCGCACCACTTTTTCAAGTGGCCTCGAAGTCCGATCTGAGCGCATCATGGAAGGCGACTCTACCACCCAAGGAGAATTGGGAGGCTTGACGCAAGTGGCTTTTGCATTGAAGCGTGCCGGTGGCAAAACCGCCTTCACTTTTGGTGTTCAGCCGCGGTCTCAGGCGGGCTACAACGTCAGTCAAGTTTTGGAGAACAGCGTGACCGACCAATACCAAATTCGCTATTTCGGCTCTGGAGGACTTTCAGAGGCATATGCTGGTTTGGCGCGTCGTTGGGAAGGAAAGACCTGGCGCACATTCACTGACGCCGAAGGCGCCATCTCAGACAGCGTGCGCATCATTACCAGTGGAACCGCCATCGGCGGAAGGTTCGAGCAGGTTTTTGGTGGCCTAAACCGATCGCGGACGGTCGACATTGCCAACCCCATCTTTATCGACACCCGGGTGCAGACCGATGAAGTCCACAGAAGCGCTGGATTCACCTTAGGCATGGTGCGGGAGCAGCTCATCACAGCACAATTTGACAAAGACCGAAAGTTGGTCTCCAGTTCCTTGCTCCGCATTGGTGCCATTGCACGCTTGGGCAGAAATCACAACACCAATCGGTCTACACGCTGGTCGTCATGGCAAGCCCTTTCTACGGGCCCCATTGAGGTGGATTCGGTGCATTCGACAGAGGAAACGTTCACACTGGACCTGCCGATGGAACTGTCCATTGGCGCCGAATGGGAGCTCAACAGCAAGTCAGGAGCGCGCTGGCGCGCAGGGGTAGAATGGCGCCAAAGCCGTTGGTCTTCAGTGTCCAATGCCTCCCTTGACCCCGGGGTCTCCTGGCAGGATGACATTGGGTTTTCTGCGGGGGCCTCTTTTACGCCCCGTTCTATGGACGATGCACGCAATGGATTCGAACGCATGACATACAATGTTGGATATCGCCAACAGAGTGGATACATGCTGATCGATCAAGGCGCCATTGAGGCCCAAAGCTGGAGCCTCGGATGGTCTCTACCCATGCAAGGATCGCGCTCCGGATCGAGCATCAATGCCGCTTTTACTTGGACCAATACGACCGCTGGCGATGCCAGTCCCCTTCTTGAAAGAGGCATTGGTGCACTCTTTGGTTTTACCCTTCACCCCTTCTTTAAGAACCAGTGGCTGGTTCCCCGCAGATACGATTGAGTACAACCTCAAGCCGGCAATGCTGGCTTCGGCTATTTTAGCCGTCCTTAAAACCGCGCTAACAGTTTGGCCCGGTCCTTGATTGTACAGAACGCAGAAGTCCATCAGATGACCAAGAACATCCTCCTCACCGGCAGCCTTTTTGCCGTTTTCCTGCTGATTCTGGCCCCTGCAGCCCTGGGCCAAGACGACAGCAAGTATGGTGACACCCCTGAGCAGCAATCTGCTTGTAAGGAAAACCTGAGCTTGTACGAGACTTACTACAAGCAGAAGAACTACAACGACGCATACCCTTTTTGGAGGCAAGCATGTGATGTCTGCCCTCCGACGGTGTCCCAAAACATGTACATCAAAGGCGTCAACCTGTTGAAGCGTCAAATGAAGGCCGCCATCAAGGCCAAAGACAATGCGCGTGCCATTGCGTTGCGCGACAGTGTTTTCACCTTTTACGACTTGCGCATTGAGCATTTTCCTGCAACCACCAAGAAGCCCGATAACGGCTGTCAGGTGCTGGCGCGTAAAGCCATGGACTGGACCAGTTTGAACAAGCGCTCAGCCGCTGAGGCTCGCCCGATGTTCGAACAATCCATCGACTGCCTCGAAGACCGCGCGGACGCAGCTGTTCTGAACGGATACTATGGTTTGTTGGTCGAGGCCTTGAACGGGTCTGAAGGCGCAGAATCCAAGGAAGTGGCCATTGGTGATTTGCTCACAGAGTACTTGCGACTGAGCGACTTTATCGAAGCGGGACGCCAAAGAGAATTGGCCGATGCAGACAGCGCTGGCGCTGCCAAGTACGGGACCACCCAGAAGAACCTGGATGAGATTTTTGTGCAAGTCGCCAACTGTGAAGACATGGTGCCTGTGCTGACCAAGAAGATGGACGCTGCCCCTGAAGACATCGACATCAAGAAAAAGACATTGCGTCTGCTGAACGAAAAAGGATGCACCGACAACGACATCTTCTTGCCTGTGGCTGAAGCCGTCTATGCAGTAGACAAAAACGCGGATGCCGCATACTCCATTGGCATCCAACTGTCCAAGAAGGGCGACTACAAAGGGGCCCTGCCCTATTTCGAGGAGTCGGTTGAATTGTGCACCGATTGCCCCAAGCGCGCTCGGAATTTGATGAAGGCAGGGCAGGTTGCCAAGAATGCTGGGCAAGTGACCAAGTGTATGCGTTATGCGCGTCAAGCGGCCAAGGCTGACCCCGGAAACGGCGAGCCCTACTTGCTGATCGGCGATGCCATCGCTTCGATGTTCGGCTCTTGCACTGACAGCCCATTGGGTGGACGAGAGGTTTACTGGTTGGCCGCGGACTACTACCAGCGCGCCAAAACGGTGGACAATACTGTGGCTTCCAAGGCCAACACCAAGATTTCTCAGGTCAAAAAATCCTATCCCACCATTGACGACCTCTTCACCTACGGCATCAACGAAGGCAAGGAGATCACGGTCAAGTGCATCGGAGAGACCACGAAGGCCCGGAAGCCCTGATGGGCTTTCGTGTCGCTCTGCACCCTGTTTTGTTCGCGCTCCTCTTTTGTAGCACCAGCTGCAAAAACGACTTGGAGACGGTCGCCGACTTCGAAACTTTGGGTGGTCCGGCACAGGTCCTGAGTGGCGCGGCGCTTGAGTACAGCGACGATGGGAAATTGACGCACCGCTTGGGTGCGGCGCACATGACCCGTTCTTCCGAAGCGCCCCCCGTTTGGGAGGTCACCGGAGGTTTTACCCTCGAAGTACTGGACGCATCGGGCAACACCGACGCATTGCTGGGTGCCAATCGGGGCATATTTGAGGAGGAATCCCGCTTTCTTGAAGCGCACGGGGATGTGGTCTTGAAGGGTTCAGAAGGCGACACCCTCTTTACGGAATTGCTGTTCTGGAGCGCCGACAGCGACCGGGTTCACACCACAGCTCCTGTAGAAGTGAGGACCCCTCAAGGCACGCTTTACGGCCGTGGCTTGGAATCGGATGCGCGCTTCCAACGCTATCAGATATTGGAGCCGACCGGTACCTTTCTCGTCGACACAACCCGCACTTCGTGATGCATCAAAAAGTTCACCTTATCGCCGAACGCCTGTGGGGTGTGATTGCCCTCATCGCATTGTTTGTTGCTGTATATCACATCTTTGACAAGGGCTGGGCAGTCGGCAAAACCTCGCTTCTATTTCCCGGAATCGCCGGTGCTTGGTACATGACCCGCAGGGCCATGCGCAAGAAAATTTATGCGCATTCGGAGCATGACCTTCCATCCGACTAAATGGCGCTCCAGTTCGCCCAAAGGCCCCAAGGTCTTAACTTGGCAAGACCTGTCTGATACATGGACCCCGACCCGTCGCATTACTTCGTCCTCGTAGCTGCCTTACTGGCATCCGCCTTTTTTTCTGGCATGGAGATCGCCTTCGTATCGGCGAACCGGCTCCAAGCTGAACTCGACCGAAATCAAGGAGGCTGGGCTGGCCGCTTGGTCGAACACCTCCTGAGGTACCCAGAGCGCTTCATCGCAGCCATGCTCGTTGGCAACAACTTGGCCTTGGTCATCTACGGATTGGAATCTGGAGCACTCATTGCAAATGCGCTGTTTGGAGTGGCCGATTGGGAGTCAGCCAGCAGTCCCATGGCAGCGCTGGCCGCGCAAACAGCCATTGCGACCCTCGTGGTCTTGGTGACCGCTGAGTTTTTGCCCAAGAGCTTTTTTCACGGAGCGCCCAACCGATGGCTGCGGTTCTTTTCGATTCCCCTCGTCCTCGCGTTTTACATCTTGTGGCCCTTGGCGATGGTTGTACTCGCGCTGAGCCGGCTGTTTTTAGGAAAACAGCCGAATGAAGACCAAAAAGACGGCCTGAGCGCTGTCGATTTGGATGACTTTGTGCGCGGGCTGAACGAGCGCATGGTCGACGAGGACGATTCCTCCCTCGACAACGAGCTGCAAATCCTGCAGAATGCGATGGACTTCTCCAACCTCAAGGCCAGGGACTGTCTGGTACCCCGCAATGAGATTGTGGCCCTCGATGCCTCTGCCTCCATGGAAGACTTGGACCGCTGTTTTACCGATACAGGCCTGAGTAAGGTGGTTGTCTACAGGGGTACGATCGACCATGTCATCGGTTATGTGCACTCCAAGGATTTGCTGCGCCATGCAGCAGAAGACGCTTCACCTGACGCCGCACCATTGACGCGTTTCCTGCACCCGACCATCATTGTACCTGAGCCAATGGGTGCCCAAGACATCCTTGCAGAGTTTATTCGCCGCAAACGGCACCTTGCAGTGGTCGTAGATGAGTATGGAGGCACCTCTGGTATCCTCACGATGGAAGACATTGTGGAGGAATTGATCGGCAACATCGAGGACGAGCACGACACTGAAGCACTGGTTGAAATGGAATTGGGCCCCGGGCACTACCGCTTCAGCGCCCGACACGAGGTGGACGACATCAACGAGAGGTTTGGATTACAACTCCCTGAAAACGAGGCGTATGAAACGCTGGGGGGATTGGTTCTTGACCACACAGAAGAAATTCCCGAAGAAGGAGACAGCATCGATCTCGAAGGATTCGCGCTGCTCGTTACCCGCGTTGACGGGGCAAGGATTGTCCTGATTGAAGTCTTGAGAAAAGAGGTGGAAGAGGGCTGACGCGGTACAGCAGTCGGTATGTATCTTTGCAATCCATCTAAAATCCTGCCACCATGGGCATGATCGAAAGCATCCGCAACCGCCAAACTCTGCTCCTCACCATTATTGGTTTGGGCATGTTAAGTTTTCTTGTCCCTTATGATGCCGTTATCGCTATGCTCGGTAACAATCCCGGCACCCAAGCCGCTGGATCCATCAATGGAGACGACGTCTCATTCCTCGAGTACCGCACCCGCGTTCAGGAAAGAAACAACTTGTTCAACTACACGGACGACAAAGCGGCCCAGAACGAAGTTTGGGGTGACATCATCGTAGAGCGCCTCTACGGCGACAACTTTGATGCCCTTGGCCTGGGCTTGACCAAAGAAGAGTTTGATGACATTCGCTACGGAGACTATGTTTCTCCTTGGGTGTCCCGCACCTTTTATGGCGGACAGGTTACGGAGGAGCAAAAGCAAAACTGGAAGCAGACTTTCAGCACGATGTACTCCGATCCTGCAGGAAAAGCCAATTATGCCGGCTATGCCCGTGTCATCCAGCAGAAGCGCATGCGCGAGAAGTTCGACGGCATGGTCCGTGCCGGATTGGCCGCCAACTCATTGGAGGGCAAGCGTGAATTCTTGGGCAACCAAGAGAAGGTCGACTTCCGCTACGTGCTCAAGCGTTACACGTCCATCCCCGATGGAGATGTTGAGGTAACCGATGCAGACGCAATGTCCTTTTACCGCGACCACAAGGGTGATGCACAATATGCCCAGCGTGCTGGCCGCGACATTGAATACATCCGCATTCCGCTGACTGCGAGCTTTGACGACCGTCAAAATGCGCAAGCCAAAATGACGGAGCTGAAAGGCATTTGGGCCACGGACGATGACGGTGACGATTTCCTGTCTGAAAACCGATTGATGGACCAAACGAGTCGCCTTGAAATCATTGGTCCAGCTTTGGATAAGGAGAGCCAAGCCGCGAACCTTGAGGCTGCTGCCGTGGGTGATGTGGTCGGTCCTTATTTCGAAGGAACATCCATTCGTTTGGACAAAGTGATCTCGAAAGATGCCGTGGCCGACAGTTCGGTCAAGTGTCGCCACATCCTCTTGAAGACTGCAGACATCAAGGACCCCGCCCAGCTTGCTGTTTTGGAGGCCCGTGCGGACTCACTCAAGCGACGTTTGCGCGCCGGTGACGCATTTGCCGACCTCGTAAACAAGCACAGCGAGGACCCCGGTTCGAAAGCCACGGGTGGAGAGTACGAATTCCGCCGCGGTCGCATGGTCAAGCCCTTTGAAGACTTCTGTTTCGACAACAGGGTTGGTTCTATCGGCACAGCCGAAACCAACTATGGCCTGCACCTCATCGAGGTTTTGGACCAACAATGGACTTCTGATGCCATCACCATTCAAAGGGTGGAGCGTGAAGTGGAGATTTCCAGTGTGACTTCCGCTGGTGCCGAAGAGACCGCCATGAACTTTGCCATCGAATACGGCGACATCGAATCATTCCGCAATGCTGCTGACACCATGGGTTATGCCATTGTGGAGGCCCGCGATGTCCAATCGGGGACTGCAGCCATCACCGGCTTGCCCAATGGGGCCGAAGTGGTGGGCTGGGCCTACGGAGCTGAACCCGGAGACGTCTCCAATCCATTCCAAATCGATGGGAACTACATCATTGCCTGCCTGGCGAACATCAAGAAGAAAGGTGTTCCTCCTTTTGAAAATGTAGAAGACGCCATGCGTGCTGGTGCCCTCAAGGACAAGAAGGCTAAGATGTACATGGACCTCATGAGCACAGGCACCTTGGATGAAGCCGCTGAAGCCGCCGGAGAAACAGTGGGTACAGCCACGGGCTTGGGCTTGAAAACACCCACCATTAGTGGTTCTGGCGGAGCGCCTGAACCCGAAGTTGTGGGCGCTGCATTTGCCCTTGAATTGAACAGCCTCAGCGCTCCCATTCAAGGCAAAAACGGTGTTTGGGTCATCATGCCCACCGTGCGCAATGCGGTGGACGCTTCAGGTGAGTTCACGACCGAAGTGAAGAACCTCAATGACCGGACTTATTTCCGCAACCTGCCTTTGAGCAGCGGTGCGCCGGTCCGTTTGTCCAATGCCATCGTAGAGAAGGCGGACATCGATGATCTGCGCCAAGGCAGCTGATTGTCCTCCTTACTTTACTGAGACGCCTGTCCGTTGAAGTGTCCTTACCGACGCTCCAATAGGCAGGCGTCTCCGTAACTGAGAAAGCGGTATCCCGAGTTAACAGCATGCGCGTAGGCGTCTCGCCAAACCTCCCCAACCATGGCCTCAACGATGCACAACAGTGTGCTTTTGGGCATGTGAAAATTGGTCAGCAAGCGCTGGGCTGAGCGGACCCGGTAGCCGGGAACGATCATCAAGCGGGTGACGAACTCCAAATTTGAGTCCCCGTTAGAACGGTGGTTTGCCAGCCATCCCATGGCCTCGGAAAATGAAGCGAAGGGGTCTTTGACCTCTTTGTGCACCCATTGCTGGACCTCTCGTTCAGGCCCTATCCCTTGTTCTCGCCACCGACAAGCCAACCAGAACAGGCTCTCCAATGTGCGCAATGTGGTGGTGCCCACCGCTGTAATATCCGAACCCGAGGCCAGCATTTGAAGCTCTGAGGCCGTCACAATGCAGCGTTCACCATGCATGACATGGCCCGTTGGATCTCCACTGAGCGGTTTAAAGGTGCCCACGCCCACATGCAAAGTCACCTTGCCACAGCGGATGTTGCGCACGGCGAGTTGAGCGAGCAGGTCTTGGGTCAAATGCAATCCAGCCGTTGGCGCGGCCACACTTCCGGGCAACCGGGCAAAGACCGTTTGGTACCGGTCTGCATCTTCAGTTCCTGCAGCCCGCCGCATATAGGGAGGCAACGGTATGCGTCCCAAGCGATCGAGTACCGTGCCAAAGTCCTCTCCCCCCTTCCAATCAAACTTCAAGGATTCACCATCGCGCTCCACGGTCAGTTCTACCCCACTGTCAGGAATGGACAAGGGGCCAGACTTCCATTTTTTGGCACCCCCTACCAGGGCATTCCACACTACAGGAGATTGCGCAGTGAGCGCTTGTTCCACTGGTATGTGGGCCGGTTCCAACAGCAACAATTCCAATGCTCCTCCCGTGGGTTTCACGGCCATCAGCCTGGCGTGAAGGACACGGGTTTCGTTGACCCAAATCTGACCGCCGGCGGGAACCAAATCAGGAAGGCCGACAATCGCGCGGTCTTCCCATTCTCCTCGGGCATTGAGGTGCAGCAATCGGGCATCCTCACGGCGGGCCGGGGGGTGCTTGGCTATCCGGTTTTCGGGCAGTTCGTAGTCGAATTCCATATTGTGGGTCCCGGCTTATACCGGTTCGCTTTGCAAGCTACATCCTCCCCATATTTGCTCCATGCCTCAGGACGTGCATTGCATCATTGGTGCCTCGGGACAACTCGGGACAGAGTTGGCGGTCGCCCTCCACAACGCCGGTGAGCGGGTGGTACTGCTTGACATCAAGGCCCCCTCCTTCTCTGCTTTGCTTGGATTGCCCTTTGAAAAAGTGGATGTCCGCGATCAAGCTGCCCTTTCTGCCGCTTTCGGAACACATCGAGTGACCCATGTTTATCACCTCGCTGCTGCGCTGAGCGCCCGGGGGGAGCAAGAACCGCAATGGGCGTGGGACCTCAATATGAAAGGCCTGCTCCATGTATTGGACCTCGCTGCCGAAATGGAGGGCATCCGTCAGGTCTTTTGGCCCAGCTCCATTGCCGTGTTTGGACCAGGTTCTGGCCCCGTGGCTGCGCAATCGGCATACCGGTTGCCCAGTACGGTCTATGGCATCAGCAAAAATGTGGGGGAGCATTGGTGTTCTTGGTACCATCAACACCGAGGCGTAGATGTAAGGAGTGTGCGGTATCCCGGTCTGATTGGCACATTGGCGCCTCCTGGAGGAGGAACCACAGATTATGCCGTTGAAGTGTTTGACCACCTCGATGGAACCGCCCCATACACCTGCTTCCTGAAGGCCGATGAAAAGCTGCCCATGATGCACATGGACGATGCAGTGGCCGCGGCGTTGCACATATTGTCGGCTCCGCGGGTATCCTTGAGGTGCACCGAGGCCTACAACATCAACGCTATGTCCTTTGCCCCTGAGGAACTGTTTGCGGAAATCCGCCGACACGTTCCTGCGTTTCAAGCAAGGTATGCCCCTGATTTCAGGCAAAACATCGCCGCAGGATGGCCTGACATGCTCAACGATGACATGGCCAGAGAAGACTGGGGCTGGTCACCGAAAATTGGCCTTTCCGGGCTTGTCCGCTCCATGATCAACGCCAGAGCCGTCCGCTCGGTGGCCCAATAACCTCCACTTTTTTCTTCGAATTCCCTTCGGACTGAAACCTTGGGGAAGGACCAAGCGTATTGGGAGCGTCACAACTGAACGCCCCATGAAATTCGATTCGCTTCTCTTGCTGGTATCCCTGATGGTCTCACCGATCATTGGTGGCTTTGCAAATGTTGCCACCCCATTTACCGAGGACCCCTCTCAACCCGAGCATGTGGTGATCACGGGACTGGATGCTGGAATAGATGACTTTCCTGCCCACGCCGTCTTCGAAGAAGGGGACCTGATCGATGGCCGCCGTGAAGGTTTGTGGCAACGTTACCATGCCAACGGCGCGGTGCGTTCAGAAATCCATTACCACAACGACACCCCGTTTGGAGACTACAAGGTCTACTCGGAAGGTGGTTTGCTCACTGAGGAAGGCCGCTGGGAGCAGGGCGTCAACGTAGGACATCTGCGCCGGTTTTGGCCCAATGGAACCATTCAACAGATGCTCACTTTCGACAAAATGGGAGTGGCCCAAGGACAACAGCGCTACTTCCACGACAACGGACAACTTGAAATGCTCGTGGACCTCCGCGATGGTCAAGAAGAGGGCGATCTCGTCCGCCTTGACCGCGAAGGCCGCGTGCTCAGCCGCACCACATACCGCTCAGGCCGCATCGTTCAGCGCGCCCAATGAGCACCCGATATACTGCTTGATGCCTTGAGGCCGGTGCGTCCGGCCCACTTGACCAAGAAGACCGGTCCACCGAATGCGTGTGGGCCGGTCTTTGCTTTGCGATATTTGCACCCGGAACCCCCACTCAACTCGGTCCATATGGATTCCCATTCAACGCCTGCCAATCGCCCGCTGTCTCCTTTTGCTGAAGGCCTGCACATTGGCAATTCTCTTTCGCGCGAGAAAGAACGCTTTGTCCCGTACAATGCCCCCTACGTCGGAATGTACGTCTGTGGGCCAACGGTGTACAGCAATGTGCACCTGGGCAACGTTCGGACGTTCCTGACTTTTGACATCGTCTACCGTTACCTGCTCCACTTGGGCTACAGAGTGCGTTATGTGCGCAACATCACCGACGTGGGACACCTCACCGGCGATACAGACGACGGCGAAGACAAAATCGGCAAGAAGGCCAGGCTCGAAAACCTGGAGCCCATGGAGGTAGTCCAGCGCTACACCAATGACTTCCACGATGTGATGCGGATCTTTCGCATCCTTCCGCCTTCCATTGAACCCACCGCCACAGGGCACATCGTAGAGCAAATCGGCATGATCCAAAAGATCATCGACAACGGGTTTGCTTACGAGGCCAACGGAAGCGTCTATTTCGACGTTCGGAAATATGCAGAGACGCACGATTACGGCGCCTTGAGCGGCCGAAAAATCGACGAACTGCAGAACCAGACCAGGGCGCTCGACGGTCAAGATGAGAAGCAGGACCCGCTCGATTTCGCCCTGTGGAAGAAGGCAGATTCCAGCCACCTGATGCATTGGCCATCGCCTTGGAGTGAAGGGTTTCCAGGTTGGCACCTCGAATGCTCCGTGATGAGCACCAAATACTTGGGTAAAAGCTTTGACATCCACGGTGGCGGCATGGACCTCAAGTTCCCCCACCACGAATGTGAGATTGCCCAGAACATGGGGGCGCATGGCCCTGAGGATCCTGTGCGTTACTGGATTCACGGCAACATGCTCACCGTGAATGGGCGCAAGATGTCCAAGTCCGAAGGCAATGGCTTTACGCCAGAAGAACTGATCACAGGCAACCACAAATTGCTCGAGAAAGGGTATTCCCCCATGACGGTGCGCTTCTTCATGTTGCAAGGCCATTATGCGGGCACATTGGACTTTTCTAACCCTGCCCTGCAGGCGGCCGAAAAAGGACTGGAGCGCCTCATGGCTGCTTGGGAACTTCTTCAGGGCTTGGTGCCATCAGAGGGCACCGATGGGCCACCCGATGTCAAGGCTTTGCGCAAGCGGGCCTATGCGGCCATGAACGACGACTTCAATACGCCGATGCTGATTGCGGTCCTTTATGATGCGGTCAAAGCCATCAATTCAGTGGCCGCGGGCCACATGTCGATCGATGCCGCCGGTGTCGCAGGCCTGCAGTCTCTGTTCGAAGAGTTCGCCAACGAAATATTGGGCCTCGCACCTGAAGGCGCAGGCGCATCGGATGCCAGTGACCGGTCTGACGGCCTGATGGAAGTGCTCTGTGCGATCCGCGCAGAGGCCAAATCCAACAAAGACTGGGCTACGGCAGACCTTATTCGAGACCGTTTGGGCGCTATGGGCGTCAACATCAAGGATGGAAAAGATGGCACAAGCTGGACGTTTGATTGAGCGCCTGAGCGCCTCCTTTGGAGTGGCTGCTGCTCTGGTGCTCGCATCATGCAGTGGCAGCGCTCCTGAGACCGCCCCGCCCAATCGCCAGCAAAACAATGAGGTGGCATTGGTGCGGACCCCGCTGTTCTCTGCCGACAGCGCTTATGCTTTTGTGGAGCGCCAAGTGGCCTTTGGAAACAGGGTGCCCAACAGTATCGGTCACCAACAATGTGGCGACTACTTGATCGGGCAACTCGAGGCCTTCGGGGCATCTGTGGCGGTTCAAGAAGCCCGCGTGACGGCTTATGACGGGACCAAATTGGACATCCGCAATATTTTCGGGGCGTTCAACCCCCGGGAGAAGCGGCGCATACTGCTTTATGCACACTGGGACACCCGGCCCTACGCCGATAAAGACACCGTCAGGACGAAAGAGCCCATTGATGGCGCCAACGACGGAGCCTCTGGTGTCGGTGTATTGTTAGAACTGGCCCGCATACTGGGCGATTCACTCCCCTCTGTAGGCGTGGACATCGCGTTTTTCGATGCAGAAGATTATGGGGAACCTGAGTGGCTTCCGAACCGCGATGCCGATTACACCGACTGGTGCCTGGGCTCTCAATATTGGGCGCGCAAGCCCCACATCCCTGGTTACCGGGCCAAGTATGGCATTCTGCTGGACATGGTGGGTGCCAAGGGCGCCGTCTTTCACAGGGAAGGAACGTCCATGGCCTTGGCTCCCGCTGTTGTAGAAAAGGTGTGGTCAACAGCCCGACGGTTGGGGCATGCCGACTTGTTTCGCAACCGCGTCACCCCACAGACCATCGATGACAACCTGTTTGTGAGCCAATTGGCTGGCATCCCCTCGGCCAACATTGTCCACTACCATTTGGATACACGGATCATGGGCTACTTCCCCTTTCACCATACCCATGGAGACAACATGGACGCCATTGATGCTGAAGTTCTGGGGAAGGTCGGCCAAGTGCTGACCCAGGTGGTCTACGCCGAATAAACTGGAAGGCCCACTTCCAAGCTGCGCGCCCCCGTGGCGTCACAGTCGAGGTTCAGTGATCCACCCATTCGGTCGCAGCGCAACCGCACCAGTGACCATTGACGCGCCTCAGCATCTTGTGCAAACAGGCTCATGGCCTCGCGCCACCAACTGCGTTCTGTGAATTCGTCAAACCGGACCTCCAGCCCGGTGACCTTGCTGTTCATGCTCATTCTACAATGGCCACTGCCCATCCCGTCAATCAATGCCGACAGGAAGTCCTTGAGCTGCACCTCATCGCCATAAAAGGGGCGCTCTTCGTGCAATGACCAGTCCAAAACAGCCCCCAATTTGCGCTCCTCAGCCAAGGTCAAGCAGAGCGACTTCAGGTCGATGTGCTCGTGCCGCATTTCCTGGGAACACAGCGCAGCCAGCCTTCCGAATTCATCCAAATTGTGCCTAAACTCTGGATGTAGGCTTTGGCCAGTAGCCGCCTTGGCAAGCTGGGCCCCGGACAAGGCCAACTCTTGAACCTGGTGCTGCCTTCCCGGGAGCCAGTGTTGCTGGAGTTGGCGCAACCGCTGTCGCACTTTATTGAGCCGGAGGAAACCCAGCAGGGCAAAGACCAAAGCGACGAGGGCCAGTGCGCCGAGAACGACCGATGCCTTGCGCCAACGCTGCATATGCGCTGTCTCCATGCGCGTTCTGGCGTCTCCAATCGCAGAGAGCCAAGGCTCGCTCTCAAACACGCCATTGCGGGCCCTTTCTGCCCTGCCTTGAGCCACCGCCAAACTGTCCGCTTCTCGCAAGGCGAAATAGGCGGGACCATAGGCACCCGTTCCAGCCAAGATGCCCGCCCGAAGTCGCAGCGCTTCGGCCAGGACAGCCTCACGTGCCTCACGGTCTGGAACAATGCGTGCCGCCAATTCTGCCTGATGAGAAGCCGCAAGGGCCTGAGCCGCACTGTGGCGTTCGTGCCTTTTGGCACGGAGCAACGCCCATTTCGATTCGAACAAGGGGTTGACCGAACCTGGAGCCCCTTCTAGTTTTATCGCCCAGGGCCATTTGGCCAAGGCGTCAAATGAGGGCAACGCACCTGCCTGAAGAAGAAGTCCAGCCCAAGACAAGCCTTTTGAGCTGCGCTCAAGGATGCCCGTACCCGTCCAGTGAGGATGGTCCAAAATGCGCTGCCAATCGCCAGCCTCACCGGTTCCATTCAAAGCTGCACACACCGATGACCATCCCCAAGCGTCCAATGCTCGGGCCGGTGCATCGATAGAAAACTGCAGCTCGGCCAACCGATCAAAGTCCGAAGCCCCCTCCGCGTAATCCCCATCTTGAAGCGACATCTGTGCCAAACGGTCCAAGGATTCAACAGCCAAATGGCGCATCCGTAAATCTGCAGCATCCCCTGCCCCTATGGCGGCAAGGTCGAGCAAAATCCAGCGGGCCTCATCGCGCGCTCCAAGATCAAGTTTGGCCTTGGCCAAAGCAAACCGCCAACCTGGCGTCTCATCAGACAGTTCGGTGCACGCTCCTGCAGCAACCAAAGCACAAGCAAGCGCCTCAGAGGCGTGGACAGGATTTTGCCAATCCAAGTGCACCCTGGCCCTCCTTTCTGCGAACCGGGCCACCCAACAATCCTCTCCAGCCCTTCTGAATTGCTGTTCGGCAGAGTTTAAAAAATCCAATGCAGCAGCGTCTTGGCCGGCATTGCGCAATGAATCCGCTTGGTCCAACCACACCTGTGCTCCCCGCTCTCCCGCTTGTAAACAGGGGATGCTGAACAGCAAAATTCCGATGAAGGTCAGGGCACGCATTCTGCCACAAGCTACCTGTGAACCCGTTGCCACAACCATGAATGGCCGACCCACAATCAGGTCCTGCCGGTTGAAAACCCGCAGGTGAAAGCCGTGCCGACCGGTTTAGGAAGCGGTCGTGAACTGCTCGAGGAAACGAATGTCGTTTTCGAAGAAGGCCCGAAGGTCTCCAATTTGCCACTTCAGCATGGCAATCCGTTCAATGCCCATGCCGAAAGCAAAGCCCGTAAACTCATTCGGGTCAATGCCTGAAGCCTCAAGGACGGCGGGATCGACCATGCCACAGCCCATGATTTCTAGCCAGCCTGTACCCTTGGTGATGCGCTTGTCAACCTCGGTCTCTAACCCCCAATAGACATCCATCTCTGCACTGGGCTCCGTGAAGGGGAAATAGCTGGGGCGGAGGCGAATCCGGGTGCCACTGCCAAACAATTGCTCAGCAAAGACCAACAAAGTCTGCTTGAGGTCTGCGAAACTGACATCCCTGTCGATGTACAAACCTTCAATCTGGTGGAAGATGCAATGCGCACGTGCACTGATGGCCTCGTTGCGGAACACCCTGCCTGGCATGACGATGCGCAATGGCGGCTTGCGCTTTTCCATCTCACGAACCTGTACAGAACTGGTGTGGGTGCGCAGCAATAAATCGGGGTCCCGTTGGATGAAAAACGTATCCTGCATGTCCCGAGCGGGGTGCTCTTCGGGGAAATTCAAACCCGAGAAAACATGCCAATCGTCCTCGATTTCGGGACCATCCGCAACGGTAAAGCCCATGCGGTCGAAAATCGAAAGGATTTCCCTTCTGACGATGCGGATGGGGTGGTGAGAACCCAACGGAACTTCGCCACTGGGGCGGGTGTGATCGGCCCCGCTGTCTTGGGCATCCTCTTCGGCGGTTAAACTGGCCTTCGCGGCATCGAAATGCGCCTGCAAGGCCTGCTTGAATGCATTCAAAGCTTGACCCATCTCCCGTTTTTCAGGGCCAGGAACAGCGCGAAAGCGCTCGTTTAGATCCTTGAGCAATCCCTGACGCCCAAAATGGGCGATCCGGAATGCCTCCAGTGCTTCTGCATGGGACACGTCGGCCGCTTTCGCTTCAATAAGCAGCCGATCCAGCTCGGCCTGGTTGAGTGTGGACATGCGGTTCAGTTGATGACCTCCATCCGCATGGAGATGTCCTCCAGTGGACGGTTGGAACGCGCTACTTGTGCCGAACAAATGGCATCCAACACATCAAGTCCTTCGATGACGCGACCGAAAACCGTGTATTGCATGTCCAGGTGGGGGGTTCCACCCAACGTCTCATACGCTGCAATTTGATCGGGCGTGTATGAGAAGGGCTCCCCCGAAGCCTCAGCGATGTTGCGCACAACACCCTGCAGCATCTGACTGCTCACGTCCCGCCCTTGGACGATGTAAAATTGGCTGCCACTGCTGCGGCGGGCAGGATTGACCTGGTCGCCCTGGCGGGCTGCAGCCAAGGCGCCTTTGACGTGAATGAACTGGGGGTCGATCTCAGCGGGAACAGTGTAGCCTGGGCCACCGGATCCAAGGCGCACATCCGAGGGTGACCCCTTGGATTGCGGATCGCCACCTTGCGCCATGAATCCCTTGATTACGCGGTGCCAGAGCAGTTCGTCGTAAAACCCCTCCCCCACAAGCTTCAGGAAATTGTCGCGGTGTTCTGGCGTCTCATCGTAGAGCTCAACCACCATTGTTCCGAGGGAAGTCTCGATGCGAACCTGCTTGCGGTCTCCCCCGCTTTCGGCCGCCGTCATCAACAGGGGCAAGAACAGGAATGACAGCATCAAAACCATTGTGCGGGAGAAAGAGACAACCATCGATTGGAATTTGCGTTATTTGTAAACTTCGCATGGACGATGAACCGTCCTGCGATTAGCGACTTCGAAAATATGAAATCCAACACCCCCCTCCACGTTTTCGGTATGCTGGCCTTGTTGTTTGTTGGCGCTTTTGGTTTCAACGGATGCAATGAGATTGAGGACACCGTTGCGGTGATCTATGTGCAAAACAGTTTGGGCGCTCCTGTTCAGGGTGCGGAAGTCCGCCTGTTTGCAGTGGGTTCGGTCAACCAAACAGTGATTGGTGAACTTCGCTTTGATACGACACAGGTCACCAACGCTGCAGGCAGTGTAAGCTTCAATTTTTCGGAGTACTACCAGCAAGGACAAGCGGGATTCGCGGTGCTCGACATCGAAGCCACCAAGGGATCCCTCGAAGGCATCGGCATCATCAAGATTGAAGAGGAGCTGACCAACGAGCAGACGGTCATTATGGAATGATTTTACTTCCCGTAGACGGGAGGAATTGCCTATTTTCGCGCTCCGCTTCGGCGAATTCCGGGATGTAGCTCAGTTGGTAGAGTACGCGTCTGGGGGACGTGTGGTCGCTGGTTCAAGTCCAGTCATCCCGACATCTGAAAGGGGAGCCTTCGGGCTCTCCTTTCTGTTTTCTTACCATTGCATTGCTTATGGATGTCGAATTTGAAACCCGCTGGCGCAACCTGCTCAACGTTCTCGAAAAGCGTTTTGGTGGCGGTATGGACCTGCAAGACATCCTCTTTCTGGTTGGAGTTCAAGAACTGGGACAAGGTTTTAGAACCTTCAAGAAGGACGAGAAAATGGACCTGATGCATGTGGCCGTTTGCACGGTCATGGTCCCAGAGGGCTTTTTCGCTTTTGTGGGTCGCGACGAAGAAGGTTGGCCCCATTTCGAAGAAAAAGTGCCATTGCCAGAATTAGAGCCCAAGCAGCAAGATGTGCTGATCCGAAGAGGCTTGCTGGAATATTTCGGCGACAACCCTGCGGACCTTATCGGCCAGCAAAACGCTTGAGTGAGGCCTCATCTTCAATGATGACGTTCTTGCCTTGAAGGCTCACCCAACCGTCCGATTTAAAATCACTCAGTGCCCGAATCAGGCTCTCCTTTGCGGTGCCTACCATGCCCGCAAGGTCCTCCCTGCTCAACTGAGGCTTGGTTGCAGCCTCCTTGAATCTGTTGCTCAAATCCAGCAATGCTTGGGCCGTGCGCTCCCGAACAGAGGCATATGCAAGGGCCAGTAACCGCTCTTGATTTTGGGTGACCTCACCTGCCAACATTCGGATAAACCGCATGGCGACATCGCGGTTGCGGTGCATCAAATCCAAAAACACTTTGCGGGGTATGAGGTGTACTTCTGAATCCTCTAACACTTCTGCAGCACTGGTGTACTCCAACCCTTTGAGCACATCCATATGGCCCAAAAAATCTCCGGGCTTGCACAGCTCGATGATCAACTCTTTGCCGTAGTTGTCGGTGCGGAACACTTTGACAACGCCGGAAGCCACATAGTAGACATTGTTGGTGGCGTCTCCTTCTGAGAACAGCACCTGCCCAGTGCCGAAACGCCGCGGCCTGTCTCCAACGTCAATGCCGGGAATTCCCCCTTGCTCACTGGCGTCTGCGATAAACTCATTCAGGCGTTGTGGTGGCCGTCCATATTCACGCTGGAGAATGGCGCTTTTCTTCAAGCGGACTTCAATGGTGGCCAGCAAGTCGGCTTCGCTAAATGGCTTCACCAAATAATCGTCTGCGCCACTCGACATGCCCCTTCTCATCTCCTCTGCCCCGTCCCTCGAAGTCAAGAAAATGAAGGGGATCATCGCCGTTTTCGGGTCGTTTGATAGGTAATGCAGCACGCCGTAGCCGTCCAACTCAGGCATTTCCACATCACACACGATCATGTCGGGACGGTCAAGTTGGGCCCGCTCTACTCCCGATTTTCCGTGTTCTGCCTGAATCACTTCATACCCCGCCAACTGCAGGATGTCAGCAGTAGTGGTCCGAAGAAACTGGTTGTCCTCGATGATGAGAATCTTTTTCACGGCGTCGAAATATTGGCAAGGAGAAACGCCTCACAGTGATGCGTTCAACGGCTGTAAGATAAAACAGGCTTTCGCGAGAACCCACGAATCGTCCTACACGACACCAACGCTTTCTTTCGTGGATTAAATTCGCGTACGCTATGACGGCCCATTGCCGTCCGCAAAAAACCCAGCCGCATGAACGTTTCCCTTGATTGGCTCAGGACTTGGCTCCCCATCGATCACCAACCTGGTCTCGATGTGCACGCCATCTCCGACACCCTCACCGCCACGGGATTGGAGGTAGAGGGCGTGGAGGAAATTCCAGCCGTTCCAGGCGGCCTCAAAGGCATGGTGGTCGGTGAAGTGCTGACCTGTGAACAGCACCCCAATGCGGACAGGCTCCGCACAACAACGGTCGACGTGGGGGGCGATGCTCCACTTCACATCGTCTGTGGCGCTCCCAATGTAGCAGCGGGCCAAAAAGTTGTGGTGGCTACGGTAGGCGCAGTTTGCCACCCTTCAGAGGGCGACCCCTTCAAAATCAAGAAGGGCAAAATTCGGGGCGAAGTCTCAGAAGGCATGATCTGTGCCGAAGACGAATTGGGCCTTGGAAAAGGACACGACGGCATCCTCGTGCTCGATGCCGGAGCTGAAGTTGGAGCTGGGGCCGCTGCCGCCCTCGGCGTGGAAAGCGACCATCGGATAGAAATTGGACTGACCCCCAACCGCACCGACGCCATGGGACACATCGGTGTGGCGCGCGACCTTCGGGCGGCGCTGCTCTGGAATGGCGGAACCGGAACCGGAGCTGGTGTGCCGGATTTGGCACCATCTGAGACGGGAGCCCTCAAGGAAGGCAAAGGGCCCATCGCACTGAGCGTCGAGGATGCAAATGGCGCCCCTTGTTACTTGGGCATCACCCTGCGCAACGTGCAAGTGGGCCCCTCTCCAGACTGGATGCAGCAGCGCCTTCGCGCCATCGGTTTGGAGCCCAAAAACAACGTCATCGACGTGACGAACTATGTGCTGCACGATTTGGGACAACCCCTGCACGCATTTGATGCTGATCGGATCGAGGGCCACCAGGTCAAGGTCCGAAAGGCCAAAGAAGGAGAGGCCTTTACTGCATTGGATGGCAAAGAGATGACGCTGACTGCGGCCGACTTGGTCATCGCAGATGCAGAAAAGCCGATGTGCCTTGCTGGCGTCTATGGAGGCGCGCACAGTGGCGTTCATGAAGGCACCACCTCGGTGTTTCTGGAAAGCGCTTGGTTCGAGCCTGTCACCATTCGGAAAAGCGCGAAGCGGCATACCCTTTCGACGGACGCCTCCTTTCGTTTTGAGCGTGGCGTCGATCCGGAAATGACCACCCGCGGACTCCAGAAAGCGGTTTCCCTACTCGCAGAATGTGCAGGCGCAGAAACCGACGGTGGCGTGCAGGCTTTCACCGGAGCGTTGCCTCAGGCTACACCAGTGGAATTGAGCTGGCAAACTTTAGACACCATGATTGGTGTTCCACTGGATCGCCAGAGGGTCAAAGGCATCTTGGCAGACCTTGACATCCAGGTTCTCTCAGAAGAAAATGACGCATTGTCTTTGAGTGTCCCCGCCTATCGCAGGGATGTGACACGCCCTGCGGATGTGGTGGAAGAAATCTTGCGCATCCACGGTTACGACCACATTCCGCTTCCCGGCAGGATGACCGTATCGCTCTCGCCCAAGCCCAACCCCGATCCCGAACAACTGCGCAATGACTTGGCGCGGACCTTGGTCGGGCGTGGCTTCCACGAAGTCATGCACAATTCATTGGTCCCCTCTGAGCACCTCAAGCTCGCCGATGACCCGAGCTTGAGCCCCGACCGCGCGGTCATCTTGCTGAATCCGTTGAGCTCGGAATTGGATGCGATGCGCCAATCGTTGCTTTTTCAAGGCCTTGAAACTGTGGCGCGCAACAAGAACCACCAACGCCCAGACCTGTCGCTATTTGAGTTCGGAAAGGTGTATGCACAAGATGGCCAGGGCGGACACATCGAAACAGAGCGGCTGGCGCTGACGGTTTCCGGACGAACTGCTCCAGAAAGCTGGCGTGCCCTAGATCAAGACGGGATGTCGGCCCTGAAAGGCGCCGTAGAGGCCCTGCTCACCCAATGTGGCGTTGCGGGCTTGCAGTGTGTTCCGCTGACTGGCAGTGGCCTGTTCAAAGAAGGCCTCGAATGGAAAGGTCCAAAAGGCTTCTCTGTGCGCGCTGGTCTGGTGCACCCCACCCTCGCACGGAAATTTGGCCTTGACGCTGACGTTTACCACGCCGATTTGCCCTTTGGCGGGTTGGTCACCTGGTCTGGAAAGAGCAAGATTAAAGCCCACGAGCTGGCTCGGTTCCCATCGGTTCGAAGGGACTTAAGCCTCCAAGTCCCTGCGGGCGTGACTTATGCGGGAATTGAAGGCGTGGTCCGACAGACGGGTGGCAAACTGCTGCAAGCGGTCAACCTCTTCGATGTATACCACGACGAAAAAACGGACGCCACATCCTACGCCATCTCCGTTCACTTGCAAGACGCTGAAAAAACCCTCAGCGAAAAAGCCATCGAAAAAACAGTAGAGCGGATCTGCGCTCAACTGAACCAAAGGCTCGGGGTTACACTGCGATAAGTGCCCCGCATAGCGCCACCGCCCTTCCCTGTACCCCGGCATAAACGGCATGTTGTGTATGCCTTAATGCGGCCTTGGACAAGGTGGGGAGCCACATTGTGGCACCGCATAGACAAGCGTGTCCCTGGTGCGCATTACCTGAACACTACAGGGGCAGATTCACCCGCAAAACTGCTGATTGCAGGACATCAGAATGGGTTGGCTGACCCGGTCCTCGCTTGTGTCATGATGGATGCACAGCTGCATTTTTTCACGCGCGCCGATGTCTTTCGGAAGCCTGTTTGGCGGTGGCTGCTCCTGAGGTTCAACATGATGCCGGTTTTTCGAGCTATTGATCGGGCGCCTAACATGGCGGAACGCAACAAAGCAACCTTCGAGGCCGCACATGACCGGCTCGAGCAAGGCGCGGTGTGCGGCATATTCCCGGAGGCTGGCCACCTTGGCGAGCGGCGCATTCGAAGGGTCAGGAACGGCACTGCTCGGCTCATCGTTGGCGCATTGCACAGGCCCGAAATCCGCAAACGCGGCCTAGACGTCCTGCCGATTCAACTCGATTTCGAGCGTTATGAGGGGTACCGGACAACAGCGCGTGTTCGAATAGGAGCCCCCATCCATTATGCTGACATTCCTCATCTGCTCTCCGACTCGGGCACTTCAAGGCGGGCATTGAGCGCGCGCATTCACACCGGTCTGGTCAACCATTCAGTGCACCTTCTTGAACCGCCGTTGTATGAGGTTCACCTCGCCGCTTGTCGCTTCTTGGAAGGGGTCAATGAGGGCCCTGCAGACGCCTCACTTCTGCAAGCCGCCGCCGATGCGATTCAACGCAATCCAATAGACGCATTGCGTGATTTCAATGCCGTGCTCTACTCTGGAATTGGACATCCGAGAATCTCCGACGACTTTGCGGCCCTCGGAAGGTTGAAGATGGACAACAGGACCAAGCTGATGCCCCATCTGTGGCGTTTGCCCGCATGGTTGGTGTTTATCCTGACCACAGGTTGGTGGCCGAGATTGGCGGAAAAATGGGCTGAAAACCGCCTCAAAGATGTGGCATTTAGAACCACTTTTAGTGTTCCAATCACCATGGTTGGTGTCACCATCACCTGGTTCCTTTTGGCTGTCGGAATAGGGCTATGGTCCACCCAACCCTTCGCGCTTCCTGCGGCCTTGATTTTGTTCCGTACCGCCCAACACTTGGCGATGCCCTTGGAAGATGCCTTGATCGATTTGCGGACTGAACATCGCGTCTCTCGCTCTGTCCCCCATGCTTTCATAGACCGGTGGTGCCTGGCTTCTGCAAGCAAGGTGGAGCCCTAAATGTTGAACTGCACCAAACCATCCACAACGCTCCCACAACAACGTTGCAGTCCAGACAGCTCCTTGTATTTTTAACCCAACCGAACACACACGCCATGGGCAGTCAAACCATCCTCGTCGTGGATGATGAGCCAGACATTCTCGAACTGGTCCAATACAACCTTGAGAAAGAAGGATTTGCAGTTTACACTGCTGGAAATGGCCGCGAGGCCATCGAAATAGCCGAGAAAGTCATACCAGACCTGGTTCTGCTCGATGTCATGATGCCCGAAATGGACGGCATGGAAACCTGCACCCAAATGCGGGAAAACACCAAACTGGAAGGCACAGTGATTGCCTTTTTGACCGCACGGGGTGAGGACTACAGCCAAATCGCAGGATTTGACGCTGGAGCGGATGACTACATCACCAAGCCCATTAAACCCCGTGTTCTGCTCAGCCGCATGAAGGCGTTGTTGCGGAGGGGCAAAAAATCAGAGGTAGCCAAGGAAGTATTCGAAGGCAAAAACATCACCATCAATCGCGACCGGTACATCGTGGCTGTCAATGGCAAGGAACTCAGCTTGCCCAAGAAGGAATTCGAATTGCTCTCCTTGCTGGTCTCACAGCCAGGGAAAGTCTTCAAAAGAAGCACCATTCTGAAGGAAGTCTGGGGCAATGATGTGGTGGTCGGGGACCGTACGATTGATGTCCACATCCGCAAGCTTCGAGAGAAACTGGGCAACCACAACTTCAAAACGGTCAAAGGTGTAGGTTACAAGTTCGAAGAAGAATGAACATTCGAACACCACGGGGCGTCGCACTTATGTGCGCGCTGCTCGTTACCATTTTCGGAACGGTGAGTGCCACCGCAGTGTTCTGGATTTATGATGTTCAAGCGCCCTTACAAGCCCTGGCATTGGGGGCGGTGTCCATGTTTGCCCTTTCCATGGCGGTGATATACAGTGCCATCGAAAAATTCATCTACCAGAAAGTTCGCATCATCTACAAGAACATCCACCGGTTTAAAAGCACCAAGGAACGTGCCCGCGATGTTCACATGGGGGAAGATGTTATGGAAAAGGTGAGGCTCGACGTGATGGACTGGGCCACCGAAAAGGTCAATGAAATTTCCTTGCTCAAAGAGCAGGACACCTTCCGAAAGGAATTCATTGGCAACCTGGCCCACGAATTGAAGACACCGGTTTTTAACATCCAAGGCTACATCTTGACGTTGCTTGAAGGGGCCCTCGAAGACCCCGAACACAACCGAAAATTCCTGATGAAAGCCGCCAAAAATGTGGACCGTATGGCCGGCCTCATCGATGACCTTGATGTGATCACCAAAATTGAAGGGGGGTCACTGGAATTGGATGTGACCACTTTCGATTTGGGCCATTTGGTGCGCGAGGTCATGGATGGACTTGAACCGCGGGCCACCCGGGCGAACATCAATGTGGTGTTCGTTGAAGACGGGGGGCGTAAAATCGATGTCAAAGGCGACGCTGGCAAAATCGAGCAGGTCATCACAAACTTGGTCTCGAACAGCCTCCGATATGGAATGGAAAAAGGCACCACGCAGATCCGATGTTACGACATGGAAGAGCAGGTCTTGGTGGAGGTTGCAGACGATGGTCTGGGCATCTCAGAAGAACACCTTCCCCGGGTCTTCGAACGCTTTTACCGGGTTGACCAAAGCCGTTCGCGCAATGCGGGTGGAAGCGGACTTGGCCTGGCTATTGTAAAGCACATCATTGAGGCGCATGAGCAGAGCATCTCGGTGCGATCTACCAAGGGCAAGGGCTCCACATTTTCGTTTACCCTCCTCAAGGCATAGAACGGTCTTCTCGCCCGCACTTTGGCTGCCCCGCGTGCAACAGAGGTTCGGGACAGTTCAGGTGCGCTGCAACATTCCCGTCCCCGCTGCATTGACAAACGGGTTGCCCGCCTTTTCAACGCCAACCGTCGTTGCAGGCCCATGACCGGGCACCACCGTGTAGTGATCGGGCAAGGTGTAAATGGCATTCTCGATGCTTTTGGCCAGTTGATCGGGGTCTCCTCCAGGAAGGTCTGTGCGGCCGATGCTGCCTTGAAACAGCACGTCCCCGCCGATGACTCGGGCGTTCCGGTCGTCCACAAAAACCACGTGACCTGGTGCATGACCCGGCGTATGTCGGACGGTCAATTCGACCTGCCCTATGACCAGGTGTTCGCCATCAACAAAGTCTTGATTTCCACATTCTGGCAAAGGGTCCAGTGCCACACCATAACGCTCCGCTGCCCAGTGGGCCATCTCATAGGTGGGCCGATCCAAGCTGTGCAGCCTTGGACGAAGGCCGTATCGCTTGTGCATCCCATGACAACCCATCACGTGGTCTAAATGGGCATGGGTCAACCAAACCGCGCGGGGCTGAAGGCTGTGCTCGGCCAGCACAGCATCGAACCACTCCCACTCCTGAGGGGTTGAAAAACCAGGGTCAAAAACGACGACTCCACCCTCACCATCGGGCAGGAGGACCGTGTTTTCAGAAAAAGCGTTGCAAGCCTGTACAAACATGGACTGCAAGTTCCCCTATCCCGGTGAATCCGCGTGCGCAGTTTGTACATTCCGAATTCGATGTCGTTCACAACGCAGCTTAGGAGCATCCTGGTCTTGTTTTTGGGCTGTTGTGCCTTCGGTCCGTCTGCGGTGATGGGCCAATTCCACAATGGCCTGGACATGGGGTTTGGCCAACAGCGGGTGCAGTACCGCACCTTCGATTGGCAGTACCTATCAGGTGACCCATTTGAGCTGCATTTTTACCAAGGCGGTAGAGACTTGGCTGAGTTCGGCATGAATGCCCTGGCGATGGACCTCCCCGAAGTGGAATCCACCTTTCAGCGGCGCATTTCAGGTCCCGTGGAGGTCTTGGTCTTCAACAAGCACGCGGACTTCAGACAAAGCAACATTGGCATTGATGGCTCTTCTGCCGGCAACATCGGGGGGTCCACCTTGATTTACGGCAAAAAGCTTTTTGCCTGGTATGACGGGGACCACCAATCCTTTCGCCTACAATTGCGTCGAGGCCTTCACCGCATCTTGTTGCGTCAATACATCTTTGGAGATGACTGGAAGGACGTGGTCAAAAACAGCCAATTGTTCCAACTTCCAGCTTGGATGGAAGAGGGCATGGTCGCCGCCTTATCGGGACCGATCAATGGGGCCGACAGGGCGCGTCTGAAAGACCTCACCAGCCGTGGTCTCATCCCTCAGTTGCAGGTTCTCGATGGAGAGGAGCGGCGAATAGCATCCGAAGCAGTGTGGCGCTTTGTTCTCGAAACGTTTGGGCGGCAGTCTGCATTGGATGTGCTCAGTGGATTCAAGGCTGGACGCACACTTGATGCGGGGTTCCGCAGGATTGGGATGGACCTGGAAGGACTGCTTTCTGCTGCCCAAGCGCATTATGCCGTAGGTCAAGCCATCGGGCTGAATTCCAGCTTGGAGCACGGAGTGCAAGTCGACATCACGACCAACCAACTTCGATCGGCCCATATGGGGGCCCTGCCTCACCGTGGAAGGCGTAAATACACCCACCGGAATTTCTCTACCTCGGCGGAAGGCCGTTGGACGGCTTGGGTCACCGACGAACGGGGACAAGTGCGCGTCTGGTGGAGCGATGGTCAGCGCAAGCGGTGCATTGCCAAAGTGGACCACAAACTGACGCGCATCACAGATGACACCTATCCGGTTTTGGCTTGGCATCCGAGCCTTCCGGTATTGGCACACATTCACGAAGACAAGGGGCGGGTCTTCCTGACCATTTCAGATGCCGCATCCGGCGAATCCAACAAACAAGAGTTGTTCAGGATTGAAAAGGTGATTGATTTGGACTGGTCGCCCGATGGCCGGCGCATCGCCTTTAGCGGGGTACGGGCTGGCAAAACTGACCTCTACATCTACAACACCCTCGCCGGGTCGCAAGTGCCTTTGTGGGAAGACGGTTGGGACGACCTCAACCCCGACTGGACCCCCGATGGACGCGGACTGTTGTTCAGCAGCAACCGCCCTGGAGAAGGAGATGTGGACACCAGTCCAGCGGTACCGGTCAACCGTCCAAGGGACCTGTGGCTCTATGATCTGGACTCTCAAGTCATGGAGCGCATCACCGCAACTCCAGAGGACGATGAAGTGCGGCCCTTGGCGTTGGATGGCGCCACCATGGCATACCAACTCGCCGAGGAGCCGAGCACCATTCACATGGCCAAGAGGGACAGCGCCATCTTGCGGGTCGACACCGCCATCCATTACCGGTACTTCACGCGCACGGCGCCCTGGTTTCATGTCGGTGGTCCCGTCGCCGAGTTGAAACTGCTGGAGACCCGGGACGGTTGGGAGGCGGTGACCATCGAGCAAGGCCGGCCCCGTTGGAATACAGGAGATTTGCCAGCAGCACCGATCAAGGCGGCAATGGGTGAAGTGGGTGCGACCGTGGTTCCTTCCGACCAGAAGCCTTGGGACTACTTGCCCGAGGACAAGCTCAACTTGCTCCCTGGCCAAGTGGACTACCGCAATTACACCTTCGAAACAGAACGGGCGTTGCGGAGCCCGGACGAAGACAGGAACGTTACCCCAGGAGAAGGCCAGTCCAGCGGGCCTGTTGCGAACCTGCCCCCTGTTCCGACCCCATTGCCCTACCGCCGAAACTTTGCATTGGACCAACTGCTCAGTCAGGTAGACAACAGTTTTGCCACCTCATTCTACCAACCTTTTACAGGAGCAGCTGGGAGTTTTCCGGGGCTGAGTGGCCTGCTCAAAATTGGCATTTCTGATCTTTTCGAGGACATCAAATGGGTCGGCGGTATGCGCCTGGCTGGGAGCCTTCAAAACTCCACTTTTGTGGTCTCACACAAGAACCTGGAGCGCAAGGTTGACCGAGAATGGATCATTGAGCGCCAAGGCAACGAAGGTGTGAATTCAGAGCTGGGCGCATTGACGCGGACCCACACCCATGCTGTGCATTACCGGCGCACCATCCCGTTTTCAGAAACGATGAGTGTTCGGGCGCAGCTCACTTACCGGTTGGATCGGGTCTCCCTCCTTGCGACAGACCCTTTCAATGCCAGCCGGGACGATCAATACGTTCAGGGCATTGGAGGAACTGTGAGTTGGGTCTTTGATGACAGCCGTGAACTGAGCCTGAACATCCGCAATGGAACACGCGCAAAAGCTTGGGTGGAAATGCTCGCCCCACCCGATGGTGAAGGAGGCATGTTGATGGTAGCGGGGTTTGACGCCCGGCGGTACATTCCGCTGTTCCGCCGCATCACCTTGTGCATGCGTGCTGCGGGAAACACCTCTTTTGGGGAACGCGGGTTGCTGCATTATTTGGGTGGCGTGCATGAATCTCTGCTGACTGCAGTGGATGGTGCCATGCCCATTCCCGATGGCAACTTCGCCTACCAAACTGCGGCCACACCCATGCGCGGATTCGTGCGGAATGTGCGGAATGGAACCAGCTTCGCCGTCGCCAATGCCGAGGTCCGAATTCCCGTCTTTGCCACGCTTTCACCCCGGAAGAGCCTCACCCCGTTTATGGAGCATTTCCAAGCCGTGGGGTTCTTTGACATTGGATCTGCTTGGACAGGACAAGACCCTTATGGCGACGAAAACTCGTTCAACAGCACCACGGTTGACCTTTACCCCGTTTCGGTCAATGTGGCCAACAACCGAGAGCCCATCATTTGGGACTTTGGATTTGGTCTGAGGAGCCAATTGCTCGGATACTTTGTCCGTGCAGACTGGGGTTGGGGGGTGGATGATGGCATCCTTTTGGACCGCGTCTTCCAACTCTCTCTTACCACTGATTTCTGATGCGCCCCATGCCCATAGATGCCAACACGATCATTACACTGCTCCTCATCGGCATGGCCGCGGGCTGTCTCAGTGGCTTCATAGGCATTGGTGGAGGCCTGCTGATTGTGCCCGCCTTGATGTATTTCTTGGGCATGTCTCAGATGGCTGCCCAAGGCACCAGTCTGGCCTTGATGCTCCCCCCCATCGGCGCCCTCGCGGTCATGAATTATTGGAAAGCAGGCGAATTGGACATTCGCGCTGCAGCCATCATGGTCATAGCCTTTGTTTTGGGTGGTTGGCTTGGAAGCCGATGCGCCCTGTCCATGAATCCCATGAAAGTGAGACTGGCCTTTGGCCTCATCATGCTCTACGCCGCTGCGCGCATGATCTGGACTGCAGGACGCGACCTCTGGTGGGCCCCTTGAACCAACCGCGATGCTGAAATCTGCCCTGCTCAATGCTGTCGAGGCCCAACGTGAAAACGTGGTCCAGCACCGCCGTCACTTGCACCTGCACCCGGAGCCTTCCTTTGGAGAATCGAAAACCTCGGCTTACGTGGCCAACGCGCTGCGTGCGATGGGCATTGCGTTCTCTGATGGTTGGTGCGCCGATCATGGGGCCGCAGGGATTGTCGCCAAAGTGGAAGGCCTAGAGCCGGGTACACGCACCATGGCGTTGCGCGCCGACATGGATGCCTTGCCCATTCAAGAGGTCAACCGTCCGCACGCAAGCACCGTACCTGGATGGATGCACGCCTGCGGACACGATGCCCACACAGCCTGCCTGCTCGGCGCGGTTGAGGCCTTGCAGGCTGCGCGGGACCAGTGGACCGGCACGGTACATTGTGTCTTCCAGCCAGGAGAAGAGAACCTTCCCGGAGGAGCCTCCATTTTGGTGCAAGAAGGCGCCCTCCTCACCGACGCTCCCACTTCAGGCCCCCTTCAAGCAAGTGGCCCCCTTGTGGACGGCATTGTAGGACAGCATGTTTACCCGCAGTTGGACGCAGGAACGGTAGGGTTCCGCAGCGGAGCTTACATGGCTGCCGCCGATGAATTGCGCATCCGCGTTGTGGGCAAGGGCGGGCATGCCGCACTTCCCCACCGCACTGTAGACCCCATCGTTGCTGCAGCTCACGTGATCACGGCCCTGCAAACTGTTGTGAGCCGCTCTTGCGACCCCACCCAACCCTCTGTTCTCACCATCGGAAAGATTCGTGGCGGTCACGCCCGCAATGTCATTCCGGACGAGGTCATCTTGGACGGCACCCTCCGCACCTATGATCTGGCAACAGCCGAAACCTTGCGGTCCTCCATCAAGCGGGTAGCCGAATCGACCGCACAGGCTTTTGGCGCTGTTGCCGAAGTGGATTTGGCCATCGGATATCCTCCAGTAATCAACGCCCCTCGCCTGACGGACTCGTGTCGAAAACGCGCCGTTGAATTGCTGGGCGAACAGCATGTCGTGGACCTTCCGCTCCGCATGACCGGCGAAGACTTTAGCTTTTATCAGCGTGAGGTCGAAGGCTGTTTTTATCGGCTGGGCACAGGAGGCAACGGACCGGGCTGCCGGTCGGGCCTGCACACGGCAGAATTCGACATTGATGAACGTGCCTTGAGCACGGGTACGGCCATGATGGCCTGGCTGGCCGCAACTGAAGTTTGAGAAGGAGGCAGGCTCAGTTGGCCACCTCGCTCATGAATTTGATCCGCACCAGGCGAATTTCCTCTTCGCTGTACGCATCTTCCATCTCCTCCATCACTTCCTGCATGGAGCCGTTCTCGCTTTCCATGAAACACTCCCACAGCTCTTCGATGCTGTCTTCGTCGAGGTAGTCTTCGACGATGTAATCGAGGCTCACCTTGGTGCCTGAGGCCACAATGCCCTCAATCATCCCCAACAGCTCGTCCACTGTACTCTTCTGGGCGGCAGCGATGTCTTCGAGCGACATCCGCCGGTCCAGCTTTTGGATGATGGTCACCTTGGCCGCATTTCGGCCTGCCACGCTGCGCACCACAGTGTCGCTTGGGCGGTCAATCTCTTCTTCTTCCACATAACCCTTGATGAGCTTGAGGAACGGCGCCCCGAACTTCCGGACTTTGGACGAGCCGACTCCATTGATCATCAGGAGCTCGTCGTCGTTGCAGGGATAGTGGGTGGCCATCTCTTCGAGGCTGATATCGGAGAACACCACAAACGGCGGCAATTCCAACCGGTCTGCCTCGTCCTTGCGCAGCGCCTTCAACAGGTCAAATAGCGGCTGATCCAATGCGGTTCCGGTGGCCGAATCACTGACCGTGGTCACCCGCATAGGCTTGGGCCGATACAAGGTGAAGTCGGTAGGTTTTAGCAGGTATTCCTCGCCTTTTTCGGTGAGTGACAGCACACCAAATTCTTCAGTCTTCTTTTGCAAGAACCCGCCAAGTGTTACCTGTCGGATAATTCCGGCCCATTCGTCCGCATCCGCCATTGAGGCTCCACTGCCTTTGAATTCAGAGACCTGCTCAGAACCCCCGTAAGTACTGGTTTCTTGTGTTTCTCGGTCCAACAGGATGTCGCACAAGAAACCTCCTCGGCGTTTGCCTCCACTGGCTTTCACCAGTTTGAGCAAGTGGACCACCGTGTCTTTCCCCGAATAGGATTCAGGTGGGTTGCGGGCGTTGTCGTCCATGTCCCAGCCGGGACCGGCATTCGGATCAAATTCTTCTCCGAAATAATGAAGGATGTACTGCCTGCGCGAGGTCGGCGTTTCGGCATAACCGGACACTTCTTGCAACAATTGCATTCCGATTTCGCGCTCGGCAATGGGCTTTCCGGAGAGGAATTTTTCCATCTTCTCCATGTCCTGAATTCCGTAGAAAGCGATGCAATGGCCTTCCCCACCGTCGCGACCCGCACGACCGGTTTCTTGGTAATAGGCCTCCAAAGACTTGGGCATGTCATAGTGAATGACGAACCGAACATCTGGCTTATCGATGCCCATGCCAAATGCAATCGTGGCCACAATCACATCCACATCTTGCATCAGGAATTCGTCCTGCATGCGCGAGCGGTGCGCAGCGTCCATTCCCGCATGGTACGGCGTTGCTTTGATGCCATTTACCTTGAGGGTTTCGGCAATTTCTTCGACTTTCTTTCGGCTCAAGCAGTAAATAATGCCGCTGCGGCCTTTGTGCTCCTGGGTATACTGTACGACCTGCCTGATCGCATTTTCCTTTGGCCGCACCTCGTAAAACAAGTTGGGGCGGTTAAAGCTGGCCTTGTAAACATCGGCTTCTAGGATGCCGAGGTTTTTCTGGATGTCATTCTGGACTTTCGGTGTCGCAGTCGCGGTCAAAGCGATGATGGGAAACTGGCCGATGGCGTCAATGATTTCCCTCAACCTGCGGTATTCTGGACGGAAGTCGTGGCCCCATTCAGAAATACAATGCGCCTCATCAATGGCGAAAAAACTCAACCGAACTGAGCGGAGGAAATCCGCATTCTCTTTTTTATTGAGCGACTCTGGGGCGACATAAAGCAGCTTGGTCTTGCCGGTAGCCACTGCATTCTTCACCCTCAACATCTCATTCTTACTGAGGGAACTGTTGAGGAAATGGGCAATGTCTGGATCGTCAGAATGGCCGCGAATGGCGTCCACTTGGTTCTTCATCAATGCGATGAGCGGACTGACAACGATGGCGGTTCCTTCCTGCAACAATGCGGGAAGTTGGTAGCACAAAGACTTGCCTCCACCCGTTGGCATGATCACAAAAGCATTGCGCCCCTCCATGAGGCTTGTCATGACTTCTTCTTGCTCCCCCTTGAACTGGTTGAAGCCGAAAAAACGTGCAAGTCCCTCTTTTAAAGAGCAGCCGACCAAAGAGCCGGCATCAAGGAAAGAGTCTACGGGCGTCTCCATCTAACTTTGGCGACTTCAATATAGTCCAACCGACCCCATATTTCAGTCCTTGGTGTCCAAGGATTTGTCAACCACCACATTCAATATGCCACCGTCATCCAAACATGCCCCTTGGCTGCAATCGGCACAGCACACCATCCGACTTGAAGCCAAGGCGATTGGCGCTCTTGAATCGCGAATCGGTGCTGCATTCGAGCAAGCGGTCGTTCAAATATTAGAGGGCACCCAAAACGGAGGCAAACTGGTATTTACCGGAATCGGAAAGAGCGCCGATGTTGCCAGAAAAACAGTGGCCACCCTCAACAGTACGGGGACTGCTGCCGCTTTTCTGCATGCTGCAGATGCCCTGCACGGCGATTTGGGGCTCGTCTCCGAAGGCGATGTGGTCATGGCTGTATCCAAAAGTGGTGCCACCGCTGAACTCATAGCGCTTCTGCCCATGCTACAGGCGCGCGACTTGAACTTGATGGCCATGGTCGGACGTCCAGACAGCCCTATTGGACGGGCTGCCGGTGTGGTCCTTGATGTCTCCGTCGACCAAGAGGCTTGCCCCTACGACCTGGCCCCCACAACGAGCTCTGCTGCCCAACTCGCCATGGGCGATGCGCTGGCCATGGCCCTCATGGAGGCCCGCGGATTCAGTAGCGATGATTTTGCCCGACACCACCCTGGTGGCAGCCTGGGCAGGAGGCTGCTCTTAAATGTGGGCGACCTGCTGTTGCCAGAACACCGGGTAAGTGTGGACCCAAATGCAGGATTGCGCGAGGTGGTCATGGCGGTTTCGCAAGGCCGCGTGGGTGCCACAGCCGTGTTAGAAGGGCCAACACTGACAGGTATCGTAACCGATGGAGACCTTCGCAGGGCATTGGAACGGGACCCCCACACTTGGTCTTCATTGAGTGCTGCCGACGTCATGCAGGTCACTCCGCACTGCTTGCCCGCGGATACACGCGCCATCGATGCGCTTGATGTGTTGGAGTCCCATCGGATTTCTCAAATTCTGGTGACCGACGAAAACGGAGCTTTTTCGGGATTCGTGCACCTGCACCAGCTGATGGACGCGGGTATCCGTTGAACCCTAAAGACGCAGAACATGGCGAATGAAGAAGGGGAAAACAAAGAGGAAATGGGCTTTATGGACCACCTCGAAGAATTGCGCCGCAGGCTCTTTTTTGCCCTGATCGGAATTCTGAGCGGCTCGATCACACTCTTTGTCATGAAGGATTGGGTCTTTGAGCGGCTCATTTTTGCTCCCCGCAATCCCGACTTCATCACATTTCGAGCTTGGTGTGCCTTGGGGGAATTCACAGGAGCCGGAGACCGCTTGTGCGTCACGGACATCACCTATGAGTTGATCAATACGACCATGCTGGGCAATTTCTCTGCCCACATTCTCGTGTCCGCGATCGGTGGGTTTATCCTATCATTTCCCTGGACTTTCAACCAGATATGGCGGTTTATTCGGCCAGGCCTGCACGGTAAAGAAGCCTCAGCGGCCCGCGGTGTCACCTGGGCTGCTACGGTGCTGTTTTTCTTGGGGGTCTGTTTCGGGTATTTCGTGATTGCCCCTTTGAGCCTCCAATTTCTGGGACACTATGAAATCGGGGATGTCAAGGCGCGGATCGCGCTCATGAGTTACCTCAAAACGGTGGCCAGCATCACCTTGGCAGCTGGACTGATTTTTCAGGTTCCCGTGGTGGTGCACTTTTTGGCCAAACTGGGCCTGGTGACCCCGGCGTCTCTTCGAAAGTTCCGCAAGCACACGTTGGTGGTCACGCTCATCATCGCGGCCATCATCACGCCTCCCGACCTCACGAGCCAAGTGCTGGTCGCTCTGCCCGTACTGGGACTCTATGAAATTGGCATCCTGCAGGCACGCCGCATTCAAAAGCGCCAAGAAAAGGCAGAACAGAGCGCAAACACCTGAAAAACCCGACCTTCGCAGTCCGAATGAAGCTCTCCGCAAATCAACTCGTCAAGCAGTATGGCCGCCGAAAAGTGGTGGACGAGGTTTCATTTGAAGTCAAAACGGGAGAGGTCGTAGGGTTGCTCGGACCAAATGGTGCTGGCAAGACGACCTCATTCTACATGGTCACTGGCTTGGTGCGTCCCGATGCGGGAGTGGTGACCCTTGTCGATGGTGAAGGGGGGACCCATGACATCACAAGGGAACCCATGTACCGCAGGGCGCAGCGTGGCATTGGCTACTTGCCCCAAGAGCCCTCAGTGTTTAGGAAGCTCAGTGTCGAAGACAATATTCTAGCCGTCCTCGAGCTCCACAAACGCGACCCGAAGGAGCGCCACCAGCGGCTCGAGGCGTTGTTGGAAGAGTTTGGGCTCGTTCATGTTCGGAAGAACAGGGGAGATGTATTGAGCGGCGGCGAGAAACGCCGGACAGAGATTGCACGGGCCTTGGCTGCCGACCCCAAATTCATCCTGCTGGACGAACCGTTCGCAGGAGTGGACCCCATTGCTGTGGAGGACATCCAACAAATTGTGAGTCAATTGCGCACCAAGGGGATTGGCATTTTGATCACCGACCACAACGTCCAAGAAACACTGCACATTACCGACAGGGCTTACCTCCTGTTTGAAGGACACATTCTCAAAGCCGGTACGGCTGAGGAATTGGCCAGTGACCCTCAGGTGCGCAAGGTCTACCTCGGTCAGAACTTTGTGCTGCGCAGCGCACTCACCCAGCCCTAGATCAGGAAAACAGGCGCTGCGGGGTTACTGCTGTCGTGAGACCATGGCAGCCACGTATTTGCCCACCACATCAAACTCGAGGTTCACCCGGTCACCGGTCTTCAAACGATGAAACCCCGTGTGTTCCCAGGTGTAGGGGATTACCGCAATGCTAAAGCCATCTTGAGTGGAATCCACCACCGTCAATGACACCCCGTTGACGGTAATGGAGCCCTTGGCAACCGTCAGATGTTGCGGGGCACGGCCGTGCTTGAAGGTGATGTTCCAAGAACCGTCGCGGGCGTCAATCTCCTCGACCGAGGCTGTGGTGTCCACATGGCCTTGGACAATGTGACCGTCGAGCCGGTCTCCGAGGCGCGTGCAACGTTCGAGGTTGACCACTTGGTTCACCTTCCATCCTCCCAGGGTCGTCCTTTTCAGGGTTTCTTCCACTGCAGTCACGGCATAACACCGGCCTTCGATGGAAGTCACGGTGAGGCAAACCCCGTCATGTGCCAGGCTTTGGTCCACCTTCAGTTCAGAAGCCATCTCCGCTTGAAGGGTAAAATGACGGTTGGTACCTTCTGTCCTCACATCGAGGATGGTGCCCATGGACTCTATGATTCCGGTAAACATCTGTGCTGTTTCATTCTCCTGGGGGGGCCACGCCTCCCAGCATTTGAAATGTCCCTGAAAAACGCTCGGGAACAGTCCCGGACAGCCTCCTTGTGTAAGCTGTGCAGGTGTAATGGTAGGTGCCATCTGCGCACATGGCGCCCGTACTCTGGTGCAAACCGTCCCATCCCAAGTCAGGATCCATGGAACGCCACACCTCCTCTCCCCACCGGTTGAATACCCGGAAATCTACACTGTCTACGAACTTCCAGGGGAAAGGCCGGAAGCGGTCGTTGGTGCCATCGAGGTTGGGCGTGAAAACGTTGGGCAAGAAATAGAAGGGGCAATTGTCGGTGCACAGCGTGTCGCTCAACGCGCTCTCATTGCGCCTCAACCCGCCGTTCGGTCCTGGCATCAGGCTGTCCAGCGCCGATACCGCCCAACAACCCGCAATGGAGTTGCCCCATTCCTCAGCGCTCAACGTGATGGAAGTATCTCCAATGTCGTCCAGCTCGAGCACCAGCTTCAACGGTCCGGAGAGGCTGTCGCTGCGGTATACCCGATAAGCCATAACATCGTCTGCGCAGGTCAAGGGTGACCAAGACAAGGTGATTTCTTCCGCGGGACAATCCGGCGTCACGCTGAGTTCGGGTGGACACGGCGGCTCGAAGTCATATGGAATGGCACAGCGCACTGCACTCCAATTCTCAATGGGGTCCAAGATGCCTTCTGCGCCATAGGTTCCCAAGGTGCGCACCCGGTAGCATGACAGCTCCCCGTTGACCAAACCGGTGTCTGCTAGGAATGGAACCGCCGCGGTGTCCAACAACTGCAAACTTCCATCTTCCAAAACGCGGTGAAACACGTACGCCGTATCGCTCCATGGTCGGCCGGGAGGCACGCTCAGGTTCACGCGGTTGTCTCCCCCATTCGCCTGTAATTCTGGGACGGGTGCAGGCGAACTTTTCCCTATCAAATCCTCTCCACTCCACGCCAAAACCCTGTATTCCCAAATGGGGACCTCGCTGTTGATCCCGGTGTGCACCGTCACCGTATCCAGATTGCCGAGCGTCACCGAAGTGGCCGTTTCGCCAATGGCCTGCCACCCTTCGCCCGCGACCGATCGGGCCTCCACTTCGTAGCGGTATGGCCCAGGGAAGGCTTCTAAAGTATCGGCATCGGATGGAGCCGACCAGCGGACCTCCACCTCTCCATCTACAAGGTCGGAAACCTCCACTGAGGCACCGGTCATGACGGGCACCTCTTTGTTGATCTCTGCGCAGGCCTCCGGACCGAACCGCGACCTAGCTCCGTTGGGCATGACCGCTACAACACGGTAGCAATAACGCGCCCCAAAGCTGATGGATTCCGTGTCCAAAAATGCATTGCTTCCCAAGCCATTGACAAAACCCACCTGCGTGTATCCCGCATTGGCTGGCATGCCCACCGTGCAATACCCTAAATCCGGAAAGCCAGGTCCATTTCGCCGGTAGATCTCATAGCCCCCCACGGCTTGGAGCGCTTCGGAGTAGCTTCCCGCACATGGGTGAACCGACCAATCCACCTCTACGGCATTTCCAATGGGCACAGCGTCTGTGGTCGATACGGGACGTGCAATGACCTTGACGCGCATGGTGGAGACATCACTGAGCGGGATGGCATCGTCGTCGGTGGCTTTGAACACCAATTGATACGGCGCCTCTCTCACCGCATCGCAGCCTGGCACCCAGCTGAACGTCCCGGCATCCATAATGGGATTCCAAGTGAACACCGCTTCTGGATCCAATGCATCTGTGGGCCCACCCACCACAGTAACCGTAACGTCGTCTCCATTAGGGTCAGAGGCCCCCACCTGAAAAATCAGCGAAGAACCTTGAAGGACGCAGGTATCTGGCAGGACTTCGACCACCGGCGGCTCGTTGTTGCAGATCTCTACTGTGATTTGCATGTCTCGGGTGACTTCGCCCACCAAGATCCACTGGCCCGCCACTTCCCGCCATTCTCGGATCCTTAAAGCGATGTTGTATTCGCCTGCAAGTCCGGGCGCATCCCACACAACGGTGCCTGTTGTAGGCTCCACATAGAACTCACCACCTGCTCCTTCCACTTGGTTCGGCTGAACGAAATTTTGGATAGGCGAACAATTGAATCCAGCGCAGGAGACCAAATCATAGGTCAATGAATCGCCGTCGGGGTCGTAAGCCCCTGGGTTGTGTTCCCACACTTGGTTGATGCAGGCGTTCTCTATCGCTGGATAGAGCAGCGTTGGACTGTCGTTGTGCCCAGCTTGTGGGTCAATGATGAGCAGGCTCGAGATGCAAAATGGGACATCCACCGAACCCGGAATGTTCAGCACTCCTGCATTGCGGTTGGGGTCTTCGACAATCAAACTGTATACCCCGGGGCCGGCATAGGTATGGGTGCCCCTGTACAGGTTGAGTCGTATGTCGCCAGCCAGCAGCTCTCCAGTGGGAATTCCGGCAGGATTGACAGGCCCATTGATGCGCGGCAAGCTGTCAGTAATGCCTTCAGAGCCTTCATCACCCCATTGAATCTGCAGGAATTCGCGGTCCGCGACGACACTGGCCTTGGTGTACGTCGTAATGGTGACCTCGTAGGTGGATCCCGTCAGATGCCGGTACGTGATTTCGCCCGCCCGGTTGTGGGTCGCTTCCATCCTGAGGGGAATCGAAAGACAGAGGATGAGCAAAAAGAAAAACGACCGCATGGACACCGAAAGGTAAACGCTCAAACACAGCAGAAGTTGGCCGCCGGTGCAAAAAAAACCACTGCACAAGTCAAATCTATGCGGCCCTGCGCCTTCGCCTTCCGGAGTACCTTCGCAGCCATGGCAGCGACCAAACCCGTCCGCATCGGCATTACCTGGGGTGACCCCCATGGTGTCGGCTCTGAATGTATCCTCAAGGCTTTTGCCGATGAGCGTGTACTCCAAGACATGATTCCTGTGGTCTACGGTCACACGGAAACTCTGCGTGCACAGGCACAACAGTTTGATGTTCAAGTCGACATACAGTCTACAGAAGAACCCGAGCGGACCAAGCAAGGCGCTTTGCACTGTGTGGACATCGCCCCCACTTTGCCCCAGCCTGATTGGGGACAGCCCCATCCGGATGCAGGTGAATTCGCTCGGCTCAGCTTGGAGGCAGCGGTTAAGGACTTGGCTGCCAATAAAGTCGATGTCTTGGTGACTGCGCCCATCAACAAAGACACCATCCAAGGGGGGAAGTTCAAATTTCCAGGGCACACCGAATACCTCGCCGACATGGCAGGTGTTAGCGATGTCTTGATGATACTCGCCACAGATGCTTTGCGGGTCGGTGTGGTGACCGGCCATGTCCCCATCAAAGACGTCGCTAGCGCGCTGAGCAAAGACGCCATTGTGCGCAAGGCCCGGCTCTTGCACGAAAGCCTCGGGCGTGACTTTGGCATTGCTACACCGCGCATTGCTGTCATGGGACTCAATCCTCATGCGGGAGACAATGGCCTGATCGGCGACGAAGAAAAGACCATCATCCTACCTGCCGTTCGAGCGCTGCAAGAGCAAGGGCTGGATGTCCATGGGCCCTTTGGTGCTGATGGATTCTTCGGGACAGCAGGCTTCAAAAAGTTCGACGGTGTGCTCGCGATGTACCACGATCAAGGCCTCGTTCCCTTCAAGAGTCTGTCCTTTGGTGAAGGCGTGAATTTCACAGCGGGACTGCCCATTGTGCGCACCAGCCCTGACCATGGTACTGCTTTTGACATCGCCGGAAAAGGCGAGGCCGATGGCGCCAGTTTGCGGGCAGCATGCTGGGCTGCCATCGACATCCGTCGCCACCAATCCGAGCACCGAGAGATGACATCGAACCCTTTGGAAGTGTCCCCTCGCAAGGATTGGGAACGCGACCGTTTCTGAGTGCAAACAGCGCTTGACGCAGATTGCATTGAAACCCGTACCTTTGCCCCCCCTCAAAGCTGGGGTCACGCATGCGCGGCAATTCCGAATTCGAAATTCCCTACACGGGATTGGGCATTGGAAGGCACGCTTTCAGATTTCAGCTAGATGGAACGTTCTTTTCGGATTTCGAATCTAAAAGCTTTGACGACGCTGACATAACAGCGAAGACAGAGTTGGACAGGTTCGAAGGAATGATGCACTTCGATGTCCATGTGACAGGCACGGTGCGGTCCTCATGCGACCGTTGCAACGCGCCCGTTACACTCCCGATCGACCACCACGCGAGATACGTGGTCAAGTTCGGAGACTCTACCTACCGCAACGACGATGACATTTTTGTTCTCGGACCTGCGGAACACCTGTTGGACGTTAGAGCATTCCTTTTTGAGTCAACCGTTTTGGGCATCCCCTTGAGACGTGTTCACGAATTAGAGGATGACTGTGACCCTAAGGTGTTGGAGTGGCTAACAGGCAGCGTGGACTTCGCACCTGAAGAAGAGCAAGAGGAGACCGATCCGAGATGGGCGGCGCTGAGAGGCTTGTCTTCCAGTGGTCCAAAAGACGAGGAGAAGGGTAAAGAGGAGTGATTTTGACAGTACAAACCATTGACCCCGATGTGCTTAGGCACTGAGGAACAACAATACCACCATGGCACATCCAAAGCGACGCCAGAGCAAGACGCGCTCACGTAAGCGCCGGACGCACTACAAGGCCGAGACGCCCAACGTCTCCACCTGTTCAACGACAGGCCAGGCCCACATGTTCCACCGCGCCCATTGGTACGAGGGTAAACTCTACTACAAGGGACGCGTTTTGATGGAGAAAGAGGTCGCTGAGGCCTGATTTCTCTTTCGAGTCTTTTTTCGGAAACCCGCCCAGCCGATGGCTGAAGCGGGTTTTTCCACATCCGGTCGTGGCCCAAGCTGTGTTTCATGCTTAGCCCGGGAAGAAAGGGGCGTTAATTTCGACGCCACCCTACCAATACAGGGACAATAAACCGTGCGATGAGCTCACTTCAATCCGCCGCCATTACTGCTGTGCAGGGATGGCTTCCCCCCGATAAGTTGACCAATGCCGACCTAGAGAAGCTGGTCGACACCAACGACGAGTGGATCCGTACCCGCACTGGCATTTCAGAGCGACGCATCCTCAAGGACCCCACCAAGGCCACTTCTGACATGGCCGCCGAAGTCATCAAAGGCCTGTGCGCTCAGCGTGACATTTCGCCAGAGACCATCGACTTGGTGATTGTCGCTACGGTGACTCCTGACATGTTCTTTCCGTCGACTGCGCAGTTGGCATGTGTCAAATCAGGCGCCACCAAAGCTTGGGGTTTTGACCTGAGCGCAGCTTGCAGCGGCTTTCTTTTTGCCTTGCGGACTGGAGGTCAGTTCATTTCTGCAGGCACACACAAGCGTGTGATTGTTGTTGGCTCTGATAAAATGAGCAGCATTGTAGACTACACCGACCGCACCACTTGCGTCCTCTTTGGTGACGCTGCGGCGGGCGTATTGTTGGAAGCTGACGCCACGGGTGAAAACGGCATACGCGATGCGATTTTGCGCAGCGATGGCAGAGGTGCCGAATACTTGCGCATGCCAGGAGGTGGATCTTTGAACCCACCCAGCCACGAAACCGTGGATGCCAAAATGCACTACCTCGAGCAAGATGGAAAGCCCGTCTTCAAGGCTGCAGTCACATCCATGGCCGATGTGAGTTACGAGATCATGGAACGCAACGGCCTGACAGCTGACGACGTTTCTTGGCTTGTCCCGCACCAAGCAAACCTGCGCATCATCGACGCCACAGCGAAACGGATGGGGGTTGGTCGCGACAAGGTGATGATCAACATTGAGAAGTACGGAAACACCACTGCTGCTACCATTCCGCTGTGTTTGTGGGAGTGGGCAGACCGACTAACCCCTGGTGAAAACCTCATCCTCAGTAGCTTTGGAGGTGGTTTCACATGGGGCAGTATCTGGCTCAAATGGGCCATCCCTCAACAAACAAAAGCAGAGTGATCCCGACCCGCGGGATACCCTCCATGATTTTTGCGGTTACTTTGCCGCTCTGGACACACCAATTCCTAAAGTCACACAAACCATGACCCAGGAAGAAATACAGGACCTGATCAAATTCGTAGCCAAGTCTGGCGTGAACGAAGTAGAGATCGAACGCAAGGACTTCAAGATCACCATCAAGAGTCCTGGAAACGGCAACAAACGCGGTAAGGCGGCTTTTCAGGAGCCCCACACTGTCCAAATGGCCATGCCCGCTGGAATGGCCATGCCCATGCAGATGCCCGCAGCCATGCCTGCACCTGCACCTGCGCCAGCACCTGCTGCTGCTCCTGCTCCTGCTCCTGCGGCAGGGCCACCTGCTGAACTTGCTGCTGATGCTGGCTTGATTGAGATCAAAAGCCCGATGATCGGGACATTCTACCGCAAACCTTCTCCTGACAAAGACAACTTTATCGAGGTGGGAGATGCAGTCAAAGTGGGCGATACTGTCTGCGTGATCGAAGCCATGAAGCTGTTCAATGAAATCGAAAGTGAGGTTTCTGGACGCATTGTGAAGATCCTCGTGGACGACAACAGCCCGGTCGAATACGACCAGCCACTCTTCCTCGTGGAACCGGCCTAATGCCGGATCAACCCCATCGATTCACGACATGTTCAAGAAAATCCTGATCGCCAACCGCGGTGAGATCGCCCTTCGGGTCATCCGCACCTGCAAGGAGATGGGCATCAAGACGGTGGCCGTTTACTCCACGGCGGACGCCGAAAGCCTCCACGTGCGCTTTGCCGATGAGGCCGTCTGTATCGGCCCTCCACAAAGCGCCAAGAGCTACCTCAACATCCCGAACATCATCGCGGCAGCTGAGATCACCAATGCGGACGCCATCCACCCCGGTTACGGCTTTCTCTCAGAGAACGCCCAGTTCTCCAAAGTGTGCGGCGAAAATGACATCAAGTTCATTGGCGCTTCTCCTGAAATGATTGAGGCCATGGGGGACAAGGCTTCGGCCAAGGCCACCATGAAAGCCGCAGGCGTGCCCACCATTCCCGGGAGTGTGGGCATTCTCAGCAGTTTGGAGGACGCCTTGGCGTGCGCCAAAGAAATCGGATATCCCATCATGCTCAAGGCAACAGCCGGCGGCGGTGGCCGCGGCATGAGGATGTGCCAAAACGATGAAGACACCACCGACGCCTGGGATACGACACGGCGTGAAGCAGGAGCTGCTTTTGGCAACGACGGCATGTACATGGAGAAATTCGTGACAGAGCCCAGACACATCGAGATTCAAATCGCCGGTGACCGCAATGGAAAATGCTGTCACCTCTCTGAGCGGGATTGTTCCATCCAGCGCCGCCACCAGAAGCTCGTCGAGGAGACCCCGTCTCCCTACATGACGGATGATCTCCGTGAGAAGATGGGCCAAGCTGCTATTGCTGCAGGAGAAGCCGTGAAATACGAAGGTGTGGGTACTGTAGAATTCTTGGTCGATGCCGACCGGAACTTCTATTTCATGGAGATGAACACCCGGATTCAGGTTGAGCACACCATCACAGAAGAGGTGGTGGACTTCGATTTGGTCAAGGAGCAAATCAAACTGGCTGCAGGAGCGTCGATTTCCGGAAGGAACTACTACCCCAAAATGCATGCCATTCAGTGCCGCATCAACGCTGAGGATCCCGATCGGAATTTTGCGCCAAGCCCAGGAACCGTTACCGATTACCACGGCCCCGGCGGCCATGGCATCCGGATCGATACGCACGTCTATGCCGGTTATCGCATTCCACCGCACTATGACAGCATGGTCGCCAAGCTGATTGTGGTCGCACAGACCCGTGAGGAAGCCATCACCAAAATGCAGCGGGCCTTGGATGAGTACATCATCGAAGGGGTAAAGACCACCATTCCTTTCCACCAAAAGCTGATGCGCCATGAGCGCTTCCGCAGCGGAGACTTCACCACGAAGTTCCTCGAGGAAGAGACGATTTAAGGCCTGCCCTGGCCTTTAAGCTTCTGTGCAATGGCTGTAGTGCTGCGGCCTGGCACAAGGTCAATGGTGACCACCTTGCCGCCCTCTGAACGCACTTCAGTGCTGCCCACGATGTAGCGTGGATCGTGAGGATCTGTGCATTCCGCATCGTAATCGCCTCCTTTGACGAGAACGTCGGGCCTTAGAGCCGCGATGATGGAAAGGGGGGTATCGCTGCCAAACAAGACAACCGCATCCACGGCGCGCAGCGCTGCCACGACAGCAGCGCGGTCCGACTCTTGAACGATGGGCCTGTCCTCGCCTTTGCCCAACCTGCGCACGCTTTCGTCGTCGTTGACGCCGACAACCAGAACGTCACCCAGCCGAGCGGCCGAAGCGAGGTAGGTCACGTGGCCTTTGTGCAGCAAGTCAAACACACCATTGGTGAACACCACTTTCTGGCCAGCAAGGCTCCATTCCTTGCGCAAGGCGCCGAGCTCTGCAAGGGTGTTGATGTGACCGTCAGCTGCCGAGTGGTGCGCCATCAGACGGGATCGGCCTCAACGGCCTTTTTTTTCTTGAGCCCTGCGGCCATCAGAAACAGATAGCCGATGCCTCCTGTGGTGATGATCATGCCGGTCTGGGTTGCCCACACAACATTGGCTGTCGCCAGTCCCAAAACCTCGTTGTACCCAAGGGCCACCAAGGCGTATTGAACGGCCAGCTGATAACTTCCAATGCCTCCGGGAGAAGGCAGCACCATTCCGAATCCTCCGGCCATCATGACAAACAAAGACTGGGCCGCTGTGATGCCATCGAGAGAATCGATGCCCAAGAAAATCACATAGGTCATCATGAAATACATGGTCCAGATGAAGGCAGTGTGGCCCAGAAAAGCCCACTTTCTGCGCATGTGCCGCACACTCACGAGCCCACGTCCAATGCCAGAAATGAAGCCGAATACTTTGGCGATGAAAGGTACCTGAGCCAGGGCCTCGCGCTTCATCCAAGCCATCCCTGCACCGATCACAAACACCGCGGCTGCCCCTGCCAACCAAGGCAAAGGTCCGGTTCCACCGGGCAATGAGAACGACGCGCTAAACGCCAAGAAGGAATCCATGTTGGACAACAAGGCGATGCCCGTCAACAAGAACAACAGGGCAAAGTCTACCACCCGTTCAGAGATCACGGTTCCAAAGAGCTCGTCCACAGGAATGTTGTCGGTTTGATTCAAAGCACCGCACCGCGCCAGTTCTCCACTCCGCGGAACAAAGGCGTTTGAGAAGTAACTGAAGGCCACTGCGTGGATGCTGTTTCCCATTTTGGGTGCATGGCCGAGGGGCTCCAACAGAATGAGCCACCGCATGCCCCGGCTGACAATGGCGAGGTAGCCCATGACAAAGCTTGCCGCAATGCCTTTCCAACTCGCACTGCGCATGTCATCCCACAGCGCCTGTGGATCCTCAACCGCACGCATCGCCAAGGCCATCAACAGCACCCCGATGCCCAGCATCAAGATGTACTTTACAACCTGACCGAGCTTGCTTTTCATGGGGCTATGAGGTTGGTGGCGGTGTCTGGAAATACCACCGTCGGTTTAAATGTCTTGGCCGCCTCCATCTCCATGCTGCCATAAGCGATCACGATGACGATGTCCCCTGGCTGGCAGCGCCGTGCAGCGGGACCATTCAGGCACACTTGGCCTGTCCCGCGCTCTCCCTCAATGACATAGGTTTCGATGCGCTCTCCGTTGTTGCAATTCACGATTTGAACCTTTTCGCCAGCTACAAGGCCAGCTGCCTCAATGAGGTCAAGGTCGAGCGTAATGCTCCCGATGTAGTTGAGGTCGGCTTCTGTCACCGTGATGCGGTGCAGTTTCGCCCGCATAACTTCAATGTGCATGGCGTAAAATTACTGCATGGCACGGCCATCACCACCCTTGCCGCGTTCGATGTGCAGCTCTGTCCTTCGGCTGCGCTCCAACTTGTCCTCAGGGCAGACCACACCGGGGGGGCAGACGTTCAAGGGCTGGCTGGTCCCCATGCCCTCGAATCGGATTTGTGCAGCCTGAAGACCGGCAAATTCCAATTGTGCCGCCACGTGTCGGGCACGCTCTGATGCCAGGGTCAAATTGGTTTGGGGATCGCCATCGATGCTGGCATGGCCGGTAATGCGAATCACGTCTCCAGGGCGCCCTTTCAACTGCCCCGCCAGTGTCCGAATGTGAATGCGGTCCTGTGGCGAAAGGGCCATTTGTCCGACCCTGTGAAACACCACCCAAGCGGCAGGCTCATTGGAAGATGCCGGAGCCCATTCAGCCATTGAATCTCGCACAACGGAGGGCTGCTCTACAACACGCGACTCGGTCGCAGAGTGAACCCTCGGCAAGCGCGAATGGTCGCCTCCAAGGGGCCTCCACCCGCCCAATGGCATCGCCGTCAACAAAGACAAACTCCACGCAGCACCAGACAACTCCATGCGGCGCAACAGGCGGCCATCGGCACCGCGCCACTCCGCCACCGCGTCAGAACATGAAACCGGGGTCCTGCCCACCCATTCAAATGCATAACGCTTGTCTGCACCCAGCGCGCTCAAATCTGCATAGCCCAGAGCATCGCTTTGCAGCTGGCTCAATGGCACTCCATCAACCTTGACCTGCCAGACCGCATTTAAAACCGCTTGTCCGCCGCACTTGACTTGCAAGGTGTGACCAGCCAACATGCCCTCGCTTGGTGCATTCACCGCCTCGCTCCCTTCTGGAATGGACGCAACCCACCAAGGGTCCAATCCTCCGGCGCCCCGCAAGCGCTCGGCCGACAACCAACCTCCCCCATCAGGCCCCGGAACGAGGGCCACTTCATCGGCTGCGCTGTTGATCGCGTCCAACAACATGACTTCGGTGTAGCCTCCGTTGCGCGGAATTCGGGCCATATCGTAGCCCCCCTTCCATTGTCCTGCAGCAGGCACCAATGTCTCTGTGCCGCCGCGCATTTTGGGCCGCAAGGCGACCAACAAGTCTCCTTCGCGACCTGGGTGAACATCGAATACAGCAAAGCCACAGGTCCCAGAAAATCGGGCAAGAGCCGGGACGTTCCACGGACGGCCCCAAGCGGGGTCATCGCGGCCCGTCTTGCCCGCGAACATGACGCGGCCCGCCCCCTCGGAATGCAGGGTGATCACCGCCATTCCCCAACCGGGATCGATGTCGAGGTGAACGGTTTCGCCCAGCCCTTCCCATGCACGTTCGCGCTGTGGAACATGCCCCCAGACTTCAGGCAGGGTCACTGCCCAAGGTGTGCCGTCCAATTGTGCCATGCGCGTTTCTCCGCCCCACACGCTTCCAGACTCTCCTTGCGGACGTGTCCGCAACATCAGGTGAACGCCATCCAAGCCCAGCACGACCTCGTCGTCTGAAGTCGCCGCCTGTTCCAGCAACTTCATATCTGGCTGTGCTCCGAGGGGCACGACAGCCGCAATGAACAAGGCCAATAGACCGGCGGTGGAAGAGAAACCCTTCGGGATCATGGTGGTCAGGAGGTGCCGTTGGATTTTTGGTCTCGGTCTTGTGTGGCCTTCCGCCATTCGCGCTCTGCAATGGAAGCTTCGGCAAACCAAGCTTCACCAAAACGGCGGGTCAACGAGGACTTACAGAATTGAAGAATGCTCAGATTGAGGCCCACACCGCAACTCACAGCGCCATCACAAATGGGCCATTGGTGGTAATTCACTGCCACGAGGTCCTTGAGCGGCGTCAGTCGAATGGGATACAGGTGACAGCTGATGGGCTTGCGCCATTCAATTTCCCCAGCCAAATGAGCTTGCTCAAAAGCACATTTTGCGGTGCCGTCCTCGTCGAACGTCGCATACACACATTCTTTGCCATTGACAATCGGTGTGACATGGTCTCCGTCTGCATCGATCACATGCAGTCCTTCCCGCTCGATGACCGCCAAGCTGTCGGGCTTCAGCCGGTTTTTGATGATCGGAAAAGCCGCTTCAACTTCGGCCAGCTCCTCGGGCTCCAGCGGAGCCCCGCTTTCGCCTTCTACACAGCAGGCTCCCTTACAAGCCTTGAGGTCGCAGCAAAATTTCCTGTCAAACAACTCGGTCGAAAGGAGGGTGTCGTCTATGAGGATCACAGGTGCAATTTAAGCCTCTCGGGCGCCGATACCTCGCCCTGCGCAACACGGGTGAGGTAACTTGCAAGCGTGACTTCAACACCGTTCTCTCCACCAGATTCAAGACCCGAGCGAAAGGCCCTTTCGAGGGCCTGGGCCAAATGGAGGGACCGGAGATCCAGGTTTGCCCCTCTGGATGCCCGAAAACTGGCCAACTCTGTGCGCCTTTTGCGGGGATTTCGGGCCGCCCAAGCCTCTGGGGGAGGAAAAATGTCCGCCATGACAGGCTGGCCCATGAGCCTCAGCGTAGAGCCCACCACGTCATGCAACCTGCGCTGTCCTGAATGCCCCAGTGGCTTGCGTTCGTTTACGCGTCCCACGGGCATGCTCAATCCCGAAAAGCTGTCCGACTTGTTGTCTGGTCCCGAAGGGATGGGGCGCGATTTGGTGTACCTCAATTTGTATTTCCAAGGTGAGCCTTACCTCAACCCTGGAATGGATGAACTGGTCTCCATCGGCAAGCGCGAAGGCCTTTACGTGAGCACTTCTACCAACGCGCACCACATCAATCCTGAGCGCGCAGAGCGCATCGTGAAGAGTGGAATCGACCGGCTGATTATTTCGATCGACGGTGCCGATCAGGCCTCGTATGCGTCCTACCGGGTAGGTGGTCGATTGGAGAAAGTGCTCGATGCTACCCGCCACATATTGGATGCCCGAAAAAAGCTGCGTGGACAACGGCCGCATGTTGTGTGGCAGTTCCTTGTTGTTGGGCCCAATGAACACCAACTCCCCACCATGAGGGCCATGGCTCGGCGCTGGGGTGTGGATGAGTTTGTGGTCAAGACGGCCCAGCTCGATGCTCCCCGGGATGGACACCCCCTCTTGACCGAAGACCCACGCTTACGCAGGTATGACCGCGATCCCTCAGGGCGGTGGACACTGCGCAACCCCATGCTCGACCGCTGTTGGCGGATGTGGCAAGGAGCGGTGGTGACATGGGACGGACAGGTCGTGCCCTGCTGTTTCGACAAAGACGCCCAGCACGGCATGGGACAAGCTTCCAACGGAGCTGCTTTCCGGGAAATATGGCAGAGTGAGCGCTACCAGCAATTCCGCACCTCGGTGTTCACCCACCGTGCGGGGATTGAAATGTGCCGCAATTGCTCGGAGGGGACGGAAGTCTGGGCATGATTGGAAACCGTCCTCCAAAACTGTTGCGTGCCTTCATCCCGCTGGCCATCGGCTTGTCTGTTGTGGGCGGGCTGCTGTATCAGACCGTTCAGGAAAACGGAGGCTGGTCAGCGGTTCAAGGGTCGGTTACCTTGCCGGGTTGGCCGGTCGCATTGCTCTCTTTGTGTGGCCTTGTATTGATCCGCGACTTGGGTTACGTGCTTCGGCTAAAATGGCTTTCCAATGGCAGCTTAACGTGGCGCAACGCCATTGAAACCACTGTGGTTTGGGAATTCGCATCGGCCATTACACCGGGCATTGTGGGAGGCGGTGCCGTGGCCATTTGGGGCTTGCACCGCCAAGGAATGAATGCCGGCCGAAGCACAGCGCTGGTGTTTTCGACGGCCCTTCTAGACGAATTGTTTTATGTCTTGGCCGTGCCCCCCTTGTTTTTCTTCCTGGGCGACGCCGTCGCACCCCCTGATTTTGACAGCGCCATCGGATGGGGCTTTTTCTGGGTGGGTTGGGGCCTGATTCTGCTATTGGCTGGCATCATTGGATTCGGCCTTTTCCTCGCTCCCTACTCTACGCAAAAGCTCATCTTGCGCTGCGCACAGATCAAATGGCTCTCTCGATGGCGGGACAGCCTGTCGGAATTTGCAGGCGACCTGCGACAAAGCTCCCTCGAAATGACGTCCTTGCCTTTGGGGCATTGGGCGGGGGCATTTTTGGCGACCATGGCGAGCTGGACAGCGCGGTTTTTATCGCTGGTGGCGGTCATGGCCATGGTCGTGGCGCCTTTTTCTGCATTGGAACCTGTCACCATTGTTGCCCGTCAGCTCGTGATGTGGGTATACCTGCTGATCAGCCCTACGCCAGGCTCTAGCGGTGTGGCAGAGTGGTTGCTCGGCGCTTTTTTTGAGCCTTGGTTCGCTTTGTCAGGGTCCTTGATTGCACCCGCGATGACCATGCTCCTCTGGCGCTTGGCCACCCATTTTATCTACCTGCTGCTGGGGGTGTTGGTGATTCCCGGATGGTTGAGGCGAACCCGCCGCTCAGAGTAGGGTCGGAGTTGCGACCTTTGTGGCATGTCGAACGATAAAAAATCGCCTGGGTTCAGCACCCTCGCCGTTCATGCCGGAGTAGAGCCGGACCCAAGTACAGGTGCCATCATGACCCCTGTATACATGTCCTCTACCTATGTGCAGGAGGGCATTGGCCAGCACAAAGGTTACGAATACAGCCGGTCTTCGAATCCCACGCGCGACGCGCTCGAAGCCGCTTTTGCCGCGCTCGAAGGAGGTCAACATGGATTGGCTTTTTCCAGCGGTTTGGCTGCGGTAGACGCGGTCCTGATGACCCTTCGCCCTGGTGATGAAGTGATCGCTGGAGATGACCTCTATGGGGGAACGCGACGGCTGTTCACCACGCACTACGCTCCCCTTGGCATCCATTTCCACTTTGTGGACACCCAAGATGCAGCCAACGTGGAAGCGGTGCTCAATGAGCGCACCCGCTTGGTGTGGGTGGAAACCCCGACCAACCCCTTGCTGCGCATCACAGACATCGCTGCAGTGGCTCAAGTTCTGGCGGGCCATCCTGCCAAACTTGCTGTCGACAACACCTTTGCAACCCCCGCGTTGCAGCGCCCATTGGAGTGCGGTGCAGACATTGTCATGCACAGTGTTACCAAGTACCTCGGTGGCCACTCAGACGTGGTGATGGGCGCCCTCATGACAAAAGACGCTGAAACCGATGCCGCCCTGCGCACCCTGCAGAACAATGTCGGTGCCGTCCCCGGACCCATGGATTGCTTCCTCGTATTGCGTGGCATCAAAACCCTCGGCATCCGTGTGCGCCAGCACTGCATCAATGGCCGTGCCGTTGCCGAATGGCTCGATGCCAACCCCAAAGTGGACACCGTGTATTGGCCTGGACTTACATCATCGCCCAATCACGAAGTGGCCGCCCAACAAATGAGCGACTTTGGTGGCATGATCAGCTTTACCCTTGTGGATGACAGCCTTGCGGCTTCCCGCAAAGTGTGTGAGACTACAAAATTGTTTGCCCTTGCCGAGTCCCTCGGTGGCGTTGAGAGTCTGATCGAGCACCCCGCCTTGATGACGCACGCCTCCGTTCCAGCGGACCAACGCGCCATGTTGGGCATCAATGACAGCTTGATTCGCATCAGTTGTGGTGTGGAAGATCCGGAGGACCTCATCGACGATCTCGCTCAGGCCCTCGACGCATGAGTTCGGAAAGCGGACCGTCTGTAGCCGTTGTCGGTGCTGGGCTTGTAGGAAGTCTGCTGGCCTTGGTATTGGCCAATCGGGGCCACCATGTCACCGTGTATGAGCGCCGATCAGACCCGCGCAAAGTGGGCGATGCCGCTGGCCGTTCCATCAACCTTGCGCTGAGCGAAAGGGGGTGGCGCGCCCTTGAAGTCGCCGGTGCCATGGAAGCCGTGCGCCAAATCGCCATGCCTGTCAAGGCCCGTTGCATGCACAACCAAGCTGGCGAGCTGACCTACCAGCCCTATGGACTGCCAGGTCGCGGACGATTTGGAGACGACGAGTGCATCTATTCAGTGGCCCGGGGACCCCTCAACCGCATCCTCCTCGAAGAGGCCGAAGCCACCGGCATGGTCCACGTAGCATTCGACCATGCACTCCAAGACTTTTCCGAAGACGGTGCCGGTGTGACACTTCGTTTTCGGGACGGTCAAACTGCGGAACACAGCCGTGTTTTTGGAACCGACGGCGCCTTTAGTGCAGTGCGGTCGCGCATGATGAGAACGGACCGCTTTGACTTCAGTCAATTCTACTTGGAGCATGGCTACAAAGAGGTTGCCATGCCGCCCAATTCCGCTGGTGACTTTGCCATCGACCCGGAGGCGCTCCACATCTGGCCGCGCGGGCATTTTATGCTCATGGCCTTGCCGAACCCAGACCGCACATTTACCTGCACGTTGTTTGCCCCTTACGAAGGCCATGACGCTTTTGCCGATATCGAAGAGCCTGCCGCCGCCCGCCGTTATTTCGAGCAGCATTTCCCCGATGTGCTGAAGCACCTTCCTGATTTCGAAGCCGATTGGGCCACACACCCTACCAGCTCATTGGTGACCACCCGTTGCAACCCCTGGAACCACGGAGAACGCATTGTGCTCCTTGGCGATGCGGCGCATGCCATTGTGCCTTTCTACGGCCAGGGCATGAACAGTGGTTTTGAAGATGTCCGGGTGCTCGCTGACATGTTGGATGCCCATGAAGGTGCATCCACGCCAGAAAATTGGGACGGCTTATTTGCAGCATTCGGCCGGAGCCGAAAGCCCAATGGAGACGCCATTGGAGATTTGGCACTCCGCAACTTCATCGAAATGCGGGATAAAACGGGTGACCCCCGTTTCCTTTTGCGCAAGCGGATTGAACGCCAACTCACCGAACGCTTCCCAGAACAGTGGACACCACTGTATTCGATGGTCACGTTCTCGCATATTCCTTATCACGAAGCCCTGGCCCTAGGCGCCATCCAAGACCGGATCATGGAAGAAGTCATGGACCGCGAGGACATTGGCGAATGCTGGGACAGCGACGAAGTCGCCCAACACGCTTTGACCCTGGCTGCGCAAAGGCTGCCCCATCCGACGGCATGAAGAAGCTCGAACACATCGGCATTGCCGTAGAAGACCTCGAAGCGGCTGAGAAAATCTTTGGCGAGGTGCTCGGAACACCCTCTTACAAGCGAGAAGAAGTCCTGGGGGAGGCCGTTTTGACGTCTTTTTTTGAGGCGGGCGGGTCCAAAGTGGAGCTGCTGGTTCCCACTTCTCCTGACAGCGCCATTGCAAAACACTTGGAGCAGCGAGGGGCAGGTCTGCACCATGTGGCGTTTCATGTGGACGACTTGGAGGCCGAACTCGAGCGCCTCACTGCAAAAGGTTATCGGGTGGTCACGGGACCCAAGCCAGGAGCCGATGGCAAACGCATTGCCTTTCTTCACCCCAGCGACACCGCCAAAGTGCTGATTGAACTCTGCACCAACGGCTGAACCACACTCCGCTCTAGATTTTCTCAAAATGAAAGCGCCCCGGACGTTTCCAGGGCGCTTTAATTAACCAAATTGCTTGCCAGCCACGCTTGCGTCGTGGCACCAACGGCTTTAATGCATGCCGTTGACGTTACAAAGCTAGAGCCACAGGTCAAGGAACGCTGTAGGACCTGCAGACTTGCTTCTTGTCGGTCCCTGCCTACTTTTCATAAACTGTATTGAAAACGAAAGCGCCCCGGACGTTTCCAGGGCGCTTCACTTAACCAAATTGCTTGCCAGCCACGCTTGCCTCGTGGCACCAACGGCTTTAATGCGTGCCGTTGACATACCAAACGTAGCGAGCTTCTGTCTGTTATGCCGTAGGAGGAAGTTTCACACCTGTTGTCATCATCGGACTACAGTCCGTAAGAAACGGTTACACCACTCCTTGATCGATCATGGCGTCCGCTACTTTCACAAAGCCTGCGATGTTTGCGCCGCGCACATAGTCTGTGGTGCCCCCGTCCGTTCGGCCGTATTGAACACACTGTGCATGAATGTCTTTCATGATCCGCTGCAGGTGTCCATCTACTTCTTCCGAGGTCCAAGACATCCGCAAACTGTTTTGGGACATTTCCAAACCAGAAGTGGCGACACCTCCGGCATTGGAAGCCTTGCCAGGAGCGAACATGACCCCTGCTTTCTGGAAGCATTCGACCGCTGCAGGCGTGCACGGCATATTGGCCCCCTCCGCCACAGCCTTGCAGCCATTGGACACGAGGGTTTGGGCTTCAGCTCCGTCGAGCTCATTTTGCGTTGCACAAGGAAAGGCCAGATCGCAGGTCAAGTCCCAAGGATCTTGGCCGGCGCGGAAGGTCACACCCTCATGGGCATCGGCGTATTCTGAGATGCGCCCCCGGCGTACCTCTTTGAGGTCCTTGAGCCAGGCGAGTTTTTCTTCTGTGAGGCCAGCAGGGTCGTGAATGCTTCCCTTGCTGTCGCTGAGGGCAATCACCTTTCCACCCAAACGGAGACATTTCTCCGCAGCATGGAGGGCCACATTTCCAGAACCGCTGATGACCACAGTTTTGCCGTCGATGGACTGGTCTTTCATGGCGAGCATTTCTGCCATGAAATAGGTCGCTCCGTAGCCGGTGGCTTCAGGGCGAATGAGGGAACCGCCCCAAGCGGGCTTTTTGCCGGTAAGCACACCCGTAAACTCATTGCGCAGCCGCTTGTACTGGCCAAACATGTATCCTATTTCACGGCCTCCAACACCAATGTCACCCGCAGGGACATCTGTGTTCGGACCAATGTGGCGGCTCAGCTCGGTCATGAAGCTCTGGCAGAACCTCATGACTTCGGCATCTGTCTTGCCCTTTGGATCAAAATCAGAGCCACCCTTTCCACCTCCCATAGGGAGGGTCGTTAGCGAGTTTTTAAAGACCTGTTCGAACCCGAGGAACTTGAGGATGCTCAAGTTGACACTGGGGTGAAAACGCAGTCCTCCCTTGTACGGCCCGATGGCCGAGTTAAACTCTACGCGATATCCGCGGTTGACTTGAATCCTTCCAGCGTCATCGGTCCAGGGAACACGGAACGAAATCACGCGCTCTGGCTCGATCATGCGCTCCAAAAGGGCATGGCCATCGTATTTGGGGTTGTTTTCAATAAAAGGAATGACGGTCTCTGCGACCTCTTCTACGGCCTGCAAGAACTCAGGCTCGTTGGGATTGCGGCGTTGGGCTTCAGCCATGAACGCCTGGACACTGGGGTGCTCCATGGGACGTAAGGTGACGTTTCGATTGACGTGCGGTGCGAAAGTAGCTTTCCGCGGTGTGGAAATGACCATCCGCAGGATGAAGTTTATGACCGGGGCGTGGTGATGAACTAAAGGGGTGACACATCAGGGGTTACAGCGAACGGGTGCGGCCGCCGTCCACCGGCAAGTTGATGCCACTGATGTACGCCGCTGCTGGGCTGCATAGGAATGCAATGGCCCCTCCGATTTCTTCTGCCTCTCCCAAGCGGCGCAAGGGGACGGCCTGTGCCATAGCGTGCAGCACTTCAGCAGGAGTTTGACCGGTCTTGGTGGCCTTGGCTTCCGCGATCTGGTCCAAGCGTGCAGTTCGGGTGGCACCGGGCAGGACGTTGTTCACGGTAATGCCATCAGGGCCGAGTTCGTTGGCCAGGGTTTTGGCCCAGTTGGCCACCGCTCCGCGCACAGTATTGGATACCCCGAGCCCATCAAGGGGCTGCTTGACTGAAGTAGAGATGACATTGACAATCCGACCTCCACCCGCTGCCCGCATGCCAGGCAACACGGCCTGAACCAACCGCTGGTTGCACATGAGGTGTTGGGTAAAAGCAGCGAGGTAAGCTTCTATATCTGCAGCATGGGCTGGGCCACCTGGAGGACCGCCAGTGTTGTTGATGAGGATGTCAACTGGGCCGCGGGCCACTACAGAAGCCGCCGCTTGTGTGACGTCTTCTGGCAGGGTGAAATCCGCCACAGCGATGGCATGTCCCTCCCCTGGAAGCTCCTTGACCGCTGATTCCAATCGCTCCGCATTCCGTGCAAAAAGGGTACAGCGGGCACCCAATTCAGCCAGCTCTTTGGCCGCAGCCAGGCCGATTCCTTGGGAGGCCCCACATACAAGGGCGTGTTTTCCTGTCAGGTCGAGTCGCATGGGCGCAATTTACCCCCGTATCTTCGACCCATGATGACAGGAATCCAACACCTTCATGGCGCCCTCAGATGGGTCGTCCTCATCCTCATGCTGCTGTCCATCGTCAAAGCATTCTCCGGCATGTCTGGCGGACGCACCTTCGACAAGGGGGACTACAAACGCGGCCTGTTTACCATGATTTCCCTCCACCTTCAATTGGTGCTCGGATTGGTGCTGTACTTCGGGAAGGGGTGGAGCAGCATGCTGGGCAATGCAGATGCCATGGCCAACACCGTCATGCGGTTCTTTTCTCTTGAGCACATGGCCACCATGCTCATCGCCGTAGTGCTGGGCACGCTGGGCCACAGCCTTTCAAAGCGGGCCGAAGATGACCGCACCAAATTCCGCCGACAGGCCATCTGGTTTACGGTGTCCCTTGTGCTGATTTTGTCCAGCATTCCTTGGCCATTCCGTCCTGGATTCGAAGCGTACGGCTGGTGGTGAATCCCTTGCGATTTTTCGCCCTCCTTTTGGCGGGCACTGCAGCTGCTTTAATCATGGGCTGCGGTGGAACAGAGACCCACTCTCCAGCTGGAGCTGGTGAAGAGGTAAGCGAAGTTCAAGCCCGAGCGTTGTACATCCGCAAGTGCTCACTGTGTCATGGAGACGATGGCAAATTGATGGCCTCTAAGTCACCTGATTTGAGTCTTTCTACCCTAGCATTGGACAAGAGAATCGCATTGATCACTTACGGAAAGGGCACCATGCCTGGCCAGAAAGGCTTGCTCAACAGTGCAGAAATCCGAGCTGTAGCCCGATACATCGAACGTTTCCGAGAGTAATGCTGGAAAAGCCCCTTGCACGAAAAGATGGCAAGCCCGAACGGGCGGTCTTGGTCGGTCTCATCACCCGAGACCAACCCCGGGAGTTGCTGGCCGAATACCTCGATGAGCTCGAGTTTTTGGCCAGAACTGCCCACGCTGAAACCATCAAGACGTTCACACAATCTCTGGACCACCCCGACGTGAGGACGTTTGTCGGGAAAGGCAAGTTTCAGGAAATCACGGAGTACATCGAAGAGCACGACATCGACCTGCTCATTTTCGATGATGAATTGAGCCCTTCACAGCTGCGCAACCTCGGCGAAGCGCTGCCAGAGACCAAGGTCTTGGACAGGGCCAACCTCATCCTCGACATCTTTGCCCAGCGCGCGCGCACTGCGCATGCCAAAACGCAAGTGGAACTGGCCCAGTATCAATACTTGCTGCCCCGACTGACCAACATGTGGACCCACCTGCAAAAGCAAAAAGGAGGCATCGGCATGAAGGGGCCAGGTGAGAAAGAAATCGAGACCGACCGGCGGATCATTCGGGACCGCATCAGCGCCTTGAAAAAGGACCTTGCGGCCATAGACCGGCAGATGGCCACCCAACGCGGAAACCGCGGAGCCTTGGTCAGGGTGGCGCTTGTGGGCTACACCAATGCGGGGAAATCCACACTCATGAACCGCCTCGCGAAGTCCGAAGTCTTCGCCGAGGACAAACTCTTCGCGACCCTCGATACCACCGTCCGCAAAGTGGTCGTGCACAACCTGCCCTTCCTCCTCAGCGATACGGTTGGCTTTATCCGCAAGCTGCCCCACCAGCTTGTAGAGAGCTTCAAAAGCACCCTGGATGAAACCCGAGAGAGCGACCTGCTGGTGCACGTCATCGATGTGTCCCATCCTCAGTTTGAAGACCACCTCAAAGTGGTGGAGGAAACCTTGGCTGGCATAGGAGCTGGTGCACAGCGCACCATGCTGCTGTTCAATAAAATCGACCAGTTGAACGACCCCACTGGAGAGGTGGACCGTTCCATGCTGATTGAGGGCTTGAGGAGGAGGTTCGGCGACCATGAAGGCCCCGTGATGTTCCTCTCCGCAAAAACGAAAGAAGGCATGGACAGCCTGCGAGAAGTGCTCTACGCAGAAGTCCGTGAACTGCATGTTCAACGCTTTCCACACAACCACTTTCTGTACTGATGATGCGCATTGTCTGCACCATTGCGATAGGGTTGACCCTGTGTTTTTCTGGGCTTGCACAAGACCCGTTCATGCCCCTCTTTGAAGGGGAACGGACCTGGTGTGGGGTTGAAGGCGGGTGGGTGCCAACACCGGTGACCTATTGGGTCGAGGGAGACTCAACCCTTTCTGACGGTTCGCTTTGGCATCAGCTCTTGATGCAATACGAAGGAAGCCCCAATCCAGGGTTGGCGGGCTGGTTCAACGAGGATGTTGAAAGCGGTCAAGTCTGGATGCGTTGGGACCTTGAATCAGACTCCTTGGGAACCCTGTGGTTTGACTTTGGTATGGAACCGGGCGACTCCATGATCGCTCCCCATTGTGATTGGGCGAGCATGACCTGCACGGCGGTGGAGCCCTTTACTTGGACCGATGGCACCGTAAGCCGAAGGCTGACCATCCAGCTTTTGCCGGACAACCCCAATTTCACCGAATACTGGATTGAGGGCATCGGCTCTGAAAACGGCCCCATGGGGCCGGGAGCTTACCTCTGCATCGCAGACTGGGATCCTCACGCCGGGTGCCTTGCCGAAGATGGTGGACTCAGACATGACTTCGAAATGGACACCACATGGCTGCCTGCACATCCAGGCTGTCCCGACAGCTTGGCCACAAATGGCGTGTCGGACATGGCGCCCTTCTTTGGTGAGCTTGTCGTCCGAAATGGCGAACTGGTGTGGTCCGGTGCAGCCGGTCCGGCTTCCATTCTGTTGTATGACCTCATGGGGCGTTCTTTTGGATCCCTTGATTGTTCCCTGCCTTGCCCCGTGCCACGGACGCAGGGCATTTTCATCGCCGCACTGCCCGACGGGCGCAGGCAAAAAATCCGCATCGACTGAACCATGGCCGGAATTCGACAAGAACGCCTCGCGGCATTGCTCCAAAAAGAAATCGGAAGCCTGCTCCAAAAAGAGGCCTCTATTCGCTTCGGCGGTCACTTTATCACTGTGACGACCGTGCGGTTGACGCCAGATTTGTCGCTGGCGAGGGTCTACCTCAGCTTCATGGCCATCGCATCCGTAGGCAAGCCAGAAGAAGGCATCGCTTTGGTGGAGGCAGAGGCGTTTCACATCCGAAAGCTCCTCGCCGGCAAAGTGGGCAAGCACCTGCGCAAAATGCCCGAACTGCGGTTCTTCCTCGATGACAGCCTCGATCGCTACGAGGAAATCGACGGCCTGCTGAAGGACGATTGAACGCCAAAGGGCACCCAGAAGGCGATCAGCAACGGCAGAACATCCAACACGCTGGCGCCACGTCAACTGTGTGCGCGGCTTCGCAAGTGCACATGCCTCTCATGCACGAGCCCACCAAAAAGCCAGAGGCCACGGCCAAAGGGGTGACGGTCGGGCCGATTCGAAATAAACCCGAGATAAGCAGCGAAAGTTGATTCCCCTCGACGCTGAAGCCTAATTTGGCCTTGGTGAACGTTCCTTTTCGCATCGCACGCCGGTACCTCTGGTCTCGAAAATCCCAGCGCCTGATTCACTTGGTGTCCGGCATTTCGGTGTTTGTAGTCGCCGCCGTTGCCGCGGCCATGATCGCCATTCTTAGTGCCTTTAACGGTATAGAAGACCTGGTCGAAGAGCTCTTTTCGAGCCTCGACACTGAACTCGCTGTGCTGCCTGCCGAAGGGCGCATCATCTCGGCGGCTTGGATCGACAGTCTGCAGGCCCACCCTGGCATCGCCCATGCAGGAGGCGTCTTGGAACAAGATGTGGTGGTCCGCCGTCAAGGCGAACCGAGGGTCTGCACCCTGCTGGGGTTCGACGCAGAACATGCCCGCCAAACAGGTTTAGAAGACCGATTGATTCGGGGAGCCGAACTCACTGCAGACACCTTGGGAATTCCTTGCGGCTATGTGGGCTTGGGGATTGCACGCGAAATGCGGCTGCCTTTTGAGGCGGATGCTGCAGTCACCTTGACCGTGGCAGCCCCCAAACGCGGGCGAAGTCTGGGCTCTATGCGGGGACAAAACCTGCTCGATGGTGGTGCCGAACGCATGATGGTGTCGGGCAGGCTTCCGGTGTGTGGTACGTTCTCCATCAATGCCGACATCGATGCCCGGACCATCATAGGCAGCCTTGGGTTTGCACAAGAAATCCTCCAAAGGCCTGAAGCCGTATCCCGCATCGAAGTGGTGCCTTCCCCAGGTTGGAGCCAAGAACAACTGCGCACCGCATTAGATGCGCTCCTTCCTCCAACGCTCAAAACCCGCACACGGCGGGAAAAGAACGCCCTGATTCACGCCACCAGTCGGGCCGAGAAATGGGCCACGTTTGCCATCCTGAGTTTCATTTTGGTCGTGGCCGCTTTCAATATTCTCGCAGCGTTAACCATGCTGCTGCTGGACAAAAAGCGCGATGTCGCTACCCTGACGGCCATGGGTATGACAGGGCGGGAAGTCCGGCAGGTGTTCAGCTGGCAAGGGCTGTTGATCAATGCTGTCGGCGCTGTGTCGGGCATCGGTCTCGGGATCGCGCTCGTGCTCCTGCAAGACCGTTATGGGCTGGTCCAGCTCCAAGGCGCAATGGTCCCCGCATACCCGGTTTCACTGCATGCCACCGACGTTTTTGGAGTGGCCATTGTGGTGTTGGGGGTGGGCGGCACCTTCAGTGCAGCGATGGTCGCGTACCTCGTGCGTCGCATGGTGCCCGATGCGGGCTAATTTTGTACCATGGTCCGCATTGGTTCAGTAGAACTTGGTGAATTCCCCCTCCTCCTTGCTCCCATGGAGGACGTGAGCGATCCCCCCTTCCGCACCCTGTGCAAAAAGCACGGAGCGGACATGATGTATACGGAGTTCATCAGCTCGGAAGGCTTGATCCGCGACGCGGTCAAGAGCAGACAAAAACTCGACATCTACGAGAAAGAAAGGCCCATTGGCATTCAGATCTTCGGTTCGGAAATCGATTCCATGCGCCGTGCAGCCGAAATCACGGCGGCTTCGGGGCCCGACGTTCTGGACATCAACTACGGATGCCCGGTCAAGAAAGTCGCTTGCAAAGGCGCAGGAGCCGGCATCTTACAGGACATTCCCAAAATGGTCTCGATGACCAAGGAAATTGTGGAGGCCGTGGACCTGCCCGTTACGGTCAAAACGCGCCTGGGATGGGACGACAACTCCAAGTACATCGTGGAAGTCGCCGAGCGCCTGCAAGACGTGGGCATCAAAGCCATTTCGATTCATGGCCGAACCCGCGCCCAGATGTACAAGGGTGAGGCGGATTGGTCCTTGATTCGCGCGGTCAAAGAGAACCCGAACATGCACATCCCCGTCTTTGGGAATGGCGACATCGACACCCCTGAAAAAGCCCTAGCCTACCGCAAAGAATACGGAGTGGACGGCATCATGATCGGCAGAGGAAGCATTGGAAATCCGTGGATCTTTGACGAGATCAAGCATTATTTCGCCACGGGCGAGCACCTCCCCTCTCCGACCGTTTCCGACCGTGTAGAAGCTGCCCGCGCCCACTTGGTGCACAGCCTCGAATGGAAAGGAGAGCGGCTGGGCGTGGTCGAAATGAGGCGGCATTATGCGAATTATTTCCGCGGTTTGCCCCATTTCAAGCAACACCGCCTGGTCTTGGTCACCGAGGAAGAACCCGCTGCACTGCATGCAGAACTTGACAAGGTGGCCCAAACCTATGCAGACGGCATCCCCAACGCTTAGATTCGACACGTGAACAGCGATCGCATTCAAGCGCTCAGTCGGGCGCTCATCTTTCTCGGGCTCGTCTTTGTGTGCTCTGTGACAGCCTCCGTTCTGGCGGGGCTCGTATCCCCCCTCTTTTTTTCGACAGGCGTAAGCGTCATACCCGGGGGCGCACTGCCCTCCAGCGACAGCGACTGGTGGCAGTTGCACTTTCAAAACCTCATCAGCCAATCCCTCGGATTTGGCGGGGCCGTCTTGGTCGCCGCAGCCCTGTGGAAGCGGTCTGTGCCCATAGGACTGAGCACCAACCGCCGTGCCTTGGCGCCATGGGCATTGGTTCTGGTGGTGCTGGCCACGCTGTTTTCGTCACCCTTGATGGCCTTGCTCTATGAATGGAACGTGATGGCCATTCCCGAAGGTTCTGTGTTGGAAGCCGCGCTCAAACCCATTGAAGAGATGCTGGAGAAGGTCACCACCTTCTTGGTCACCGCAGAGGGTTCCCGGCGCATCATCGTGATCATCAGCGTGGCCTTGTTGCCTGCCGTGTTCGAGGAGCTGGCCTTTCGCGGTGCGCTTCAACCGCTGCTGATTCGGGCTACCGGAAAGCCTTGGGTCGGCATTGCCATCGCCTCTGTGATCTTCAGCGCCATTCACTTTCAGTTTTATGGCTTCCTTCCACGCGTATTCCTCGGTGCCCTTTTCGGGTGGTTCGCCTACCGCAGCGGCAGCATTTTACCGGGGATGCTCGCCCACTTCGTCAACAACGCCTTGGCCGCCCTCACCTTGTGGTATACCGGGAGCATGACCGAAGACCTCTTTGAAGTCGAAACCTGGACCGTTGTGGTCAGCCTCGCATTGACCACGGCCATCTTCGTGGCCTATCACAGGTTTATGCCGGCTGTGGTCAGCGACGATCAGGCCCATCCGAAGCACCTCGAAGGCTGAGGAAGGCCTCCGCGCTCAGCAAATCTTCGGGGGTGGTGATCTTGATGTTGTGCAAATCGCCGTCGACCAAGGTCACGGCACTCCCGCCAAACTCCCACACCGACGCATCGTCTGTAAAATGAGGCTTATAGCCCACTTCATAGGCCACGCGAATGCGGGATAAGGAAAAAACCTGTGGCGTCTGCACCGCCCGCAGGGCTGCGCGGTCTAGGGGAGCGCTTCCTTGCTCTCCCACTTGACGGATGGTGTCTTTGACCGGGACCACAGGGACCGAAGCACCGCTTTCTTCGGCAGCATCATAACACCTCCGGATGGTCTCCACTTCTGCAAAGGGACGGACGGCATCGTGGATGCCCACCAAGCCTTCTCCTTCAGGCAATGCCGCCAACCCTTGGCGCACGGAATGGAACCGTTCTGCGCCTCCATTGACCACACGGTTCACATGGGCTTCCGGATGGTCTTGCACCACCCTCTCCCAATCGGAATGCAGGCTCTCATGGAGCACCAGCACGACATGCAGGTCTGGATAGGCCTGTCTGAACCGGTTGAGGGTGTGCACGATAACCGGCCGGCCCCCAAGCGGCAAAAACTGCTTGGCGACCGGCCGGTTCATGCGGGTGCCTGTGCCGCCGGCGACGAGAATGAGGTATCGCATGCGGCGGAGCCCCGAATCAGCCGCGTGCAGCGGCGAAACGCTCAGAGATGGCGTTCCAATCGATCACATTGAAGAACGCCGCGATGTAATCAGGACGGCGGTTCTGGTAGTTCAAGTAGTAAGCGTGCTCCCAAACGTCCAGGCCGAGGATGGGGCTGCCACCACATCCAACACCTGCCATCAGCGGGTTGTCTTGGTTGGCGGAAGAGCACACCTCCAAGGCGCCGTCTTTGACGCACAGCCAAGCCCAACCGCTTCCAAAGCGTGTTGCAGCAGCGGCGGCAAAGGCCTCCTTGAATCCATCATAACTGCCAAACGCAGCATCGATGGCCGCTCCGAGGTCGCCAGAAGGCGCGCCACCACCGTTGGGTGACATGCTCGTCCAGAACATATTGTGGTTGTAGTATCCGCCGCCGTTGTTGCGCACAGCACCGTTGTCGGCGTGCTGGCCGCACAGGTCTTCGATGGACTTTCCGGCGAGGTCTGTGCCTTCGACCGCAGCATTCAGCTTGGCCGTGTAACCAGCATGGTGCTTTCCGTGGTGAATTTCCATGGTGCGCGCATCGATGTGGGGCTCGAGGGCGTCGTAGGCGTAAGGAAGTGCGGGGAGTTCAAAAGACATAGAAGTGAAATTGAGGGGTTCTTCGGTATGCGAATTTAGTCGTTCTGTTCTGGCCTGCTGACCGGCAGGGCCGAGGAGTCTGGCGCCAACAAGTTGGAAATGTCACCAAAGACGCTTTTCGCGGTCAGCCATTCGTTGTCCCACCCCAAGGTGGACCTGTGGCCGGCAGACTCTCCCCAAACATTGTGAGCGATGCGCTCTGCAATTCTCTTGCGGGTCAGGTCCTCAGCGCGGGCCCGCCCTTCTTCAGGGAGGTAGGTTTCGTCAATCAACATGGAAGCACCCAGGTCATCGCCATTGTTGACTTGCTCCAAGAAAGCGGAAACCCCACCCATGGCCATGAATTCAGAGCGCTTTTCTTCTGTGAGTAGAAATGCGTGCTCCCTGATTCGGCCTGCATAAACCAGCTCCCTGAAAGACGCAGGGTAACTGCCGGTATCCAAGGGCACAAAAACATCAGGTGCAATGCCCCCGCCTCCAAATACTGTGCGTCCAGACCGGGTCAAAAATGCCAGCGAGTCTACCTGAAATACACTGTCCTCTTCGAGGTATTCACCCCGCTCCTCACGCTCGCGCCACTCTTCTTCATAGTCGACCCCGTTGCCATAGGGCCGCTGAATCGATCGGCCACTGGGCGTGTAGTAACGGGCTACGGTGAGCCTGAGGGCGCCGCGGTCGGCCACCGGAAACTCTTCTTGAACCAAGCCCTTTCCAAAAGTTCGACGTCCAACGACAACCCCACGGTCGTGGTCTTGAATCGCGCCCGCAAAAATTTCACTGGCCGAAGCGCTGCCTTCGTCGACCATAATGACCAGCGGCTCCGAGCGGAAGGCGCCGGGCCGGTCGGTCACGTATTCTCGACGAGGTTGGGCCGTTCCCTCAGTGTAGACCACGAGGTCTCCTTTTTCTAGAAAGTGCTCCACCATAGGTACTGCCGCGTGCAGATAACCACCTCCATTGCCCCGCAAATCCAGAACAAAACGCTGTGCTCCAGCATCGCGCATGGCAAAGAGGGCCGCCTCAAACTCCTCGTGGGTGTTGCGCGCGAAGCGAATGACCTTGAGGTAACCGATGTCTCCGAGGAGCTCAGCGGAAACCACGCTGTGAATGGGTATGCGCCCTCGGCGAATGTTCACCGCCACTGAATCGCTGGCCGGACGACTGGGACGGTAGAGCCCCAGGCGTACGCTGGTGCCAGCAGGGCCTTTGAGCAGCTCCATGACTTTGGGGTTGGTCAGCCCCGTGCCTGCAATCACCGAGTCGTCGACTTCAACGATGCGGTCACCCGCCATCACGCCCGCCTGTTCGCTGGGACCTCCAGGGATGGGCGTCACCACCATGATGGTGTCATTCTGGAGCAAAAATTCTACGCCAATACCCTCGAAGTTGCCCTCCATCGGCTCAGCCATGGCGGCGAGTTCAGCACTGCTGAACCAATCGCTGTGGGGATCCAACTCGTCCAAAATGGCGTCAATCGCCACTTCGGTCAAACGCGATCGGTCCACCGGATCTACATACATACGGTCGATGCGGTCCAGAACGGAAGACAACACCTGCCCTGTGGGGACATAAGCGGACCCCTGCATGCTCCAAATTGGCTGCTCTCTGTTGAGGCCTCGGCCAAAATACGCGCCCAACATCAGGGCAACGCCCAAGGCCAAAGGCAGCCAAGCTCGTGGTATGGGAGGGCGTTTAGTGGACATCTGAGTAACGTACAGTTTCGACCCCCGCTTGGTTCAAGAACTTCAAACCCGAGTCATCCTTGTAGGCGTCGATGTACACCAAACGGCGGATGCCCACCTGATGGACCAGCTTGGCGCACTCCCGACACGGAGACAGGGTAATGTAGAGGGTTGCACCCTTGGCGGTATGCGAAGACCGCGCCAGTTTGGTGATGGCGTTGGCCTCGGCATGGAGCACATACCAGTGCGTATCGCCTGCTTCGTTTTCGCAGGCATTGGGCATGCCGCTCGGCGTACCGTTGTATCCATCGGAGACAATCATGCCGTCGCGCACGATCAGTGCGCCCACTTGCTTCCGCTGACAATGAGACAGGGCAGCCCATTCCCGGGCCATCCTCAGATATGCCCTGTCGTAGCGTCTTTGCTTTTCACCATCCACCCAACGAAGGTAGTTGCCGACCCGCATCCCTGCCCCTGCCTTGACATCGGTTGTGTTTCTAGGTGCACCTTTGCAACATGCGCATCTATACCCGCACCGGAGATGGTGGTGAGACTTCTTTGTTTGATGGATCTCGGGTCCACAAAGACGACGCCCGAATCGAGGCCTATGGCACCATAGACGAACTCAATGCCTTCATGGGCGCCCTTTTGGACCACCCTACACTGGCCCCTCAGCAAGAATACTTGCGCAACATCCAAGACCATTTGTTTCGCATTGGCGGCATGTTTGCCGACCCCAACGGACCCCGTGAGGGACAGCCCAAGGTGGACGCGTCCGATGTGGAGCGCCTGGAGCATTGGATTGATGGCCTCGAGCAAGACCTGCCGCCGCTGCGCCATTTTGTGTTACCCGGAGGTTCTCCCGCGGTTTCTGCATGTCATCTGGCCCGAACAGTTTGCCGCAGGTCTGAGCGCCGCGCAGTCGCATTGGACCGTCTTGTTGTGCAGTCTGCAGATGCCATGCGGTACCTGAACAGACTGAGTGACGCCCTTTTTACCCTCGGCCGTTGGGCGGCACATTCCGAAGGAACAGTGGAAGAAAAGTGGCCCCGGGACAAGAATTCGGGCTCCTGAGGCAAACATTTTGCGCTGAATGCGCGTAAGGCTTGCACAGAATTGCGGCTCGGTTACTTTTGCCGCGCCCAAATGTGACACACCATGTATTGGACACTTGAACTTGCCTCCTACCTCGAAGACGCTCCTTGGCCCGCCACAAAGGATGAGCTGATTGACTTCGCCATGCGAACTGGTGCTCCCCTCGAAGTGGTGGAGAACCTCCAGCACATCGAAGACGATCAAGAGACTTACGATACCATTGAAGACATCTGGCCCGACTACCCGTCGAAAGAAGACTTCTTCTTCAATGAAGACGAATATTGACCTTCACTGCACAAAGCAGCGAAAGCCGGTTCCCTTAGGAACTGGCTTTTTTTTGCCCCAATGTGTCGGTTTGTGGTCAAAAGACCAGCCGGAAACACCCCGAAATGTTGGGGTCGATATCCGCTGAAGACGCCTGACGGTCGGGAAAAACGGCATTCCATTCTGCAACGGCTTGATCCGGCGCAGCGGTGAGACAGCGCACTTCTTCTTTCCCTGTTGCGTCCGCCCCAAAAGCCCAGAGCGAAGGAAGGTCCGAAGGTGCGTGCCGCTCTCCAATCACAGTTCCCTCCAACTCCGGACGCTGAAAACTGCGCACCTCCAACGGAATTCCAGCGCGGCGGAGCGGCGCCATTGTCGCGGGATGCAAAATTCCTGCTCCGGCCAAGCTCATCCGCTCGGCAGTACCGTGGTCCAGCCTGTCGATTTTTGTGGCCCCAGGCCAGTGCCGGGGGTCGCCCGTCATTACACCCTCAACGTCTTTCCACACCACGAGACGTTCTGCACTCCAGGCCTCCGCAAACACAGCCCCACTAAAATCCGACCCCTCGCGGCCCAAGGTCGTGGGAGCGCCGTTGGCGGCCCCTCCTACAAAGCCTTGGGTCACCGCCAATCCCTTACCGATGCCGGTCATGGCACGTCTCACCGCATCGCCGGTAGCCGGCAATTGGACCTGTGCCGCACGGTGCGATGCATCGGTCCGAACGAGTTCCCACGCCGACAACCATTGCGCCGCGAGGCCAATCTGGACCAGATGGGCATGGACAATGTGCGTGGACAAGCGCTCGCCAAAGCCAACGAGGGCGTCATAGCCCGCTGCATCGGCAGGACCTTTGCCCTTGAGGCCCTCGGCTACCGCCAAAAAGTCAGCCACATCAGTTTGGATCAGGTCCTCCGGCAGGCCCAAATCCCGGACCACATTGGCGTGAAACCCCAGCACATCTGCGCACAGAGGCTCCACTGCCACGCCCTCTGGCAATCCTGTCCAAATTTTCTCCAGTGCATTGGTGGACTTCGCCATGGCGCTGACCACCACCACCGGCTGAACCCCTCGGTTCCACAGACCAAGCACAATGCGCCCGACGTTCCGCACTGCTTCCGCATCCCGCACAGAAGCCCCACCGAACTTGTGTACCTCTCGCCTCATGATCCTTGGGCCAACCTGCTCAGCGCGTCTCCTTCCAACCGGCCGTTGAGCCATTCGCTGCTGACTTCTGAATCCAGCGACTTGTAGAATTCAATGGCGGGGGTGTTCCAATCCAGCACCTGCCATTGCATGTAAGCACAGCCACGGCGCACAGCCTCAGCGGCCACAGCCTGAAACAGCAGCTTTCCATAGCCTTTTCCCCGCTCGGCTTGGGTGACCACGAGGTCTTCCAAAAACAGGCAGCGCCCGTTCCAGGTGCTGTATTTCTCATAATGCAGGGCGACGCCCACCACCTCATCCCGGTCGGCAGGCTCCACAACGAGGAGACCATAGGCCGGGTTGGGGCCAAAGCCATCTTCCAGCAAAGTGGCTTCGCCAATGTTGACCTGGTCCAAGGCCCGCTCGTATTCTGCCAGTTCGCGAATGAGGGCATAAGCCTTGGGAATGTCTCCGGCCGTGGCCTGTCTGATTCTACCCGCTGCTCCATTCATGTCTACAAACGTAGATTGCACAGCAACATGCCCGAAGGAATCAGCCCGCTGGATATCATCCTTTCCCTCCCCTTGTTGTGGGGGGCGGTGCGCGGAATCCGGCGTGGCCTCATTCTAGAAGTCACCGGATTGGTGGCCCTTTTTTTGGGGGCCTATGCTGCCCTGTTTGGTTCCGATGTGGCCGCCGGGTGGCTCGATGCACAATTCGCCATCGGCAAATCCTACCTCGGCATCTTGGCTTTTGCCGTGACGTTCATCACCGTGGCGGTGGGGGTGCACCTGCTGGGCAGGTTGCTCGAAAAAATGGTGGACATCACTGCACTAAAACCGTTTGACAGAATGGCCGGCTTGGTGTTCTCGGTGGGACGGTCTTGGTTGTTTTGGTCCATTCTACTGATGGTCATCCAGGGCTCTATTGGCACCGAATGGCTGCCCAGCGCTTGGCTTGAAGAGAGCCACCTGTGGCCTTGGTTGGACGCCACAGCCCGCACACTCCTGCCTCTGATTGACCCTTGGGTCCCAGCCTTCTAATTATGACAACAGACCACTTCAATACGTTTATGGAGGGCTTGCCTGTTGAACGCAAAGGGCCTGTCGCTGCTTTGATTGACGCGCTGCGTTCGAAGCTGCCCGAAGGGTTTGCCGAACACTCTGATGGCCGCATGGTCCATTTCTCAGTGCCCTTCTCCCTCTATCCCGACGGATACCATTGCAACCCCAAGTCACCGCTTCCTTTTGTCTCAGTGGCCTCCACCAAAGGACAAGTGTCCTTGCACCACATGGGGTTGTATGCTCATCCGCCGCTGTTGGAAGCGTTGAAGCGCGATTGGGAATCGGCCGATTTGGGGAAACTGAACATGGGTAAAGGCTGCGTTCGGTTCAAGCGCATGGCGCAACTCGAGGCGGCCATTCCCACCTTGGTCATGACCTTTGAACGGATGACGCCGCAAGCGTGGATCGGTTGTTATGAAGCGGAGGTCAAACGCTAACCTCCACGCCCAAGTCCCGTCCCAATGCGGCAATGCGGAGACCCAACTGTTGCCAAGCTTCGGCATGCGCCGTGCCTTCTGCCCAATCTGCGCGCACAGAAAAGTAAAACTTAATCTTGGGCTCTGTTCCCGAAGGACGCGCCGAAACCAAGGCTCCATCAGCGGTCAGAAACTGCACCACATTGGAGGGTGGCAGTCCATTCCAGCCCTCGAGGTGATCGCGCACTTCGGCAATGTCCTCTCCGCCAAGCGATGCAGGCGGGTTGGTTCGAAAAGCCGACATCATCTCGCGGATTTCCTCTGACCCCGTGATGCCTTCGCGCTTGAGCGAGACCAAAGCCTCGCGGTACATTCCATAGTGGCGGTGCAGGTCCCTCAACCTGTCGAGGAGGGTGCGCCCCTTGCGCCATTCGACATGGGCCATTTCTGCAATCATGGCCGCCGCTGCAATCGCGTCTTTGTCGCGCACCTCATCCCCCACGAGATAACCATAGCTCTCTTCTCCCCCGACCAAGAACTGCCCGCTCCCTTCGCGGCTGAGTATCTCGGCTGCAATCCACTTGAACCCGGTGAGGGTCTCTGCGACAGGTACATCAAAGGAGGTGGCGATTTCAGAAATCAAACGGGTGGTCACAATGGTACGGGCCACAAAATCGCCCTCTTGCAGGCCTCCCCGGTCTGCCTTTGTGCGGAGGACATATTGCACCAACAAAGACGCGAGCTCATTGCCATTGAGCAAACGAAATACGCCCTCGGCGTCGCGAACAGCGGCTCCTACGCGGTCTGAGTCGGGGTCAGTAGCCAACACCAAGTCGGCGCCCTTTTCCTCGGCGCGATCCAGCGCCATCCGCAGTGCGCTCGCCTCCTCTGGATTGGGCGACTCGACCGTTGGAAAGGCTCCGTCTGGGTCGGATTGAGACGCCAACACCTCCACATTTCGGAAGCCACAGGCCTCTAGGGCAGGCGCCATACTTACAGTGCCGGTCCCATGAAGGGGCGAATACACCACGCTCAAGTCCGAACCCTCCGCGATCAGTTCAACGTCCAACCGGTGAGATGCGATCGTGGCGTAATAATCGCGGTCCATTTCTGGACCAATCGTCTTGATCAAAGGGTCTCCGGCTTCGGACTGCTTCACGGATTGAAGTCCATCGACAGCCCGAACACGGGCAATGATGCCCTTGTCATGGGGGGGCACGATTTGACCACCGTCGCCCCAATACACTTTGTATCCGTTGTATTCCTTGGGGTTGTGGCTGGCGGTGATGACAATGCCAGCCTGGCACCCCAGCTGCCGGATCGCGAAACTGAGCTCCGGTGTTGGGCGCAGACCATCAAAGACATGCGCCACAATGCCGTTACCCGCCAGCACCTCTGCTGCCACTTGGGTAAAGGTGTCGCTGTCATGGCGGCTGTCGTGCGCGATGGCCACGGCCTTGTCGCCCGGATGGTGGGCGGAGATGTAGTCTGCCAATCCTTGGGTGGCCATGGCGACTACCGCGGCATTCATCCGGTTCGTTCCGGGCCCCATAATCCCCCGCATCCCGCCTGTTCCAAATGCCAAATCTTGGTGGAACGCTTCCAGCAGAGGCGCCGTATCGGTGTCGTCCAGCATGCCTTGCACAACAGCGCGTGTTGCAGGATCGTAGGGCTCCTGGGTCCAAGCTTGGGCTTTGGCCCGAATTGCATCCAAGTTCATAGGGGTCATTCAGATTTGGTAGAGGCAAATTTCGCCCCAAGACAGCGCTCGAGCCCTACCTCCCACGAAATAGGGGTGCGGTCGAGCTTCTCAAAAAAACGGCTTTCGTCCAATTTGCTGTATGCAGGGCGGGTAGCGCGTGTAGGAAAAGCATCCGATGACACCGCGTCTACCCTCACATGGGGGGCCCTCAAACGCATGATTTTAGCGGCAAACCCATGCCAGGTGGTGATCCCACTGTGGCCGTAATGTTGGACGCCGGCCATGTCCTCAGGGGCTTGTTGGACTGCACGTGCCCAGTGCAATAAGTCTGCCGCAAAATCTCCAACGTGGGTGGGACACCCCCATTGGTCGTCCACCACGGTCAACACCTCACGGCCTTCCGCAAGGCGCAGCATGGTATTGAGAAAGTTCTTTCCGTCCCGGTCATAAAGCCACCCTACCCTCACAACCGATGCGGTCGGACAGGCCGCTTGCAGCGCCGTTTCACCTGCGAGTTTACTGGCGCCGTATACCCCCGTTGGTCCAGTGGGGTCTCCGGGCAAATAGGGCCGGTCACCCTGCCCGTTGAACACATAATCGGTGCCAATGTGGATGACCTTGATGTTCCGGTCTTCGCATGCCTTTCCCAAATGCCCGGGTGCCTCCCCGTTGACAAGGAAGGCCATGTCACGGTCGTCTTCCGCCGCATCCACAGCCGTGTAGGCAGCGCAGCTCAACACGAGGTCGGGCCGAACACCGTCCAATGCCTTGGGAAACGTACTGGGGTCCGCCAAGTCCATGCGGTCACGGCCCAGCGGGATCAACTCCAGGCCTTCAGCGGGTTCGCTTCCAGCAAGAGACAGCAATCGTCCGCCCAATTGACCCGTTGTACCTGTGATGGCTATCCGCATTCTACAAAGAAAATGACCCCGTCATTGGTTTTGGCACGCAATGTGCATGCCCAACAACATCAAAGCGTTCACCATGAAAAACCACCGCTTCTCTTTTTCCGCATCGAAGGCCCAAAGCTTGGCCTTGGCCGTTGCCCTTTTCGCCAGCTTCGCCGCTGAAGCCCAATGCTGCAACCAGGGCCGCGCTTCCCGTGCAGGCGTTTTTGAAATGTCCACAGGAGCCACCCAACTGGCATGGGGTGAATCGACCCTCGCACCGCTCCATGCCGACCTCAGTTGGTTTTCTCGGAGCCGCGGACCGCTGCGCACCGGAATCCGAATGGGCATTGCACACCTGGGCAACAGCACAGTAAACAAGGCTTTACAACCCACCAACGATGGGGCCATAGCAGAAGACACCCGTTACCGCATCTTGTTGCCGGGCATCAGTGGCGTTGTGCGACTGGACCCCTTGCGCGGTGGCTTTCGTCCCTTCATCGAGGGGGAAGCAGGGGTGGATGCCTCCTACGTGGACAAGCGTTCATTTGACAGCGCTGGCGAGCGCCAACAGCACAACGTCACCACGTTTGACCCCGTGCTGCAATACGGTTGGTCCGCCGGTGCGCGCATCCGCTTCGGTCGCTCTGCATTTTTGGTGCTGCGTTATGGCAACAAACAAGGAGGGTCGCTCAACATTCCCCTTGAAGAAGGTCCCGAGACCCTGTTTGAATCCGCCGACGGCGAGCGGCACACGGCCACTGTCGGCTTGAGTTTCGGGCTCTGAGTTCAGGCGGCCCGCATGGCTTCTACGGGGTCCATGCGGGCCGCTTGCAGTGCCGGGGCCAATCCCGCAATGATCCCGCTGACCACAGCGATGCCCAACCCAAGTAAAAACCGCTTGGGCCCAAACACCAGGGACATGCCCTCGGAAAACACGTTGACGGTCACCACGAGCATACCCACGGCAAACAGGGCCAAAAGGGCCCCCATGATGCACAGCGCCACCGCTTCGGTTAGAAATTGAGCCAGCACAAAACTGCGCTTTGCACCGAGTGCTTTTTGGACGCCAATCAAAGGTGTGCGCTCTTTGACCGATACAAACATGATGTTGGCAACCGAGAAGCATCCAATCAAAATGGCAAAGGCGCCGATGAACCAAACGCCGTATTCGACGCGGCCAAACAACACATCAATGAAGGCAGTCAGCATGTCTACCTCATTGACTGCAAAGTCGGACTCATCGCGGGGATGCAAGCGGCGAATCGGCCGATAAGCGGCGATGACCTCGCCCCTTAGCGTTTCGAGGTCTACTCCCGCCTTGGCACGGATCAAAATGCTCGACTTCAGCGCCTTGAAATTCAACAGCTGTTGGCCAAAGCTCACCGGAATCAAGGCCAAATCATCTGAGCCTTCTCCCACAATGGATGTGCCTTCTTGGGCCAAAACTCCGATGACCCGCGCCGTCCTACCAGCTACCGTGCACGATTGGCCGATGGCGTTGCCGCTGGGAAACAAACGGTCCACCAATTTCTGGCCAAGCAGCACCACGGGAATGGATGCTTGTACCTCCCTTGGCGTAAAAAACCGCCCTTGGGCGATGTCCAACTCAATGGCGTCGAGATAGTCCAGTGTCACAGCCCCCAAACGGGCGCCTTGGAAGCTGCTGCTGCCTTTTTCGACCGTGACCATGCTGCCGGTCTGAAAAGCGATGCTTCTGGCCGAAGGCAGCCTGCCCTGCAGCAATTCGGCGTCTTTCAGCGTGGGGTCCTTGCGCAAAGCGTATTTCCACCAAGGGTAGCCTGCCGAGAAGGTCCATGGCATCTTCTCCACAAACAGAACATCACTTCTCACCGAACTGAAAATGCCTTTGAGGTTTTCCTCGAGCGAATCCGACACCGCAAACACCGCCGTGATCATGAAGATGCCGATCATAACCCCAAGCAGGGAAAGGAGGGTCCTGAGCCGGTTGGTCACCAGCGCTTGCCATGCTTGAATGAAACTTTCAACGAACAGCCTACGGGACATGCTTGCTAAGCTAAGGCTCCAAGGTTTGAGCAGGGGGGCAAAGTGGTCTAATTTCGCAGCTTCCCAATGCCCCGCACCACCATGGAACGCCCCATCCGCAGAGCCCTCATTTCTGTCTTTCACAAAGAGGGCCTTGCCCCCATCGTCGACCGCCTTCAAGCCCACGGTGTGGAAATCCTTTCGACAGGTGGCACCCAACGTGCCATCGAAGCCCTTGGGGCCAAAGTCACCCCAGTGGAATCGGTCACCCAAACCGCAGAAATGCTCGGCGGGCGCGTCAAAACCCTCCACCCCATGGTGTTTGGGGGGATCTTGGCAAGGCGGGACTTTGAGCCCGATGACGTGGATGTTGCGGACCATGGCATCGGTCCCATCGACCTGGTCATCGTAGACCTTTATCCATTCGAAGAGACCTTGGCTTCCGGAGCAGAGGAGGGCGAAATCATCGAGAAGATTGACATCGGTGGCATCGCCCTGATCCGCGCTGCAGCCAAAAACTTCCGAGATGTCGTGTGCATCCCTTCTCGCGGCCAATACGGCGATTTGGTGGAGGCGTTGGGCAACGGCATGACCACCGGCCTGGACTTCCGGCGCAACATGGCAGGTGCTGCCTTCGGGGTGTCATCGGGCTATGACGCCGCCATCGGAAGGTGGGTGAGGGAAGGCGGAAACCCCGAAGTGCTTTCTGTCTTAGAAACCGCCAGTACCCCACTTCGTTATGGCGAGAACCCCCACCAACCTGGAGCCTTCTTTGGCGACCTTGAGGGTCTGTTCACCCAGCACAACGGTAAAGCTTTGAGCTACAACAACCTGCTAGATGTAGACGCCGCAGTGCAGCTCATGGGTGAATACAAGGATGGTGCGCCCACGGTAGCCATTCTCAAACACAACAACGCTTGCGGTCTCGCCACCCGGTCTGCACTTTCGCAAGCCTACACAGATGCCCTTGCGGGAGACCCCATCTCCGCATTTGGTGGGGTGGTCATAGCCAACCGCACCATGGACTTAGAGACTGCCGAAGCCCTTCACACGCTTTTTTGCGAAGTGGTTATCGCACCGGACTTTGCACCGGAGGCCCTGGCCTTGTTGAGCAAAAAGAAGAACCGCATCCTGTTGCAACAGCGCCATTGGCCCCATGCTCCTCAGCTCGTGCGCAGCGCACTGGGTGGATACCTGGTTCAGAAACCCGACGACCGCATGGAAAATGCGGGAGACTTTACCTGTGTGACCAAGGTGACGCCAACGGCAGAGCAGTCTGAAGACCTCGCTTTTGCTTTGAAACTGGCCAAGCATACGCGCTCCAATACCATCGTTCTGGCCAAGGCCGGCCAATTGCTGGCCAGTGGAACCGGACAAACCTCCCGGGTGGACGCCTTGAACCAAGCCATTGACAAAGCGGGGCGCATGGGGTTCTCGCTCGAAGGGGCCGCGATGGCCAGCGATGCATTCTTCCCTTTCCCCGACTGCGTTGAAATCGCCCACAAGGCTGGTATTGCTGCAGTTGTGCAACCAGGAGGAAGCATCAAAGACGGCGAGAGTGTGGCGTATTGCGACGCCAACGGGGTCGTCATGGTGACCACAGGCATCCGCCATTTCAGGCACTGATTTCCCAAAGGAGAACAAAACGCGGCTTATCCACCGCTTATCGTGTTGATTCTTCTGCAACAGGATGACCAACACATGCGTTTAAGCCCCAAATTTGGTTGAAATGGGCCTGTTCAATTTCTTTATGCAGGAGATCGCCATCGATCTCGGAACTGCCAACACTGTCATCTACTACGAGGACCAAGTTGTGGTGGACGAACCGTCCATCGTAGCCAAAGATCGCGCCTCGAACAAAACCGTAGCCATTGGGCGTCAAGCCCAGCAAATGCACGGTAAGACCCACGAGAATATCAAAACGGTCCGGCCACTGAAAGACGGCGTGATTGCCGACTTTCAAAGTGCGGAGGACATGATCAAGGGGATGATCCGGATGATCCAACGCCGGAGAAGCCTGTTCAACCCCTCGCTGCGCATGGTGATTTGCATTCCATCTGGCATCACAGAAGTCGAAAAAAGAGCGGTAAAAGACAGCGCGGAGCACGCAGGTGCCAAAGAAGTCTTCTTGATCCACGAGCCCATGGCAGCAGCCATTGGAATCGGCATCGACGTGGAAGAGCCCATGGGCAACATGATCATCGACATCGGTGGTGGCACTTCTGAAATTGCGGTGATCGCCCTTGGCGGTATCGTGACCGACAAGAACATCCGTGTTGCGGGGGACGAGTTCACCCAAGACATCGAAGAGTACATGCGCCGTCAGCACAACATCCTTGTAGGAGAGCGTACGGCTGAGCAAATCAAAATTGAAGTGGGCAGCGCGTTGACGGAGCTCGACGAGCCCCCCGAAGATTATGCGGTGCGCGGACGGGACCTCATGACCGGCATCCCAAAGGAAATTCAGGTCAGCTATGCCGAGATCGCCATGGCCCTCGACAAGTCGATTTCCAAAATTGAGGAGGCCATCCTGAGCTGTTTGGAGAACACCCCACCGGAACTCTCTGCTGACATCTACAAAACCGGCATCTATTTGGCTGGCGGAGGCGCATTGCTGCGCGGTTTGGACAAGAGGATTAGCTCCAAGACCCGCTTGCCTGTGCACGTGGCGGAAGAGCCTCTTCGCGCTGTGGCTCGTGGTACGGCCATTGCCCTCAAGAATGTCGAGAATTTCGCCTTCCTGATGCGCGAGTGACGCCGGCCTGCCGATGCGGAACCTCTGGCTCCTTCTGATACGAAATGCGTTTACACTCGCCTTCATTGCCTTGATGGCCGTGTCGCTGTCCGTTCTGCTCCGAAACGACGGTGCTGCGCGGTCGAGTTGGTTTCGACAAACAGGCGCCATTTCCTTCATGATTGACAGCCAGCGAAACGGGTGGTCCAACTACCTCAAACTGGCAGAACAAAATGCAAAGCTTGCGGAAGAGAATGCCGACCTGAGGTCGCGCATGCTCTCCATGGAATTGGTGGCTTCGTGGGAAGAAGACACCGTTCGGCACTGGACGGTGCGCGAGGGCATGCTCATCAAGGGTCCCGATGGAAAGCCGCGCTCGCCTTCCATTGCAACCCCTGGTCGGGATGGCGGCATTGAAGCTGGAATGGGTGTGCTTTCTGGCGGTGCTGCTTTCGGCACGGTCGAAGAAACAGGAGAAGACCACTGCCGGATTTTGACGTTGATGCACAGCGGTACTTCGTGGAGCTGTCGCATTGGCCGCAATGGGCCCGTTGCCTCTTTGGGATGGGACGGGTTGGACATGGGCTTTCTGCAACTGCGAGATGTTCCCCGCCACGTGCAAGCCGCGCGCGGGGATTCGATTTTTACCTCCGGTTACGACTTGCGTTTTCCTGCAGATGTCCTCATGGGCACTGTCTTTGAAGTCGAACGACAATCCGGTGCAGACTTTATGTCGGTGTCGGTGGTTCCTGCAGCTGATTTCAAAGCAGTCCGCCACCTGGAGTTTTTGGTTCACCAAGCGGACTCCGAGAGGACGGTGCTGTCATCAACCGCCTTGCAGCCATGATCGTCTTGAGGATTCTGCTTTTGGTGTCTCTGCAGGCCTTCTTCCTGAGGGACGTTTCTCCTTTGGGAGAATGGACGCGGCCTGAATGGACGTTGTGGGCCCTCTTGCTCATCCCGCCGAAAGCCAACTCATTTGTAAAGCTCATCCTCGGATTTACCATGGGCGTCGCCCTGGACATTGCCACAGGCTCCTATGGTCAGCACATGGTGGCTGGCACCGTACTGGGTGGATTTCTCCCTTCCTTGCACCGGCTTTTTGCACCCCGCGAGGGATACGAAATCAGCGATCAACCCATCCTCAGGGACATGGGGTCAAGCTGGTTGGTCGGGCTCACCTTCTGCGCAGCACTGACCTATCACCTGACGCTCATGCTGGTCACCAATTGGTACTGGCACCTGATGCCCGGAGCCCTGATGCCCACCCTCACCAGCGCGGCCTTTACCACCCTTTGCTGTCTGGTCTTGCACCTGATGGTCTTCGCTCCTGATCGCCGCAAATCGAGCTCCTGATGGACACCCGATTCCGGACAGTGGTGCTGCTGGTGCTGTTTTTCACAGCTGCTTTCATTCTCCGGCTCTTCAGCCTGCAGATTTGGCAACCGGAATGGAAAGAAAAAGCCGTTACCCTCACCAGCGACAGACAGTCTATACCGCCCAGCCGGGGCTTGTTTTTTGACCGCCACGGCCAATTGCTGGTGGGCTCAAGGGCGGCCCATGACCTGATGGTGTTGCCGCGCATGTTGGCCGAGATGGACAGCACAGCGTTATCAGGTGCCGCCCAATGGGCTGGAATGGCGGTGGAAGACATGGAGGCTGCTTTGAACAAAGCCAAGCGCTACAGCCGCTATAAAAAGTCAACAGTTCGGCGCGGCATCGGAATGGCGGAACACGCCCGCATGGCATCGACCATTCAATCCTTTCCGGGATTCTCATTTCGCAGCCGGCCCGCCCGAAACCACATCCATGGGATTGCCGGTCACTTGATTGGAGAGTACGCAGAGGCCTCGAGAGAAGACCTCTCTGAAGACGCGTTCTACCGCATGGGAGACCACATCGGGCGCAGCGGCTTAGAGCGGGTGTATGAATTGGAGCTTCGGGGCGTCAAAGGCCGGACCTCCGTGCTGGTGGATGCCCGCAACCGCATTCGCAATACGAACCAGACCGAAAGCGATGACAAACCGGCCGAATCGGGACAGAACCTGTTCCTCACCCTGGACCTGACACTGCAGCAATTTGCCGAGCAACTGATGCAAAACAAAAAGGGCAGCGTTGTGGCCATTGAGCCCCGTTCTGGCGAGGTTTTGGCCATGGTGTCTGCTCCGGGCTTTGATCCAGACATGCTGGTCGGTTCACAGCGCGGACCGTACTATAAGACCCTGGTTTCAGACCCCGACAAACCGCTGTTCAACCGCGCGGTTAAAGCCACTTATCGTCCGGGATCTATCTGGAAGATGGTGCAAGGACTGGTCGCGCTGCAAGGAGGGCACATCCGCCCAACCACCCGGTTTTCATGCGACCGCAACATCATCGGTTGCCACGGTCCACACACCCGAGATGACCTGCGCAATGCAGTGATTCACAGTTGCAACCCTTATTTCTACAAGGTGATGCAGCGCGTCGTCAATGCTGGAGAAGGCAACACCAAGTTCGAACGGGCCGCATTGGGGCTGGATGACTGGAGGGAACGCGTCATGGCCTTTGGCTTTGGTACGAACCTGGGCGGACGATTGCCGGGAACTTCCAAAGGCAGCGTTCCAGACAGCGAGTACTATGACGGCATCTATGGTCGAAGGCGCTGGGACTTTGGAACCGTATACTCCATTGCCATCGGGGAGGGGGAGTTGTTGACCACCCCTCTGCAAATGGCCAATTTGGCCGCGATATTGGCCAACAGGGGCTGGTACAGGATGCCCCACTTCATCCACGCAGTGGGCCTCGAAGGCAAGCCGCTTGGATTGGGGGGCCGGGTGGATACGGGTGTGGACTCCATCTATTTTGAGCCCGTCATCGATGCCATGCGGCAGGTTGTCGAAGACCCCACTGGTACGGCCCGTCGGGCGCGTCTAGATGGCATTGCGGTGTGCGGAAAAACGGGGACCGTTCAGGACGAACCTCGAAAAGACCACTCTGTATTCATCGCATTTGCACCACAGGACGACCCCCAAATCGCCTTGAGTGTTTATGTCGAAAACTCAGGTTTTGGTGGACAGTGGGCCGCACCCATCGCCGCTTTGTTGATGGAGCAGTATTTGACAGGCACCGTATCCAATGAGCGCAGGCTGAACCGCATCCTCGAGGCCGACCTGATGGACCCCTACGAGCCTGAACCCGAAAACCCTGCGCCGCAGCCATGACCCGCAATTCGGACATACGCCGCAACATTGATGGCCTGACGATTGTGCTGTTTCTGGTCCTCGCAGGTTTGGGCTGGGTGAACCTCGTATCGGCGGCTACTGGCCCCGACGGTGCCGTGGAATGGGGGCTGGGCACCTTGCATGGTAAGCAAGGCCTGTGGTTGATGGTCAGCCTTGTTCTGGGATTTCTGATCCTGCAGGTGGAGGGCACTTTTTTCATCCGAACGGCTTGGCTCAACTACGGGATGCAACTGCTGCTGTGCAGCCTGGTTTTGGTCATTGGCAAAAAAGTGGGCGGCGCGCGCTCGTGGTTTGGCTTTGGTGGTTTTGGCATTCAACCTTCCGAGTTTGCCAAGATGGGGGCTTCCCTCGCCCTCGCCTGGTATTGCTCCAAAGAAGGGGGGCTCAACAACTTTGGACAGCGGTTCAGGGCCGCCGTCATTGTCGGCATTCCCGCAGGACTCATCTTGCTGCAGCCCGATGCCGGAACGGTGCTCGTTTTCCTTGGTTTTGTGTTTGCCATGTACCGCGAAGGCCTCAGCGGCGCAGTCCTCATTGTTGGATTTGCTGCCGTCGTGATGGCTGTTTTGACCATCCTTTCAGGAGCTGGAGATCTGAGCTACCCGTTTGTGGGTGAGGCCAATGGCATCTACCGGTTTTGGATCTTGTTTGTCGTGCTGGGTGCTGGGGCCATCGCCCTGCTCCGCAATGCGACCCTGCCCCGTTACCGGGCGCGCATCACGACCCAAGCGATCATTTCTGCCATCGCGGCCTTGATGTTTTCTGTGGTGATGCACCTCGCACTTGAAGAGGTCTTGCGTCCGCACCAACGCGAACGCATCCAGGTCCTGTTCGGGCTAGAAGTCGACAACCCCGATGCCGACTATAACATACGGCATGCCAAGACGGCCATAGGCTCCGGAGGATGGACTGGAATGGGTTGGAGGAATGGCCCGATGACCGGTTATGGCTTTGTACCCGAACAGGAAACGGACTTCATCTTTTGCACCTGGTCCGAAGAATGGGGCCTCGTTGGCTCAACCCTGTTTCTCATTCTATTTGCCAGCTTTATCCTGCGGATCTTGTTTCTGGCCGAACGACAACGCAGCGCATTTAGCCGCGTCTATGCCTACAGCTTGGGGGGCATCCTCTTCATGCACATGCTCATCAACGTGGGCATGGTGCTCGGATTAGCGCCCGTGATTGGCATCCCCCTGCCCTTCATGAGTTATGGCGGGTCCAGCTTCATGGCCTTTGCGCTCATGATTGCCATTCTGGTCCGGCTCGATGCCGAGCGATTCAGCGTCCTCCGCTAAACAAGCAGGAGAACATTTTCTGGCATTTCGATGGGGCCTCAGAGGCCGAGCAACACCTCCATGGGGTCTTTGGAGCCAAACAACATGCGCTCGGGGTTCTCCAACATCTCTTTAACGGCCACCAAGAAGCTCACGCTTTCCTTGCCGTCGATGATGCGGTGGTCGTAACTCAGCGCTACATACATGATGGGGCGGACCTCCACTTGGCCGTTGATGGCCACGGGGCGCTCCACAATGTTGTGCATGCCCAGGATGGCGCTCTGCGGCGGGTTGATGATCGGCGTCGAAAGCATCGACCCAAACACCCCACCATTGGTGATGGTGAATGTTCCGCCTGTCATCTCATCCACTGTAATCTCCCCATCGCGGGCGCGGATGGCGAGCCGTTTGATCTCCGCCTCAATTTGCGCCAGCGACATCGCTTCGGCATTGCGGACAACGGGCACCATGAGGCCCTTGGGGGAGCTCACGGCAATGCCGATGTCGGCGTAGTCGTGCATGCGCATTTCCTTGCCATCAATCATGGCGTTGACCGCAGGATACAGTTCCAATGCTGACGTGACGGCTTTGGTAAAGAATCCCATAAAGCCGAGGCCCACACCATGGTGTTCCTTGAACTGGTTCTTGTACTTCTTGCGCAGGTCCATGATGGGTTTCATGTCCACCTCATTGAAGGTGGTCAACATGGCCGTCTCATTCTTGACACCCACCAAGCGCTCTGCCACCTTGCGGCGCAGCATGCTCATCTTTTCGTTGCGCACTTCACGGCTGCCCGACCAACCTGCACCGGGCAAGCTGGGTTGTGGAACACCTGCCGCCAAAGCACCCAGCACGTCTTGCTTGAGTACGCGCCCTCCGGGTCCAGAACCGGCCACCTGACCGGCTTTTAAACCCGACTCTTCCATGAGCTTTCGCGCTGCAGGAGAGGGGTGGCCAGCGGCATGGCCAGCGGGGGCGGGTGTGGGAGCTGCTACAGGAGCTGGGGCTGGTGCAGGAGCGGCTTTGGGCGCTGGGGCCGGGGCAGGAGCGGCCACCGGGTCTGCCTGGGGAGGCGCCGCGTCGGCAGGAGCTTCTGCATCGGTATCAATCAGGCACACCACAGCACCTACGGCCACGGCATCTCCTTCCTCGGCCTTCAAGGTGATGGTACCGGCCGCTTCGGCTGGAAGTTCCAGTGTGGCCTTGTCGCTGTCGACCTCAGCAATGGCTTGGTCCTTGAAGACATAGTCTCCATCTGCGACCAGCCAGGTTGCGATTTCCACTTCCGAGATGGATTCCCCTGGACTGGGGACCTTCATTTCAAGGATGGGCATATGATCTGAATGAGGGGATGAATCGTTGAATGGGCCACAAGGTCGTCAACCCAAATTGAACACGGAATCGATGATGGCCTGGTGGCGCTCCGCATGCACCACAGGGCTGCCCGCAGCCGGACTGGCCGACGCTGGACGTGAGAAATACTGCGTGACGCCTGGACCACACCTGTGCAGGTGGGCCAATCCCCCCATGTTGGCCGGCTCTTCCTGGGCCCAGCAAAGGTGTGCGCCATCATAGCGGTCGAGCACAGAACCGAGCTCTGCCGTCGGGAAAGGATAGAGTTGCTCCAAACGAACCAGCGCGATGGTGTCCATTTCTCCCAGCTGAACGCGCTTTTTGCGCTCTTCGAGAAGGTCGTAGTAAAATTTGCCCGAGCACAACACCACGTGGGTGACATGCTCCGCTGAACTTCCGCCGCGCTGTGGGTCGTCAATCACCGGCTGGAAACGGCCTTCGGCCAACTCTGCCATGGTGCTGACCGCGTCGGGATAACGCAACAACTTCTTGGGCGTGAACACCACCAACGGCTTGCGGAAAGGACGCAGCACTTGACGGCGCAGCAAGTGGAAATGGTTGGCCGGGGTGGTGGGGTTGGCCACCTGCATGTTGTCTTGTGCGCACAGCTGCAGATAGCGCTCCATGCGACCGCTTGAATGCTCGCTGCCCATGCCCTCATAACCATGCGGCAAGAAGAGCGTCAGTCCATTGGGGGCGTTCCATTTGTCCTCTCCCGCAGAGAGGAATTGGTCGATGATGATCTGAGCGCCATTGTTGAAGTCACCAAACTGCGCCTCCCAAATGGTCAGGCCTTCTGGTGTGCCATAAGCGTATCCAAAATCAAAGCCCATGACCCCGTACTCGCTGAGGTTGGAGTTGTAGACGGACAGCTGCTCCTGGCCTTCCTCTAGGTGGTTCAGGGGAATGCGTTCCTCCTCGGAGTCTTCGGTTTTGACCACCGCATGGCGGTGGCTAAAGGTGCCCCGCTCCACGTCTTGGCCACTGAGCCTTACCGGATGTCCTTCTACCAGCAACGTGCCGTATGCCAGCAATTCACCGAGCCCCCAGTCCAATCGGTCGCCTTCGACCATGGCACGGCGGTCCTTGAACAGCTTCTTGACCTTCCTGAAGTAGTTTTTGTCCTCTGGAAGGCTGCACAAAGCCTCGGCCAAGCGGCCCAAGCGCTCGCGGTCGAACCCTGTCCATACCTCCATGGCGTCGTCCCCTGTTTGCTTGAGCCGGTAATCGCTCCACAGCTTTCCAAGGAAGTTGGTCACATGAATCTTGTCGCTGGACTTAGCCGCCTCCATGGCGGTATCCAGCTGGCCTTCGACCTCAGCGCGCATGCCGTCCGCAGCGGCACGGTCGATGGTCCCGTCCGAGACCAGCTGTTGCAGGTACAGCTCCCGGGCATTGGGGTGCTGCTGAATGGCCTTGTACAGCTTGGGCTGGGTGAACTTGGGCTCGTCGCCTTCGTTGTGACCGTACTTCCGATAACCGAGCAAATCGATGAACACATCTCGGTGCCACCGCTGGCGGTACTCCAATGCAATCCGAACGGCCGTCACCACTGCTTCTGCATCGTCAGCATTGACATGGAACACCGGGCAATGCGTCGCCTTGGCCACGTCCGTGCAGTAAATGCTGGTACGCGCGTCGAGGTAATTGGTCGTGAAGCCCACCTGGTTGTTGACCACCAGGTGAATTGTTCCACCTGCACGGTAGCCATCGAGCTCGGCCATCTGCACCAACTCGTACACCACGCCTTGTCCAGCCACAGCCGCGTCACCGTGGACCAAAATGGGCACAACAGCATCTTCGCTCTTGTGCTCGCGGTCGATGCGTGCCCGGGCGATCCCTTCCACAACAGGGTCCACCGCTTCGAGGTGCGAGGGATTCGGCGCCAAGGTGATGTGTACTGGAAGCCCCGTATCGGCGACAATGTCCGTGCTGTACCCCATGTGGTATTTCACGTCGCCATCGAAATCTTCTCCGTGGTCGTAGGCCTTTCCAGCGAATTCTTCGAAGATGTCGGTATACGGCTTGTTGAGGATGTGCGCCAAGGTGTTCAGGCGGCCGCGGTGGGCCATGCCAATGATGAATTCCTTGGCTCCCAGCTCACTGCCCCGCTCGACAATGGCATCCAAGGCAGGCAACAGGCTCTCGCCGCCCTCCACGCTAAAGCGCTTCTGGCCCACAAACTTCTTCTGCAAGAACTCCTCAAAGACCGTCGCCTGGTTGAGCTTCTTGAAAATCTGCTTCTTCTCCGCATCACTGAGCACAGGCCTGTTGGCCAGCTCAATGTGGTCCTTGAACCAATTCCAGCGCTCTGGCTCGCGGATGTACATGAACTCGATGCCGATCGAGTGGCAATACGTCTCCTCCAAATGGGCCACGATCTCGCGCAACGATGCCGATCCGATGCCGACTTCGCTGCCGGCTTCAAAGACCGTGTCAAGGTCGGCCTCCTCCAGCCCGAAATGGGCAATGCTCAAGTCTGGACTGTAGTCGCGCCTGGCGCGGACCGGGTTGGTCTTGGTAAACAAGTGCCCCCGGGTCCGGTATTCGTGGATCAGGTTGATGACGCGGAATTCCTTGGGGCCCACAGAAGCGCCTCCAGCAGCCTGCGTTCCGACTGCGGAACCAGACTCGAGGGCATCCTCACCGTAGACGCGCTGGGCGAAGTCAAAGCCAAGAAAGAAATGACGCCAAGTCGGATCGACTGAGTTGGGATCGTCGAGGAACTGCCGATAGAGCGCTTCGATGGCGGCCGGCTCGGCGTTGCTCAGATGGGAATGGAGGTCCATGTGTTCGCAGGTGCGACCCACAAAGTTAAGCGGACGGACACGCGAAACACAGTTGAAAACGCAGGGTTTTCCCCTAAAAGGGATGGAGCATTAACTCAAGCGCGCGGTAACCATGGCTGCAACGCCGTGAAGCAGCGCCAATGCACTGTCAGAGCCCTTCAATGCATTGGGATTGTGGGACTTCAAACGGGCAAGTGCCCCTTCAGCCAAGGCCACTTGGCCCGCCATCGCGTCGCGCAATTCAGCATCGACACCCAAATGGCGGTACAGTGCCAATACCCGTTCCACTTTTCCTTCGCTTCGTTGCCCCAATTCACGGCACAGCCCATCGAAGTCGGCACCATGGGCTTTCTCCATGGCGCGGATGAGCAGGAAGGTCTTTTTGTCGGCCAGAATGTCGCCGCCAACCTGCTTGCCAAAATTTTCTGGGTTGCCAAAGGCGTCCAAGTAATCGTCTTGCAGCTGGAAGGCCAGCCCCACATGGAGTCCAAACTCGTACAAGGCCTCGCGGGTTTGGTCATCCGCTCCTCCAGACTTCCCCCCCATGTCCAATGCGGCGGCCAATAAAACCGAAGTCTTGAGCCGGATCATCTCCATGTACTCTTCGATGGTCACGTCGCGGCGGGACTCAAAGGCCATGTCCTGCTCTTGGCCCTCACAAACCTCGAGCGCCGTGCGGTGGAAGGTCCTCAACAAGTCCGGCAAGGCTTTGTCCGGTGCGTCGAGCAAGGCCTCGCACGCCATGACGTGGAGCGCGTCGCCCGAAAGAACCGCGGTATTGTCGTTCCACTTTTCGTGCACGGTGGGCATGCCCCTTCTCAAAGGCGCGTCGTCCATGATGTCGTCGTGCATCAAGGTGAAGTTGTGAAACAACTCCACAGCCAATGCTGCGGGCAAGGCTTCCTCTGGCCGCCCTCCTGAAGCTTCGCAGGCCGCCATGACGAGCACGGGACGCAGCCGCTTTCCTCCGAGTGCCATCAGATAGCGCACGGGCGCATACAACTCCGTTTCAGGATAGCGCTTCAAGAATTCCGAACACCCCTGTTCAAAGGCTGTTCGGTAAGCCTCCATGGCCGTTTTGGCGTCAAAAGTCACACTGTCCTGCATCACAGTCCGAGGTCCAATTGCTGGTGGATGTACTGGCCATATCCGCTTTTGACGAGTTCGTCGGCCAGCTTGCGGGCTTGCTCTGTATCGATGAAGCCCATGCGCCAAGCGATTTCTTCCAGGCAGGCAATCTTGAGGCCTTGGCGCTCCTCAATCACCTGGACGTACTGGCTGGCTTGGGTCAAAGAGTGGAACGTTCCTGTATCCAGCCAAGCGGTACCCCGGTCCAGCTTGCCCACGAAGAGCTCACCCATTTCCAAATAGGCCTTGTTGACGTCCGTGATTTCGTATTCACCGCGGGCGCTGGGCTCGAGGTTCTTGGCGATTTCGACCACCCTGTTGTCGTAAAAATAGAGGCCCGGAACCGCAAAATTGGACTTGGGTTTGTCTGGCTTTTCTTCAAGGCTGAGGACCCGGTCCTCCTCGTCGAACTCCACCACACCATAGCGCTCCGGGTCGCTGACATGGTAGGCGTAAACCATCGCTCCTTCGATGTCGGTGTTGTCCCGCAACATGCGGCCGAAACCCCGGCCGTAGAAAATGTTGTCGCCAAGGACCAAGGCCACTTTGTCGTCGCCGATGAATTCCTCTCCGAGAACAAAGGCCTGCGCCAGACCGTTGGGGACTTTCTGCTCCACATAGGTGAAGGTGCAGCCCCATTGACTTCCGTCGCCAAGCAGCCGTTGGAACCCCGGGAGGTCGAGTGGCGTGGAGATGATCAGGATTTCCCGTATCCCGCTGATCATCAGCGTGGACAGTGGGTAATAGATCATCGGCTTGTCGTAGATCGGCATCAACTGCTTGCTGATGGCCTTGGTGATGGGATACAGCCGGGTGCCGCTTCCACCGGCGAGTATGATGCCTTTCATACCCTAAAGTTCCGGCTTCAATCCCGCAAGGGCAAACGATTGCCTGGAGAATCCACAAATCCGTCGACCCAAGCGCGAACGAGGCACCGGCGGGCAGCGCCAGGCTGGTCCTCAAAAGCCTCCCTTCCATGCACCATTAGACGGTTGTTGACCAACAGCATGTCCCCCCGCTTGAGGTTGAACCTCAAGGCGTTTTCGTCCATGTCTGCGTCGATAAAATCGAAGAGGCGGGTCAGGTTGGCGGGCACAGGCTGCCCCAGTTTGTCCAAAGCGCGTTCTGTCCAATACCTCATGTAGCGGAACTCCAGGTCATCCCCTTCCCCAGTCAAAATAGGAATGGCGTTGGCCTCAATCGCCGACAAATTTTGCGCCAGCCCGGGGGTGACCACATCCCTCGGCCAAGGCTTTCGGGCGACGGCTTCAAGCGTGGGGTGACTTTTGCGAAGGCGGGCCAACAACTCCGAAGCACTGGCCAGTAGAGACTGTCCGCCCCGCGATCCAGGCTGCAGGCAGAGCAAAGCAACCAGGTCAGGGTTGTACCGGGCGTCGCTGCTGTCGGTGTGCATCCCTGTGGCCGCCTTGGTTTTGGATACCGGGGCGTTCGTGGTAGTGTGATCCACGCCTTGGTCCACGACCTCGAACAGTTTGCCATAGCGGTCGTTCATGGTTCCAAACTGCCTGAGTAAAACCACATAAGCCCAGCGCAATTGGGCGTCTGTCCAAGATGCGGGAGCGCCCAGCACCACGTGAGCAGGTGCCGATGCGAGTTGGGCATTAAAACGCGACACTTTTAACCGGGGTACTTCACCTCCAGCGAGCAATGCCGACAGCGCCGCTTCAGCCTGATCCTTTGCGGGCAGGGCGGTTCGTAATCCGTGTGGAATGGGCAACCTGAACACCTGTGTCCGGGTCGCGAAAGGGAGATGAAGTGGATTGGTCATGACGTGAGGGAAAAGGCTACATGCAAGGGCAAGTCGACCAATGGCCCGAAGAAATCGGGGTCGAGCGCCACGTGCTCAGCGGTGATGTGAAGCTCCTCGACATGCGGCATGGCGGTGAAACCAGCAGCAGCGAGCGCATTGAAATAAGTGGTGAACGTCTTGTGAACGGCTTGGACCTCAACAGAGGCGCCATCTCTCCTCCAAATCCTACCTGGAAATGCTACGTCCACTGCAGACAAGTATCCTCCCTCTGGCCGCATGTAAAAGGGTTTTTGGGCGGGCTTGATCCAAGGCAACAAGGGGTGTGGAACAGTAAAAATGAACCGCCCTCCTGGCTTGAGGACCTTGCGAATGCGCTCCAGAATGCCCGACATGGACGCTGAATCCATGTAGTTGAACAGAAAAACGGCCACCACCAGATCAACGGGATCGTTGGGGTCTCCAAATTGCGCCTTTCTGAGGTCGGACACAGCGTAGCTCAAATGAGCGAGTCCCGCTTCTGCTGCGGATTTTTTGGCCCCCTCAATCATGCCGTCAGACACGTCATACCCCATAACAGAGGCCGCGCCTTTTTGGGCCAATTGACGCCCGACGTACCCTTCTCCACACCCGAGGTCGAGTATGGACATGCCACTGACGTTGCCGCACAACTCGAGCACCCTAGGCCGGGCGGAATAATCGGACAACAGGATGGGGCCATTCCGGACCCACAGGTCAGCGTGACCGTCGTAAATCTCCTTCGCTCTCATGTTTTCAGGGATTTAGCGGTTCAACTCTCGTTCGAGCATGCGGTCACAGAAGAGTGACCGCAAGCCCAGCGCCTTGCGCATGCCCTGCTTCATCGCTTCGTGATTCGCGGGGTCTTCGGCAATGAGTTCTTCGGCGATGTTCAGCATCAACTCCCCGTGCTCATCGTCCAATTCGGCATGCAGCTCGAAAAACACGGCATCGCGCCGGGACACGTTGGTGTGCGCTTTGATGGCCTCGATCAAGGGGCGGTAGAAAAACTTCACAATGCTCTCCGTCCCCAAGCCCAAGGCACCCAGCGCTTCTGCAGCGCCCGCGTGGGTCAATTGGGCAATGAACAGCTCTTTCCAAGTCTGGGCGATTTCGCCCGTCTCCGGCGTGTCGGTGGCTCCGATGGCCCGGCGAAAGCGCGCGAAAAGCTCAGGATGTGGAACACCTTGGACCCATTCAGGCGCAATTCCCAATTCCGCGATTTCAGCCAATTCTTCTGCGTCTATTTGGCCACTCTCTTCGCACAGGTTTTCCAGAAGAATGCTCCGGTGCTGCTGGTGTTCCAGCTTGCTCATGCAGATGAGCAAGTAATTCTGAAAGGACCGCGTGTACACGGCATACTCCGAAGCAAACCTCTGCAGCGCGCCCAAAGGATCGGGCAATGAACCCTCCTTGAGGGCGGTCAGATAGGGGTGATTGAGGGCCCGGTGGGCCTCAGCCTCACCGAGAAGAAACGCTACACGCGTTGGAGGAGGCAAAACATTCATGGCAGTCAGAGGTTGAGTTCGAACTGCAACAAAAACGAAAGGCTTGTTTGGACCGCTGACGAGGGTCAACCGGTAAGATGACATCCGTCATCTGCAGTGAATCAGTCCCTTAGGCCTTCCACCACTTCGAGCTCTGCGAGGTCGACGTCCTCTTCTTCGTCGATGATCTCGAGCAAAGGCTCTTTGAAGGTTTGAGCCGTGATGTACCGCTCAAAACCGAGCAACATCGAAGGCAGCAGTACGAGGTTGGTCAACATCGCCACCAGCAATGTGGTGGAGACCAAAACGCCCAATGCACGGGTGCCCTCGAAGTCCGAGGCCGAGAACATCAAGAAGCCAAAGAAGAGCACAATGCTGGTGTACATCATGGATACCCCCGTTTCCCGGACGGCCAGCAAGACCGCCTCGCGCATGTTCCAGCCGTGAAGATCCAGCTCCTGCCTGTATTTGGCCAAGAGGTGAATCGTATCGTCCACCGAAATGCCGAACGCAATGCTGAACACCAATAGGGTGCTGGGCTTCAGCGCAATGCCGAAAAATCCCATCACAGCCGCTGTAAAAATGAGCGGCACCAAATTGGGCAACAAGCTGATGGCCACCATCCGCGCACTGCGAAACAGGATGGACATCACGGTGGCAATCACCAGCACCGCCAGCATCAACGAGACCAGCAGGTTCTTGACCAGGTAAGTGGTCCCCTCCACAAAAACAACGCTCGTTCCCGTCATGAACACGCGGTACTCCTCAGGAGGGAAAATGCTGTCGAGGCGCGGCTGCAGGCGGTCCGTGAGGGCGTTCATCTCCTGCGTGCCAATGTCAGCCACCTGTGCGGATACTCTGATGGTCGAACGCGCACTGTCTACAAACTTCCCGTCCCCTCCGATTCCTCCGCCTGCGGTGCCAGAGAGGTAAGGGCCCATGAAACTTTGCTCCCTGCGTGAAGGCAAGCTGTAGCGGGAAGGGTTGCCCTGGAAGAAACCTTGTTTGGCCAACTTCAGTCCATCCACGAGCGATACAGATCGGGAAATTTGGGGCTCTTCGGCCAACACCTTTTGGAGCCGCTCCACCTTTTTGAGAAACGACAGCTGCGTCACCCTTCCAGGCTTGTTTGTTTGGACCACCACTTCGAACGGCATCACCCCTCCAAACCGGTCCTCGAACCAATGCAAATCCGCCAAAATCACGTCCTCTTGCGGCAAGTCTCCCGCGATGTTGCCGGTCACCTTCATCATGGAGATGCCCAATCCGCCCAGCGCCAAAACACAGAGGGTGACAACATATACCCACTTGCGGTGGTGGCTGACAGCACGCTCGAGCCGCTGCACCACAAAGAACACCCACCGCCGGTCCAGGTGCCGCACATGGCGGCGGCGCGGAGGCGGCAGCCAACTGAAAACCGCAGGAATGACGAGCAGCGAAATGCAAAACATCGCGAGGATGTTGAGCGAGGCAATCACACCGAACTGCTGCAGGATATCGCTCGAGGTGAACATGAATGCCGCAAAGCCCAAAGCTGTTGTGGCATTGGTCATGAATGTCGCGTTGCCGACTTTTTTGACCATTCGGGTCAGGGCGAGCCCTTTGTTGCCGTGCCGCTTGAACTCCGCGTGGTATTTGTTCAAGAGGTAGATGCAATTCGGCACCCCAATCACAATCATGAGCGGGGGAATCAACCCCATCAATGCGGTCAGTTTATAATCAAACAGGACAATGCTGCCCAAGGACCACACTACGCCGGTTCCCACCACCATCATGCAGACCATCATCACCACGATGTTGCGGAAAAACAGCAAGAGCAACAGGGCGGTCACGGCGGCAGCCAAGCCGATGAAAAGACCCAGCTCGCGTTTGATCTTTGTGGTGACTTCGGTACGGATGTAGGGGAGTCCAGAAACGTGTACGTCCACCCCTGACGCCTTCTCGAACCGCTCCACTTCTTCGACCAGGAGCTCTACGGACCGGCCTCGGTTTTCGGAATTAAACAGGGGCGCATTGACATACACCATTTGAATGGTCGCCCCCAATTCAGTGTGCAGGAACCCCTCGTAAAATGGCATGCTGCGCAACACCCCCATCACGCTGTCTAGTTCGGCTTGGGTTTCGGGGCGGCGGCTGATGACGGGCTCCATGACAAAGGACTTTGGGTCGTCCTTTCTCACCAGCGCGACAGCGGTCCGGAATCCGAAAACACTGTCGACCACATGGACCTTCCAAGGGGTGCCATCATCTTGCACACTGTCCACCGGAACCTGCACTTGACGCAATGCCTCGTCGAGGTCCCACCATTGCTGGAACACCTCTAAAGAATCCAGTCGGGCATCTTGAATGCCCAAGGCGACCACATTGCCCTCCTCACCAAATTCATCCAAGAAAGAAGCGTAGTCCACAAGGATGGGGTCATCCTCTGGCAGGAGACCGCCGAATTTGTAGCGTATGCCCAACTCGTCGATTCGCGACGCCATGCCTACTGTGACTGCAAGGAGTGCAAGTAGAATGGGAAGGCGCCCCCTCAGGATGAACGTTGCGAGTCGCGACCACATAGAAGGTGGCAAAGGAAAGACAAGAGAGGCAAACTCGAGTAGTTCTCGTGCAAGTGCGGGATTACCTTCGCACCCACAATCGTTCGCAACCATGGACAAGTACGACCTCGTGGTCATCGGCGCCGGACCCGGCGGGTATGTGGCCGCCATCCGCGCCGCACAGCTCGGTTTTAAGACCGCCCTCATCGAAAAGCGCGGGACCCTCGGCGGAACCTGCCTGAATGTGGGGTGCATTCCCTCGAAAGCATTGCTCGACAGTTCTGAGCATTATCTCAAAGCCAACAAGGAGTTTGAGACCCACGGCATCAAAGTCGGTGGCTTGGAAATAGACTTTCCACGCATGATCGCCCGAAAGCAGGAGGTCGTGGACCAGACCGTCGCCGGGGTAGACTACCTCATGGACAAAAACGGCATTACTGTGCTGCAAGGCATGGGTGCCATGGTCGATGCCCACACGGTCGAAGTGACCCCACGGGAGGGAGAACCGAGCCGCATTTCCGCAGACCGCATCTTGATTGCGACAGGATCGGAGCCCGCCAGCCTGCCCTTTATCACGTTGGACGGTGAACGCATCATCACTTCCACCGAAGCCCTCGAGCTTCCTGCGCTGCCCAAATCGCTTGCCATCATTGGCGGCGGTGTGATCGGTCTGGAGTTGGGCTCGGTCTACGCCCGGCTTGGAACTGAAGTGCACGTCATCGAATACCAAGACGCCATTATCCCCACCATGGACCGTACCATGGGCAAGGAACTGCAGCGCTCTATGAAAAAAATCGGGGTGAAGTTTCACCTTTCACACGGCGTCAAAGAAGCCGTGAATGCCGGTGACAAAGCCATCGTCAAAGCCGACGACAAAAAGGGCAAGGAAGTCACTTGGGAAGTGGACTATTGCCTGGTGGCTGTTGGACGAAAGCCCTACACAAGCGGGCTTGGATTGGATAAAGTTGGCCTCGCTGTGGACAGCCGCGGCCGCGTAGAGGTCGATGGGAATTTGAGGACAGCCCTGCCCCACATCTACGCCATTGGCGACGTCGTCAAGGGGGCCATGCTTGCCCACAAAGCGGAGGAAGAGGGCATTTACGCCGTGGAACATATGGCCGGACAAAAGCCGCACATCGACCACAACCTTATTCCAGGAGTGGTGTACACCTGGCCCGAAGTGGCTGCTGTAGGCCGCACAGAAGAGCAGCTCAAAGCCGAGGGGGTGGCCTACAAATCAGGCAGCTTTCCGTTCAAGGCGTCGGGCCGTGCCCGAGCCTCCATGGACACAGACGGTGTTGTCAAGGTGCTTGCCGATCAGGAAACAGACGAAATCTTGGGGGTTCACATTTGCGGTCCTCGGGCGGCAGACATGATCGCAGAAGCCGTGGTGGCCATGGAGTACAGGGCTTCCGCAGAAGACATTGCACGCATGAGCCACGCCCACCCCACATTTACCGAAGCCATCAAGGAAGCCGCTCTGGCCGCCACCGGGGACCGCGCCCTGCACATCTGAGACCCCGAAGCGAACCATGCAGGCGTGGGATTGTAACCACACTGTTGCGCATCACCCCATGAAAACCGGCATCCTCCTCATCAACCTCGGCACACCAGACAATCCGCGTCCGGCAGCCGTAGGCCGTTACCTCACCGAATTTCTTTCGGACGGTCGCGTCATCGACATTCCCTGGCTTCCGCGTCAGATCCTCGTTCGGGGCATCATTTCGCCGCTGCGTAGGTTTAGCAGCTCCAAGGAGTACAAAAAAGTGTGGACCGAAGACGGTTCGCCCTTGCTCTTGCATGGACAAGAGCTCACACGCAAGGTGGCTGAGCGCTGCACGGCGCTGTCCAATTCGCACCCAGAGCTCGGGGAGATCCATGTGCATTTCGCCATGCGCTACCAGCAGCCCAGCATGCCCATGGTCTTGGAAGAAATGCGGCAAAAAGGCTACGACCGCATTGTCGTTTTGCCCCTTTATGCCCAGTATGCGTCTGCCACAACGGGCAGCACACACCAAGAGGCCATGCGCCTGATTTCCAAATGGTACGTTATCCCTGAAATCCGTCTCATTAGCCAATACTGGGACGACGAAGGCTACCTCTCCTGCTTTGCCCAGCGCGGCAGCCAGTTCGACCTGGAAGCCTACGACCACATTTTGTTTAGCTACCACGGCGTGCCCACACGTCAGGTCGACAAAGTGTACGAGGACCGACGCTGTGCCAACCACAGTTGCGAGTCAGAGATCAACGAGGAAAACAAGTTCTGCTACAAAGCCACGTGCTATGCCACGACGCGCGCACTGGCCGAGCGCTTGGGCATCCCTGAAGACCAATACAGTGTGGCCTTCCAAAGCCGGTTGGACAAAAAATGGCTCACGCCATTTAGCGACAAGGTCATCGAAGAGCGCGCCAAAGCGGGCGTCAAGAAAATGTTGGTCTTTTCGCCTGCATTTGTTGCAGATTGCTTGGAGACCACCGTGGAAATTGGTGAGGAATACGTGGAGATTTTTGAGGAGCATGGTGGAGAGCACCTCGACCTCGTGCCCAGCTTGAACTCGGGTGACGATTGGGCCGATGCCGTGACCCATCTGATCCAGCGCCATCTTTGAGGGGTGAACCCCGCTGCGCAGCATTCTCATTGGGCCCTGCCTGACCTTTCTGGGCTAAAGGCCCATGCCCCGTGGTTGCTTGTCGATGCCTCGAAGGCCCCGGGAGACGTCAGCGGATATTTGGCTGCCGGTGTAAAACGCAGCCTCACATTGGACCGGCCTGAACCCGATGCCTTTGGGCAAGTCGAGGCTTTCGTCGGTGCTGGCAAAGGGCGCTGCTTCGGATGGCTGGGCTATGACCAATTGCGGGCGGATACGATGCTGGATTTGCCGCCCCAAGCGCCCGTCCATGTGGAACTTCCCGTGGTCCATTGGATTGAAGCGGAAGGGGTGTTGGCTTTTTCGGGCAGCGGGCCCTCCGCGAAACTTCAATGGCTCACCCGGCCATCGGACACTGGCCTCGTGGCGTTGATGGAATCTGCCGTCCACCAGCCTGTCGCTCCTTCTGGGCAACCCCAAGGCGAAGGGTCCGCCGTGGAAAGCAGCCTTTGCGCGGATGCCTATCGGACAGCCTTTGACAAGGTCCATGCCCACATCCTGCGGGGTGACGTCTATGAGATGAACCTGTGCCGTGAACTGCGTGGGTCCCTGCCCCAGGGGTTTTCGGGGGATGCCGCATTTGGAGCATTGGTTGGGCGAACGCTCGCCCCTTATTCGGCCCACATTTCGTTTGGTTCGGTGGACATCCTGAGCGCGAGCCCAGAGTGCTTCCTTGAACGTCAAGGCGACCGCCTGGTTTCTAGACCCATCAAAGGAACTGCCCCACGCCATCAAGATCCTGCAGCCGATGCTGCAGCCGCGGAGCGGTTGCGCACTGACATCAAAGAGCGGGCTGAGAATGTCATGATCACCGACCTCGTTCGCAATGACTTGAGCCGAGTGGCCGCGCCGGCATCGGTTGAGGTGGATGAATTGTGCGGCATACACAGCTTTAGAAACGTTCACCAAATGGTGTCGACGGTGTCTTGTGTGGTGCGGCCAGGTGCCCGCTTTTCCGATATTCTTCACGCCACTTTCCCCATGGGCAGCATGACCGGCGCTCCCAAATTGCGGGCAATGGAAATCACCGCCGATACTGAGCCTGTGATGCGGGGCCTCTACTCCGGAACACTGGGCTGGGCCGATCCCGACGGAAACGGCGATGTGGGAGATTTCCACCTCAACGTGGTCATTCGCACTGCCGTGGCTGATACCCGAGCCGGCCGCTGGAGCGCCCATGTGGGGGGAGCCATCACAGCATTGGCAAAGCCTGCGGCCGAATGGGAGGAGACCCGCTTAAAGGCCCAAGCCATTTTGGACGTACTTGGTGGAACCGAGGCATTGGCCCGGCAGAAAACCCCAAATCCCCAACGTGGTGGATCCCTTTGAACCCCTTCGCCTGGCGATTCACAGCGCCCTGGCCGTTCGGCGGATTCCGCGTGAGGGGCAGGTGTGGCTGGCCATTTCAGGGGGAGCAGATTCCATGGCTTTGCTAGAAGCCGTTGGCACGATGCAGGGGCGGTTTGGGGTGCTCCATGTCGACCATGGACTTCACCCGGATTCGGCCGACATCAAAGACTTCGTCGAAGCGGCTGCACAGCGGTTGGGTCTGCCGTTCAAGCACCACACCCTGAGAGGGCTTCAACACTCTGAGACACGGCGGGAACAAGGCCTAGAGGCGGCGGCACGGTCAGCACGGTATGCTTGGATGGCACAAGCGGTTGGCAAAGGGGCAGCGGTGCTCACTGCGCACCATGCCGATGATCAGCGGGAAACTCGGCTGCTTCACCTGTTGCGGGGGAGCAGACCAGAGGCGATGGCGGCGATGCAGCCATGGACAGAGGACTGGGGCTTTGCGCTAGGCCGTCCTTTTTTGGACCTCCCAAAATCAGCGCTTCATGCCGCCATGCTGGCCTCCGGAAGCGGATGGAAAGAAGACCCCACCAACCTTCAACCGGACTTCTTGCGCAACCGTTTGCGCCACGAACTGATCCCCCTCCTCGACAGCATTCGCCCGGGATGGGCATCCGGGTTGGAACGCATGGGACACCTCGCTTCGGAGTGGCGCCACCATACCGAAGGCCTGCACACCAAGCTGGGAACCCACACCAACACCCTTCCGATTTCTTTGCTGGAACAAGCGCCCTCTCCCACTCACTTTCTGGGCATTTGGGGGCAAACTTTTGGATTTGGCTTGGCACAAGCCACCGAGCTGGTTGACTTGGCACGGCCCGACACAGAAGTGGGACGCCGGCGCTGTTCAGAATCACACTGTGTTGTGCGGGAACGCGATGCGCTGGTTGCCCATCCGGTAGAAGTGGACAAAGAGCGGGGTCCAAGGTCATGGTCTCCCCTAGAAGGAGCTGAATCTGGCACCATTTCAACGCCAGAAGGCATGTTGACCTGGAGGATTGAAACGCCAGGTGATGGCTTCTCGCCTGATTCGGGCGACGGCACTGCCGACTTGAACTTGGACGCTGCGCATTGGCCTTTGACCCTCCGCCCCTGGGCCGAAGGCGACCGCATTGCCCCCTTGGGAATGAAGGGGAGTCAGAGCGTCTCGGACATATTGACCCAACGCAAAGTCCCCGCAGCGCAACGCCCAGAACATTGGGTGGTCCACAACAATGCGGGCCAGCTCCTTTGGTTGGTAGGGCACCGGATCGACCGGCGGGCGGCGCTGTCCCTTCCACTCGAGCGGCCTCAACACCAACGGGTGCTGCGCCTGCGCTGGGACCCTTTGCGGTAAATTTGTAACGCGCCTCAGAACCCCATGAAAACAGAACTTGCACCTCCGTTGAGACCCGCTTCCGAAAGGGACCGCGAATGGGCCTTGGGGCTTTATCTGGTGTTGGCTGCTTTGTTTGTGGCCAGTCTGGTGACGTGCAACCTGATTTTTCGCAAATTTTTCTTCTGGACCATGCCCGGCATGGGGTACACTTTTGAGGCCAGTGTGGGCCTTTTGCCCTATCCATTGACCTTTCTCGTCACGGACCTCATCTCGGAAATCTTTGGAAAAAAACGCGCCGACGATGTGGTCAAAGGAGGCCTTGTAGCGTCTGTATTTACATTGGGCATCATCACTTTAGCGGGGAGTGTGCCCTCGACCGCTTGGTCGCCCGTTAGCAATGGTGAGTTCGACCATGTTTTCGGCCAGACGGTGCTCGCTGTAGGAGCCTCCATGGCTGCTTACCTGATCGCTCAATTCTTGGATGTGCGCATTTTCCACTTCTGGAAACACCGCACTGGTGGGCGGATGCTGTGGCTGCGGAACAACTTTTCGACCATTCCCTCTCAGTTTGCGGACACCGTTGTGGTGCTGGTTTTGCTGTGCCTCGTGGGTGAAATCGAGTGGGGGCTTTTCTGGGCCTTGTTGGTCAACGGATTTGGCTTCAAAGTGCTCGTGGCTGCCCTTGATACCCCGATTGTATACGCTGTCATGGCCTTGATTCGACGGCGCTTTGGGTTGGCTCCTGGTCAGGAAATTGCCTTGTAGCCAGACGGTAAACGCGGCGGTTTCGCAACCATTGGCCCCCTGCTTTGGCGCTACAGGGAATGCCGGCATTATCTTTCACGCCTGCAAAGCAACGTGTCCGTGAAGCCCTTCAAGCTCCTTCTCCCGTGGTTCGCCCTCGCCATCTCTATGGTCATGGGTAGCCAAAATGTCGATGCCCAAATTCACGACCCTGTGGTTTGGGACTTCGCCGCCTACGACAATGGTGATGGCACCATTGATCTCGATTTCCACGCCGAAATCGAAGCCGGTTGGCACGTCTACAGTCAGTTTCTAGATCCCTTCGACGGGCCCATCCCCACGTCTTTCACCTTTGAGACAGAAGGCCTTCAAACTGCGGATTCAGTGGCTGCCGAATGTGAACCGCACCTTGAATACGACCCGAACTTCATGATGGACCTGCTCTTTTTTGAGAAGGAAACCCATTGGGTCCACACCGTGTCATTTCCGGGGGCCATTCCAGACACCATCAAGGGGTATTTGACCTTCATGGTGTGCGACGAAAGCAAGTGCTTACCCCCCGAGGATGTCGACTTTGCCCTGGCCTTGGCGGACCTCAAGCCAGAAACCTCCAAGCCGAATTATTGCTCTGCTGGATCCCACGGGGCCTTCGATGATGGAGGTTCTGATGGTGCTCCAATGGGCATTTACGACCCTGTTCAATGGGAGCTTGCCCTTTATTCCACAGGCGATCAAATGGCGACCATCGTCGCCACAGCGTCGGTGGAGTCAGGCTGGCACGTTTACAGCAACGACAACGATCCACTGGATGGTCCCATCCCCACATCGTTTACCCTGTCCTCGGAAGGAGTCGAGGCAGGAGCGTTGCAAGAATGCACGCCCGAAGTCCATTATGACCCCAACTTCGACATGGAGGTCAAGTCCTTCGAAGGCACCGTCAGCTGGGCACTTGAAGTCCGTTGGCAAGGAGAAGCCCCCGACCAAATCGAAGGCCTGCTCACGTATATGGCTTGCGACGACTCAAAGTGCATTTTTCCTCCAGATGTTGAGTTTCAACTGAGCCCCTCCGAAGTACAACAAGGCCCGCTTCCGGAGCTGTGCCCTGACGGAGAAGAAGGAGGAGCGGGCGAAGAGGAAGCTACCGACGATGGACTTTTGGTCCTGTTCCTGTTGGGCATGGGCCTTGGTTTTGCAGCGCTTTTTACCCCTTGTGTGTTCCCGCTCATCCCGATGACTGTGAGCTTCTTCACGAAGCAATCGAAGACCCGGGCGGAAGGCATCCGCAACGCCCTCATTTACGGCGCCAGCATCATCTTCATTTACACGGGACTGGGTTTGCTGCTTACAGCTGTGTTTGGCGTTGATGTGCTCAACCTTATTTCAACCGACCCTTACTTCAACATCGGCTTGTTTGTGCTCCTTGTTGTGTTTGGCGTCAGTTTCCTGGGGGCTTTCGAGATCCAGCTTCCCTCGAGTTGGGCCAATAAAGTCGATGCCCAAGCCGACCGGGGTGGTCTGATTGGCATTTTCTTCATGGCCGCCACATTGGCCATCGTGAGCTTTAGCTGCACGGGTCCTTTGGTGGGCAGTGCACTCGCCGGTGCCGCAACTGGAGATTTTGGTGGCCCTGTGGCCGTCATGTTTGGCTTTTCATTGGCCTTGGCCATTCCCTTTACGCTCTTTAGCGCCTTTCCCGGTTGGCTGAATTCCCTGCCTCAAAGCGGGGGCTGGCTGACCAGTGTGAAGGTGGTCCTCGGCTTGCTTGAAATCGGATTTGCCTTCAAGTTTCTCTCCAATGCAGACCTCGTCTTGCAACTCGGATTGCTGAAGCGTGAGTTGTTTATCGCGATATGGATTGCCGTGGCACTCTGTATTGCTGTCTACCTCTATGGTGGCTTGCGCTTTCCGCATGACAGCAAATTGGAGCGGATGAGCGTGGGCCGTTGGAGCTTGGGCACGGTCTTTCTGGTGCTGGCGATCTACATGATGCCCGGCATGTGGGGTGCACCCCTCAACCTTATTTCTGGCTTCCCCCCTCCCATGTTCTATGCCGAGAGCTCGGGGAGCGTGGGTGCAGGAGGACATGGCGCTGGTCAAACAGCTTCCGGCCACGTGGAGGCCCGCTTTCGCGACTACGACGAAGGTTTGGCTGCCGCTAAAGCCGAAGGCAAGCCCATGATCCTTGACTTCACGGGCTGGGCTTGCGTGAACTGCCGGAAGATGGAGGAACAAGTGTGGCCTCACCCTGAAGTGGTGAAATACCTCACCGAGGAGGCGGTTCTCGTGTCCCTCTACGTCGACGAACGCAAGGCGTTGCCAGAGGCGGAACAGCGCGTCGAACAGTTTGGAGGCAAGGACTTCCGGGTCCGCACAGTGGGCAACAAATGGACCTACCTGCAGGCGTCTCGGTTTGGCACCAATGCTCAGCCATTCTACGTCATGATCGACCACAATGGAGAGGCCTTGGGGAACGGCGTAGGATATGACCCGGATCCCGATAAATTCATCGCCTTTCTGAAGGACAACATGGCCCGCTTCAAAGCCGGTCAATAAACCGCAAAAGGACGGCAGTAAAGCCAGCGGCTGCGGCTACACAACGCCGGTCGGTGGTTAGCTTGCTTCCTGCACCTTGCCCCCATGGAAAGAGCCCAGCACATCAGGCAGCACTTCGAAGACGCCCAGCAAGTCCTCCATGACTTTCTGGAGCAAGGTGCCCATTTGGACGCTTTGGAGCAAGCAGGGGACCTCATGGTCCAAGCCATAAAAGGAGGCGGCAAGGTCATCTCGTGTGGCAATGGCGGTTCCATGTGTGATGCCATGCACTTCGCAGAGGAACTCACGGGCCGCTATAGAGATGACAGGCGCGCGCTGCCCGCCGTTTCCATATCGGACCCCTCCCACCTGACTTGCGTGGGCAATGACTATGGTTTCGATGCTGTCTTTGCGCGCTATGTCCAGGCCATGGGTCAAAGCGGCGATGTGCTGCTGGCCATCTCCACTTCAGGGAATTCACCCAATGTGATCAAGGCTGCCGAGGCTGCGCGAGAACAGGGGCTTTCTGTCATCGGTTTGACTGGAAAAAATGGCGGAGCACTGGCAGGATTGTGCCATGCCGAAATCAGGGTGCCTTGGCATGGTCATGCTGACCGCATCCAAGAAGTTCACATCAAGTGCATCCATGCCTTGATTGACCACATTGAGGCGCACTGCGCCTGACCACCCTCTTCTTTTATGTTGGTTCGTTTGCATGCGGCCGCGCTGCGCGGGGTCGACGCTGTGCCCGTCACTGTGGAAGTCCGTGTGGACAAGGGCATTCACTTTTTGATGGTCGGATTGCCTGACAGCGCTGTTCGGGAGAGCCAACAGCGCATCAAAAGCGCCATTGAACACTTGGGTTACCGGTGGCCGGGAAAAGGCATCACGATCAACCTCGCACCGGCAGGTCTGCGCAAAGAAGGGGCCGCGTATGACCTGCCTCTGGCTTTGGGAATTCTGGCCGCCTCAGGACAGATTGAAGTCGAGGGATTTGAGTCGACGTTGATGATGGGAGAACTGGCGCTCGATGGATCCTTGCGGCAAATTCGCGGAGGACTCGCACTGGCACACGCCGCCATGGTCCCTGGCGTACACAGTCTCATTCTGCCCCCTTCGTCGGCCGCAGAGGCCGCCCTGCTGCCCGGTGCCATCGCCTTGGGTGCCGCACACCTCCGGGATGTGTTGGACCACCTGTCGGGCAGCCGACCATTGGTACCGACTTCTTGTGTGCTGCCCGACATGCTCGCTCAGCAAGCTTCGCGGTCCTTAGAACCCTTGGCCGATATCCGAGGACAAGAAAGGGGGATTGCAGCCATGGCGCTCGCAGCTGCAGGGGGCCACAACGTATGCATGGTGGGGCCCCCAGGATCTGGAAAGTCCCTGTTGGCAAGGGCCATGGTGGGTCTACTTCCACCGCTCACTGGCGAAGAGGCCATCGAAGTCAACCGCATTCACTCGGTATCGGAGCGTTCAGGCCGCAACCCAGGCGTGGTGCTTCAGCGGCCTTTTAGAAGCCCTCACCACACCATTTCAGACGTGGCCTTGGTGGGGGGAGGCTCAGACCCAAGGCCCGGTGAAATCAGCCTTGCCCATGCCGGAGTGCTTTTCCTTGATGAACTGCCGGAGATGCCCCGACACGTCCTTGAAGTCCTCCGTCAACCGATGGAATCGTCAGAGATGACCATCAGTCGCGCGCGCTGTACCGTGGTTTTTCCCGCTGCATTTCAATTGGTGGCGGCCATGAACCCTTGTCCTTGTGGCATGTACTCCAATGACCCCAAACTCAGGACCAAATGCAACTGCAGCAGGCACGCCAGGCAACAATATTCTCGAAAGGTGAGCGGTCCTTTGATGGACAGGATTGACATCCATTTGCAGGTAGATGCGGTCCCGGCCTCCGAATTGATGCCAGAGCCAGGCGCCTTGGGCAGGGAGCGAAGGCGCCAGAGGCTCCAGCGCGCCGGGGATTGGCAACAACGCGTGAGCATTTCCCGTGACATTCAACGGAACCGCAACCCCGGTGGCAAAACAAACCATACACTGGAAGGTGAAGCGCTTCACGATTTGGCTTCACTTGACCTTGAAGGTTCGCGGCTTCTGCGTCGGTGCATGGACCATTTTGGACTCAGTGCCCGCGCATACACCCGGTTGCTGCGCATGTCCAGGACGCTGGCAGACCTCGACAGCCGTGGTCAGGTTTCGGCGCTCGACGTGGCCCAAGCGATTGCCTTTCGACGCGCTGGAAGTGACACAGAATCGTGGTTGGAAGGCCAAGGCACAAATCCCCCTCCCAGCCTTTTCAACCCGTAATTGACGTGGTGTAATTTTCGCCCATGAGCGACAAAACTCCCGAGCAGCACCCCGTGGTCCTGCCTGTCAACGGCCATGCGCCTCAATTCGGAGACGGAACTTGGCTGGCACCCAATTGCACCGTCGTCGGAGATGTGACCACGGGGAAGGATTGCAGCATCTGGTTTGGAGCGGTGGTTCGGGGCGATGTGTGCGCCATTCGAATGGGCCATACTGTCAATGTTCAGGATGGCGCGGTGCTGCATGGAACGTTCGAAAAAACCAGCCTCGACATTGGCGACCGGGCGAGCATTGGACACAATGCGATTGTCCATGGCTGCACGGTTCGCGAAGGCGCACTGATCGGAATGGGCGCTGTGGTCATGGACCGAGCAGTCGTGGGAGCCGGGGCTGTTGTTGCTGCCGGGGCGGTCGTTCTTGAGGGGACCGAGATTGGCGATGGGGAACTGTGGGCCGGCGTTCCTGCGAAAAAAATCAAGGCGGTTGATGAAGGGCTTGCCGTTCACCTTGCCGCGACGGCCAAACGGTATAAAGAGTACGCTGCTTGGTTCTCGCCCCCGCCCGCTTGAGCCCTTGGGTCAATGTTGGAACCAAGGACCTCCTGGAACCAAATGGACCTCCTTGCCAAAAAACCTCTGGGCCGACCGCACAAAGTTGTCGGTCAGGTCGCTGACCATGAACTGATGTTGGACTGAAGGGCCACCACTGGGCGCGAGAATTCCTTGTTCCTTCAAGGCCGCTGATACAGCTGCTGCGACAACAGTTGGTCCATCCACCAGGTGGACTTCTGGTCCCAAAACTTGGCTAAAGGCCTGTTCGGCCAGAGGGTAATGCGTGCAGCCTAGAACGAGGGCATCTATGTGGCGCTGGTCACCTGCGTGCCACCCTGCCGCTTCCAAATAGCCCTGTATGACGGGCAACATCAACTCATGCGACTGCCACCCTTCTTCAATCAGCGGAGCCAACAATGGGGTCGCCCATTCTTGGACATCCCCATCCATCATGCCCCCGGAGCGCTGAGCCTCGCGCAAGGAATGTCCGTAGATGCCGCTGCCGATGGTGGCCCTCGTCCCGATCACACCGACACGCTGCACGCCTTGACGGCTCAAATGCCGCACCACGGGGGCCACAACGTCAATGACGGGTACATTGGAAGGAACGCTCGCCTGGACCGCCGCCTTGGCCGTAGCAGAAGCCGAATTGCAAGCCATCACGATGGCCTTGCAACCTTCATTGGCCAGAAACTCCGCGATGCGCACAGAATAAGTGCGCACCAACTCCGGCGAGCGGTCGCCATAGGGCATGTGGGCTGTATCTCCGAAATACAGCATGCGCTCGGCCGGCATGGCTTGCGCAATGGCATGGGCGACGGTAAGGCCGCCTATGCCGGAGTCAAAAATCCCGATGGGAGCGTCAGAGGCCAAGCTTGGCCTTGACGAGGGGAAGCACATCCTCACCGCCGTTGTACACGGTGGCACCAGAAGAGGTGTCAAAAATGTAAGTAAAGCCCTCTTCCGCCCCAACGGCTTCGATGGCTACCCGGGCACGCTCGATCATGGGCTCTAAGAGGCTCGCCTCCATCGATGCCAACTCCTGCTGAACGGTTCCATAAAACTGCTCCAGCCCTTGCTGGTCACCTGTGATTTCCTGCTCTTTTTGGGCGCGGATGGCAGCGGGCCATGACTCGGCCTTTTGCTGATACTCTGCCACTTTGCCCTCCAGTTCACCTTGCATGCGTACGATCTCTTGCTCGAACTGACCCGCGGCGGTTTCAATCTCAGTTTGAATGGAGTTGCGTTCGGGCATCGCCTCTAGAAGAGACTGGGTGTCGATGTGGCCGAAACGGGACTCCATCACCTGGGCAAACGCGGGTGTGGCAAACAGGAAAGCGGCCATCATCAGGCCAAGGGATACAGTGTATTTCATGATGTTGTGAATGCGAATTGAAAACAGTGTCATTGCTTGGGACGACCTCCAGTGGTCCCTCCCATGCGGTTTACGACTTGTTGCTTGCGGTCATTGACTTTGTCCTTGCCCTTGTCAAGCGTATCGTTCATGCGGTCTTGAAGGGTCTTGCTCTTTTCACCTGACTCCTCTTCTTCCTCTCCTCCAATGGTCTCCCCTGGAGTGTATCCCAATTCCTTGATGACGCGGTCCGAGATGTCATATTTGGGGTTGGTGTAAAGCATGTTGGAATCCTTGGCTTTGTCAAATATGACCATGTAGCCCCTCGAGCTCGACAGGTCCTTCAGAACCTGAAAAATCTGTTCCTGAACCGGCTGAATCAGCTCCTGTCGCTTCTGAAAAAGCTCGCCTTCCACGCCGAATTTGGCCTTCTGCATGTCCGTGGCCTCGGAGCGTTTAGACGTGATTTCATCCTCCCGCTTGCGCCTCATTTCAGAGGTCAAAAGGACGCGCTCGGCACGGTATGCCGTTTCGAGTTGGTTCGATGCGCTGTACTTCTCCTCGATTTCATCAAGCCAACCTGACGCCAGGCTGTTGAGTTCCTTTTGCGCCTCAGCATATTCGGGCAGGTGAGACAAGATGTACTCCGTGTCCACGTAAGCATATTTCTGGGCCAAAGCCGAGAATGACGGGATGATCAGGAGAATAGGGAGCAGGTGACGAAGAAGACGCATGGCTTTCGGAAGGGTGAAAATAAGACGGCGCGATGGCACAACGTTCAATCTGGGGTGTTTCGCACGTACGGTCACAAATCACCGATGTTCATGCCCATAGAAAAGTGGAACTGCCCGCGCGCCATGCTGGGTGCCATTGGCACATCATCGAAGCGCCAGCCATAATCCAGACCGAGCAGTCCGAACATGGGAAGGAAAATGCGCATTCCGATGCCCCCTGACCGGTAGACATCAAAAGGGTCGAACCCATCTCCTGTCGCCCAAGTGTTGCCCGCCTCCAAAAACGCCATCGTGTAAATGGTGGCCGAAGGGTTGGTGGACAGGGGATACCTCAATTCGGTACCGTACTTGACGATGGCGCCTGCGCCCGTGTTTTGATCAGGAGCGGTCAGAGAAAGGTTGTCGTATCCGCGCAGCGAAATGATCTCCCGTCCGTCCAGGACATATCCGCTCAGGAACACCCCACCGAGGTAGAACCGTTCGAAAGGAGAGAGGCCAATCTGGCGGTTGTATTGCCCAATGAGCCCGCCGCCGAAATAAGTGCGCAGCACTAAAGACTTGGGGTTCTCTCCGCCACCGGTCGTGAGGGGTGTGTACCAATTGGCCACAAACTTCCACTTGTGGTACTCCACAAAGCGGAACCGCTCCTGCTCGCTCAAGCCACTCCAGTCCTTGTCTGGCGAGAACAAGCTGTAAGGCGGAGTCGCCTTGACACTCAACCGGACTTCAGAACCCCATACAGGGAAAATGGGGTCGCTGACCGAATTGCGGCTCACAATGAGGTTGAGCGCAATGTTGTTGGAACGGCCGTCGGTAAAGCTGAACAAGCCGCTGTTGTATTGGTCAAAGTCAAACCTTTGGTAGCTCAATCCCGCGTTCACAGTGAACCAATCATCTGGCTGCTTCCAGCGCTGACCGATGGAGGCCGAGACCCCGGTGATCATCAAGGTCTGCCGCAATGGATTCGGCTCTCCCTCAATGTTCTTGGGCTGTCCATTGGACTGGATAGAACGCCATGCCGCCACGGTCAGTGCATTGGGTTTCTTGCCCCCCAACCAGGGCTCGGTAAAGCTCACGTTGTAGCTCTGAAAGAACAGTCCGTTCGACTGGGCCCTTACACTCACGCGCTGTCCATCGCCCATAGGGACTGGTCGCCAGGCGCCCTTTTTCAAAGCTTTGCCTACCGCGAAGTTGTTGAAGGTCACACCCAAGGAGCCCACAATGCGGCCGCCGCCCCAGCCGCCTTGCAGCTCAATTTGGTCTGTGGGCTTTTCTTCGACCACATACTCGATGTTCACCGTCCCTTTTTCAGGGTCTTGCACGGGGTTGATGCCAAATGCTTCAGGGTTGAAGTAATTGAGTTGGCTCAATTCACGCTGGGTCCGAATGACATCAGTGCGGCTGAACAAGTCTCCGGGCATCGTGCGGATCTCCCGACGAATCACATGGTCACTCGTCTTGGTATTGCCGCGCACATCTACCCTGCCAATGCGGAACTGCTTGCCCTCCACCAAACGAACCTCGAGGTCAATGCTGTCGTTCTCAGCCCGAATTTCAACCGGAATGGCTTGGAAGGTCAGGTACCCATCATCGCTGTATAAAGCGCTCAGGTCAATCCCCTTTGGATTCATGAAGAGCCGCTTTTCGAGCTCCGCTACGTCATAGAGGTCTCCCCGTTTGAAACCCAGAAGGCTGTCAAGCTGTGCGGTTGAATACTTGGTGTTGCCCGTGAAGGTGATCTCTCTGAAGTGAAACTTGCCCCCTTCGTCCACCTTGACAGCAATCCCCAATTCGCCTTCGGGCGTTCGAAAAAGGCTGTCTCCAGAGATTCTGGCGTTGCGGTAGCCTTTCTCCCGATAGTAGGCGGTGACGCCTTCGAGGTCCGCATTGAACTCCTCCTCGATGAATTTCGAAGACTTGAAAATCCTCCACCAAGCGCGCTCCTTGGTGTTTTTCATGCGGCGCTTGATCGACTTTTCGTCCAAAGCGGATGAACCCGAAACTTGGATGGTCCCGATCTTGATTTTCTCCCCTTTATCGATGTCAATGTTGACCCCGGCCGCATTTTCCAAGATGCTGTCAGGTGTGCTTGAAATGCTGACTGTGGCGTCGAAGTAGCCCTTTTCTAGATAGTGGTCCTCCAAGATGCGGCGGGCAGTGACTTTGAGGTTTTCATTGACAATTTGACCCCGCACCAAGTCGAGTTTGCCACGCAGTGTTTCTTGCTCTCCGCGCTTCACGCCTGTGAAACCGTATCGGGTGAGCCTCGGCATTTCCTTGACCCGAATCACCAGGTACACATCGCTGTCCCTTCTTTCCGCAAGCTCGATGGACACATCGCTGAACAGCCGCTGGTCCCAGAGGTTCCTGACGGCTGCTGCAAGGCGCTCTCCTGGGATAACGACCTCGTCGCCAACCTGCAAGCCGCTGAACAGCTTGACCGCCTGAACGTCGGTGTACTCAGCGCCCAAAACGGTGATACCCGCGATTCGGTAGTCGCTTGGCACCGCGAGTTCGAGCGCGTCTGAACCGGGCTGGGCCGACATGACAGCAGGAACGACCAAGGCCGTCAGCGTTGCAAATAGCGCGGTGAAATACGTCCTCATTCCTACTTCGTAATTCCCTGTTTGATGTCTTGCGCCTCGGTTGAAACCTGGTCTCCTGTGCGGCCGAAGCGGCGCTCACGACCCCTGAATTCCAAAATGGCCGCCTTAAAATGGTCCTCGCGAAAGTCAGGCCACATGACTGGCGTAAAGTGCAACTCCGAATAGGCCAATTGCCACAGCAAAAAGTTGCTCAATCGCTGCTCTCCACTGGTGCGAATCAAAAGCTCCGGATCCGGCACGTCCGGCATGCTCAAGTGTTGCCGAACGGCATGTTCATCGATGTCCTCTGCCGGCATCCCTGAACGAACAATCCTCCGAACGGCCTCTGTCAATTCCCAACGGCCACTGTAACTCAATGCCAAGATCAGGTTCAGCCCTTCGCAATGGGCTGTCTTCTGTTCTACATCCCGCAATCCGGCGATGCAGGCATCAGGCAATGCTGAAATGTCACCTGTTGAACGCAGCCTGACTCCTTTGCGAATGAGCTCTGCCACTTCGCCAGCGAGGCTCTTCACAAGCAACTCCATGAGGGCGTTGATTTCCTCTTGGGGTCTGGACCAATTTTCTGTACTAAAAGCATACAAGGTGAGGTACCCGACACCGAGCTCACCCGCTGCACTCACTGCGGACCTGACGCTCTCCACGCCGCTGGCATGGCCAAATATCCGGTCCTCTCCGCGCTCTCTGGCCCAACGTCCATTGCCGTCCATAATGACCGCCACGTGGCGGGGAAGGTGTTGTGATGGAGGTGTAGGCTCAACCATGTTGGTTTGCGTGAATCGCAGAAGCAGCGGCGAATGTGGTCACCACCGCTTTGACATGCAAGGTAGACACCGCATTCTGCTTCGAGATTGGGAGTTTTTCACCTAATTGAACAGAAGATCAACGGTCCCAGCAGGTCGTAGGACTCTTGTCGATTCGAAAAGTGAACGATAAGGTCATCGCGCCAAACCGGTCATCCCGGTCATTGAAACCCCGCATCTGCCCCACTGGATCGACCAGGTCGCCTTCCTTCTCGATGCGCGACACACTCAATTCTTCGGCAAGCGGCCCCGCTTCCTCCTCCAACACTGCGGTGCTTGCGTAATAGCCCGCAACGTCGTCCAAATAGTCTGACCAAGTGCGGCGCATTCCCCATTCAAAATTCAAGGCTGAGAAATGTCCCAAATTCAACTTGAAACCGATGCCAAAAGGGACCGCAAACCCCGTGGTTGCATAGCGGCCTTCACCTGAACCCGTGCTTTGCCCCTCCGTGCCGAGGGGTTGAAGTTCGTACCAGACTTCTCCAATCTGGGCTTCGGGCATGTGGCTGTAGAGCGAGAGTCCTGCAAACAGATACCCCGTGAACCGGTCCTTGGTGTTGCCTATTTGATAGCGTGTGTAATTGAATTCCGCCACAACAGCGCCCTCGGTGATCGCATTGCGAAAATGCAAGTTCCGGTTCGCAATCCAGGGGTCCTTTGAATCGGAATCATAGTACAGAAGTCGGGTCCGGTTCAAGCTGGCCCTTATCCCAATGCGGCGGTTGACGTTGAACCTTAAAAACCCGCCAAACCCAGGCTGCAGGCGCCCTTGGAAATGGCCTGTAGGATTAAGTTCACCGAGGTAATAGCCCGTGCCTACCGTCAGCCCCAGGGTTTTGCTGGTTTCGAATTTGCGCTGGCCATGTGCCGTTCCTGCCCAAGCGAGGAAAAGCAGAAGGAGCGTAAAAAGCGGACGTGACATCATGGCTAAAGGACGCTGCTTTAACGGAGGTTGCCCCCGGTTTCTTGCCCCCCGTCCATGGAATGGCCTTCGCGGGCATCCAATCCGAGGTGCAGTTTGCGGCGCACTGTTTCGATAAAGTCCACCCCGGGAAGCTGAACCAACAAGAATGGACGTTCAGCTGGCCGCACTGCAAACTTTGCAGGCGCTGCCACCTTGTAGGAGCGCGTATCCATGGTGAGCATCAGGTGATCGTCGCGCCCCTCTGCCTCGATTTCCAATGTGCCCTCCAATGGAATCACCACGGGACGGTCATACAAATTGTGCGGGGCAATGGGGTTGAGGACGATGGCGTTGCTGTCGGGGTGAATGATTGGCCCTCCACAGCTTAAAGAATAGGCTGTAGACCCTGTAGGCGTGGAAACGATGAGTCCATCAGACCAATACCGGTTGATGAACACCCCATTGCGGCTCACAGATACCCGGATCATGCTCGCTACATCGCGGCGGTGTACAGTGATTTCATTGAGGGCCCGCAGGTTAGAACCCAACTCTGCGTCGGGAAAATCCACCTCGAGCATGGCCCGTTGTTCCACTTTGTATGCGCCCTTCAAAATGCCCGGCAGCGCACGGGCCGCATCCGGCATGGGCAAATGAGAGAGAAATCCCAGCCGCCCAGTATTGATTCCCAAAACCGGTATCGGACGACCTGCCAACATGCCCGCAGTTTCCAATACTGTTCCGTCGCCACCGAACGTCAGGACCATGCCAAACACCTCTTCACCTTCCAGTTCGCACACCCCATCTTGGTCGTCCCCTAGTCCCATCTCAGAGAGCGCCCCATGAAAAACAGCGGTAAAGGCCAGCTTGACATCGGCATTGCGCAAGACGCCAAGAACGTCGCGGTATGCAGAGATGTCGGCTTCGGCGATCATCGTGCCGTGCAACAAAAGGGATTGGATGGGGGACTTTTGACTGTCCATGGATCAGATGTTCATGTACCTTCTGAAGGCCGCCATGCGGTGCTTCATCTCCTCTGCGTATTCTTCGGCCCGGTAGAAGGCGCGCACGTCATATCCATGCCTTCTCAGCCCGTCGATCAGCCCTTCAATGTTCCGCGTTGAAAGCCTGAGCGCCACTTCTGCATTTTCAGAATGGTGGCCATCACTGACAAGGACCTGAAGGATCTTGACCCCTTCGGATTCTACCCGGTGGGAGACTTGCGCCAAACTGTAATCCTTCCAAGGCATTTCCAGCGTGAGAATGCTCCCTTCGCTAAACGGGGTCAAGCTGTTGTGAAAAGCCCTCCACAGGTGGGCCCTGTCGGTACAGCCCAGCAACATGCCGTCTTCTACCACCGGAACTACACTGACATCTGCTTCGCAAAGCACGTCCACCACCTCTAAGAAATGCTGGCCTGGTGCGACCATGACCGGCATCAATTGCACATTGGTCAAAAACACAGACTCGCCCTCTTTATCCAAAAGGTGCTGTTCTGCTACCAACCCCAGGTATCGGCCCTCAGCAGCCACCGGAAGGTGCTCCACTTTGAATTCATCCATAGCGCGCAAAGCCTTTTCCAAGGTGTCGCCTGGGTTGAGCGCGATCAGTTCGTCGTTGATGATACTTTTTGCGTGCATGGACTTTATTACTCCCGACATCCGGGACTTTGCGAAATTAGCCGTCAGTAAGGGCACAACCCCATTAGGTCCATGGAAACTTTCCCAACGCGTCTGAGCGTCAACGTCAACAAAATAGCCACACTGCGAAATGCTCGCGGTGCTGCGCGGCCTTGCCCGGTAGCCGCGGCTGTGCGCATTCAGCAATGGGGAGCGGATGGCATCACAGTACATCCTCGTCCCGACGGCCGTCACATCACGTTTGACGACGTTCGAAAGCTCAAACCCGTCATCACCACGGAGTTCAACATCGAAGGATACCCATCGTCGGAGTTTGTGGACTTGGTGTTAGAAATCGCTCCGGACCAGGTGACTTTGGTCCCAGATCCACCCGGAATTCTCACTTCAAATGAGGGTTGGGACACCCGCATCCATGCGGAGATGCTGGGGCAGGTGCTTTCCAAGTTCAGAGAAGCCGGCATTCGAACCAGCCTGTTTATCTCCACGGACCACAGCCTGATTCAAGGGGCCGCTGATGTAGGGGCCGACCGCATCGAGCTGTATACCGGTCCCTACGCTGCGGCCTTTTCTCAAGACCCTTCCGCCGCCGTCCGACCCTTTGCCGCTGCTGCCGAACACGCTGCAAGCGTTGGGCTCGATGTCAATGCAGGACACGATCTCGACCTGGACAACCTCGCCCATTTCGCCCAACATGTGCAGCCCCTTCACGAGGTCAGCATAGGCCACGCCTTGATCAGCGACGCCCTCTACGTGGGACTGCAAAACGCGGTTGGACAATACAAAGCGCAGTTGCGCCCTGCATAATGGTGCTCTTTCATCGCGTTTTAGGAGCGCACCCCATCGACAGGGCCGCGCCCCCACTGGTCGTCCTGCATGGCCTTTTAGGGTCTTCTGACAACTGGCAAACTTTGGGGACCCGTTGGGCGACGGACCGCCCCGTAGTGCTCGTGGACCAGCGAAACCATGGCCGCAGCCCCCACCACCCCAACCACGGTTACCCCGATATGGTGGTTGACCTGCTCGACACCATGGACGCGCTGGGAATCAGGCAAGCGGATATACTCGGGCACAGCATGGGTGGCAAAACGGCGATGTATTTCACGGACCGGCACCCTGGGCGTTGCCGCAGCCTCATCGTGGCAGACATGGCTCCCGTTGCCTATCCCCCGCACCACCTGCACCTGTTCGATGCGCTGGCCGCATTGGATTTGTCATCTTTTGGCCGGAGGAGTGAGGTCGAAGCCGCCCTCACCTCATCGATACCTGAAGCCGGTGTGCGGCAATTTCTCCTTAAAGGCCTGTACCGATCAGACCCCGCACGTTTCGCCTGGCGGTTCAACCTGCCCGTACTCCGCCGGCACTTGGCAGACATGACCGGCCACAGGCCACTCGGTGAAATCCCCGCACCGGCATTGAGCATTTACGGCACGAGGTCAGATTATGTGGTTGGAAGAGGCATGGACGCCATGAAGGCCCACTTTCCCCAGTTGCACACCTGTGCCTTAGATGCGGGCCATTGGCTGCACGCTGAACAGCCCCAGGCTTTTGATGCCGCCGTGGTTGACTTTCTTAGCCGCCAGGAAGCCTAACAGCAAAACGCCCGCTCCGGCAAAGCCGTGCGGACGTTTCAATGTGGAGTAAAGTGTGGTGATCAGCCCTTAGAGCCAACCATAATGCTGACACAGCCTTCGTGCTGAATCACAGCTTCCTTGGGGGGAACCTGAACACGGATCGTCATTTGCTGGGTATTGGCTACCCTGAAATCGAAATGGTCCTTTTCCTTGTCTGAACTGTCATAGATGCCGTTGCCCCTGCTGTCCAATACTTGGAAAGTCAGGTCACCGAGCACCGGGTGTCCGCACACCAAAAGCCGGTAGGCGCGGTCACCAAAAAATGTCAGTTCGAGTTCAGCTTCATCACCGGGGATCAGAACCGCAGTGTTGTAGTTGTCATTCTGCACGTAATCCTCCAACGCAGGAAGACAGCGCTTCTTCGTGAAAGTCCGGCATTGTGCTGTAGCATCGGCCACGGTGAAGATCATCACCAGGGCGAGGGCAGCGAGGGGGATTGTTTTAATCGCAGTCATGGCGCTATGGGTTACGTTCACTTTGCGTATTGGTTACGAACTGCAGCAATTGTTTCAGAAATCGCGTCCAGGGTAGCCTGGTCGTATTGGACTTCTGGCCCACCGCTGATGACCACCATGCCATCCTCAGCAGCCGAAGCCGCCGCAGCATTTTCTGTGATCGTGACACCTGCGAAAGCGGCCTCAACCGGGGTCAGGGCCTCCATCATTCCCTTGAGGGCTGGTGTTGGAGCATAGCTCCTGAGCAGTCCCATCAGGTTTTCCAAGGTCATCTTCTGTTCTGCGATGCGCAACTTCAAGTCGTCAGTAGATGTGTTGAGGCTGCGCGTACCGAGGTAAACACCCTCGATCCATCCACCTGCTGCCATCAAACCACTGACTTCCTCCATGCCGTTTTCACGGAACCGGGCGTTGAGCGAATAGAAAGTGTCTGTGACGATGTCTACCAGAGAATCGCGGATGTCGCGGTTGTTGTCTGCCCGTGCGATGAGACCGGCGTTGATGATGTCGCCTACTCCGAGTCCGTCACACAGCCGGCGGCATGTGTTGAGGTAATCAACCGATTGCTGGTTCTGGTTGAAAATCACCGAGTAACTCAAGTCACCCGCGTAGATGCCGAGGTTGACAGATTGAAGCTCAGTGGTGGTGTAACCCGCAGCGTTGTCCAAGGTGTGCAGCGCACCAGAATCAAAACGAATCCCGCTGCGCTCCAACAGCATGGCTGTCTCTATGGGCGAGGGCACCGCATGGAAGATCTGCTTGAAGGCCTTTTGACGTCGGGCGGGCATCATGCCCTCCTGGTCCATGGGCTGATCGCTGTTGGCATTTGCCCCATCAGACGCACCGGCGTCTGGAGCTTCGCCGCAGCCGACGAAGAACAACATCAAGGGAAGTGCTGTCCATGTCGCCAAGGGCAAGGAAAGCGTGAATCGGTCGTTTTTGAGTTTCATGGAAAATCCAAGCGGGTTGTGAAGGCAAGTTGAATCTGGTACGGCAAGCGCCGATTGCCTGTTTCGAAAGTTATCCTCTCTTGGAGGTGAATGCTGTCAGCGGTGCAGTAAAACCTTCGTCAGAATGAACCGATGAAGCCCCGGAATGGACATGATCAGCGGTCAATGCGCCTCCAACCAATGCGCCCCTGTCTCCACTTCAACCTCGAGCGGGACCGCCAATTCTACAGCGCCCTCCATGTGCTCCCTGACCAATGCGGTCAAAGCCTCAACCTCACCTTTGGGCACGTCAAATACCAATTCGTCGTGCACTTGTAGGATCATGCGTGCTTCTAAGGACGCCGAGCGCAGCGCTTCTTGGATGCGGACCATGGCCACTTTGATGATGTCAGCAGCCGACCCTTGGATGGGGGCGTTGATGGCGTTGCGTTCTGCAAAGCCCCGGACCACAGCATTTGCTGAAGTGATGTCTGGTAGCCAGCGTTTGCGGCCCAAAACGGTCTCTACGTAGCCCACTTCCTTGGCCCGCTCCACAACTTCCGTCTGGTACGCCTTGAGGTCCGCAAACTCCGCGAAGTAAGCCTCGATGATGGTCTTGGCCTCACGGCGCGGAATCTTGAGGGTTTCTGCCAACCCAAACGCTCCTTGGCCATACAGAATGCCAAAGTTGACTGCCTTGGCTTGGCTGCGTTGGCCCCGGTCCACTTTTTCGGGGTCAATGCCAAACACCTTTGCCGCAGTAGCGGTATGAATGTCCGCCCCTTCGTTAAATGCTTGGCACAACCCCCTGTCGCCACTCAAGGCAGCCACGATGCGCAACTCCACCTGACTGTAGTCGGCGGCCATCAGTATGTGGTCCGCATCGCGCGGGACAAAGGCCTTTCGAATTTCTCGGCCTCGGGCCGTCCGAATGGGTATGTTCTGCAGGTTTGGATGCGTACTGCTGAGTCGACCCGTTGCCGCTACAGCCTGCATGTATTGGGTGTGCACCCGTCCTGTTTCGGCGTCCACCAACTCTGGCAGCGGCCGAACGTAGGTCGACAACAGCTTGTTCAGTTGGCGGTACTCCAGTACTTCCCCCACGATGGGGTGGTTGTTCACGAGTTTTTGAAGGACCTCCTCTCCCGTAGCATACTGTCCCGTCTTGGTCTTTTTGGCCTTCTCTGCGATGGCGAGGTGATCAAACAAGACCTCACCCAACTGGCGCGGTGAGTCGATGGAAAAAGGCACCCCGGCATGGGCTTGAATGGAGTCTGTCAGTTTGCGGAGGTCTTCCTGCAGCCCCTCTGCCATGGCATTTAGGGCTTCTGTGTCCAAACGAACGCCCTCCATCTCCATGTCAGCCAATACCGGGACCAATGGCATTTCAATGGTGTCCAGAATGCGCCGCTCGGGAGAATCCTCACCCAGCTTCTGCTCGAAAACGTCGGCCAACCTCAGGGTGATGTCAGCGTCCTCACAAGCATAGTTGCAGACCTGTTCTGGCGGGATGTCCGCCATGGTCTTTTGGTTCTTGCCCTTTTTGCCCAACAGGTCTGTGATGGGGATGGTCTTGTATCCAAGCTCCACCTCGGCGAGGTAGTCCATGCCGTGCTTGAGATCCGGCTGCAGCACATAGTGGGCGAGCATCGTGTCGAACACCTGGCAGCCCACTGATGCTCCTGCCCCCCGCATGATCTTGAGGTCGTACTTCCAGTTCTGTGCAATCAACTGCTTAGACCCATCCCCGAGCACCGGCGCAAACTCCGACATCAGGGCGGTCACCTCTTGGTCTTCCCGTTGCGGTTGTGCCGGGTCACCAAGCGGAACGGGCACATACCAGGCCGTGCCTGGCTTTGTCGAAAAGCTCATGCCCACAATACGGGCTGTTCGCGCGTCCAATCCTGTGGTCTCCGTGTCAAATGCAAAACGCTGTGCCGCAGACAACTCGGCCAGCAAATCGGCGCGTTTATCCGCAGTGTCAGCCAACCGGTAGTCCACGGCCTCGGCATCAAACTGATCCAAACCATCGCTGCCCTGCCCTGCCTGATCGCCGGCACCACCTCCACCAAATAGCCCCATTTGTCCTCCACCATCATCCTCTGCAGACTTGGTGGCAGGCTTGGTGGCTTGGCCGGCGGGACCTGCACCCGCGGCGTTCCCCAAAATGCGCCGTGCCAATGTTCTGAACTCCAGCTCTTCAAACAAGGGGTTCAATTTCTCGGCATCGGGACCCTCAACGGCCATGTCGTCAAAGTCCGGTGTGTAGGCGATGTCCGTGACGATGGTGGCCAGGTGTTTGGACAGCAAGGCCTGCTCCCGAAAATTCTCAAGGTTTTCCTTTTGCTTGCCCTTGAGCTCTGCTGTGGAGTCCAGCAAGGTCTCCATGGACCCATATTTTCCGAGCAACTTGGCGGCTGTCTTGGGGCCGATTCCAGGTACCCCAGGAATGTTGTCCGCAGAGTCGCCCATCAGCCCCAACAAGTCGATCACCTGCAATGGGTCTTCAATGCCAAACCGCTCACACACTTCTGCCGGTCCCCAAACCTGGGCCGGATTGCCCTGTCGACCCGGCCGGTACATGCGCACCTTCTCGGTTACCAGTTGAGCATAGTCCTTGTCAGGTGTCATCATGTAAACGTCGAAGCCCTCTTTCTCTGCCAATACCGACAGATAGCCAATCATGTCGTCTGCCTCAAAGCCAGGCTCGGTAATGGTGGGAATGCGCATGGCCTCTGCCATGGCGTAAACGTGGGGAATGCTCGCCCGAATGTCTTCGGGTGTTTCGTCCCGGTTGGCCTTGTATTCGGGAAACGTCTCGTGTCGGAACGTCGGTCCTGGGGGGTCAAAAACGATGGCCAAGTGGGTCGGTTTCTCGTTTTTAAGGATGTCCAGCATGGCGGTTGTGAAACCGAACACAGCGCTGGTATTGGCGCCCTTGCTGTTGATGCGGGGGTTGCGGATAAAGGCATAGTATGCCCGGAAAATCAGGGCAAAGGCATCAATCAGGAAGAGCTTCTTTTCGGATTCAGCGGTTAACATGGCTCCGCCAAATTACCTCGGGGATTCCGAGGAACCGCTTTGATTTACTCCGCTTCTCAGCGCGACTTGTACACGGGAACGGTGCTGCACGGTTCGCCAAACATCAGCGACTTGACCACCGGCTGCAACCGCTCTACCAGCCGCACTGCTGGTCCTGCCCCTGCATCCAACCCACAGCCCTTGACCACCACCCTCTTTCCACGGTACTCCTCGGGGTCCAATTCTTCGGCGATGCGGGCCAATAAGGCCGGCTTCAAGTCTCGCGGTGCACAGACATGTACACTGCTGGCATGGCCTTGCAATGAAGCCGCAACCAACATCCAAACCCACTCCGGTACAATCGCATCTGCGCTGCAGTGGATGGCCACATCTGCGCCGGCATAATCCGCACAATCCAAGGAATTCAACCACGCGCGAAACTCCTGTTCACGGATGGCCAAACCCTGCCAAAGCTGCGGGGCAATGTCGATGTCGCGCAACGTCCTGTCGGACAGCAAGGCCGAAAGGTCGAGCTGAATGAGCCCACTTTCTTCTACGCGGTTCCGAATGGCGTCTTCCATGCAACGAAGGTCGGAAGACCTGTGCAATGACCGTGGGCCCTAGCCCGCTTTTTGGGCTCCGTTGTGTGCCACGCCTGCCATCTTGCGGGCGCTGGCTGCGATGTCGTCCACGTTGTACCCACATTCGGAATACAGCTCTGATTGCGTTCCGTGCTCGACCCATTGGTCCGGAACGCCCAGCCTTACAATGCGGGCCATGTATCCTTGATCTGCGGCGAATTCAAGCACCGCACTTCCCATGCCGCCTTGGATACAACCGTCTTCCACGGTAATGACCTTGTCGAATTTCCCGAATACTTCGTGGAGCAGGGTCTCGTCCAACGGCTTGACAAACCGCATGTCGTACATGGCTGCTGATATGCCGTCAGCCTCGAGCTGCTCTGCCGCTTTCAACGCATGGTTGCCAAGGTGGCCGATGCCGAGGATGGCGACGTCTTCTCCATTGCGCACGCGGCGGCCTGTTCCCACCTTCACTTTGCGCAAGGGGGTCTTCCATTCGGTCATGACCCCTTTTCCACGTGGATAGCGGATGCTGAAAGGACCGTGGTTGTCTGCCGAGGCTGTGTACATGAGGTTGCGCAACTCCTCCTCGTTCATGGGCGCCGAAACGATCATGTTGGGGATGCAGCGCATGTAAGCAAGGTCGAAAACCCCATGGTGAGTGGGGCCATCTGCACCTGCCATACCTCCGCGGTCCAAACAAAACACGACATGCAGGTTTTGCAACGCCACATCGTGCACCACTTGGTCGTAGGCCCGTTGCATGAACGAACTGTAAATGTTGCAGAACGGCACCATCCCTTGGGTGGCCATGCCTGCCGAGAAAGTAACCGCGTGCTGTTCTGCAATGCCCACGTCAAACGCGCGATCGGGCATGGCTTCCATCATAAACTTCAGAGAACAGCCCGTCGGCATTGCCGGTGTGACTCCAACGATGCGCTCGTCTTTTTCGGCGAGCTCGATGATGGTGTGGCCAAAGACGTCCTGATACTTCGGCGGCTCTGGCGACTTGGGCACCACCTTGATAATTTCACCGGTCTCTTTGTTAAAGAGGCCGGGAGCGTGCCATTTGGTGGGGCTGCCAGCTTCGGCCGGTGCATAACCCTTGCCCTTCTTGGTGAGCAGGTGCAACAACTTGGGTCCAGGGATGTCCTTGAGGTCGCGCAGCACGTGCTCCACCTGTTCCACATCATGGCCGTCAATCGGTCCGAAATAGCGGAAGTTCAGGGACTCAAACATGTTGGACTGCTGCAGCAAAGAGCCCTTCACCATGTCGCTCACCTTCGACGCAATGGTCTGGGCGTCTGGTCCAAATTTGGACACCTTGCCCAGCAATTGCCACACTTCGTCTTTGACGCGGTTGTAGGTGTGCGAGGTCGTAATGTCGGTCAAGTAGTCCTTGAGCGCTCCGACGTTGGGGTCAATCGACATGCAGTTGTCATTGAGCACCACAATCATGTTGTTGTCTTGCCAGCCGCCGTGGTTGAGGCCTTCAAAGGCAAGGCCCGCAGTCATGGCACCATCACCAATGACGGCAATGTGTTGTCGCAAGTCCCCCTTGATTTTGTTGGCCACGGACATGCCCAATGCAGCACTGATGCTCGTGGAACTGTGCCCTACGCCAAAAGTGTCATAACGGCTTTCGCTGCGCTTTGGAAATCCGCTGAGTCCCTTGTGAATCCGGTTGGTGTGGAATTGCTCTCGCCGACCGGTCAAGATTTTATGGCCGTATGCCTGGTGGCCAACGTCCCACACGATTTGGTCTTCAGGAGTGTTGAAGACATAGTGCAACGCCACCGTCAACTCGACCACACCGAGGCTTGCTCCAAAATGGCCTCCTTTTTCGCTGACCACGTCCACGATGTATTGCCTCAACTCATCGCAGACTTGCGGCAAATCCTCCACGCCAAATTTTTCCCGTAAGTCTTGGGGCTCTTTGATTCGACCCAAAAGGGGTCCTGCTATGAATGGTGGGTGATGATCGGCCATGGCTTTCCCGGTCATTTCCGGGGACTATAGCAACAAACTTAACCCTTTCATGTTCCAAACACCGTCGAAATGCGACACGAAAAATGCGTGGCCGCGGGGGGTCAGGCCGCTTCTACGGCTGCCGCGAGGGCCTCTAGCATGGCGCGGCCGTCGGTGTTCCCGAGGTCCTCACTGCAAGCGCGCTCAGGGTGGGGCATCATGCCAAATACATTGCCTTCTGCGTTGCACACACCTGCGATGTGGTCCACCGAACCGTTGGGGTTGAATTCATCTCCAATTCCACCATCGGGACCACAATAGCGGAACAAAATCTGGTCGCCGTCCTCAATCGCATCGAGGCCTGCATCGTCAATGGTGTAATTGCCTTCACCATGGGCAATGGGGATGCACAGAGGCCTGCCGTCTGGAAGCTTTGCGGTCATGGGCGCCATGAGCGACTCTGGCCTCAGCAGCACGTTGCGACAGATAAACTTGCGGTTGTCGTTGTGCCGAAGCGCACCGGGGAGCAGGCCTGCTTCACACAGAATCTGAAACCCATTGCACACGCCCAAAACGCGGCCACCACGCTTGGCGTGGGCCACCACTTCCTCCATGATGGGGGAGAAACGCGCGATGGCTCCACTGCGGAGGTAGTCTCCGTAGCTGAAGCCACCGGGCAAGACGACAAGGTCAACCCCTTTGAGGTCGCGGTCCTTGTGCCAGAGCCGCTCAACAGGGAAACCGAGTTCCGTGCCGAGGGCATGTTCCATATCATGGTCGCAATTGGACCCGGGGAAGGTGATAACGCCGACTTTCACATCAGCGAAGTTCGGGAATACCCGCGGTATTCCGACTTCCAATTATCGGCCCAACCTCCAAGTTTTTTGCTGACCTGTGTGGATGCCTCTCCAGTGAACCAACGCCACCGATGGCATTTCCGCGGGATTCAGTACCACAGGATAGCCAGGCAATCCACTTGTTCTGTGAACGATGCGGCCCGTCAGGTCGAAAACTTCCACTTCAAAAGCCTCTCGTGGATGGGTGATTTCCCAGCCCATGACAGTGCGCTCCATGGCCACCTCCAGCTCAGTTGCAGTTTGGCCCACAGAACTTACCGTTTCTACCGTCACCACCATTTGATAAGTGTCGGAGCAGTAGTCGTTCCATGCGTTCAGACCGACCGTGTAGGATCCAGCCGCCGCATAGGCGTAGATGGGATTCTCCGAAGAGCTTGTACCGCCTTCTCCAAAATTCCATTGGTAGGCATGCGCTCCGGTACTGGTGTTGTCAAAGTACACTTCTGCTTCTCCATCGATCAGGGTCACAACCGCTTGGTCTACGTCGATGCCCGCTTGTACCTGTGGCGCCTGGAGCACTTCCACACTGGCAGAATCAGAACAACCAGCACCATCGGTGATGACCGCTTCCAACGCACCTGCAACATCCACCTCAATGGAGGCTCCCGTGGCCCCGTGTAACCATGATACCGAGTACGGCTCTTGTCCGCCTTCAATGTTCAAAGTCACCCCTCCATGGTCGTCGTAACATCCGATGTGGTCCAGCATGGCGTTTACGCTGAAATTGCCAATGCCCGCGCTGTCAGCTACAACTTCCACGGTCCTTGACAGGTCCATGCACCCCTCGGTAAAGGCGGTCACGGTGTAGATTCCTGCCCCCACATTAGAGAAAGTGCCGCCCGTTGAGTCTGCTGTAAAAGTGCCCACGGCATTGCCGCTGGCATCGTTCAAGGCATAACCCACAGTCTCAGCAGTTCCTGTGACCAGCACCGTTCCGTCCAACGCACTGGCGCAGGCGGCCTCTGTGGCTGACACTTCCACTGACCCACCAAGGATCAAATTGAACCGATGCTCGTCGTTGAATGTGTTGACCAAAAAAGTGTACTCCAAGTCCGCATCAACGGCTCCGGACCATCCTGTGAGGACGTCTTCAAGAACGAGACAGCGGTTCTCAGGCAAGGATGTCGCCCGGATGGTCACTGAGTCTCCGCTCAAAGCTTTGACCCAAATGGGCATCACCTGTTCCTCCCCGTGGGTGCGGTTTACCGCCAAAGACACCTCATCGTCACTCATGGAAAAGATGTCCAAGTGGTTCCTGCCTCGGAAACCGGAAGGCAAGAACTCGGCGTCTTCCAATCGGTCGTAACCGGCAGAGCCCGTTCCGAATTCAATGGCACATTGGTCCACGCGGTCCTCGGTGCTCAATTGAAAGCCCAAAACTTGGGCCGACGACTGCTCTTGCTGGGCTTCCCAAGTGCGCTTGTCCACCAAGACTTCTGGACCGAAATGCAAGGTGGTGTTCGCATCGGCGATGGTCCAAAAACCCCTTCCTGGAGCGACAACCCCCGTATTTCCGAAGGTGCCAATTCCCGCCACCTGCACACTGTAGGTATTCAAACTGTCCACCCATTCATAGGTGGCGCCCAATGTCCCTGCTCCCGAAACAGTGACGGCATTCATGTCGGCAAACCCTGTCATCGGATTGCAAATCAGGTTCCAACCGGTCCAGTTGCTTTCAGCCTCCTTTGTCAACTGCACCACAGTGTCCAATACTGCAGTTCCTGTGAGCGCAAATTGATGGATGCCTGCGGCCAATTTGAAATTGAGACCCGCTTCGAGTTTCACCTCATCGGTTCCCTCCAAGGTCAAATATCCAGACGATGGCTCCTGCCACTCCTTGAGATAGACCGCGGCAGGCATGTCCAGCAACTGACCGGCTTCCACACCGTCCAATCCAGTACCAATGTGAAAGTTGTAGTTGCTTTCCTTCTCCCAAGAATATCGGCGCAAGACATTTCCGTCGATGGTGCCCGATTCGTTCGTGATGCCTGAAGTCCCTTCCAGCACCAGCTTGCCGCCGGTGTTCAGGTCCGCAGACATGAGGTCCAACTGTCCCGTGATCATGACCGTATCGGTCAGGCTCACAGAAGCTGTTCCACACTCCAACTGGTTCAATTTGGCCGGTCCACAAACATGGTCTCCTTCGCCAACCAAGGCCACAACTCCAAGTCCTGGAACCTCGCCCAATGCAGCGAATGACGCCAAAAGCTCCAGCCTTGACCCTGTCACCATACCCAAAACAGCACCTTGCGACACCGCCACACTTTGAGCACGGGCAGTAGCGCCTTCGTTCAAGACCACTGTGTGTTCCCCTTGCAAGGACACATCGTTTGCTGCTCCAGGAATGCAACCACAGTCCCATGTGGTGGTTTCAAACCAACTTCCAGATTGAACGGAAGCGACGGGATCACCTGCAGCATTGGCATTGGCTGGTTGTGCAAGCAAGACGGTGGTGGACACCATCAAAAACGAAAGGAAAGCGAGCTTCATGTGGGCACATACGCCCGAGAAGCGTGAGAGGTTACACTCCTTGTGAAAACCGGATGGCCAACAGACCTGCTGAAAGCAAGATGAAGACCAAAGGGGCCACTTTGGTCCACCGCATTCGCGGCGGCATCAGCCACGGCCAACTCCAAGCCGCCAAGAAAGCAACAGCGCCTGGAAACGCCGATAAGGAGGGGGTATGGCTCTGCGACCCTGACCATTCTAGTCCTTCCAAGACCCCGATGACTGCCACACCCAACACACCTGCCCACTGGGTCAGCTGCCGTGCAAACCGCTGTTGCGCGGTGGCCCTCACCAGAGACTGCTGTCTGAAAGCACACCCCAATGCCGTGGGCAATGCCAACCACAGTGCGGCCCCCAACATCGCGGAATCCGCTGCCGGCCGCCACCCCCAAAATACCCTGAGTCCTCCTTCCATAAGCCAAACCACAGACCCCGTGAGCAGCACGGGCGCAACCAGTCCAAGCATTGCAGCCACCAACTCCTCCGCTTTTGGTGGCCTCACAAACAACAGTGACAGGAGTAAAGACGGCAACAACGGCCACAAAGAAGCGTCGATCAAGATTCCTGCACACCACCACATTGCGATGAACATAAAAGTGGCCGGTCGCAGGTCCCCGTCCCGCAACAGCATCACATGACGCATGCCTTGGAAAAAACAGGGAAAGGCCCACCACGTCCAGTCGGAAACCACACCAATCATGGGGGTTGCAATCAACACCCAGACCCAACTGGGTATGCTTCCTGGCCGGGTGCGCATTCCCGAATCCGCATGAATTCGATGTATGAGCCAAGCTGCAACAGAAATGGCCCCTAACGCGGGCCATGAAACCAACTCAGCGAGGTTCAAAGCCCAAGAACCCAGGAACAAAACCACGCCGGATAGGGGCACGAATGCCCAAGCCACCGGTTGATTCGAATTCAGAATGCTCAGCATATAGAAAGGTGCCTATTTTTGCGGAAGCAAACCGCACCCATGAACCTACAGGAGCTCCTCACACCCGTGGCCAAGTTCGTCGAATGGACTTTCGAAACGCTGCTGATTCCAGTCACCAACCCCTTCAATGCTGCAGTGGTATTGCTCATCGTTAGCGGCATTGCGATGTGGCTGCGCAAGCAGGGTAAATTCACTGCTGAGGCACGCCGAAACGGCGGCATCATTTGAACTTCAGTTTCTTGAATCACGCGACCGTTCCGATATCGGAACGGAAGTTCTTGCCATTGAACTGAACCGCTTCTGCCAAGGCATATGCCTGATCAGAGGCTTGCTTCACATCCGCACCTGTTCCAACACAGGCCATGACCCGGCCACCAGAAGTGACCGTTTCCCCATTGACTGTCGCCGTTCCTGCGTGGACAATCTGCTGGTCCTTTCCAATGGTTGAGGGATCCGGAAGTGTGATGCGCTCTCCCTTTTTGTAGTCTCCAGGGTACCCTTCACTGGCCAAGATGACCGCTGTGGCGGCTTTGGGAGAAAGTGAAACGTCGATCTCTGACAACAGCCCATTGGCCAATCCATCCATCAGGTGCAGCAAATCTGTTTCAAGCAGCGGCAAAACGATTTGGGTTTCAGGATCGCCCATCCGGCAGTTGTATTCGATCACATAGGGATCGCCTTGCACCTTCATCAGTCCAAAAAAGAGGAAGCCTTGGTAAGGAATGCTGTCGCGCTGCAGGCCCCTAATGGTGGGAATCACCACCTGATTCTTGACCTTTTCCATGAACTCAGGCGTCACGTGCGGCACAGGGCTAATGGCCCCCATCCCCCCCGTGTTGGGGCCCTTGTTGTCATCACCAATGCGCTTGTAATCCATCGCAGGTGACAGCAACCGCCATGCATTGCCATCGGTGACGATGAACATAGACACCTCTACACCTTTGAGAAACTCCTCGATGACAATCTCCTTGCCTGCGCTGCCAAAGGCTTCTCCTCGAATCATGGAACGCACCGCGGATTCAGCTTCACTGAGTACCTCTGTCACAATGACCCCTTTTCCTGCGGCCAAACCACTGGCCTTGACCACATATGGGGGCTTCATTTTCCTCAAGAAAGCCAGCGCGTCTCGCACTTCACCTTTTCCAAAGGTGCCATACTTGGCTGTTGGAATGCGATGGCGGTGCATGAACTCCTTGGAAAAAATCTTGCTCCCTTCCAGTGCAGCGCCTGCCTTTGATGGGCCGATAACCGCCACTGAGGACAAGGTTTTGTCGGCAGCAAAATAATCCGCAATGCCGGCCACAAGCGGGGCTTCAGGCCCCACCACGACCATGTCGATCCTGTTGGCTTTGACGCATTCCGCAACGGCTGGAAAATCCATCGGGTCGAGGGGCACGTTTGTGCCTAAATCTTTCGTTCCGGCATTGCCCGGTCCAAAGAAAGTGGCGTCCAACAGTGAGCTGCCTGAGATTTTCAAGCCGATGGCATGCTCCCTACCACCAGATCCAAGTATGAGTACACGCATAGTCCCTCAAAACTACCTTCGCCCCGGTCCGGACCGCTGCATTGTTTTCAACACCTGGGGACAAGTGCTCACCAAAAAGGGGCCAAGTGCGCTTATTTCGTGAACGACAACGCAAACATGTCTTCAAACCGGCCTCTTGATGGAGCACCCCTGCTCAGCGTGGTGGTCATCACCCTCAATGAGGAGCGCAACCTTCCGCGGTTGCTGCGCGCCGTTTCGGCATGGGCCGACGAAATCGTGGTGTTCGATTCAGGAAGTACCGACGCCACGGTGGAGCTCGCCCTAGCGGCAGGAGCCAAGGTGGTGAATTGTCCCTGGGAAGGCTGGTCAGCCACCAAAAACAAGGCAAACGCCACCGCACGTGGGCAGTGGATTTTGAGTCTGGATGCCGATGAGGCTCCGGATGCGGAGTGCGCAGCCGCCATTCAAGCGCATGTGCAAGGCGGCAAGCGATCGCCAGAGGGTCTTTTGCGGGTCGGTGAGGTCAACCGCATGACCAACTATTGCGGTCAATGGGTTCGGCACAGCGGTTGGTTTCCCGACCGAAACATCCGCTTATGGCCCCGCGGAACGGCGGAATGGTCGGGCGCAATCCACGAGTCTCCATCGTTCGAGGAAAAGACAGAAACGACGAGGCTTTCAGGAATTGTGGAACACCACAGCTATCCCCAACGGGCCGACCATTTGTCTCAAATCGAGAAGTTTGGAAAGGTCTGGGCCGAAGATCAATTCGCATCGGGAAAGTCGACGCCATTGGCCTTGGTTGGGCTCAAAGTCGTCGCGCAATGGCTCAAGACCTATGCCATCAAACGCGGATTTCTCGACGGTCGGACAGGATGGACAATTGCCCGGCTCAGCGCTTGGGCCACATGGCGCAAGCACGCCCGACTCAGGGCGCTTTACCGCCATGATGTCCCATCTCCACGCAAAATTCTGGTGGCCCGGACAGACGCATTGGGTGACCTTGTGCTCACCTTGCCCCTGCTGCACGCCCTGCGCGATCATTTTCCAAGCGCCCAGTTGGACCTTTTGGTCCGGCCTTATGCAGAAGCTGTGGCGCAAGCGGCCTTGCACGCAGATGGGGTGCTGTTGTGGACCGACGAGATGGCCAAAGACGCCCGCGGGAAAGGCACCGAATTTCTCAAGGAAGCGGCCTACGATGCCGTTGTATTGGCCTTTCCCGACGCCCAAGTCGTGCGGGCCAGTGTAGGGGCGGGCATCCCCATGCGCCTAGGCACAGGACGCAGGCGGCATACTTTTTGGCACATGACCCACCCGAATTGGGATGGACGGAGAGACTCTGGCGGGCACGAGAGTTGGCATGGTTTGAGGTTGTTGATGCCATTGGGGGTGGATGTCGCCCACAGCAGGATTCAAAGAAATCTGCTTCGCCCTCCTGCAGCAGATGACACCGCAGAGAAGGCGCTCAATGGGCTGGACACCCCCTTGGTATTGCTTCATCCGGGGTCGCACGGAAGTGCAGGAAATTGGGCCCCTGATCGGTTTGCATCCCTGGCCATTGTGCTGGCCCGCGCCGGATTGACTGTGGCCTTTACCGGCACCGAGAAAGAAGGCCGGGATTTTGCGCCCCACTTGCCCGCTTTTGGCGGCATTGAGTCGTGGTTTGGCCAATTCAACCTCAAGCAGCTCTTGGCGGTGCAGTCTCGATCTGCAGCTGTGGTGGCGTCGAGCACTGGACCCTTGCACACTGCCACTGCCATGGGCATTCCAGGGGTTGGGCTATATGGCTCAGAAGCCCCTGCATGGGCCGCTAGGTGGTCGCCAATTGGGCCTCACGTCACTGTCATCGAAACGGATGCCTTCGACAAAAACGGGCACCTCGATGTCCCCGTCGAACAGGTAAAATCCGCGGTACTTGCCGTCACTAACGGGACCCGCGACCCTCAATAAAAGCGCCCAGTACCAAAGCCACAACGGCCAGCGTCACACCCGCTTGGGTCTCGAGTGTGTCTTCCGTCAAGCAACTCAGTGCCAGCAGCAACACACCCGGTCGGCAAGGACGGTGTGCCCACATCGATGTCATGGCCAAAATCAACAAGCCCAGGCCCACTGCACCAAGCGCCAATGCAATGGTCATGAATTGATTGTGTGGCCGCTTGCGGCCTGCAGCCGGCCATTCCGGGAATGACGACCTAAAGCCCTTTTCCATCTCAATGCCGACGCGACCGGCTCCTGCACCAATGGCCTTGCTCAATGGCGGCAAGGCGCACCATGCATCAAAGGCGACATCCATGTAAACCGAGCGCGCCAAAACGCTCGCATTCGGCGACCGGTTGCCGTCCAACCACTGCCCCCAATTGAATTTGAACCGGTTCCAACGCTTCTGCCAAGCCCCTTCCTCCAGTTCCACCGTCGAGGTCACCCTGTTGGCCACTGCCAAGACTTCTGCTGCTGACAAAGCAGCAACACCTTCAGCGTCCTTGGCCAGCCCTTTCGAAGCCAAGAAACGCACCAAAGCACCTTGAATCTCGTCCATTGGCGTGTCGCTTCGTTTGCCCCAAGCCGCCTTGAGTTCTCCCCAAGCCAGGTGGGTCCAAACGAAATGGCCGTTTTCCGTCACACGGCGTTCCAGCTTGTGGACATATGCCTCTCCAGCCTGCGTATGCGTGGGCAACTGATCCGCCTGTGGAAGCGCTGTTGGCAAGGCCCGGCTCAGCAGGAATATCAGTGGAATCAGAACCACAGCAACCAAAGCGAAATTCCGCCGCATTGTGGCTACGGTGGGCCAGGTCAAAACCTCTGTGCTGGCCAATTTTCGCACGCCCAAGGTGGAGACCCACCAAGGGGATAATGCCACTCCAACCAACAAGCCAGTCACACCTTGCACCCACGTCCAAGCAGACAGGGCGAGGATCAGACTGCACCACATCCACCTCGTGCCCAACAAGTGTGCGGCCCAAGGCAACAACAGGGCCCACCACAGCCCGAACCTGATGTGAGATATGAACTGCGAAGCCTGCCTGCCTCCCGTTGGCCCACCATTCATGAAGTCCCAAACAATGAGGACAGCCGTGGCCATGCCCGCAGAAACAATGGCCATTTTCAAAACCAGCTTTACCTCCGAAGCCTGCAAAGCCAAGGAATGTCGGGCCATGACGACCATGGCCCACCCGCCAACGGCCAAGGGCAACTTTACCCTCACATCATGCAGGCAAGCCTCGGGTTCCCCGCCCCATAGAAAAGAAAGTCCCGACCATAAAACCAACAGCATCAAGGCCCACCCTGCCCGGCCCAAGGCCTTGCGGGAAGTTGTCGTTACAGCTTGCCCAGGCCGGTTCAGCAAGTGACTGATGGTCACCAAGCCAAGCCAAGCTGTCGCAATGCTCATGAAGGCGTTTGACCAAGGAAAGGCCAGCACCACCGCGCCCCAGGCCCAGACCCATGGAATTTCCGGTACGCGAACTCTACTCATTCGCGGGTGGGAGCGGCTTCTTCACCGACACCTGTTCCGAAGACGTCGGACATTTCATCCCCAAAGACCATCAAAGCACGTCCAACGGCAGGATCTTTGGTGAGGCTCCGTTCGACCATCCCCGCCGCATAGTGGAACCGAAGCACCACCTCGTCCTCCAATGTTTGGCGAATCTCCTCTTCAAAAAGTCCCAAGTCCCTTTCCAAATTTGGTTCAAGGGCCAACCGCAATGAGGCCAGTTGTTCTTGCGCTACTTCTTGGTACTGTTCCAACTCCACCACATTGCGCAGCTCCTCTAGAACCACCATACTCTCTGTATCGTATTCAAATGAGGCGTCCTGAAGGTGGTCTAGAAACCGGGCCCAATCGGCATCAGCCATGTCATAGGAGACCGGGTCTGGGACATCTGTGCTGTCCAACCCCGCGGCCACTTCTGTCGCATAGTGGAACACTTCATATTCGTCGAGAAGCCGCTGCAGCAAAGTGGACATGAATGGGGTTTCGACTTCAATGTCAGGCTGGATGCCCCTCCCCTCGATGACCGGTCGGCCACCCGTGGTTTCAAAGGTGCGCAACAATGTGTCAGACACGGCACACGCCTTTCCTTGAGAATCCCTAGCACCCCCGTAGTCCAAGCGCTGTATGCACCGTCCACTTGCCGTGTAGTACTTGGCAACCGTGACTTTCAATCGCGTGTTGAACGCCATGTCTTTCGTCTGTTGTACCAGTCCTTTTCCGAAACTCTCCATGCCGACAATGACCGCGCGGTCAAGGTCTTGCAACGTGCCACTCACGATTTCGGAAGCGCTGGCAGACTTCCCATCAATCAGAACCACCAAAGGCAGGTCCAATGCAGTAGGGCGTCCGAGGGCCTTGTAGGACTTGTTCCAATTTTCGCTTTTGCCCCGGGTGGAGACAATTTCAGTCCCTTTCGGAACGAAAAGGTTGACAATACTCACGCTTTCTTTGAGCAATCCGCCGCCGTTGCCCCGCAAATCGAACACGAGCTGCTTCATGCCGGCAGAATCTCTGAGCGACAACAGGGCCTTGCGAACCTCGCCCGCCGAACCCCGCGTGAACTTGGCCAAATAGATGTAGCCGGTGCTGTCGTCGAGCATGCCAGAGTATGTCACAGCAGGCACACGGACTTTCGCCCTTTCCACCATCAAGTCCAAGATGCCTCCGCCATGCGGGCGTTCAATCCGCACTTCGATCTCGCTGCCAGACTCTCCCTTGAGCAGCTCACCTACATCATCGCTGTTGGCGTCTCCTTCGAGGGACTGCCCCCCTACAGAAAGCACCACATCACCAGGACGAATGCCCGCCTTTTGGGCAGGGTAACCTTCATAGACCTCAACGATTGTAGTCTTGCCGCCGATGGGCTGAACCAACGCTCCGATGCCTCCGTATTCGCCGGTATTCATGAACCTCAGGTCTTCGATCCGTGATTCTGGATAGTACACGGTGTAGGGATCAAGCTCATCCAACATCGCATCGATCGCCACGCTCATCAACGTCCCCGGCTCAGGCTCTTCGACGTAAAATTCATGCACCCCTTTGAATACAGACGTCAAGATTTCGAGGTGTTTGGTGACTTCGAAATACGTCCCAGGAAGTCGGGCTGCCCGCAGCCCCACCAATGCCGTGGCACCAACAAGTGCAAGGGTCAAAACCACTCTAGGAGAACGAAATGCCTTCATGTTTCTGTTGTGGATTCGGCTTGCGCCATGCGGTTCAACAATTTGACCATGCCACGCTGGATCATCTCCGAATTTGGCAGGTCCTTCCCTACAAAGATGAGCACCACAGCGCATTGGTGGCCCTGTGGGATTGTGGCCTCAAATTCCGCGCGGTTGTGGCGCCAACTTTCCCGCATCAAGCGCTTTACCCGATTGCGGTCTACCGCCCTCTTGAAGCGGCGCTTGCTTACGGTAAATGCCACCCTGGTTGGGGCGGCACCATCTGGTGACGTTTCCAAAAAACGCGCAATGAAAGGGAAGCCTTTTTCAGTGCGGCCCTCCGCAAACACCCGGTCCATTAGGACCCGGCGCTTCAGACTGCGGTCCCTTCCTTGCAGAAGGTTCGCATTCGGGCCGTTGGAGTCCTGGGCAATCAGTCCTTCCCTAAAATGTGGTTCTCGATGGCCATGCTCATGGACGGCGCCTTGGGGTTGGGGGCGCCCACATCAATCCTCAAGGACCGGTTTTCTGCTGCTTTTCGCGTGGTAGGACCAAACACAGCAATGCGGGTCTCACCTTGCTCAAAACCTGGGAAGTTCTTGTAGAGGCTTTCTATTCCCGAGGGAGAGAAGAACACCAGCAAGTCGTATTTGACATCCGACAGGTCTGACAAATCACTGCAGACTGTTTTGTACATCACGGCTTTGGTGAAGTCAATCCCTGCATCATCAAGTGCTTTGGGAATGCTGGGCTTGAGGATGTCGGCACATGGAAGGAGAAACTTCTCCTTCTTGTGCTTTTTGATGGAATCCATCAACTCCGTAAACCTCAACTGTCCGTGGAAAATCTTGCGCTTGCGGTACACAATGTATTTCTGCAGGTAGTGCGCTGTCGACTCACTGATGCAGAAGTACTTGGTTGAATCCGGCACTTCAAACCTCAACTCGCCCGCCATGCGGAAGTAGTGGTCCACCGCATTTCGAGAGGTAAATATGACGCAGTTGTGCTCGGCCAAATCAATGCGGTCTTGCCTAAAAACCTGACCATCAACACCCTCCACGTGAATGAAGCTGCGAAAATCGATTTTCAGCTTATGCTTGCTGGCCAAGTCGAAGTACGGCGACTTATCCGTAGCTGGCTTGGGTTGCGAAATCAGAATCGTCTTGACCTTCTTGCCCATTGTTCTTTACCATTGCCAGACGCGCAACAAAACCGCGACTGGGAGGAATTCGAGGCCGCAAAGGTAGAAAAACCCTTCAACCGGAAGATGACGCAGCCGCGGAATACGCTCGAACGACCTGCGGTGGCGCATTAGCCAGCCTCCAGCCCATACTGCTGCGGACACCCACAGGCCGATGATCGAGGCTTCATACCCCCAAATTGTGATGCAAAGACCCAGAGGAGAAATCAACCAAGCTGTTGATTCTAAAACATATCGGTGACCCAATGCCCACTCCCTCCCTGGGATTTCACCCGAGGATATCCCTTCCCAAATGCGCGCCACACACCAACGCGACAACATCAGCACCGTCCACAACAACCAAAGCCTCAGCACGCCTTCAGGTGACAGCTCTTGTCTGCCTGCCCGGTCCAGCATGCCACTCAATGCCAATGAAAGGGCCAGTCCAGCCATGGTGTTTTGAATCCAACCTGAAAACCAAGGCGCCGTGAAATCTCCGCGAGATTGAAGCAACAGCCGAAAATCCGTCCATGCCCAGCCGAGGTGAACAAAGTACTTGGGGCTCCATTGTCTGAATGCGGCCACGGAAATCGCAACCGCGCACCACGCTGCCCACCACCATTCTGACGGTGCCCATTCCATTGCGCGATCTGCCCCTTCGAACATGACTCGAATGTCGGTAAATCAATGGGGCCCGCCATGCGCATTCAAGGCAGGTTATCCATGGCCCGGAACATTGATGACAAACCGCCTGCGTCCCTTGCAAAGGCCCGACCACCATTTTACATCCCAAAGAAGGACCCCTGGAGAAGGCGTGCGGCTGTGTTCAACGCCTCCCCGCCATGACCACCTGCCAACAGGCAACAAGTCGGACAAGACCGTCCGTCCCAACAGCCCTCCAGATGGCCACTCTACCATGTCTATGACCATGGTGCCCCCTGCCATTGGAAGGGCCCACTCCACGGCGGGCAATCCCCCTGCCTCATCGGGGTATTGCAAGGCGACTTGACCGCAACCCTTTGGAAGTGGTTGAGGCTGCGGCGCCCCGGGAGATCCGCGGCCAGGAGCAGGCGACCAATCTGCGCTGCCCGTGCCGCTCCGCTCCCAGGCCCACCCGTCTTCTGTCCACCACCATGGCCCCTTCAATTCAGGTCCCCATTGCACCTCATCCAATATTTCGGTCGATGCCGAAGGCAGTCTAACCTTGAGCACGCCCCCCGCATCGTTTAATGGCCCCCATTGCTCGGCAGACCAGCGGGCAGGGCCACTCTCGGGCAACCCAAAACCCATCCATTTGGGACACCGACCAAAGGCGGCCACTTCGCCTGGAGCCAACACCATGGAAACATCAGAAGACACCCAGGTGAGCCAATTCGAGGGCAGGGGCAGCGTCTCCGTCGTGGCCTGGAGTCCAGACAGGTCAACAGGCACTGTACCGCAATTCTCCACTTCAGCAAATTCATCTCCGTCTGCTTTTGCGTTCCACAGCATTTCAACAATCCGAAGGCACGGTCCGTCGCCCAAGGGCGGCGCTTCTGGACATCGCACTTTTATCTGAGAAACCGCTTCCCCCTCGTGCTCAAGAATCACAGTCACCCCTCCGCCGGAATCCATCCCATTTCTCATCCCTTCCCAACCAAGACTTGCACCCTCGGGATGCCCGGGGACGGCCTCCGCTGAAACTGGGCCCGGGTCTCCCTCGATTTTCCACACTGTGGGGCCGAGCTGATCCAAATAGCGGTTGAGAAAAACCTCAATTCTGTCTTGGCCCTCCCAAGGAGACCATCGACAACCCGCGCCCTTTATGGCAATGGGCTCTGAGGCATGAGAATGAAGTCCCCCAGCGGTGTGCCAAGCAGACCCAGGGCTGTCCGATCGAACCAAGGGGAGACCAGAACCCGACAACCCAGGTGCATCGTGATCACAAGGGTCCCAGGCCAACCCCCCAGCAATGCCACCTTGCGGCAGGGTTATGGTCAAGCTTCCTCCAGCATTTGGCATGCCCGGCCAATCTTCAAAATCACCAGAATTCAACCAAACCAAGCTGTCCTTTTGCAGCACAATTTGCCGCCGCAGGTGCCCTCCACCAAAAGACCATGATCCTATGCCGACGGGATGATCTGAACGGCTCATCAAAGCAATGGACTCCACATTCATGGTGGGGTCGGTGGATACGGGGTCTGCCAATGCGCCCACAACCGCAACATTGCCCGATGACCGTATAGGCCAGAACACCGTTGTCAATTCAACCTGCTCTTCTCTCCGAAAACACCCCCTCAAAGGGCCCATGGAAATCGGAATTCCAACCTCCGTGGGCGGCTCCGCACCTTCGGGACGGTTACTCCAGTGCAGTTGCACCACTGAATCCGCCAGCCATTGCAATGACGCGGGATGCCCTCCCACCGTGGCTGCTGCGGTCCACCTCGCCACAGGATCGACGGCCATGCCAAAGAACCAATCCAACCTGCCCACTCCCCTCGGGACCAGCCTCTCCTGAGCCTGCGCCTGCTCAAAAGCCGAAAGCAAGGACCCTTCATGTTCTATCCCCTCGGTGGGTTGCGGATCCCAAAACGGGTTTGCCCCCGGTTCCCAGAGGTGCTGGTTTACTGCCGCACCGCAGTGTTCCGGGTCCGACCTCATGACAGGGCGCCCTCCTCCTCCCAAAGCTTCCGATGAGTAGGGCATGGCATCCACGACTTCGCCGCTGGCGTTGCGCAGCACAACGCTTCCGCCGCTGTTGACCAAAGCAGGCCATGTGGCCATGCCCATGGGCACTGCATTTCCCAGATCAAACGCTGTACTGTCTGCCCCTCTGTGGGCCACAAGTGTTGTCCCCACTGGCCAGCAACCCGCGATAAAAGGGCGGGAACTTCCATTCCATTCCAAAGCCCAACCCTCAGAATTGACGCAGGTGTCGCCCGTATCCATGGCCTTTACCGCCACGTATTCTGCTTCGGGGGCACCCAATGGAGGGGTTGGGTCTGGGTGCATGGCCGTCAACACCCACTGGCCATAACCCAGGTTGGGAAACATCATGCACCACGCCCCTAAAAACACCGCCGGGAAAGAAAGAACCCCACCTGATGGGGGTGTGTCCCGATCGACTAACCACAAGTGCGCTATCATCATTCCGCAACCTGTTAACTTCGCTGCTATCCCCGGCACCGCTCACCATCCAAGGCCCAACGTCTGCAGATTGTATCGGAGGCCTCACAACTTTCGACCGAACACCCCATCATGTCACCTTCTACCCACGGACGAACAGTAGCCGTTATCGGCGCCACAGGCTTGGTTGGGCGCAGCATCATCGAAGGCTTGGTGGCCCGCAAATTCCCCGTAAAGGAGTTGTTGCCTGTCGCCAGCAGCCGGTCTTTGGGTACCAAAATCGACTTCAAGGGCCAAGAAATCCCCGTGATCAGCGTGGAAGAGGCGGTGCAACGACAGCCCGACATTGCCCTGTTTAGCGCAGGAGGAGACGTGAGCAAACAATGGGCGCGCGCGTTCACCAACAGGGGAACCACTGTGATTGACAACAGCTCAGCATGGCGCATGGACCCTTCCGTTCCTTTGATTGTTCCTGAGGTCAACGGAGAAGCTGCGGGCAACCACTTGCTGATCGCCAATCCCAATTGCTCCACGATTCAGCTGGTCATGGCCCTCAAGCCATTGCACGACCGTTTTTTGATCCGCCGGGCCATTGTGAGCACCTACCAAAGTGTCACGGGCACAGGTCAAGCAGGCATTGATCAGCTGGAAGGAGAGCGTCAAGGGTCCGATGCCCCGAAGGTGTACCCGCATGCCATCCATGGCAACTGCCTGCCTCACTGCGATGTCTTTCTTGAGAATGACTTCACGAAAGAAGAAATGAAACTGCACCACGAAACCAAGAAAATCTTGGACGATGCGGATGTTCAGGTCAGTGCGACCGCCGTGAGGGTTCCCGTCGCAGGCGGTCACTCAGAAAGCGTCTATTTGGAGATGGAGCGTTCGTTTAGCGTGCCCGACGTCAAAGAGGCCTTGACACTCATGCCTGGTCTGATCATTCAAGACGACCCCATGTCCAATGTCTACCCCATGCCCCTGAAAGCTGAGGGAAAAGACGAGGTCTTTGTGGGCCGGATCCGCCGAGACCTCACTGAAGACCAGGGCCTGCACATGTGGATTGTTTCGGACAACCTGCGCAAAGGAGCGGCGATCAATGCCATCCAAATCGCAGAGCTTCTCCAGAAATCCGGCCGGTTCCGCAAATGATGCGGCTTCTCCCACCGAAAGCTCTGGTGCTTTCAACCCTCGCCCTTGTGGGCCTTGGACTGCTCTCTGCCCAAGAAGACCCCTGCACCTTGTTGCCCGATCCGGGGCCCTGTGAGGCGGCCATTCCAGCATGGTATTTCGACCAGGATTTCGGCGCGTGCACCCAGTTTTCTTGGGGTGGCTGCGCTGGCACCGTTCCTTTTGAAACGCTCGAAGATTGCTTGGCCGCAGATTGTGCGGCACCGGCCAGTTTGAGCGGTTTGTGCGACTCCATTCACGTGACCCTTGAGTGGGTAGGGAGCGCTGATGAGGGGCACCTGGAAATCATGGTTGCTCCCGATTACAACACGCCTTACTGGTTCGGCTATGCGGGGTTTGCTTTGTTTGACCTAGAGGACAACATGCTGGCCGCCGAAAATGTCTCCACTGCACCCAATGCATTTGGGTTTGACGGTCAATTGGAACCGCATCTGCGCTACCTAGATTACCAACCCGGTGTAGATCTCAGCACATGGACGGGACCCGTCGAAGTCGAACTGCGCCTTTACGAAGGTTGGATGGCAGGACAAGCCATTGAACGCTGCACCTGGCTGTGGACCAGCCTCGCCGGCCCGACAAACGGCATTGGGACGGTCCATGGATCCACCTCCTCGCAGGAATGGCAGACGTTTGACCTCCTAGGCAGGCCCGCCGTGCCTGAGCCCGGAAAACTGCTGATTCAGCTCGGCAGGAATGGGCGCTCCAGAAAGGTGACCATCACCGAATGATGTCGCCAGGTTCTGCGCCTTCTTCAGGCGTTACGAACCGCAACCCTCCGTCTTCTGTAGACGCCATCAGGACCATGCCCTGAGACACGACGCCGCGAATCTTCCGGGGCGCCAAATTGGCCAACAACACCACGCGGCGTCCCACCACTTCCTCAGGGCTGAAATGCTCGGCGATTCCACTCACCACCGTGCGCTCATCGTATCCGGTTCTGACCGTAAGCTGGAGCAGTTTGTCGGCGCCTTTGACCTTCTCTGCTGCCAAGACTTCTGCAACCCGCAAGTCCATCGCCTGAAAGTCATCAAACGTCGTTCCTTGCTTTTCTGGCTCTACATCGCGCATTCCTTCGAGTTCGGGTCCCATTTTGGCTTGTTGTTCGGCCACTTGCTCGTCGGTGATTTTTTCGAACAGGATGGGCAGTGCTTCCAGCGGCTGTCCGTCGGGAACCAATGACCCTCCCGCGGCATCCCACGGCAAATCAGCTGTTCCCAAAGCGTCGGAAAGTCGGGCCGCGGTCTTGGGCAGAAATGGCGCCAACACCAGGGCGGCATTGGCCGTGACCTGCAAGGCCAAATGCAGGATGTCCGCTGCACGGACAGGGTCGGTTTTGGCCACCTTCCACGGCTCCTCTTCGGTCAAGTACTTGTTGCCAGCCCGCACCAGTCCCATTGCATGCTGCAGCGCCTCCCTGAAACGGTACCGCTCCATGGCATTGGCCACCGCATCCGGGGTATTCTTCATCAGGGTCAGCAGGGCCTCATCCACCTCCGACCATTGCCCCGAAGCCCCGGGAACCTTGCCGCCGTGGAATTTACCTGTCAGTACAAAAACCCGGTTCACGAAATTTCCAAGCACGTCTGCAAGCTCATTGTTGACCCTGGCTTGGAAGTCCTCCCAAGTAAATTCCGCGTCCTTTTGCTCGGGCATGATCGAAGCGAGAACGTAGCGCATTTCGTCGCTCCGTCCGTCGAAATCTTGGACATACTCGCTGGCCCACACCGCCCAGTTGCGCGAGGTAGAAATCTTGTCCCCCTCGAGGTTCATGAATTCGTTGGCGGGGACATTGTGTGGCAGCAGGTATTCCCCTTGCTCTTTGAGCAAAATGGGGAAAATGATGCAGTGGAAGACGATGTTGTCCTTGCCAATGAAATGCACCAACTGCGTGTCTTTGTCCTTCCAGTACGGCTCCCAATCCACCCCCTTCTTGGCGGCCCAATTGCGCGTTGCCGTGATGTAACCGAGTGGGGCGTCAAGCCAGACGTACAGGACTTTTCCGTCTGCACCCTCGACTGGGACAGGGACGCCCCAATCGAGGTCCCGTGTCATGGCTCGGCTTTGCAGTCCCCCATCGATCCAGCTGCGACATTGGCCCAAAACGTGAGCCTTCCAAGACTTGGGGTCGTGGTGCATCTCACCGTCGAGTTTCCCCTGCTCGAGGTATTCGCGAAGCCAGTCCTCATGGCGGTCCATTGGGAGGTACCACAAGGTGGTTTCCCTCAACTCTGGCGTTGCACCACTCAGGGTGCTTTTGGGTTCAATGAGCTCTTCTGGTGAGAGCGCTGAACCGCATTTCTCGCATTGGTCCCCGAAAGCCTTGTCGTAACCGCACTTGGGGCAGGATCCCTGGATGTATCGATCCGCGAGAAACTGCTGCTCTTTGGGGTCATAGAATTGCTGCCGGGTCTCTTCTGTAAAAGCGCCTTTTTCCAGTAGGTCCAAAAAGAACGACTGCGCAAAGGCATGGTGCTCAGCACTCGAGGTGCGGTCATAATGGTCAAATTCAATGTCCAGTCCGCTGAATGCCGCCTGCATTTCTTCGTGGTATCGGTCCACGATGGCCCTTGGTGTGGTGCCTTCCTTTCGGGCGCGCAGGGTGATGGCTGCACCGTGTTCGTCAGAGCCACAAACCCAAACGACGTCGCGCTTCCTGGCCCGCAAGTAGCGCACATAAAGGTCTGCTGGCAAATAGGCCCCGGCAATGTGTCCAATATGAATCGGGCCATTGGCATAGGGCAATGCCGAAGTGACAAGGGTGCGTGCGGGTTGCTCGGACATGAACCGCGAAGGTAATTCGAGTGTGGCCGTGTCAGGTAAGCTGGGCTTTCCGATATTGGTCCGGACCCGGTCAAATGATGTGGAAACGTACCTTTTTCGCCCTTGCCATGGGGGCACTTCAATTGATCCCTTGCATTTCGGTAGTTTCTGCTGCCGTGGATTCTGAGGGCTGCACTCCGGATTCCGTTTTGTTTGAGGGCAACTCCAAGCCCTGGTATCCGGGCGAACCCCTTCAATGGGCCGACCAGCGTTTGTTGGACAGCCTGATTGGAACAGACCCAGACGGATTCAAATACAACGTTGAATCTCCCCGCTCAAAAGGATACCTCAAGCTCATTCAATACCTGAAATCGCCCGAGGGAAGAGCAGCCCGTTTTGTAGAAGGTGACATGCGCCACATCACTTATGACGGCGGGCCCAACATGAGCAAGAGCATTGTGGTGGGGCACAATTACTACGCACACCATTACTGGTTCAAAGATGAACTGCACTTTCAAAGCGGCAGGGCCAACTGGTTTAAGCACTCGCAACGGCTTTACCATGCCAAGAATACCGGTGAAATAGAAATTCGGACTTCCGCCGAAGCGCCCAAAGGAGCAGAAAACGCTGTGGTTTTTAGCAACGACACCGCTTCCTTTTTCATCCTGCTTTCTGGACACCTGGAGGATGCGACTGCGCAACCTGAGGTGCACTGCCTGCCGCATAGGTCGTCCCATTGGCAAAACCTAGGATTGCTTCACAGCGGCATTCAAAGATTGGTTGGCAATGGGCATGGCATATCTCTTCAAGACTACATCATCATCTTGTCAGCGGGCGCCTATTTGGTGATTCGAAAATCTGACCTGTATTGGACGGAAGCACCATCTGCCCTGGCGCAGTTCAGGTCCAACAGTTATGCCATTTATAGGGACAAATCGCCCAATACTTGGATTGCATGGAAGGGGAATACAGCAGAATTCCAAGGGCCAGATGGCAAATGCACTGAAGACTTCTCCAAAGTGGTACAAGACGCCGAATGGTCTCCACTGATTGTCCCCCATCCGCCAGGGTCCTATTTGAGTAAACTTCTCAATAAATTAAGTCTGCAAGCGGTGATCCTCGCCCTGCTTGTAGGAGCTGCCATTCTCCTCCTGAGGATGCTGGGTGCCAGAAACCGCTACCGCCTTCCCCCTCCGCCCGCAGACGGGAGTGGCCCTTTGTCGCACCATCTGCTCACGCTGTTGAAGCAGTCCAAGAAAAAACTCACTTGCGAGGAGCTCGACCTCTTGATTGGGTTGGCTGACATCCCTTCTCCAGAGACTAGACGGTCTCGAAGAGCGCGGATCATTCAGTTGGTCAATACGGAGAGCACGGCTCGCTTTGGCCAAGCTTTGTTGGTTCGGACCCGATTGGAATCCGACAAGCGCATCGTCATCTACGACGTGCAAGACCTGTCTCAAGGGCAGTAAGGAAAGTCCACCGCTATCTTCGTGGGCATGTATGGTTCCATGAAATCCCACCTTTCAGACAGCCTTGCTTCTCTGGAGAAAGAAGGCCTGTTCAAGAAAGAACGCGTCATTGTTTCAGTTCAAGACGCTGCCATTCGCCTCGACGACGGAAGTGAGGTGTTGAATTTCTGTTCCAACAACTACTTGGGCCTGTCCTCGCACCCGCGGGTCGTGGATGCTGCCAAACGCGCCATCGATGAGCGCGGTTTTGGCATGTCGTCGGTCCGTTTCATCTGCGGTACCCAGGACATCCACAAGGACCTTGAGCGCGCGATCGCCGACTTCCACCATACCGAAGACACCATTCTTTACGCTGCCGCTTTCGACGCGAATGGCGGGGTTTTTGAACCCTTGCTGACTGCCGAAGACGCCATCATATCTGACGCGCTCAACCACGCTTCCATCATAGACGGCGTGCGGCTCTGTAAAGCGGCGCGTTACCGGTATGCCAACAACGACATGGCAGACCTCGAGGCCCAGCTTCAAGCCGCAACAGAGGCGGGCCATCGGTTCAAGGTCATCGTCACTGATGGGGTGTTTTCCATGGACGGGTATGTGGCCCAAATCGGCCGCATTTGTGACCTGGCCGACCAATACGACGCGCTCGTGATGGTGGATGAGTGCCATGCGACCGGATTCATTGGTAAAACAGGCCGTGGTTCCATCGAACTGAGGGATGCTTTGGGAAGGGTCGACATCATCACGGGGACACTCGGAAAAGCCCTAGGAGGTGCGATGGGGGGATTCACGACCGGACGTGCGGAAATCATTGAAATGCTGCGCCAAAAGAGCCGGCCCTACTTGTTCTCAAACTCACTAGCGCCCAGCATTGTAGGTGCGAGCATCGAAGTCTTTCGCATGTTGGATGAAACCACAGCATTGCGCGATCAACTCGAAGAGAACACCCGCTATTTCAAAGAGGGACTGCGCCGCATTGGCCTCGACTTCAAGGATGGAGAAAGTGCCATTGTTCCCGTGATGTTGGGCGATGCCAAATTGAGCCAAGACATGGCCGACGCCTTGCTTCAAGAGGGCATTTATGTCATTGGATTTTTCTACCCCGTGGTCCCTAAAGGGCAGGCGCGCATCAGGGTTCAATTGAGTGCAGCACACACGAAAGTGCAGTTGGACCATGCTCTAGCCGCATTCGAAAAGGTCGGCCGCGAGATGGGCATCGCAAAGGCCATGGCCTGAGTCCGATGCGCATTCTGGTCATTGGACAAGGACTTGCCGGCACGCTGGTGAGCCACTTTGGCTTAGAAAGAGGTTGGGACATGCACGTCATCGATGCGGGGTTGCCTTCTGCATCCTCTGTTGCCGCAGGAATGTTCAACCCCATGTCCTTTCGGCGAATCGTAGAGGTTTGGGAAGCTGAAGAGCACCTCCTTGTAATGCGACAAACCTTCAAGAACCTCGAGGCCATCACCGGTTCTCAGCTCCTTCATGAATTGCCAATCCATAAAAAGCTGGCCAATTCAGATTATGCCCGTCTCTGGACAGAAAGGTCCACACAACTTCAATGGTTGCGATCGCACCCACAGCAATGGCCCAATGAGGGCACCGTGGTGGGCGGTGGATGGGTCAACCTGCCCTTGTTGCTGTCCCTCTGGCGCCAACGCTTGGCCTCAGAACAGCGCTTCGAACAACGGCCATACCACGCTGACGACATGCAAGGCCTCGAGCAAGGGTCGTGGGATGCCATCATCGATTGTCGCGGCACAAATGCTGGTGTCGAACCAGGGATGCCCTCCCTCGATATCCGGGCGAATCGAGGAGAACTGCTCACCATTGCAAGCTCAGCCGATACTGGAACACCGCCCGCAACATCTGTCCTCAATTTTGGAAAATGGACCATCCCGACTGCAACCGGAGAATGGAGACTTGGTGCCAGTTATGAATGGAACCGAACGGACTTGAACCCAACCCAAGAAACCAAAGCTTTCCTGCTTTCCTCCCTTGCCACTGCAGTACCCGATTTGGGACCAGTATCCGTTGTCGACCACCTTGTTGGCCTTCGGCCTGTCTCGCGAGACCGCAGGCCTGCTGCAGGGCCTTATCCCGGTGTCCCAGGGTGGTTTGTACTGAACGGTTTGGGCACCCGAGGCGTCCTCATTGGGCCCCGCTGGGCCTCACATTTGATACGCATCATATCAAAAGAGGCCACTCAAACCACTGACACCCAACCATCCAGACTTATTTTAAAATATCCCTAATTTCAATTCAATTTGAAATTATCTTTAGGCCGTGTCTACTCCGGCCCTCAAAGCTCTTAGTCCTGCCCGACAGCATTTCATTGCTGCCTGGCCAGATGTCCTGAAGCCATGGTCGTTGCCCAAAGCAGCCGCCAGCATTCATGCACTGTTGCTTTCTTCTCCCACACCACTGACTGCAGATGACATCATAGATGCACTGGACTTGAGCAGCGGATCGGCAAGCACCCAATTGAGGCTGCTTAGTGACTTAGGAATGGTGGAGCGCCTGCGGATTATGGGCATTCGAAAAGCCCATTACGCCGCAATCTCAGACCCAGCTCACATTTTTGTAGCCTTGGCTGAGGCCCGCAAACGACAGGCATTTAAAGCCATGGACCACATGGCCCCGGTCATCACCTCCATTGCCCAAAAAGACGATGTGCAGTGGCTCAACACCATCTGGCAACTCCAAGCTTTGTCCAATGTGATGAACCAATGGTTCGAGGTCTGCACCACTAAAGATCCAGAGTGGACCGTTCGACTCATGCAGTCTGCCTTCGCACAAAATGAATAATCTTATGACTTTTCGTTCTACATAACTCCCATGATTGAAACGCTTTATACTACTTTTTATAAAGCATTTAAATTCAATAAAATTTGAAAATATGATCGACCCCACCATTGAACAAGCACTCAACGAACAAATCGAAATGGAGGCCCTCAGCTCTCACTTCTATTTGGCCATGGCCAGCTGGGCTGAAAACCAAGGCCTCAATGGCACAGCTGAATTTTTGTACCGGCACAGCGACGAAGAACGCTTACACATGCTCAAGTTGATGCGCTTTGTCAACGAAAGGGGAGGGAAGTCCATCATACCTGCCTTGGATGCCCCTCAATCAGAATTCTCTGACCTGCCCGCTATTTTTTCTACCCTTTTGGAACATGAAACGAAGGTCACCGCAAGCATTAATGGTGTGGTTGACTTGTGTTTGCAGCGCAAAGACTACACCACCCATAATTTCATGCAGTGGTATGTCGCAGAACAAATTGAGGAGGAGGCCTTGGCCCGCAACATCTTAGACAAGCTTGCTCTCATTGGTCAGGACAAAGGGGGACTGTATTTGTTTGATCGCGACCTCGAACAATTGCAGCCTGAAGCCTAAGTCAGGTCGCACGGTGTATTTTGCAGGTGCGCGGTTCAACATGTCTCGGTCCATCCACATCCTACACGCAGCCATTTTGGCCTTCGTGCTGCCCTCAGTTTCGAACTCAGGGGCAACGGCGACACCGCTATTGGAGCATACAGATGCTTGGGAAAATGGGGTGTTTGTGACCGCTCTAGGTGCCGCGGTTATCGAGGCTGACTGCTGCTTTAATCCCGACCCCGAAATTGACCGCTCCCCGATTTGGGCGGTGATTTATGGGCGATACCTCTATTTGCTCGGGAGAGAGATGTTTTGGCCTGAAATCGCAAAACAAGACCGCTTTCGAATCGCCATTGTAAACTGGCCCGACCTCGCCGAAGACCTCGGGAAACAACTCAAAGGCCGAGCCATCGCCGGTTTACAAGTGGACATCATCTCTATCGAGACCTCGGCACTGGCGAACGAAAAAAGGGACTTTACCATGCTGTTTGTAGGCGGATCCGACAATCCTGAAGTCATGCCATCCCTCAATACAAGCTTGTCCAAATGGCTCAAAAGAGGGAATAAAAACGCCTTGATTGTCACTGATGGCGGAGCCATTCCCGGTCATGACGTCGCATTCCGGCGCACCAAAAACGGTGAAACCTTATCGCTGTGTGTAGACCCCGATGAAGCTGCTCTGGCCTCCAAGCCGCTGGACCTCCCCCTTCACTTCATGCAACGCCGGTGCCCATGAAGGCTTTGTTATCCTTCCTTCCCTTTCATCCAAAGTCCTGCTGGTACGTTTCAGCCCTTGCAGCGCTGCTCTTTGGTCTGTTCACGGATCATGCTGCTTTGGCCCAAGGGCCGCTGACGCTCCAAGCCATTGCCTTCACCGATGCTGGCCGCCTGGCTGAAGCTGAAGCTGTCATTAAGGAGGCTCTCACCGGCCAAGAAAGCAACGATGCCATGACCTGGTATGTCCAAGGTTTTGTGCTGAAAGAGCTTTATGTCGCAGACGGAAAACAGCCCGAAGACCCCAGGCGGTCCCGAGCTGTGGAAAGTGTGCAGAGGTGCTTAAGAATGGACCGCACCAAACGCCTTGAAGACTGGTGGCGGCCACTTTTATTCTTCTTAGGCGAAAGCTATCTCGCGGATGTTCAGCTGGAAATTCGCAACCTCCTCCCCGGTCAGCCTGTGAAGGCCGAGCAATTCTTTAGCCAATATTCGGCGATTCAAGAGGCGTTGAACCCAGGGGAAGATACCGATGCAGAATGGGTCCTGATGCAGCAACAATTGGGAGAAACTGCCATGACCGAAGCGCAGGATCTGGAGCGCAAAGGCGCCGGCCCATGGTTCAGTTTGGGCACACAACACTACACCCTCGCTGCGACCCGAAGCCACGACAAATACCGGTCGCTGTTCAACTTGGCCGTGCACACCTATAACCAAGGCGTCCGCGAGTTCAAGGAAGCTGAAGACGACCTTGACGCCGTTGACAGCGCCTTAGAGGAGGCTTCTCGACATTGGCTCGTCGCCTCCACCCTTTTGGAGTCTGCCATTGCTGAAGACGACACGCAATCCGACGGCTTCGAAGCATTGGCCATCGTTTCTACTGCCTTGCTCAACCAAGATCGAATCGAGTGGTGTAAGGCACACATCCAAGAACTGGAAGGACACTGATCATGAGGCAGTGGCTCCACTCTATCGGTGCACGAATATTTGCGGGTTTCGGCCTGTTTATTTTGGCGCTGGCGGTGTTTTTTTTTCTGACGGCGCGCACCACGCGAGATCAAGCCAACCTGCTCGACCAGAGTTTGAAATGGGACCAAGCCAAGGGCGAAGTGTCCAAACTGCTGCAACGGGTGGAGGCCATGAGGGCTTATGCCCTGCTGGCCGCCAGGCTCCCTGAGCCCAGTCACTTGCATGTAGACGCCCACCAGTCCTTAGACCGACTCCAATCGGGGTTTGCTGGAAAACTAGAAGCCCTGCGCCGTGCAGCTCCCCATCAATCGGCAACCCATGAACGCTTGTTCAAGCACCACATTGCGGCAGATGCCCTGTTGGATGCCTTACAAGGGTTGGTCCCGCCGGGCACCCGAAAAGCCGAGCTCGAGGTTGACTTTGACCGCCTTTGGCAGGTGGACGAACTCTTGGACAATCCATTTTCTCCCGGTTCTGATTTGACCTCCCGACTCGACTCTCTTGAAACGGATCTTGTCATTTTGGAAGCGCACTTCTCCGAATCTGCTGCGGTCACTGATGAGGCCGTCCAGGCCAGTGGGCAGCGGTTGGACACCCTCGTGCGTTGGATTTCCCTATTCGTCCTGCTCGCAGGCTTGGGCATTGCAGGCGGTGTTACCCGTGCCATTCGCATGCCCTTGCTCAAGGTGCGTGCCCGATTGCTTTACCTGTCGAGGGGCATTGACCACCCCTTCTCGATGCCCGATAGAAAGGATGAAATTGGAGAAATGGCAAGGGCTCTGGACCGTTTGGCCGATGGTCTTCGACGGACCCGAGAATTCAGTGCTGCAGTAGGTCGAGGTCAATTTGACGCTACGTATACCCCCCTTTCTGAAGAGGATGTTTTGGGCAAAACACTGCTCGCCATGCGCGATGACCTCGCGAGCTACGAGAAAGAGATGGAGGCCAAAGTGGAGGAACGCACAGAAACCCTTTCCAAACAGACGGCTCAGCTGGAGGTACAGCGTGAAGAGATTGGGCGGCTCTACAATGACTTGACTTCCAGCATAGACTACGCCCGCAGGATCCAAGGCGCCATCCTCCCGAGCGAACCCAACCGTAAGCTGATTTTCGACCGAAACTTCGTGTTGTACATGCCGCGTGACGGCGTTAGCGGTGACTTCCCTTGGTTCCACAAGCTCGATGCATGGCGGATGTTCGCAGCTGTGGATTGTACGGGACATGGCGTTCCCGGTGCCTTTATGAGTTTGCTCGGGCACAATGCCTTGCAGCACATTGGCAAAGTGTACACCAAGCCGGGCAAAATATTGGACCGGCTCAATGAACTCGCCCGTACCGTCCTGCACCGTGGAGAAGGGAGTGGTCTCGACGCAGCGGATCAGGTACCCGACGGGATGGACATTGGGCTAATAAGCATCAATTTAGAAGAGGAAATACTTGAGTATGCTGGTGCAAACTCCCCCGCCTACATCGTGCGCAACGGAGAGGTCATAGAGCTGAAGCCCGACAAACGCGCTATCGCGAGTTTTGAGCCGGGCACACATGCCTATACCACCCACAAGGTGCCGCTTCACGATGGGGACATGGTCTACTGTGCTTCAGATGGTTACGCAGACCAATTTGGCGGTCCAAAAGGCCGGAAATTCATGCGAAAACGGTTCAGGGGATTGCTGTCAGAAATGGCCGTGATGCCTGTAGAAGAGCAAGAAGATCAGCTGCACAGCCGCATCGAAAACTGGCGCCGTGAGGCCGAAGAAGACCAGGTCGATGACATCCTTGTTTGTGGAGTTCGCATTCGCCTCGGATGACCATGAAAAAACCCGCCTTGATTTGGCTCAAGAAATTGGCCTTTTGGCTGATGAAATGGCCGAGGATTCAACAGGCGTGGCAGGGTGGACTTGGGCCATCCAATGTGGTTTTCATTCTCGCCGCCATGATCGGGGTCATCTCGGGTTTATTGGCGGTCTTTCTCAAAAACGGAATCGGCTGGCTTCGACAATTGCCCTGGATTTCTGGGGGGGGGCAAGGCTGGGAAATCCGTTTTGTATTGCCCACCATTGGCTTGGTGTTGACCCACATTTTGGTGCGGCAAGTCTTCTCGAACCGACACCCAGGACCAGGTATTCCCGCTACCCTTCATGCGATCTCACGGTTGCGCGCCAGGATTTCGCGGATGTCCATGATCAGCCCCGTATCTGCCTCTTTCATCACTGTCGGGTTTGGAGGAAGTGCCGGTCTCGAAGCTCCGACGGTCCAGAGCAGCGCCGCTTTTGCCAGTGAAGCTGCAGAACGGTTTAACCTCGATTACCGGCACCGCCTGGTGCTGATTGGATGTGCTGCTACGGCCTCACTTGCTGCCATGTTCAGCGCACCATTGGCTGCCATCGTCTTCGCTGTTGAGGTGATCATGATTGACATGACCACGGCGAGCTTGGTGCCTTTGCTCATTGCCTCCCTCTCTGCGTTGCTGACCACCACGCTGTTCATCGACCCCGAGGAACTGGTACAAGCAGGCCGCAACCTACCAGAATGGGACGGGACTTTTATGGCCTTTGTGCCCTTTGCCATCCTGTGCGGATTGGCCTCTGTTTGGTTCAGTGCGGTGTATCGGGGTGCGGGAAGGGCCATGCGGCGCTTCCGTCACCCAGGAGCAAGGATTTTGGTCGCGGGTGTGCTGATTGGGTCGGCCCTTGTGGCTTTCCCTTCTCTTTATGGAGAGGGGTTTGAAATCATCAATGACCTGCTGAGGGGCCGCACCGGCAGACTTGATCCCACGCAAAGCGTCAACTTTATTCCGGACAACACCTTGCGGATGATGGCCGTTTTGGGGGCGCTCTGGCTATGCAAACCTGCACTTACAGGGCTTACCGTTGGTGCTGGAGGGGTGGGCGGTGTCTTTGCTCCGGCCTTGTTTAGCGGGGCTGTTCTTGGCGCCCTGTACTTGGCACTCACTGATCTTGTGTTCCCTGGCTGGCACCTGATTGGGGGTCACTTTGTGCTCGCTGGCATGGCCGGGCTGATGGCCGGTATTCTGCGGGCACCCTTGACCGCCATTTTCCTCGCGGCTGAGGCCAGCGGCGGATATGACCTGTTCATTCCGCTGATGTTGACCAGTGCCATCGCCTTCCAAACTGCCCGTTGGATGCGCCCCAACAGCATCTACACAGAGGAATTGGCAGAGCGGGGGGAACTGATTACCCACGACAAAGACAAAGCAGTTCTGACGCTCATGAAACTCGCCGATGAAGTCGAGCGGGATTTCGACCCTGTTCGGCCTGAAATGAGCCTGGGTGAACTCGTCGAAGTGGTGGCAAAAAGCCGCCGCAACATCCACCCTGTGCTCGACCCACAAGGACGGCTTGTGGGCATTGTCCCACTCGAGGAAATCCGCGGGGTCATGTTTGACCGCGAGAGGTACCTGGAGTTTACCGTGCAGGACCTGATGGTGGTTCCAGCGGCCACACTGGACCTCTCTGACCACATGGACCAAGTCATGTCCAAATTCGACCGGACACAAGCTTGGAACTTGCCTGTCCTGCAATCGGGACAGTACGTAGGGTTCGTGAGCAGATCCAAGCTTTTTGGCGCCTACCGCAATTGGCTGCAAGCCGTATCTGAGGAATAACACAGCTCTCCGCGCTGTATTTCCCAAAATGACAAGGGTCATCGCTTCACCAATCGATGGTCATTTCCAAAGCGCAAGAACGGGGTCTCTTTTGGCCCTGTACTCAAAGTTCTTGCCGCTATGACACATTTCCATCCGTCCCATGTATTCAGCGTGACCGCATTTGTCGTCTCCACTGTTGTGCTGTTGACCTCCTGCAACCCAAGCAATGCGGTTAACCCAGATCCGGTAGACAAAGACTTCCAAATGTTGGCCACGATCATCGACGCCCTCGGCCAGCAGGGGTACAGTCAACTTCACATGCCCGACCCCCATGATTTGGACGCCATCCCTCAAGACCCCAACAATCCCTTGACCTCTCAAAAAGTGTCACTCGGACGCATGTTGTTCCACGAGACTGCCTTGGGCATGGGCGTCGAAGAGAGCGGTACGAGGACCTTTAGTTGTGCCAGTTGCCACCACGCATCTGCTGGTTTTCAAGCCGGCATACAGCAAGGATTGGGCGATGGTGGCGTTGGATTTGGAATCCGCGGAGAAGAACGCGTAATCTCTTCCGACTATGACCCCAGCGACATCGATCGCCAACCGATGCGGTCACCCACTGCCATGAACGGCGCCTTTACACCCGTCACGCTATGGAACGGTCAATTTGGAGCCCATGGACCCAATGTGGGGACAGAGTCCCTCTGGACTGAAGGCACTCCTCTCGAGGTCAACTCCTTAGGGTACTTCGGACTCGAAACGCAAGCCATTGCCGGCCTCACCGTGCACAGAATGGCGCCCACCCCTGCCTTCTTTAACCGCATGCCTGGTTACGTCGCATTGTTTGACGCCGCCTTTCCTGAAGTGGCAGAAGAAGACCGTTACGGCGTTGAGATGGCAGGATTGGCCATTGCCGCTTACGAACGGACGATCATGTCCAACGAATCGCCTTTTCAACGGTGGTTGGACGGTGAGCACACGGCCATGACTCCGGCGCAGAAAGACGGCGCCATGGTGTTCTTTGGGGCGGCCCAATGTGGCACTTGCCACAACGGTCCTGCGCTCTCGGACGGCGGCTTCCACGCCTTGGGCATGCCAGACATGCCCAACAACGACGTCCTCGACGCCAACGTTGATGACTATGGGATGTCCAGCGAAGATGCGGCACTGGGCCGTGGCGGCTTCACCGGGGCCGATGGCGACAAGTATGCCTTCAAAACTCCGCAGCTCTACAACCTCATGGACAGCCGGTTCTTCGGCCATGGTGGAACGTTTTATGACTTGGCCGATGTGGTAGACTACAAATTGGCTGGCGCCTCTGCTAAACCCGAAGTCACGCCTTATTTGTCCACTGAATTTGATGCCATTGAAATCACAGAAGAGCAGCAAAGCCAACTGATGCGGTTCTTGGTAGAAGCACTGTATGATCCCGCGTTAGACCGGTATGTCCCGGCCAACACGCTCAGTGGAAATTGCTTCCCCAACAACGATTCCCAATCCTCCATTGATTTGGGCTGCAGTGAGCCCTTGTAACCCAAGAAGACCCGCAGGCTGCGGTCAACGCAACACCAAGAGGCGCTGAACCGTGTGCCGGTTTCCAGAGGTCAACCCAATAAAGTGAACCCCTGGGGCCAAACCGTTGAGCGTGACCCGGCGACCGCCATTTCCGAGCAGCTTCTCCTGATAGACCAGCCTTCCGGTCGCGTCACGAACATCCAATTCGGCGTCGCTTCCTGGCCAGAAAGCCGCCACGGTGGCCTGGCCTTCGCTGGGATTCGGAAAGACGTCAAGGGAAAGGTCATTTGGAGCCATGTCATCCACAAACGACTGCACATTGCCCAGTGAATCCACACCGTAAACATTGATGTCGTCCAAGAAAACATTGTTCCCGCCCTTGGATTCAAACTCGAAGCGCACCCTCAAATTGGGCACCATATAAATGTCATTGGTGACTTCTTCAATGTGCCCTGTCCATTCGTCTGTACCCGATGGATAGAAATTTCCGCCGTGGTCTTCGGCTGTAGGCAGGTCGATGATGCCGCGGTGAAATTGGCGGGTATTCCAAGTGTCCCCGCAATCCTTGCTGACCTGCAGCTTGAGCCTGTCGTCCGTCTCACCCGTTGTGCGGTGGCTGTATGCATACTTGTAGGAGATGAAGAGGCTCGCCATACCAGCGGCATCATAGGTGGTAGATGTGACGCGCGTGATCTCTCCTCCTTCGTTTTGGCGGTTGCGAACGTACAATGACCGCGCACCAGAGTAGCCCGTGGTCTCTCGAATCTGCCATGCCTGTCCATCCAGCGTCTGCACCTCCCATTGGCCTTCGCTCCATGGGCCTGTTGCAGATTCGAAGCTCTCAACCAGAGGAGAAGGCAGCATTCCATCATCCAAAACCCGGATGACAACAGGGTCTTGAGAAGTCACCGACCCGGACTCATTTGAGACCGTCAAATACACTTCAAATTCTCCTGCTTCTGAAAAAACACGCGAAGGGTTTTGCTCCAACTCCGAGGTGCCCTCAAGGGTGGTGCCATCTCCGAAGTCCCAAGACCAGCCTGTGATGCCAAAGAAGCTGGCGTCAACAAACTGCACAGGGTTCCCCAAACACACCACATTTCGGTCCACGGTAAATTCTGCCCGGCAGAGCAGCTCCTCTTCTAGTACTCCCGTATTCTCAATGTTCTGAGGCGTCCACAATTCATCGCGGTCCGCGGTGCTGTTGTTGAGTGCTGCCCGCATTCTCGCGCGCTGTCCCAAGGTGTACATCCTGCTGCAGTAGCTGTACTCCATGTAATTCTGTACGTTGTCCAACGATCCACAGGTCGTGCGCTCTGGGTCGCAAAAACCGACGGGACTGCCCAAGCAAAGCGGGGTGTCCTCCACGCCGTCATCCACCTCACAGTTGTCCTCTTCGTTGGGATTGTTGGAGCTTCCCCAAGTATGAGGGAGGTTGAGCCAATGTCCACATTCGTGGGTCAATGTGCGGCTCCGGTAAGCATTGCTGGTGCCAATGCTGCCCACATAATCGTGCTTCAATACGATGCCATCGGTATTGGCTCCCCAATCTGAAGGGTAGTTGGTGTAACCGGCTGCCCCTGCAGCACTGGCTGCCACGTAGACATTCATATAGCTTTCTCTTGGCCAATGGATGAGTTGTTTCATCTCATTGTTGCCCTCATAAGTCAGCGGGTCTTGCAGCCTGTTGATTCCTGAATGGCAATTGCCTAGGGGGTCCCGTTTGGCCAACCTGAACTCGACATCAATGTCCGCGGCGATGTCCACAAAACCCGCGACAATCTGTCCCGTGTCAGCGTTGAGCTTCCGAAAATCCGCATTCAGGATTTCCATGGCATCGAAAATCTGCGCATCGCTGATGTTCTCTTCACCGTTGTCATGGATCACATGAAACACCACTGGGATGATGTAGAGTTCGCTGTCCTGAGCGCCCCTCTCTAGCAAGGCTTGCGCCGAAGCCCGCGCGGATTGTTCGTCTGCCTCACGCTCTGCTGCGGCACCTGGATGGGCCGCATCAAAATCAGCCTGAGCACCCGGTTGACCGCAGGGAAGTGGCTCTTGGGCGTTTACAATCAAACCCACCAAAGTGAGCATCATCAAAGCCGCGAGTGGCTTAACAGCGGAAAAGAAGTTCATCATGTGCTTGCAGGCTTCACAAGTTAAGTCCAAGAATAGTCCGCTGGGGCAGAACTTTCCGCTGCACGACGATTCCGGGGAATAAACGCACAAGACGTTAGTTTTGGCGCATGGCCCAGTTTCGTCCCGTAGTTTCTCTCCATTGCACCTTTTTGGCGGCCATCTTGGCCTTGATTTCCATCGAAAGTGCTGGCTGCTCATCTGCCAACAGCCCAACAGACCCCCCCAGTTCTGTGGTGGACCAAGGCGCAAAAGTGGCCCGCGACATCAGCGACTCTGAACTCATCGAACTGATCGCCCAGCGCAACGACCTGTTGCTCATTGATGTACGCACCTATAAAGAATGGGACGCTGGCCATATTGAAGGAGCCTGCTTCTTGGACTTTCTCGAAGACGACTTCAAGCCGCGTGCAGAAGCCCTGCCCACAAACCGACCCATCGCTGTGTATTGTGCCGCGGGTGGTCGGAGTGAAGACGCCATGAAACTGCTTCAAAAAGCCGGGTTCGGAGAAATCTACAATCTGCGCAATGGCTTTTACGGCTGGGAAGATGCCGGTCGGCCTGTGTCCAATGAAGCTCCCCTGCCCTTGCCCACAAAAGAGTGAGGCGCACAGCGCTTTTTAAGGCTGCGAACGGTCGAACATGGCGAATCTGATGTCGCTGAGCCCCGGCAATGGATCGCGCCGCATGGCGTGAACAATGTCTAAAGTGTAACGGCCTTCCAAAGGGAAAGCCACGCCTTTTTTGTAGCCGATCCGGTGGTCTACCCATTCGCGCCCCGTTCCATACCATTGGCCATCTGGCCCAGCCAAGGGGCACGACAGCGTATCCGTTAGAGTGCGCCCATTGGGATAGGTCAAGCGAACGAACAAATAGAGGTTCGAGAAGGGATATTCCTGATTGTGCCGCAGACCGATTTGCAGGTCGTGTCGGTGTTCTGGTTCCTTGACTTCGAATGTCAATTGCAGGGTGTCTTGAGAAGACCAACCTGCAGGATCAACCAAAGCAGCATCGGATGCCACGGGCCCCGGACCACATCCGGACCACACCAACATTGCGGTAAACACACCAGCGACAGTGTTCAGAACCTTGTTCATGTCTTTGGTGCAGAGCCTCGGCCCTTGCGGCGCTTGCTGCGGCGCTTGTCCCCTCCGTTTTGATTGGATTGTGGCTTTCCGTCTGATGCTGCCCGAGGTTGGCCATTGCCTTTCTTGCCGCGCCCCCGACCGCTTTTTCTCCTTTGGCCGCCTTTGTTATCAAAGCGGTTCAGATCGTCTTGGCCAACGACATCCCCGTAAAGCGCATCTTCTGGTGCGGCTTCCTCAAGGATGGCGAACTTTTGAAGGTCGTCTGGCTTTTCGCCCCGGGCATTCATTTCCATAATGTTCCGAACGTCCTCCAACCCGATGGGCACAGGAGAAGCCCCTGGTTCGTCGAAATACTGGAACCACATTTGGTCTCCGAAAATGTCGGTCTTGAAGTGGCCTGCCTTGCCCTTTCTGGTCATCAATTTTGTACTGGGAGGAGGGAATTTCGCCACCGCCTCTTTGTACTGATCCAGCTCAAAATTCAAACAGCACTTCAGTTTGCCGCATTGGCCGGCTAGCTTTTGTGGGTTGAGCGACAGTTGCTGATAACGGGCGGCTCCTGTGGAGACGCTGCGGAAGTCTGTCAGCCAAGTCGAACAGCACAACTCCCTTCCGCAAACCCCTATGCCCCCTAGTCTTGCCGACTCTTGCCTGGCGCCAATTTGACGCATCTCGATGCGGACATTAAAGGCAGAAGCCAGTGCGCGCAACAATTCTCTGAAATCGACGCGCTGCTCAGCAGTGTAGTAAAAGGTGCATTTGGTCCCATCCCCCTGAAACTCTACGTCCCCGAGCTTCATGTCCAACTTGTGTTCGGCAACGATGAGCCTGGCTTTGGAAAGGGTGTCATCCTCGCGGTTGCGGGCAGCCTGCCAAACTGTGATGTCGTTCATGTCCGCCTTGCGGACCACCTTTCGGATTTCGTGGGTGTCTTTGACGCGTTTGGCTTTCATCTGGGCGCGCACAAGTTCACCGGTCAGAGAAACTATGCCCATGTCTTCGCCGGGAACGGCATCGACAACAGCCACATCCCCTGTCTGCACTCTGCGGCCTTGGCCAATGCGATAAAAGCCCTTGCGGTTGCGCTTGAACCGCACCTCTACAATGTCAAATGCGCGTTGCCCTTCGGGAATAGGGACACCCTCGAGCCAATCGAATACGGTCATCACATCGCAGCCGCAATTGCCGCAATTGCCGTTGGATCGGCAGCCCATTGGCTTGCCGTCCGGTCCCTTCTTGCATGAGGCACATCCCATCTTCTCTCTCGGTCATCAAAACCCGAAACCAGTTTCGGGCCTGTTCCGAAGATAACGCGCGACGGCGAGCGTCTATCGTGGCCGATGGAGAAGTTCCATCATGCGCATGCTCAAATCCAGAAAAACAGTTCTGCCGTATACATTGCCCGAAACATCGCGCAGCGCTTTTTCCAAATCGGCCTGCATGTCCACCACATTACCGTGGTGGATATAGGCGGCAAATTTTTCAGCGAAACCCCGCTCAGAACCGCGAAGACGCACAGCCGAAGCTGCTCCATAATTGCCCACAATGCACTGCCGAACCATGTGCAAGGCATAGAGGAGAAATTGTTTCTGGCTCTCCCTTCCAAGGTCGTGGAAAGCGTCGGCCAAACCAGCGGCTTTGCGTCCATCTCGGGCAAAGGCTGTGCGCATCCAATCCACGTACATCGCAAACTCCCCTGCGGCATCTTCCCGCACCAACCTTCGCGCCTTGGCAAGGTCTCCTTCACACAAACCGATGGCGTCCGTAACCTGCTGCCCTGAGGCGCCCAGTCCATTCAACCAACGGCCTACTTCTCCATCACCAACCGGTGGGATGGGCACAATTTGGGTGCGGCTCAAGATCGTGGCCAGGATGTTCTCGGTGTTGTCGGCCAAGAGGATGAAGACGGTTTTGGCAGGCGGCTCCTCGATGACCTTAAGCAGTTTGTTGGCCGTGTCCGTGCGCATCCATTGCGCGCCCCAGATGACCTGTACTTTCCATCCTCCAGCATGCGCTGTGAGGGAAAGTCGGCGCAAGATGTCGGAAGCTTCGTGGACCGAAATGAACGGCTGCTTGTTTCCAAGGGACATCCGGTCACGCAGGTCCACCATGTCAAAATGGGGGCCCTCTTCCATCAACAGGGTGCGCCATGTGCCCAGCTGATCGGCACTCAAGGCTTTGTCTTTGCCTGGTGGTTTTACGACCGGGAAAGTGAAGTGAAGATCCGGGTGCTGCAACTGATTGTGCTGCTGGCAAGAAGGGCAGCTTCCACAAGGCCGCTCTGGCCCCTTTGAGGTGCAATGGAGCCTCCGAGCAAGGGCCAAAGCCAAGGCCAAGCCTCCCCGACCCGCAGGACCAGTGAACAACATGGCATGGGCCAACGTTCCCCGGTCAGCCCGTTCCGCCAATCGAGCGGCCAGGGCTTCCTGGCCTATGGGCTCGCGGATCAATTGCACTTCCATAACCCGAAGATAGCGGGGTTCAGCTCGACGGCGACCAGCGGATACCCAGGCGCACGTCACGCCCCGGAGCACTGATGCCCGAAGCAAAAACCTTGTAGTGACGGTCGAGGATGTTGTGCACGCCTGCGGAAACCGTGGTGCGTTCGGTCAAGCGGCCTTCGAAATCCACGCCCAAGGTCCACCATGTGGGATTGCCCTCGGGCAGGGTCTCTGCCGGATTGTCCGTTGCTCCTGGACCGTATCGTTCTATCGCTTTGCGTCCGCTCCACATCCAATGTGCCTCTGCCGACAACCACTCCCATGAACGGCGGCCTGAAAGGCGCCCGAATGAAGGCGGAATGTGTGCCAAAGGCCCGCCGTCTTGCATATCTACCCCCCTTGTGAAATTGGCTGTGGCCTTTAAACGCCAGCCCGATTCCGGCCAGAAATACAAGCGCCATTGCGAACCACTGATGGCCGCCCGGCCAATGTTGGCATTGACCTGAATCAAACCGGTATCTCCCTCGACTACGATGGTCTCAAATGCCATGCCATTGGCGTCAAAAAGCACCGTGTCAACCGGCACAATCGCGTCCATCAATCGCGTGTAAAAGCCCGAAACATCAGCCTTGACTTGTCCGTTTCTGCTCCTCCAAAACCCGCCCATTTCCAAACCGGCCAGCCGCTCTGGCTTGAGCTGATCGGAAGGCACAATGGCGAACCCATCCTTCGCGCGGACCTTGCCCACATCGTCTACGTTGGGGTTGCGGAAAGCCGTCGAAAGGACAGCGTGTATTCCTGTTCGCTGACGGGGTGTCCAACGCAAGGTTCCGCTTCCCGTGAGGGCCCCCCGGTTATAGGAAACCTGTTGAAATGGCAATTCCAGACCGGGCTGGGCATCAAACCTTGATTGCAGCCAGCCCCGGGTGTACCGCGCTGCAGCCTCCACTTTCCATCGGTTCCATCGGCGTTCAAGGCCAGTGTAAACAGCCAACGACCCCGTTTCTGAGCCCCCATTGGGGTACCGCGTCAATGCAGGAGTGCTCAACCTCAGTCCGTCCGCCCTGCGCTCCATCCAAGCCTCGGAATGGACGTCGTCCATGCTCCAATATGCGCCCACTGCCGTCCGCCAATTCCTCAGCATTCGGTCTACATCCAACGAAAGGCTGCGCACGCCCACCCGCTCGCGTTGGACCTCCCGGTCCTGTGCACCAAACCTGGCTTTGAGTCGGGACTCCTCAATCTGCTGCCAAGCCGCAGTCAAAGAGACCTGGCCGAGGGGCCTCACCCTACCCGCGAATTGAGCAGACACCAAGGTTCTCTTTTGCGGCCCATAGTCCCACTGTGCCCATTTCGGACCGCCATCGCTTGTCGCGTCATTGAGGCGGTCGAACCGTGGAACATTTGAACTTGAACTGTGCTGAATGTTGAGCTCCACATACCGCTCTCGCTCACCAAACCGCACCTTTTGGAGAACGTCTGTCTGGTCAAATCCTGTGCCGGGCTGAACATCAAGGTCGGCGTTGGCTTCAGCGAAGTCGGTCACCTCAAGCCCATCAGTGGCGGTGCGAACCTGCCAAGGAATCCTCCCCCACCCTTCCGAGCCGTGGGGCCGCCACGCCCCCATACGCAGGTTGCCAAACCGCCGGTGGGTCACGCTGGTCAGCACCGCGAAACGCCCCCGTGTGACTTCGGCATCCGCGTGAATGGTTGGGCTCCTTGAAGCACCTGAAAAAGCCATTTGCCCGCGTGCCCGGGATCCAAATTCCCATCGCGGAGAGCGGCTTCGGTAATGGATCACCCCTCCCAAAGCATCGCTGCCAAATTGTACCGAGCCCGCTCCGTGGTGCACCTCCGTCGACGCCAGAATAAATGGATCTACGGTCATGGCATTCTGCAGATGCCCGCTCCTGTATATGGCGTTGTTCATCCGGACGCCATCGACCACGAGCAAAATGCGGTTGGCCTCGAAGCCCCTCAGTACCGGGGACCCGCCGCCTTGCTGGCTCTGTTGTACATGAACCTGTCCAGATTGCCACAGCAGGGTAGCGGCATTGGAAGGAACCTCACGCGCCACTTCACTGGCCGAGATTCGGCTCACCGTTGCCGCTGAAGCCATCTCTCGGAATGGCCGGACGCTGGCGACCACCACCTCAGAAAGGTTCACCAGATCGGGGACAAGGTTGATCTCGACATCCAATTGCAACTCGGGCATGGCCACCGATTGGGTGCTGAAGCCCATGCTCCTGACTTGCAAAGTATCGCCTTGGCGAATGAGGCTGTCCAACTGCAGTCTGCCCTCCATGTCCGTCATGCGGACTTCACCATTGTTGTTGCGGATGATCGCCGCAGGGACAGGTTGCCCAGATTCATCCCTAACCTCAATGACTTGGGCCATCACTGGCGCAGTGACCCCCACAAAGAGGACCATGCCCAGCGCTATTCCAGCGAGAACCGGCCTTTTATGGAGCCAATACCGTGCTGAGGACCTCCCACGAACGGATGGGCCGAGGCGAAGAAAGATGGAGCTGGAGATAGCGCACATGCTGCAGTACAAGCAAGTTTCGGGCATCGTGGGACAGCGTTTCAGCCTGTACCTCATCAAAATTCATGCCTTGAATTCTGAGGAAGTGCTCCGCTTCAGCCACCGAAAGGTAATCCTCTCCCATCGGAGGTCCTGACTCCCATTCAGCGTTGGCCAAATTGAACCGCCCAAAGCCCCCTGGCGCCACGTGCGGGGCATCCGGCATCAATCCCGTCACCACCACCGATTCCACTAGAAAAGAAAGATGTATCCGCCCAATTGAAGGCTCATGCTCAATGCGGTGAGTCGTGCGCCACAACGCATCAAAAAGATCACAATGCGGGGTGCCATTGTCCAGCGTGCGCAAAATGAACTCCGCCAAAAACATGGCCAACGCGCCCCGGGGGATTTCGCCCGTTGTGAGGTCCTGTGCCAGCATACGCTCCGCCCGGTCGAACTTGAAGAGGTCATCTTTGATGAGCCTCAATCCCACCAGGTCGAGCAGGGAAAGCGGGGCATAGAGGTTGCGGGACCTCCTGGAACCCTTGACCCCTTCCCGCACAAGACACCCAACGGTCCCATGCTCGCGCGAAAACACGCGCACGATGGACACGCCGTCCTTGTGACGCACTGTCGTCAGAACAATGGCAGGGTGCTGTGGCGGGGTGTTGTGGCTCAATCTTCTTCCGTCGGGTCGAACAGGTTGCCGATCAGGTCTCCAAAGGTGACCTCGCTGCCGACAATGGACTGTCCAATCTCGTTGAATGCGGCCAATCCGTGCAACACAAATTCCATGGCTGCTGGACGGTCTTCTGAGGGCAGATTGGGACAGTATTTGTCGACCACTTCACCGAGCCCATTTACGTCTGACAGCGCCGCTTCATAATCTTCGTCTGTCTGATCCTTGAGCAAAGCCAATTCGTTCCGGTTGAACCACGCTACGATGGGCTGATAGGGGTCTTCGACCTTGCCTTTTTTGATGGATTCCGGATCGGGGAATACTGCCGGGAACTCCCGCCGAATGGCCTGTCGAACCAATGCTAGGGCCACTCCAGCCGGGCCCTCCTGTTCCCCTTCATACACGAGTTCCACCTTTCCATTGACCGCCGGAATGACCGACAACAAATCCGTCAACCGCGCCGCAGTCCGGGAGGTTCCATTGCGCAGGGTGCGCAATTCTCCCGCAGCAACCAAGTGCTCAAGCGCACTGATGGTCAACCTCGCAGAAACGCCGCTGCGCTCATCGATGTGCTCACTTTCCCGCGCTTCAAAAGCCACCCTTTCCAAAATGCGTCGCACTTGACCGGGGACGGCCACACGCTCACGCTGGCCGTCTGCCAACTGGGCCTCTTGGTCGGTGATGGCCATGGAATCCTCCAGAGAGGCCGGATAATGCGTCAAAATCTGGCTCTGTATCCGGTCCTTGAGCGGGGTGATGATCGCTCCTCGGTTGGTGTAGTCCTCGGGGTTGGCTGTGAACACGAACTGAATGTCCAGGGCCAGCCGCATTTGGAAACCCCGAATCTGAATGTCCCCTTCTTGAAGAATGTTGAAGAGCGAGACTTGAATGCGCGGTTGCAAATCCGGCAATTCATTGATCGCAAAAATGCAGCGGTGACTGCGCGGAATAAGGCCAAAATGAAGGGCCCGGGGGTCGCTGTAATCCAGCCCTTCATTGGCCGCTTTGATGGGGTCGATGTCGCCGATCAAATCGGCCACGCTCACGTCAGGAGTGGCCAGTTTTTCGACATAACGCTCGCTTCTGTGCATCCAGCGAACGGGTGCAGCATCGCCATGTTTCTCAATCAAGGCGCGGCCTTGCGGCGTGATGGGGTCCATGGGGTCCTCAGGCAAGGGCGCGCCCTCCAATACCGGCACCCATTCGTCCAACAACCCTGTCAAACCGCGGGCAATGCGTGTCTTGGCTTGTCCTCGCAAGCCCAACAGGTTCATGCTGTGGCCTGCCAAAATGGCCCGTTGGACCTCCGGAATGACGGTATCGTTGTAACCGATGATGCCTTCGAACATCGGACCTCCTGAAGACAGCAAGTCGATGAGGTTGGCACGCAGTTCCTCTCCGATGGTACGGGGGATGTATCCCGATGCGCGCAGGGCGCCGAGGGTGGCTGCAGTGGGTTGGGGAATGCTCATGGATGAGGGTGGTGTTCAACGGGCTTTGCCGCGTCGGTTCCGTTCAAAGTCTGAAAAAATGGTGTCGCCAAGGCCTTTCAGCCCTGTGAAAAAGGCCCTTCCCCCATTGGCTTCCGTGAAATCGGAAACGAAGCGCTGAAGCGCGGGGTCAGTGGCGATCATGAAAGTCGTAATGGGAATGCCCAGCTTTCTGCACTGCCGTGCCAGATTGTGGCATTTTCCCGTGATATAGGGGTCGAGCCCAAAGCTGTTTTTGTAGTAACCATCAGGCTCCTTCAGACAGCTGGGTTTGCCGTCGGTGATCATGAAGATTTGACGGTTAGGGGTCTTTCGCCGGCGCAGAATGTCCATGGAACGCTCCAGCCCGGCCACCGTGTTGGTGTGAAAGGGGCCCACTTGCAGGTACGGCAGGTCACCAATGCTCACTTCCCAAGCATCATCGCCAAAAACCACAATGTCAAGGGTGTCTTTGGGGTATTTGACCATGACCAATTCCGCCAATGCCATGGCGACTTTTTTCGCTGGTGTGATCCGGTCTTCGCCATAGAGGATCATGCTGTGGCTGATGTCAATCATCAGCACCGTCGCTGTGGTACTGCGGTGCTCGCGGTCTTCCACCACCAGATCGTCTTCGGTCAGCATGAACCCTCCCCGTCCACTTGCGGCCCCTGGTCCATGGTGGATCTGGGCATTGCGCAATGAGGCACCGAAATCCACTTGGTCAAGCTTGTCTCCAAACCTGTATGGACGGCGGTCTTCGGAAGGTTCGTCTCCTTGGCCGCGCTCCCGGGAGCGGTGTTTGCCTTGGGTTCCCTTGCGCAGGTTGCCAAAAATCTGATCCAAAGCGCGGCGGCGCATGTGCTGCTCGCCACGTGACCCCAATTGGACATTGCCCCCTTCCGATTCTGTGGCCTCCCTGAGGTAGCCCTTGGCCTTGAGTTCCTCGAAGAAGTCGTCCATGGTGTAATCCGGCTCGGTCAATCCGTGCTGGTCATCCAATGCCCTCATCCATTCCATGGCCTCCTCAACGTCTCCGCTGGTGTGGGTCACCACCTCCGTGAACAGCTCCAACAGCCTTTGGAAAGGGGTTCGCCGGTCTTGGTCAGGGCGGGTAGCGTGAAATTGAAATCCGAGCATGGGAAACCGTGGGGTTGCATCCCCAAGCTAAGAGGGAACCGATGGAAGCCCCACAGGTTCACGACCGCGTAGACACAAAAACTGCCAACTGTCCTGAACCGCCATGGCAGAGCCTTGTTAACTTTCCGTCGGGAAGCCCACGACCATCCTTGTGGCCCAAAAATCCCGACTTGTACCTGATTAGAAGGACCACATGACATCAGCCACTGAACCTCAGCTTACCGGACGAAAAGCGACCCGGCCCGTTCACATCGGTTCCGTTCAAGTGGGGGGCGATGCCGCCGTGGTACTCCAGTCCATGACAACAGCCGATACCATGGACATCGACGCCACAGTGGCGGAGTCCCTGCGCATGATTGAGGCCGGCTGTCAAATTGTACGGATTACCGCTCCGAGCAAGAAGGAGGCAGAAGCCTTGGGAGAGATCAGGGCGCGACTGGATGCCGCCGGGCACCGTGGCGTTCCGTTGGTCGCTGACATTCACTTTACGCCCAATGCGGCAGAAGTCGCCGCAGACCACGTGGAGAAGATTCGAGTGAACCCCGGCAATTATGCCGACAAGAAAAAATTCGAAACGCACGAATACACCCCGGAAACCTACGCCGCCGAATTGGAGCGCATCCGTGGACGATTTACCCCTTTGGTGCGCAAATGCAAAGCCCTGGGGCGGGCCATGCGCATCGGCACCAACCACGGTTCGCTGTCAGACCGCATCCTGAGCCACTACGGAGACACCCCCCTCGGCATGGTGGAAAGCGCCATGGAATTCCTGCACATATGCAGGGATGAGGACTACCACGATATCGTGCTGTCCATGAAAGCCAGCAACCCGCAGGTCATGGTGCAGGCTTACCGCATGCTCGCCGACCGCATGGCCGATGAAGGGATGTCCTATCCTTTGCACCTGGGTGTGACCGAAGCCGGTGAAGGTGAAGACGGCCGCATCAAAAGCGCCGTGGGCATTGGGACGCTGCTGGCCGAGGGCCTTGGCGATACCATCCGGGTGTCCCTCACCGAGGCCCCAGAAGCTGAGATCCCCGTGGCGCGTATGCTGGCAGAATTGGCAGAAGAAGCCCTCCAAGCGCCCCCCCTTCCGAATTTTACGCCTGCTGCTGCAGACCGAGACCGTTATGCCTATCGGCGCAGGACCACCCATTCGGTGGGGCCCGTGGGTGGAGGACAGGTCCCCGTGGTGTGCCATGATTTGGCCGAAAGGCCTCTGACTGCCGCGGGGCTGTATGGCCTTGGCCACCGATATCAGACTGAACTCGACAAGTGGGAAGCAGAAGATGCTGCTTGCGACCTCATCATGATTGGCCGCCGGACCTGCGATTTTGCGCTGCCCGGTTGGATCCGTGCCATCCAAGACGCCGATGCCTGGAGGCTGGACCCACAGCGCCCCGAGCGTCACCATCCAATTTGGGATTGGGACGGCTACACAGAGGCCCGTGAAGCCAACGCACTGGACAGCACCTTCAATGTATTGCGATGTGATGCTGTAAACCTCGATGCTGCGGGGGCTGCCACCCTTCAAGCTTGGCAGGGTGACCCCACAGTGCTGCTGCTCTCTGCTGCGCGTGCCGACGCGTTGTCTGCATTGCGCTCAGCTTTTCACCTTCTTGACAATGCCAGCTGCACCATGCCCGTCATCGTTCACCAGGAATACGGCACGACCCCGGCTGAGCGCATCCAATTGTGCGCTTCAACTGACATGGGCGGCCTGCTGCTCGACGGCTTTGGCGATGGCGTAGGCATTGCTGCAGCGGTCGGAGTCGAAGGGGGGTTGCGCTTTCTGAACCGGACCGCTTTTGGGATCCTTCAGGCCACCAGGACCCGCATCAGCCGCACCGAATACATCAGCTGCCCTTCCTGCGGCCGCACCCTGTTCGACCTTCAGGAAACCACCGCCCGCATCAGGGCCGTCACAGACCATTTGAAAGGCATCAAAATCGGCATCATGGGCTGTATTGTGAACGGCCCAGGTGAAATGGCCGACGCCGACTACGGATACGTCGGCACAGGCCCCGGAAAAATCACACTCTACAAGGAGAAAGAAGTGGTCGAGCGCAACATCCCTGAAGACGGTGCTGTGAACGCACTCATAGACCTGATCAAAACGCATGGCGATTGGGTTGAAGCACCCAAATCCTGAGGATTTAGCGGTCAGAAACGGAAACATCAGGCGCCCTTTCGAGGGGCTCCTCATGGACGTCAGAAGCTTCTGATTCAGCCGTCTGTGCCCATCCCGCATTGCTTCCCAGCCAGCTCTTTTGTCGCAACACAATCCAGGCGACACCGCATGTGATGGCCACGTCAGCTATGTTGAAGATGGGTGGAAAGACCTCTTGTCCTGACCAGGCATCCACGGGCCACCATTCCGGCCACCGCACAGTAATGTGCAGCATGTCTACCACGTTTCCGCGAAACCATGGCGCATAGCTGCCCCATTCGCTGTGCCACGACCAGTTGGCAGACTGACCAAAAGAGCTTCGGCTGAACAGCTTTCCATAGCAGACACTGTCCACGATGTTGCCCGCTGCACCCGCAAGAATCAAAGCGAGGGCCTGGCGAAACCCGCGGGGAGCGCCCTGCTTGGCCACTCGGGCGACATGCACTGACAGCAAAACGACCGCTACAATCCTGAACGCGGTCAGCAGGTATTTACCCGTGGCGCCGGGCAACGCCCATCCAAAGGCCATGCCGTCGTTTTCTATGAATTGGATGTCAAATGCTCCCGGAATCCAGGCCACCCGTTCGGTCAAGCTGAAGCTCAACTTGATGAACACCTTGACGGCCTGGTCCAACAGCAATACAGCCAGGGCGATGCCGGCAACGTAAGCTGGACGTCGATCTGCGCTCAACGCTTGTCTTGCTGGTTCTTGGCCTCAATGGACATCGTGGCGTGTGGGACCAACCTCAGGCGCTCTTTGGCGATCAACTTCCCGGTGACCCGGCAAACGCCATAGGTTTTGTTCTTGATCCGCAGCAATGCATTTTCTAAGTTCATGATGAACTTCTGCTGGCGCGCCGCCAGTTGGGCCGTCTCCTCGCGGCTCATGGTTTCGCTGCCGTCCTCCATCATTTTGAAGGTGGGCGCCGTGTCCTCAGTGCGGTTGTCGTCTTCGTAGGAAAGCGAACGCTGCAATTGGTCATAGTCAGAACGGGCTTGTTCCAACTTCTCATTGATGAGGTCTGCAAACTCTTGAAGGTCTGCGTCCGAAAATCGCGTTTCAGCCATGTTTCATTGAATGGGGACCATAGCGATGGCCACGGTCATTTGTGCTTCCAGTTCCTCGCGCTCCACCTCGGGTCCCATGGGGGCCCATTCCAATTGCTCTGCGAGAGTTTCGGTTCGAATATAGTCCAAATTGGAGGCCACAGATTCTTGCAATTCAGTGGGGCCATCCAAGGTCAATACAATGCGGTCTGTGACTTCCAATCCCGCGTCTTTTCTGCGTTGTTGAATGCGGTTGACCAACTCGCGGGCCAGTCCTTCCGAACGCAATTCAGGGGTGATGTCAATGTCCAGCGCCACCGTCAGTCCTCCTTCGCCGGCCACCAGCCAACCCGGAATGTCCTCTGTCAGTACTTCTACATCGTCGAGCATCACCTCCACCGGTCCATCCGCCAAATTCAAGGCGATGGACCCGCTTTGCTCCAAAGTCCTGATGTCATCCTGATCCAGCGCGGCAATGCCTGCAGCCACCTGCTTCATCTGTTTGCCGAAACGCGGCCCGAGCTTTTTGAAGTCCGCCTTGAGCTTTTTGGTCAAGATTCCACTGTCTTCTGCAAGCGGTTCGACCGATTTGACGTTGACCTCGCCTTTCACGAGTTCAGAAACTGCTGCAAGCCGGTCACCAAAGCCAGCATCCAAGACGGGCACCAAAATGCGCTTCAGGGGCTGGCGCACCTTGATTTTTTCTCGCTTGCGCAGGCTCAGTGTGAGTGAACTCAACTTCTGAGCCAGGCCCATGCGCGCTTCCAATTCTGCATCTTGGAGCTGTCCATCTACTGCGGGCCAATCGGCCAAATGCACGGAATCCGATCCGCCGAGGTCCTGCCACAAGCGGTCGGCATGAAAGGGTGCAATGGGCGACATCAGCACCGAAACGGCCTGGAGGCAGGAGTGCAGCGTCGCATATGCCGCTGACTTGTCGGCGTCTGAATCGCTTTTCCAGAACCGGCGCCTTCCCAATCGGACATACCAGTTGCTCAAGTCGTCCACCACAAAAGACTGAATGGTCCGGCCTGCTCGGGTGGGCTCAAAAGCGTCAAAAGAGGCCTGTACCTCCTCAATGCACGTGTGCAACCTGCTCAAAATCCAGCGGTCCAATTCTGGACGGGCCTCGACAGCTGGTGCGTCTGAGGTGGGGTCGAAACCATCGATGCCCGCATACAAGGCCAGGAAGGCGTAGGTGTTGTGCAACGTGCCAAAAAACTTGCGCTGTACTTCGGCGATGCCCTCTGTATCAAACCGCAGGTTGTCCCAAGGTTGCGCGTTGGTGATCATGTACCAGCGCGTGGCATCGGGCCCAAACCGCTCGAGGGTCTCAAAAGGGTCCACTGCATTCCCCAGGCGCTTGGACATCTTCTGGCCCGCCTTGTCCAACACCAACCCGTTGGACACCACCGTGCGGTAAGCCACTTGATCGAAGACCATCGTAGAAATCGCGTGCAGCGTGTAAAACCAGCCGCGGGTTTGGTCGACCCCTTCCGCGATGAAGTCCGCTGGGAAGGCCAAGCCACCATCAGGTCCGTCCACGCGGTCCTTGTTTTCGAAAGGATAATGCCACTGGGCATACGGCATGCTGCCCGAATCAAACCACACGTCAATCAGGTCAGACTCCCTGTGCATGGGGCGTCCATCGGCTGCTTTGAGCACGATCCCGTCCACGACATGCTTGTGCAGGTCAATGTGCGCATAGTTGGCTTCCGACATGTCGCCCGGCACAAAATCCGGAAACGGATGGCTGTCCATCAGGCCGGCCGCAACCGCTTCATGGCAAGCTGTGTGCAATTCTTCTACGGATCCGATGCACCGCTCCTCACTGCCGTCTTCCGTCCTCCAAATGGGAATGGGAATGCCCCAATAACGCGAGCGGCTGAGGTTCCAATCGTTCAAGTTCTCGAGCCACTTTCCAAAGCGGCCTGAACCCGTGGCCGCGGGCTTCCACTGTATGGTCTCATTGAGCGCTTGCATCCGCTCTTTGGCGTCTGTGGCCTTGATGAACCAGCTGTCCAAAGGGTAGTACAGGATGGGCCGGTCCGTGCGCCAGCAATGCGGATAGCTGTGCTTGTACTTCTCGACCAAGAACGCGCGACCGCGGGTCTTTAGGTCGATGGCAATCTCAACGTCTACGGACTTTTCTGGTGCGTCTCCGTCGTGATATTCCTGCTTCACAAAACGCCCTGCCATGGGCCCACACTCTGGACGGAACCGACCTTGAAGGTCCACCAAAGGGACGCCTTGACCGTTGCCGTCGTCGACCAACAAAGGGGGCACGCCTGCTGCTGCTGCTACCCTGGCGTCATCTGCGCCAAAGGTGGGGGCGGTGTGGACGATGCCCGTTCCATCCTCGGTGGTCACAAAGTCGCCTGCAATCACACGAAATGCCTGGTCCGCATCGCTCATGGGTTGCGCCCATGGGATCAGCTGTTCGTAGCTGAGGCCGACCAAGTCTGAACCTTTTACCGTGGCCAGGACCTCTGATTCGGGGGCCTTCTTGCCGGAGAAATGCTTGGCAAACAACGCCTCAGCCAAGACTACCACACCCTCTTCTCCGGTGTAACGGTTTGCAGTTCGGACGATGTTGTACGCAATGTTGGCGCCTACGGTAAGGGCGGTGTTTGAAGGCAAGGTCCATGGGGTCGTGGTCCAAGCCAACAAATCCACAGGCTTGCCATCGGTCGCACCATTGGTCCAAGCACTGAACCGTTCCGCATCTGATGCCGTCACCCGGAATTGCGCCACCACAGTAGTGTCGGTCACATCCTGGTATGCTCCAGGTTGGTTGAGCTCGTGACTGCTCAATCCAGTTCCCGCTTTGGGACTGTATGGCTGAATCGTGTAGCCCTTGTATATGAGCCCCTTGGCATGCAACTGCGACAAAAGCCACCAGACGCTCTCCATGTACTTGGGCTCGTAGGTCACGTAGGGGGCATCCATGTCGACCCAGTAGCCCATGCGGCGCGTCAGGTCGTTCCATTCTTCGGTGTACCGCATGACGGACTCGCGGCATGCGTTGTTGTATTCCTCTACCGAAATGCGGCGGCCAATGTCCTCCTTGGTGATGCCCAGTGCCTTTTCGACGCCAAGCTCCACCGGAAGACCGTGCGTATCCCAGCCGGCTTTGCGCTCCACGCGCTCGCCCTTGAGCGTTCTGTAACGACAGAATATGTCCTTCAGGGCGCGGGCCATCACGTGGTGGATGCCCGGCTTGCCATTGGCAGATGGGGGGCCTTCAAAGAAGACGAATCTTTGGTCGGACGGACGTGACTCCACACTCCGGCGGAACACATCACCATCCTCCCATTGCTGCATCACCTCCTGTGCGATGCCAGGAAGGTCGAGGGGGCCTCTTTCGGGAAATCGTCGGGTCATCGTGCTGGCTCTCCTGTCCAGACCCTCAATGGCGTCTGAACTGGTCGCGCGAAGATAACCCGCACCTGAAGGGCAAAGACCCCTTAGATTCGGCTGATTTTTAACATGTTGGACATACCCGCCTCTGCGATGGGCATGCTGGCAACGTGGATGATGTAATCCCCACTCTTGACTTTATCGGCGCGTTGCAGCACCGTCTTTACATCAGAAATGGTGTGGTCGGTGGAAATCATCTTGTCGTAATGGAACGACTCAACCCCCCAGCACAACGCCATTTGACACATGATTTGACGGTTTCCTGTGAAGACATAAATCAATGCCTTCGGGCGCTGACTGGCCACCTTGTAAGCTGTGTAGCCTGAAAATGTCATCGTCACAATCGCCGATGCCTGCACGCGCTCGGCGAGGTCGCAGGCGTTGTAGCAGATGGCGTCGGTAACGAAACGCTCTGGACGGTCGTCCTCAAAAGCCATGTTGCGGTGGAAGATGTGGGACTCTTTTTCGATTTCCATCACAATGGAACACATCGCCTTGATGACCTCAATGGGGTGGACTCCTACGGAAGTCTCACCGCTTAACATGACAGCGTCGGCGCCGTCCAAAACGGCATTGGCCACATCGGTCACCTCTGCACGCGTCGGCGCAATGCTCTCGATCATGGACTCCATCATCTGTGTCGCCACGATGACAGGCTTCCCGCTGCGCTGGCAAAGCTCAATGATGCGCTTTTGGATCATCGGCACCTTCTGCATCGGCACCTCCACTCCCAAGTCACCACGTGCAATCATAACGGCATCGGTGGCTTCAACAATGCCTTCCAAATCGTCCACAGCTTCTGGCTTCTCAACCTTGGCCACCACCCGCGCATGGCTGTCTGCTTCGGCGATGCGCCGCTTGAGGTCGACCACATCGGCAGCGGTCCGCACGAAACTCAGGCCGACCCAGTCCACGCCTAGACTCAACGCAAACGGCAGGTCTTCCCGGTCCTTATCAGTCAAGCTGGGCAGGCTGATGTCCGTTGATGGGAGGTTGAGGCCTTTTCTCGAGGAGAGGATTCCACCGTGCACCACGGTGCACTTCACGGTGTCTTTACCATTGGTTTCCTCAACGCGCAATTTGAGTTTACCGTCGTCCAACAATACCGGTTCACCGGCCTTGACGTCCTCTGCAAAATGGACGTAGTTGGTCCACGCTTCTTTGCTGTTTCCTTCTTCGTTGCCCACGCGAATGGTGAATTCACTGCCTGACTCGAGGTCAGAACCATCGGCCATAGGGCCCACACGCAGCTTCGGACCCTGCATGTCTGCAAGCAGTGCTGTATGCGTCCCGAGCTTTTCGTCCACTGCCCGAACCCGCTCTACGGTGGTGGCGTGCGTGGCGTGGTCACCGTGGGAAAAGTTCAGGCGAATCACATTGACGCCCTCTTTAATCATGCCCTCCAGGACTTCTGACGAAATGCTCGCTGGACCTACAGTGGCAATGATTTTGGTAAACTTCGATGGCATGGTTCTGTTCTCTTTTTCGAGCTTCACTCGTAATACAACACCTCGGGTTGGGTGATTGCTGTTGCAGCGACTGGAAAGCACGCTGCAACCCTTCGCATGGAGCGCAATGCCTCCATCAATGTTGCCGCCCTCTCGCCCATCATTGATTCTACACGAATGAGATAATCAAAATGAACCAGGGTGGGGATCATTGCCCCTTCTGGCACTCGGTTCCATATCACGTCAAAGGTGTAACCTTCTTCTTCGTCCTCGTGACGCCACACACAGTGTCGGGTCTTGGGACGCTTTTTTTTATGAATCACCTCAAGATCAGTGTGATACCCAAGGTGTGTACCGAGTGTTTGATTGAGGTTCCAGCAAAACTTGTGCCCGGCGTCAGTGCAGCTGACACCCAGAAAGGCATAGGGAATGGTTTCATCCCCGATGTCGAGTTGGACGGTGCGCATGTGCGGGGACCCGTTCTATCTGGAGTCCTAATCGTCGCCGAAGATATGACGACAGGCCTCGCGGGCCGCAGCCTGTTCCGCTGACTTTTTGGAAGGGCCATCCGAAGTGCCCATCACCTTGCCTCCCACCAAGACTTGCATCTGGTACAATTGCTGCCCCTCACGTTTGAATTCACGCACAACATTGAACTGCACTTTCCGCTTTCGCTTCTGGCCCCATTCATGCAACTTGCTTTTGAAGTCTACGGTCTCTTGAATGCGGGTATCCAGGTCGAACCGCTGGAGGAGTTTCAGGACGCCCCGTTGGGTTTTTCTGAAGCCCCTGTCCAAATAGACGGCGCCCACCAAGGCTTCCATGGCGTTGCCCCGCAATGAGGCGTGGACGGCACTTTTTCCTGTTTGAGCGTCAAGCATGTGCTCCACGCCAATTTCCTCGCCCAGAAAATTCAGGGCTTCCCTGCTGACCAGGCGCGCCTTCATGCGGGTCATCTCGCCCTCATCGTCGTTCGGAAACTTCCCAAAGAGCATGTCGACCACAATCATATCGAGGACGGAATCACCGAGAAATTCAAGGCGCTCATTGCTGGGCATTCCATCGCGCTGACAGTCCACTGAGCTGGAGTGCCTCAGTGCTTCTTGGTAATGCTTCAGGTTGCGGGGCCTGACCCCAAAGTGCCAGCGTATAAACCGGCGTATGCGTTGATCTCGGCTGTCTGTGCGCCCCAGCGCCATCAGAACTTGCGGACGATGACCGAAGCGTTGTGGCCGCCGAAGCCAAAAGTGTTAGACAAAGCTGCCCTTACTGGGCGCTCACGCTTCTCATTGAAGGTGTAATCCAACGCTTGGTTCAAGGCCGGGTCAGGATCGGTTGAGTTGATGGTAGGAGGCACCACATCCTCCGTGACCGCCATGATGCAAGCCAAGGCTTCGATGGCACCAGCAGCACCCAGCAAATGGCCCGTCATCGACTTGGTGCTCGATATGCTCAACGCAGGCGCATGGTCACCAAAGACCTCTTCAATGGCCTTGACTTCTGCCAAATCACCCAATGGGGTAGAGGTGCCATGAACATTGACATAGTCCAACTCATCCGGTGTCATTCCCGCATCCTTCAGGGCTGCTCGCATGACATTGCGTGCACCCAACCCCTCGGGGTGAGGTGCCGTCATGTGATGGGCATCGGCAGATGCGCCACCGCCCATGACCTCACAAATGATGTGAGCACCACGGGCTTGAGCGTGCTCCAAGGACTCCAGCACCAAGGCGCCTGAGCCTTCTCCAAGCACAAAACCGTCGCGGTTGACATCAAACGGACGAGAAGCCACACCAGGGTCGTCGTTCCGGGTAGACAGCGCCTTCATGGCGCCAAAACCACCGATTCCAGCTTCGACCACGGCCGCTTCTGCTCCACCGCTGATCATGGCGTCGGCTTTGCCGTACCTGATGGCGTTGAACGCGTCTATGATGGCATTGGTCGCACTGGCGCATGCAGAGACACAGGCGTAGTTCGGGCCCCTAAATCCATATTCCATGCTGATGTGCCCGGCGCAGATGTCGCCGATCATCTTGGGAATAAAGAAGGGGTTGAAACGCGGGGTGCCGTCACCCTGGGCAAACGCCGTGATTTCTTGCTGAAACGTGAACAGTCCTCCAATGCCACTTCCGAAGATGACCCCTACCCGATCCAGGTCTGGGTTGGCTTCGGCAAGACCGGACTGTGCCACGGCTTGTCTGGCGGCCACAATGCCGTATTGGGCATAGGGATCCAGCTTGCGTGCCTCCTTCCGGTCAAAATGTTCACTGGGGTCCCAGTCCTTGATTTCGCAGGCAAACTGCGTCTTGAACTTGGATGCATCGAAACGGGTAATGGGACCAGCACCGCTGACCCCTCGTTTCAAAGCGTCGAAGAAAGAGGGAACGTCTTTGCCCAACGGTGTTAGGCAACCCATTCCCGTGATGACGACACGGTTAAGCTCCATGGCGGGGCTTACTTCGCGTTTTCGATGTACTCAATGGCTTGGCCGACCGTACCGATTTTCTCGGCTTGATCATCGGGGATGGCGATGTTGAATTCCTTTTCGAATTCCATGATCAACTCGACCGTATCGAGCGAATCCGCTCCTAGGTCGTTGGTGAATCCAGCCGCATCGTTCACTTCGGAAGCTTCTACGCCGAGCTTGTCGACGATGATTGCGGTCACTTTTTCGCGGATATCAGACATGATTAGAGTTTTGCGAATGCGGTGCAAAGTAAACGCCTCAATTTCAAGTGTCCGACTTCAAGAACAACGATTCATCAAAGTTCCCCGATTTTCAGTTGAAAACAAGTTCAACCTACTGTTTTACAGTGTTTTGCAACAACCATTATTTATCCCCTTTGGGATAGTGGGTACATATTTCGTCTAACCTTTTGCGTGAAAGATGAGGCACGGTGGTCCCATTTGCGGGCCATCCGACGGGAATGTTGAGAAAAGCGCGCTCATTTTCCGGGCGTCCCAAAAGGGTCCCTAAAAAATTCATCGGAGAAGGGGTGTGGGTCAGGGCCGCAATGCCCACTTCGTGCAAAGCCGCCAGCAGCAAACCCACGGCGATTCCACAGCTTTCCTGAACGTAGTAATTCGGGTGGCGGTCACCAGATTCGACGTCTGTCTCATAGACCCTTCTGAACACCACAATCAAGGCGGGTGCCTCCTCAATAAACGGCTTCACATGGTCTGTTGCCAATGGGGACAGGTCTTGCAGCCACCGGTCTGACATGCGTTCGGTATAGCTGCGCAGCTCTTCCTCTTCCACCGCCACCCGAATGCGTGCCCTTAATTCAGGGTCTGTGACGATGCAAAAGCTCCACGGCTGCTTGTGCGCACCGCTCGGCGCCGTCCCTGCAATTTGAATGGCGCGTTCCAGGACATCCAGCGGAATGGGCTCTGGGCTGAAGGTTCGGACGCTGCGCCGCTCAGAAAGGTGCGCATACATGGTGTCCATCTTCTGCCTCATTTCCTCAATGGACAACCTCGGCAGTGAATAAGGAATGTGGGGAGCGTCCTCGGAGGTCATTGCTCCTGCAATTTGGCCTTGATGTTCCGCATCAGGTCAGAGGCGTAAACAAACGTGTCGAGCTCTTTGACCCCACTGTCCAAGATTCCCTTGCGGTCGCCACGCCACGCTACCGTTCCCTCGTGCAAAAAGTGGATGTTGTCTCCAATTTCGATCACGCTGTTCATGTCGTGCGAGATGACCACTGTAGTGGTGTTGTACTCTTGGGTGAGGTCGCGGATCAGGTTGTCGATGACGATGGCCGTTTGAGGGTCCAAGCCTGAATTGGGTTCGTCACAAAACAGGTAGCGGGGCCGTCCTACAATGGCGCGGGCCAAGGCTACGCGCTTCTGCATGCCGCCCGACACCTCAGCAGGGTAACGGTATTCCGCTCCTTCGAGCTGGACCCGCTTGAGGCATTCCATCGCCCGCTCCATGCGCTCCTCTGGCCCCATGGAGGTGAACATCTTCAGCGGAAATTCAACGTTCTCCAGCACGGTCATGGAGTCAAACAAAGCCCCGCCTTGAAAAAGCATTCCAATTTGCAGGCGGATCTCCTCCCGCTCCTTTGAGGTCAAAGACGTGAAATCCTCTCCCGCATAATGGATGCTCCCTGCATCTACTTCGAGCAAGCCCACGATGCACTTGGTGAGCACCGACTTTCCCGAACCACTTCGGCCGATGATGAAATTGACCTGGCCCGCGTCGAAAGCGACATCTATGCCATGCAAAACGGTCTTGTCACCAAAAGCCTTGTCTACCCCGCGGACCCGAATCATGTGAGCAGCAATTGTGTGATCACGAGGTTGGCCACCATGACGATGACGACACTGTAGACCACGGCCTTGGTGCTGGACCGACCGACTTCTTTGGCCCCCCCAGAAGTGTGGTAACCATGGTAGGCACTCACGCTGGTGATGATCAAGGCAAACACACAGGTCTTGATGAGGGCATAAGCCACATCAAACGCCTTGAAGTCGACTTGAATCCCGTATTCGTAATCTGCGAAACTGCTGAGTTCTGCCGCATTGCAAATCCATGCTCCTGCGCCAATGCCGAGCACCATGGCGATCACCACGAGGAATGGAAAAATGACAAGAGCGGCCAGAAGTTTCGGGAGCACCAGGTGGGAAATACTGCGCACACCCATGACTTCCAAGGCGTCAATTTGCTCGGTCACCTGCATCGTCCCAATCTGCGATGCAATGTTGGACCCCACCTTTCCGGATAGAATCACGGGGATGATGGTGGGCGCGAATTCGAGAATCATGGTTTGACGTACCGTAAAACCTATGGTGTAAGCCGGAACCCAGCCGCCCACTTGGTGCGCCGTTTGAATGGCAATGACGGCTCCCATGAACAGGCTCAACAGCGCTACTATGCCCAGACTTTGGACGCCAATGGCCTCCAATTCGATGATGGTGGCCTGTGCAAAAACGCGGCCTTTTTGCGGTCGCCGAAGCGCCGATGCCATGAACGCGAAGTAGCGGCCGATGTGGAATAGCAGTCCCATGCCTCCCAACGAAGGTACACACCCTCCGCCGCGGCGCCACAGGGTTTGTTATTTCCTCCCGTTCAAACGAGGGGCTCCCCGTGGTCAGTCTTGAGCTGAGAGACCAATTGCTTGACCCACTGTTCTTCGCTGCGGGGGCACAACAACAGCGCATCTGGGGTGTCCACAACAATAAAGTCGCGCAACCCTTTGGCCACGACCAGCTTGCCGCCTTCAGCAGCCACCATCAAGCCCGTTGAGCCGTCGCCCATGAAATTGACGCCACTGAGCGCATTGCCATCGGCATCCTTGTCGAGCTTCTCATAGAGTGACCCCCAAGTTCCGAGGTCGCTCCACCCGAAATCGCCCAACACAACCCCCACGTTCGGGGCGCCTTCCATGATTCCATAGTCGATGGAGATGTTTTCCGCCGCTCCAAAAATGGACAGCACTGCTTCGGCCTCTTTGTCCGTTCCTAGGTCAGACGCCCGCTCCAAGAACAGCGCATGCAAATCGGGCAGTTGATCGGCAAACCTGTCTTGAATGGTCGACAGCGACCAAATAAAAATGCCCGAATTCCAGCAAAAGTCTCCAGATGAGATAAACTGTTCTGCAAGCTCCTTATTGGGCTTTTCGGTGAAGGTTTTTACCTGCTGCAGCCTTTCGTCAAAGGACCCGGGCAGGTCCTCATATTGGATGTAACCGTAGCCCGTGTCAGGGCGGGTTGGAGTGATGCCCAAAGTCAGAAGTTGTGACGTCTCAGAAGCCTGGCGCACCGCCACTCCCAATACATCACGGAAGCCTTCCTCGTCTTCGATCAAATGATCCGCAGAAGCCACAATGATGGTCGCTTCAGGATCTTTCTTGGCGATCCGATGGTGGGCATAGGCCAAACATGGCGCGGTATTGCGCATGAACGGCTCGCACAAGATCTGGTCCTCGGGAAGGTCCGGAAGCTGCGCCATCACCTCCTCCTTGTAGCGGACGTTGGTCACAACGTACATGCGGTCATAAGGAAGCATGGGCTCCAGCCTGTCGGCCGTCATTTGAATGAGGGTCCGACCGCGGTCAAGGATGTCGAGAAATTGCTTGGGACTGCCCGAACGGCTCATCGGCCAGAAGCGGGAGCCGACGCCTCCCGCCATGATGACGGCATATGTGTGGTCGTGTAAGGCCATGTCGTTGTTCCTGTCGAAAATTCCGAGTGCAAAGGTAGCCCTTGCTCAAAAGGACAGAGCGCGTGAGAGAAAGAAGGACAGGTCTTGCACTTGGGCTTTCGCTTCCTTTTGGCGCGGTGCACATGCCGAGGAGGACCACAGTCGACCAACATAAGGGCCATCAGCACCACCGCCGAACACCGTCCAAGGTTTTGAATGCGGTGAGCGGTCATCTTGAACCGGTCATGTTGGCAGGCACCACCCAGCGGTCGTATTCCTCCTCGGTAAGGTGTCCAAGTCCCAAAGCTGCGGCCTTGAGGGTCGTGCCTTCTTCGTGGGCCTTTTGAGCAATGGCAGCTGCTTTGTAGTAGCCAATGTGCGGGTTCAATGCCGTGACCAGCATCAGGCTGTCGCCCAAGAGCTGATCAATTCTGGCCCGATTTGGACGGATCCCAGAAACACAACGGTCTGCAAATGAGGCGCAAGCCTCACCCATCAGCCGCGCAGACTCCAGAATGTTCCGGGCCATCATCGGCTTAAAGACATTGAGTTCGAAATGTCCTTGAGCCCCGCCAATGGTCACTGCGACATCGTTGCCCATCACTTGGGCGCACACCATGGTCAGGGCTTCGGCTTGGGTAGGGTTGACCTTGCCCGGCATGATGCTGGATCCCGGCTCGTTGGCGGGGAGGGCCAGTTCACCGATTCCACTCCGCGGGCCGCTGCCCATCATGCGGATGTCGTGTGCCATTTTATTGCAGCTGACGGCCAATTGCTTGAGCGCTCCATGGGCCTCGACCACAGCATCGTGCGCTGCCAAAGCCTCAAATTTGTTGGGGGCGGTGACAAAGGGATGTCCCATGGACTCCGCCATGTAAGCGGCTACTTTTTCGGCGTAGCCTTCGGGTGCGTTGAGTCCGGTTCCCACGGCCGTCCCGCCGAGTGCAAGCTCAGCCAAGTGGTCCAGCGTATTGCGCAGCGCCTTCATTCCATGATCGAGCTGGGCGACATATCCGCCGAATTCTTGGCCGAATGTCAGCGGCGTCGCATCCATCAGGTGGGTCCGACCAATTTTGACCACGTCGTTCAACTCCTCTGCTTTTGCAGCCAAGGCGTCCCTCAATCGCTGCACTCCTGGCAGCGTGGTGCCCACAATGCGGTCAAATGCCGCCAGGTGCATCGCGGTAGGGAAAGTGTCGTTGGAGCTTTGCGACTTGTTGGCGTCGTCGTTGGGGTGCACCGGCCGCTCCCCTTCTCCCAGTGTTCCTCCGGCCAAAACGTGGGCGCGGTTGGCGATGACCTCGTTGACGTTCATATTGGACTGGGTCCCCGACCCGGTCTGCCACACCACCAGCGGAAAGCAGTCGTCGAGCCGACCAGCAATGATCTCTTGGCAGACCTGCACAATCAAGTCGCGCTTGCCTGCTTCCAAAACACCCAAGTCACAGTTGGCCTTTGCTGCGGCCATTTTCAAGTGGCCAAAAGCATGCACAACCTCGATGGGCATGGTCCCTGCTGGGCCAATGGGGAAGTTGTGGCGGCTGCGTTCGGTTTGCGCGCCCCAGTACTGGTCAGCAGGTACAGCGACTTCGCCCAGGGTGTCCTTTTCGATGCGGGTTTTCATGTCTTGGAAAGTGTCTGTGGTGTGACCGTGGTCTTCAATGCTCGGCGGCGGAGCGCTCGGCAGCTGCATGCATCAGGTTGGCCTTGAGCATGGGCTCAATCTCCCCGCTGAGCACCGCATCGGTGTTTGACGTTTCGTAGCTCGAACGCAGGTCTTTGACCATTTTGTATGGCTGCAACACGTAGGAGCGGATCTGAGAACCCCACTCAATTTTCTTTTTACCCGCCTCGATTTCGGCCCTGGCCTCACTCCGCTTGGCCATTTCCATCTCGTACAACTGAGACTTCAACAGCTGGATGGCCTTTTCCTTGTTGCCCAATTGCGATCGGGTCTCGGTATTGTCAATGATGATGCCCGTGGGCTTGTGGCGGAGTCGAACACCGGTCTCGACCTTGTTCACGTTCTGTCCTCCTGCTCCTCCAGATCGGAAAGTGTCCCAGGTCAGGTCTCCGGGATTCACCTCGATTTCTATGCTGTCGTCCACCAAGGGATACACATAGACCGACACAAACGAAGTGTGCCTCCGGGCCTGCGAGTCATAAGGACTGATCCGCACCAAGCGGTGCACGCCATTCTCCCCTTTGAGCATGCCAAAAGCGTAATCACCGTCGACCTCCATGGTGACCTGCTTGATGCCGGCCACATCGCCGTCTTGGCGGTCAATTTCCTTGACTTTGAAGCCCGCCTTGTCGGAATACATCGTGTACATCCGGGTCAGCATGCCGGCCCAGTCGCAGGACTCGGTACCTCCAGCCCCTGCCGTGATTTGTACCACAGCATTGAGTCCGTCGGCCTCGTCAGAAAGCATCTGTTTGAACTCCAGTTCCTCGATGCATGAGATCAGGTCGCCATACTGGGCCATCACTTCTTCTTCGGTGCTCTCCCCCTCTTTGTGAAACTCAAACAGCACCTGCAGGTCTTCGATGGCCGTCTCGGCCCGCTCGAATTCACCGACCCAGACTTTCTTTCCGCGGATCCGGCGCATGACCTTCTCTGCTTCTTTCGCATCGTTCCAGAATTCTGGGTCTTGCGACAGTTTTTCGTCCTCGAGGATGTCAATACGCTTCTGCTCGATGGCGAGGTATCCCATGAGCGCATTGACGCGCACCCGGGCGGACTGGATTTGATCGGCAGTTAGCATGATGGCCCAAATTTAGGGGGCACATCCTCTGCGGCCATTGCTGCCCGCACTACTTCCATTGTAAAGCCCTTCCGCAAGAGGCCCCCTATCGTTTTTTCTGGCGCTTCATCTGGGTGTTGAAGCTTTCTTTTTCGCACAGCACGGCAGGCGGCATCATGAACATCAATTGCTGTGAGTGCTTCCAAGGCACGGTCCACCACGCCGTCTTTCAATGCGTGCTCAAACCGCAGTGCTGCGGCCACTTTTCGCGGGCTCCAGCCCTTGAGCCGAACGTGGTCTAGGGCATATGCTTCCGCGAACCGATCCGCATCGAGATACCCTTCCTTGGTCAGGGCAGCAACGAGGTCATCCGCATGGTCTTTCTCCCCCCAGCTGTGCAGTTTTCGACGCACCTGAGCAGGTGACCGCTCGGCACGGGCGCACCAATGTCGTATCTTCGAGGAAACATCTTTTTTCAGGTCCACGGCGCTGAATCTACGGAGTACAGCCCTCAAAGGACTTGCCAACTGCAAACCATCGGGAACGCCTGGTGGAACCAACCTACCCAATGCCATGAAAGCCGAGATCAATCAACGCATCGCGTCGTTGCTGGAGAACCCGGAAATCGAATCCGTGCGCGTCGACGTTCGCACAGCCTTCGAGGTCTACAAGGATGCACGCGAAAAAGATGTCGCTGCTCAGCGCGCAGCTTTTGATGAAACCGAACATCCCGCATTGGAACCGGGAGAGGAGTCCATCCGGTTTTCATATGAGCCCGACGAGGAAGATGCGCGCAACAATGAGATGTACACGGCTTTCCGCGAAAGGGAAAAAGCGTGGCGAGAAAAAGTAGCGGCAGAGCAGAGGGCAAACCTCGAACAGAAAACGGCCGTTTTGAACGCCATGAAGGAGTTGGTGGCCAACGAAGAGCACATCGGCAAGATGTTCGATGCGTTCAATACGCTCACCGAACAGTGGAATGCGATCGGAAATGTTCCCGGTGACCAATACAAGGAGGTCCACGATGCCTGGCACCGCCTCCGCGACGAATTTTTCTACAACGTCAACATCTATAAGCAGCTGCAGGACCATGACTTGCAGGTGAACCTCAAAAAGAAGCAGGACCTCATCGAGCAAGCCTCGCAATTGACTTCCGTCACAGACCTCAAGGAAAAAGAGCTGCTGGCAAGAAGCTATATGAAGGCCTGGTTCGACGTAGGTCCAAGCCCACGCGAGACCTACCAGGAGATGGCAGACACCTTCTTCGGTCACACGCGCGGCGCACTGGACGAAATCAAAGCGCACTTTGATGGCATCCGTGAAGGGTTCCAGAAAAACCTAGAAGCCAAGCAAGCGTTGGTCGAAGAAGTCCGGGTATTGCTAGAGGTGGAAGTTGAAGGGCCCACCGGGTGGCCCGAACAGGCCGAAAAAGTCAAGGACATCCAAAAGCGTTGGAAAACCATTGGGTTTGCAGGACGCAAAGACGACCAAGAAGCCTGGGAGGGTTTCCGGGAGCTGTGCGACATGTTCTTCCAAAAGCGCGATGCCGCTTTTGCCGATGTGCGCGCCGCTCAAAACAAGGTGCGTGACCGCAAGCAAGCCATCGCTGAAGAGGCAGTGGGGCTCGCCGAGAGCACGTCATGGAGGCAGACTGCAGACCAGTTAATGGCGCTGCAAAAAGAATGGAAGGACTTGGGGTCAGCAGGCCCACGGGACGAAAACCGTCTGTGGCGCAAATTCCGAGGTTCCTGCGATCAGTTTTTTACCGCCAGGAAGGCCCAGTTCGCAGACCGCGACAAAGAATACAAGGTCAACCAGAAAGCAAAAGAGGCGCTCATTGAAGAAATCGAAGCCTTTGAGTTGACAGGAAACCACGGCAACGACCTCGGTACCCTGAAGGCGTTTTCCAAGCGCTGGGCCGAGAGCGGTCATGTCCCAAGACGCGTGTTCGAGCAAATTGTAGAGCGCTATGGCAGCGCCATGGACAAGAAGTTCGATGCCTTGGGTGAAAAGCGCAGTGAGCGCTCCGTCGAGGCTTACAAGCAGCGTGTTGAAAGCCTGGTGACCGGTGAAGGTTCGGAACACATGGCCCGCAAGGAGGAGCGCGTCCTGCGCGACAAAATGGACCGTCTCCGAAAGCGCGTTACCCAATACGAGAACAACATGGGGATTTTTACTGGAAAGGGAGCCGCGTCTATTGTGGCCGACTTTCAGAAGAAAATTGAGTCAGACCAGCGAGAGATGGGTGAAATCAGCCGAAAGCTCAAGATGCTGCGCGAGGCCCGTCAAGGCTCACAGGAGGGCTGATGATCATCTGATTACTTGTGTGCTGTGCATAGAGCTCTTTGAGGCGCTCGGGCAGGACCATGCGGTCCTTTTGTTTGTCCAGAATGTCTAGGACATCAAACTCCCGAACAACCTCCCACAGCTCTTCTACCCCAAAACCTGTGAGAAACACAACAGGGTATTGGAATTGCAGGGAACGCATCAATTGGAGAAACTCAACGCCGTCAATCGTCGGCATGACCGAGTCCAATAAAATCAGATCAAGCTCCTCCGTTGCGAGCATGCCCACGGCCTCTAACGTATCTGATGTTGCTTCGGCCACCATTCCCGCATTGAGCAATTGGAGCTGCGTCAAGGTCAGTGCCATTTCATCATCATCAACGTAGAGAACGCGCAGGGGTCTGCTTGCATTGGCCATAGGGCCCCAAAGATGTACAGGGGATTAATAATCACCTGTAAGCCTTCCGAGGCCATTGTTGTGGGAATCTTCTTGCTATGGATGCCCTGGCATGTCAAGGGCAGAGCCCTTCCACCCTTGTTCTTCCATTTCATGCAAGATGCCCGCCAAAAGTCCCGGTGTTCGCGGCGAAGCCTTGTCGCTGTCATGCATGACCGCGATGGAGCCAGGACGCAAGTGGCCCAGCGTGCTGGTGAGACATTGCTCAGCCGTGCGTTTTTGATCAAAATCACCTGTAAGTAGGTCCCACATCACAATGCGGCTCCGCATTGCAATCGCCTTGGCCTGCCCCCTTGTCATGCGGCCATAAGGCGGACGAAACAGGCCTGAACCCGTGATGTCCTCACACTGCAAAAAACTCTTGAGATAGGCATATTGACCCGTCGACCAACCTGATTCATGCCGCATGGTGTGGTTGCCCCAACTGTGGCCCTCATCTTGTATGCGCTCAAAAACGGAGGGGTAGCGCTCGACATTCTCGCCCACACAGAAAAATGTGCCTTTGTGTCCTGCTGACCCCAGCATGTCCAGGATCCGAGGGGTCCATTCCGGATGCGGCCCATCGTCAAAAGTCAGGTGCAATTCTTGCCCACCGGAAGCGCCCGACCAGAGAAACTCTGGAAAGAATGACGTAACAGGCTCGGGTATCCGGGTCGCGTACACGCCGGCAATTTCATAAAGAAACGTCGAAAAACATCGGTTTTGATTCCAATACAACCCCCCAATTGTACCCGATAGGGCAACGGTAAAATGGGGCGCCTGCACCGCAGCAGGCCAAGGTATCTTCGCACCCACATCCCGCGGGTATGGAATACGATTTCAAAGCCATCGAAAACAAGTGGCGCCAACATTGGCAAGAGCAAGAGACTTACAAGGTTTCTGAGGACGCTGAGAAGAAGAAGTACTATGTGCTCGACATGTTTCCCTACCCCAGTGGTGCGGGATTGCATGTGGGCCACCCCCTTGGCTACATCGCATCGGATGTCATTGCCCGTTACAAGCGGCAACAAGGTTTCAATGTGCTCCACCCACAAGGCTATGACAGCTTTGGGCTGCCGGCTGAGCAATATGCCATCCAAACGGGGCAGCACCCTGCCGTCACCACTGAGCGCAACATTGCCCGGTACCGCGAGCAACTTGACCTATTGGGATTCAGCTACGACTGGTCTCGGGAAGTCCGCACCAGCAGCCCGGAATATTACAGGTGGACCCAATGGATTTTTGCCCGCCTCTTTGAGCACGGGTATGACCGGGCCGCTGATAAGGCTGCACCCATTGCGACCCTCACCGCACATTTCGCCGAACATGGCAATGCTGAGGTCGATTGGGCCGTGGGAGAAGACACGTTGAACGAAGCCCTGCAGGTGGTCTGGGGCGACGGTTTTGAAGGGCCGTTTTCCGCGGAACAATGGAATGCGCTGGATCCACAGGGGCAAGCATCTGTCCTGATGGCCTACCGGTTGGCTTACCTCGCCGACAGCGAAGTGAACTGGTGTCCCGCACTGGGAACAGTGCTGGCAAACGACGAGGTGGTTGGCGGATTAAGCGAACGAGGGGGGCATCCCGTGGTCCGCAAAAAAATGCGGCAATGGATGATGCGCATCACGGCTTATGCAGACCGCCTGCTGCAGGGACTAGACAGCATCGATTGGTCCGAAAGCATCAAAGAAGTCCAGCGCAATTGGATCGGCAAGTCTACTGGAGCCCAATTGCGATTTGACATCCAACACAATGAAGGCCGGACCATCGAGGTGTTTTCTACGCGCCCAGACACCCTCTATGGGGCCAACTTCTTGGTACTGGCTCCAGAACACGAGCTCGTGCAAGACATCACGACAGCGGCACAACATGACGCTGTCGCGGCTTACCAAAAAGAAACCGCCGGCCGAAGCGAACGCGAAAGGATGGCTGGAGACCGCGGCATGACCGGGTGCTTTACAGGAGCCCATGCTTTGCATCCGCTCAGCGGGGCACCCATGCCCATCTGGATCGCCGACTACGTTTTGGCTGGATACGGCACCGGAGCTGTGATGGCGGTCCCTGCTGGAGACCAACGGGATTGGGAATTCGCCCGCGCTTTTGGGCTGGACATCCCTCCCATTTTTGAAGGCCACAACATCGAAGAAGGCGCTTGCACCGACAAGGATGCTGTGTTGTGCAACAGCGGCTCTTGGAGCGGTCAACGCTGCTCTGTTGTGCTCCCGATTGCGATACAGGAAACAGAGGCCTCGGGATTTGCCGTCCCCCGCGTGAACTACCGCTTGCGTGACGCTGTGTTCAGCCGCCAACGGTACTGGGGAGAACCTTTTCCCATCTTCTATGACAAGGGGGTGCCCCAGTTGCTCGAAGATGAGCAAGTGCTCCTTCCCGAGGTGGACGCCTACCTGCCCACAGAGGACGGCGACCCGCCCTTGGCCAGGGCCGAACAATGGAATGTCTCGCGGGGCGAGCGCATGGAGTTCAATACCATGCCCGGCTGGGCAGGGTCAAGCTGGTACTTCCTGAGGTACATGGACCCTCACAATGACAGAGGTCTGTGTGACCGGTCCAAAAGCGACTATTGGGGCCAGGTCGACCTCTATGTGGGCGGAGCAGAGCACGGAACCGGCCATTTGCTGTACAGCAGGTTCTGGACCAAATTTCTCTCTGACCTCGGCACCATTGGATTTGATGAGCCCTTTGCCAAAATGGTCAACCAGGGCATGATCCTGGGCCGAAGCAGCTTTGTTTACCGCGTCGAAGGGTCCAACACTTTTGTCACTTTTGAGCGCCGCAAGGAGCAGCGCACCCAGCGCCTGCACGTGGACATTGCGCTCGTGCGCAACGACATCTTGGATACCGAGGCCTTCAAAGCATGGCGCCCAGAATTCGCCGATGCCGCTTTTGAACTCAATGACCAAGGCGAGTACCGCTGCGGCAGCGAGGTCGAGAAAATGTCCAAGTCCAAATACAACGTTGAAAATCCCGACGATCTGGTGGAGCGGTATGGCGCCGACACCTTGCGCTGCTACGAGATGTTCCTCGGCCCGCTAGAACAGGCCAAGCCTTGGGACACACAAGGCATCAGCGGCGTGCACGGGTTTTTGAGAAAGCTCACCCGCCTCTACATGGACAGCGAGGGCCATAACATTGTCACCGACAATCTGCCTTCTTCCGACGCTGAGCGCACCTTACACAAAACGATCAAAAAAGTCACCGAAGACCTCGACCGCCTGAGCTGGAATACCGTGGTCAGCGCATTGATGATTGGGGTCAATGAGCTGACAGAGCAAAGCTGCCACGACCGCCAGGTCTTGCAGCCGTTCGCCGCAGTGTTGGGTCCTTACGCCCCACATTTGGCTGAGGAAGTTTGGTCTTACGCTGGGGGCATTGGCTCTGTGGTTGATGCCGCATGGCCCAAATGGGACCCTGAGAAACTCGTGGAGTCCGAAGTGCGCTACCCTGTTCAATTCAATGGGAAAGTGAGGTTCCAACTTGAGGTTCCCGCAGAATTGGGACCGAAAGAAGTAGAAGCCGTTGTGCTTGCTGACCCCCGTACTTCCAAGCAATTGGATGGCCGCGAACCGCGTAAAATTATCGTGGTCCCCGGGCGCATTATCAACATCGTCGGATAAGTCCTACAGGGCTTGTTTGCTGCCGTTTAGGGGCGTTTCCTGCGTCCCTTTTGGGGCCTTACATCCACAAATTTTCATCTGCGAACCTCAATATTTCATCGACGAATCACGAAATAATTGCAATTAGTCGGGTTTTTTCGCATCTTTGTAGAACTTATCATTGATGCTATCAGCTTATTATCACGGCGCCATGAACCCTTACCGATTGCTCCTCGGGCTTTTCTTAGCCCTGTCCTGCAGCCTTGCAAATGGACAACCCACCAACTCCTCCCCCGCACCTGAGGGGTATGACCTCGAAGTCGAGGTCGTCAACGAAAACATCGGTGTTTTGGTGGGCGCCCTTGGTGTGACCGACTTGACAGGCTACTCCTGCTCGCGTTTGTACGTCTCTATGAACAACGAGGACGACTTTATGTCTTCCGTTTCAGGAGACCTCACCAACCCCACCTACGTCAATACCACGACAGAGTTTTACAATGCCACCCTCGGCGCGGCGACGCCCAACGGCATCAACAGCATCTTGTTCGCGGTATATCCAGATCTTCCTTACGACAGTTGGGTGACGGTGGGCATCGAAAGCGTGCCCAACGCTCTGCTGGGAGAAGCCAATGTGAGCACGGTGCAGTCTACGGACAACCCGTGGGTTACCAACTTCGACCCAGGAAACGGAACTCCAGGAGCCAGCATTGCCATTGACGACCTCATTGGAGGTGCCTGGTATGCACTGAATGGTGATGCGAACGGCATTGCCGGTGAAGACCTTCGGGTGCTCATTGGTCAGTTCACAACAAACGGTGACATCAGCGGTCAGATTTATTGCCAGGTCTTCATCAATGGAGATGGCATGACTGAGTTCCGCGATACGTTCTATTTCGGAGCAGGAGGCCCCGCACCTGGGTGCACGGACGACGCTGCCTGCAACTATGATGAACTGGCTACCGAAGATGATGGGTCTTGCGAATTCCCTGTTGACCTCTATGGCAGCGATGCCCTCGATTGTGACGGAAACTGCCTCGCCGACGCTGACGGCGACGAAATCTGTGACGGCGATGAAATCGCCGGTTGTCAGGACGAAACGGCCTGCAACTTTGACCCCACAGCCACCGACGACGATGGCTCTTGCTCTTTTGCCGCTGACGGACTCGATTGTGACGGAAACTGCCTCGCCGATGCTGACGGCGACGGCATTTGTGACGGCGATGAAATCGCCGGTTGTCAGGACGAAACGGCCTGCAACTTTGACCCCACAGCCACCGACGACGATGGCTCTTGCTCTTTTGCCGCTGACGGACTCGATTGTGACGGAAACTGCCTCGCCGATGCTGACGGCGACGGCATTTGTGACGGCGATGACCCTTGCAATGACCCTGACCTGACACCCGTTGTCACCCCTACGGTTCCCGCTTCCTTTATTGCGGAGGTCACCTTGGATGGACAAGCTGTTGTGGGCATGACCCTGATCGCCTCCATCAACGGTGAAACCGCTGGTGTCGACGAAGCTTTTGAATACGAAGGCAGCAGCTGGGTCAGCATGACCATTTATGCGCAAGCTGGCGATGAGATCGACTTCCAATTGTTTGACGCTTCTCTGTGCGCCCTCTATGACATCGACTTCACTGTGAGCGTGGATGAAAACGGCGAAGAGCTTTCCACGTTTGACGACCCGTCGGACCTTCCCTTCTTGAGCGGCAACCCCATCCCTGGATGTACAGATGCTGCGGCCTGCAACTATTTTGACCTCGCAGATACAGAGGATGGATCTTGTATTTATCCCCTCGATCTCTATGGAACGGATTCCTTCGATTGTGACGGCAACTGCTTGAATGACAGTGACGGCGATGGTATTTGTGAAGAGGACGAAACTTTAGGGTGTACCGATCCTGCCGCCTGCAACGCTGGCGACTACACGGACACAGACAACAGTTTGTGCGAGTACCCTGCTGACCTTTATGGATTTGACTATGTAGACTGCAGTGGAGCGTGCATCAATGACACCGACGGCGATGGTGTCTGTGACGAAGCCGAGGTCGAAGGTTGTACCAACGAAGACGCCTGCAACTTCGATGCGGACGCTACCGAAGAGAACGGATCCTGCGAGTTCTTGAGCTGCGCTGGTTGTACCGATGCTGCCGCTTGTAACTACGATGCAGCGTCCACCATCGACGATGGTTCCTGTGCCGAATTGGATGAATGTGGTGAATGCGGCGGAAGCGGCATTGCCTCTGGTGAATGCGACTGCGACGGAAACGTATTGGACGCCCTCGGTGTCTGCGGTGGCGACTGCACGGAGGATGCTGATGCTGATGGCGTCTGCGACGACGAAGACGACTGCGTCGGAACCCTCGATGCTTGTGGCGTTTGCAACGGCCCCGGCCCTGACGCTGGCTACGATTGTGACGGAAACTGCTTGGAAGACGCCGACAACGACGGCATCTGTGACTTTGAAGACCCTTGCAACGAACCCGATACCTCAGTGGAGGTCCTTCCCTTGATTCCTTCAACGGTCATTGCGGAGGTGTTCTTCAACGGTGCGCCCGTTGTAGGAGGCACCGTACTTGCTCAAGTGAACGGCAATACCGTCGGCCTGAGTGTTGCTTTTGACTATGAAGGCGGCAGCTGGATCAACATGAACATCTATGCCGATGCAGGAGAAGAAATCTCATTTATCCTCTGGGATGAAGATGCCTGCGAGCAGTATGAACTCGACTTCACCTTGACCCCTGAGGTCGAGGGTGACGACCTCGGAACCTTTGATGATCCGCAGCAATTCCCATTCGGATCAGGTGACCCCATTGAGGGCTGTTTGGACGAGGAGGCTTGCAACTATAACCCTCTGGCCACAACCGACGGCATTGCTTGTGTGTACCCTGAGCAATACTGCGACGCTGAATTTGTGGACTGTGACTGCGCTTGTCTCAACGACATGGACGGTGACGGCATCTGCGATGAGGAGGAAGTGGTCGGCTGTGGAGATGCCACGGCATGCAACTACAATGAAGACGCTACCGACCTCGACGAAAGCCTCTGTACCTATCCAGCAGAGGATTACCTCGATTGTGACGGCAACTGCCTCAGTGATGCAGACGCAGACGGCATCTGTGATGCCCTTGAAGTCGCGGGTTGTACCGATGAATTTGCGTGCAACTACAACGCTGAAGCCACCGATGAAGATGGTTCATGTGACTACGCCTTGCCAGGATTTGACTGCAACGGCGATCCCATTGAGCTTGACGACTGCGACCCTTTGTGCCTCGTGATCGACGAATCTCTTCAAGACTATACCGTGCAGTGTCTCGATGACCTTGCTGCCATCGAATGCTTGGAAGGTGCTTCTGTTTACAACGCCTGCACCGGTGTCACCACCGAGGCCACTTCATGTGTCACCCTCCCCGCCATGGACTCCCTGATTTCAGGTGAAGCCAATACGGCCTTGGGAGTGGGCCCTGACGGTGCATTGCGCATCTACGGCCTTCAAATGCAAGGCCTCGCCGCCTCCGACTATTTTGTTGAAAGCGGCATGGGACTGGAGTTTGTCCAGTACAACAACGGAACAGCCGTACTCTCAGGTAACATTGAGAACAGCGCAGATGCTTCACAAGGATTTAAGGTCTTCCTCGTCTTTGAGGATGGGGTGACCGGACCTGAGTGGGCAGCCATGGGCAAAGGGTTCAAGTATGCCTATTCCTGCCAGGATGTGGACACCGACTCTTGGCTGATCTACACCTTGAAAAATGACCAGAGTTACCTGCACGGTACGGGGTCATTTGAAGGCAGTTTGCTGAGCTTAAGCCACGCACCAGTCAATGAGCACTTTGGTTTCCAAGTCGGTGAAGCGGCCAATGACCACAACTGCGAGTATGGACTCGGTGGTTGGTACGCATGGGAAGGCCAGATTTCTGGTGTGCCTGTGTCGGGAGCTCTTGGAGACGTGATCGTGGACCTCAGCCTCGATACTGAGTACTTCGATTATGACGAAATGTGCACGACCAACATCTACACTTTTGTGGATTCTTGCGGTGCTTACAACGTCGAGCAACACATCTGCCGCGTGGACACCATCGCTCCGACCTTCCTCGGTTGTCCTGGTGAAGCCACCGTGGCCTGCACAGAGGACATTCCACAAGTGGCCACCGTCACCGTCGTCGACAACTGCGATGACCTGGACAGCATTCCCGTCAGCATCCTCGCGGACGTCATCATCGACCAAACAGATGCGGGTTGCTATACCATTGAGCGCACATGGAGTGCTGAAGACCTCTTCGGAAACGTGGGCACTTGCACGCAATTGATCCATGTGGTCGATACCGTTGCTCCTTCCATCGACCTCACACTTCCTGGCGACCTTTCTGTATCTGTCATGGGCGACTGCTCTGTAGAAACGGGCACAGATTTCACAGGAGAGGCTTCGGCCAACTTTACTGACGACTGCAGCTCAGTATCTGGTGACATCACCTACTCCGATGAAATTGTCGACGCCATCAGCGATGGTTGCTACACCATTCTCAGGACCTGGACGGCCAGTGCTGAGGACGGTTGCGGAAACGCGGACAGTGTCTCAGGTGTCCAAACCATCGAGGTCATCGACCAGATCGCCCCCATGATTGAATTGAGTGCTGTGGAAGTGTCCATGTCCTGCGATGAATGGGCCTGCGACATGGACGTCCTGACCGGACTTGGCTTTGCCTCATGGACCGACAACTGCCAGATTGACACCGCTTACATCGAGTGTGACCCCATGTCTGGTGGATGCGTGAGCCCTGTTCCTACATGGGACGTTGAGTACATCGTGATCGACGCCTGTGGCAACATGTCCAGTGCCCATCAGTTCATCTTGCTGATTGATACGGTCGCTCCGACCATCGACATTACCTGTCCTGCAGATGTTGTGGTAGAGCTCGATGCCGATTGCATGGGTGAACTCGACCCCACACAAAGTGGAGAGGTTGAGATCTTCAGCACCGACAACTGCGATGCTGCGCCAACGCTGAGCTACACCGTAGAGGACAGCGATCCCATCTACACCTGCGAAGACGGCAACGGCACCTACGAAATCACCCGTACGTTCTACGCTGTATCAGAAGACCATTGCGGCAACGTCGCTATGGAGAGCTGCACACAGTTGTTGACTGTTGTAGACATCACGGCGCCTGTGATCACCATGTTGGAGTGCCCCGCCGATACCACGGTTGCGCTCGGAGCGGACTGCACCGCTGAGGTCGACTACACCTTGCTGGGCATGCCTTCCATCCTCGCTGAGGATGGCTGCGATGCAGACCCAGAGATCACCTGGTTCCATACCGACGGATCTGCCATCTTCGAATGCGATGACAGCGACGGAAGTGCGGACGGTACCTACTCATTTGAGCGCACGTTCTATGCTTATGCAACAGACGCATGTGGCAATATGGGCGATACGGTCAGTTGTGTTCAGGTCATCACGGCAGCCGACCAGTCTGCCCCTGAATTCGGTGAATACCCTCCCTATGAGCCCGTCTCTTGTGAGGACCTCACCGATCCACTTGACCCTACACAGTCGCCACTCGAAGTGTTTGACAACTGTGACGGAGACCTCACCATCAGCATTGAGGCATGGCCTTTGAGTGGGTCCTGTCCCGGAAGCTGGATGCGGATCTGGACGGCTACGGACGACTGCGGAAACGTAGGCATCGCCGAGCAGTACATCGCATTGTATGACGACACCAACCCCTTGATCACCTGCCCAGCCGACACCATCGTCATGCTGGACCAGGACATCGCAGACGACACCACGACCACTGCCTTGGGCATGGCCATGGCAACAGACAACTGCAGTGGGTGGGCAGACATTACCATCACATACAGCGACGGCAGCTTCCAAGTGGATTGCGAAGGAGACGACAGCACACCCGAAGGAACCATGTCATTCATCCGGACCTTCACCGCGTCGGACTTCTGTGACAACAGCTCCAGCTGTGATCAGCACATCACGCTGGTCGATGAGCTCGGTCCTGTGGTATTTGTGGAAGACACCACCGTGTCTTGCCTTGACTACGAAGCTGGAGCCACCTATGGCGCCTTTGGAGCCGAAGACAACTTCGACACCGACGTGGCTTACTCATGGGTCGAAGACAGCGTCTACGCCCAACTGTGCGTCGGCAGCTACAGCGTCGACCGCACCTGGACCTTCGTGGACGATTGCGGCAACAGCACCCTTGCCCACCAAACCATAACGGTTGTGGACGAAACTGCTCCCATCCTTGTTTCAGGCGAAACCACCCTCTCTATTTCTTGTGAGGAGTACAGCGATGCCAACACCGATGAAAACGTCTTGATCGAAGTGCTCGACGAGTGTGGAAGCGATGTCACAGTGACCTTCTTCGACACGCCGTTCAGTGGTGGATGTGTGCAGCCCGTGGGCATGTACATGCGCACCTACACCTTTGAAGACGACTGTGGCAATGCCAACATGTTTGAGCAGTTCATTCAACTGTACGATGAGACGCCTCCAACGGTGTCCCTTGACTGCCCAGCAGATACAACGGTCTCTGCCGATGCCGACTGCACGGCTGACCTGTCTACAGACGCTCTTGGTTTGCCTGCCATCACGGCAGAAGACAACTGTGGTGGAACACCGCCCGCGGTTGAGTTGACTTGGACGGACCACGATACGACTGTGGCATGCGCTGGCTCATTCTCCTTCACCAGGACGTTCACGGCTACAGCTACAGACAACTGCGGAAACGAGAGTTCTGTCAGCTGCGACCAGACCATTGCGCAAGAGGACATCACGGCCCCTGAATTTGTGGATCCCCTTCCTGAGGATGTCACCGTGCCTTGCTTCGACATTCCTGCTGTTGCGGACCTCACCGCTGTGGACGGTTGCGATGCGAGCCCCGTTGTCAGCTTTGAAGAGGAAATCCTCGGTGCAGAGGAATGCCCTGGTACTCAGGTGCTCGTGCGCACTTGGACCGCCATGGATGCCTGTGGCAACGCTACAAGCCTCTCGCAAACCATTACGGTGACCGATGAATTCGCGCCCACATGGACATCCGAGGCTCCTGCCGATACTACGGTATCCTGCGAGTCTGTGCCAGCAGCGGCAGTATTGGAGGCCACTGACAATTGTGACGACAACCTCGAAGTGACGTTTGCTGAGGCGAGCGAAGGCGGAGACTGTGCGCAAAACATGACGATCACCCGCACTTGGAGTGTGAGCGATTGTGCTGGCAACCAGCTCTCACATGTTCAGGTGGTCACCGTGGTCGACACCACTGCTCCGGTCATCTCTGGACCGCTTGAGTTGGACATCCCTTGCACAGACTGGGGCATGGATACCCTCTATGCTACGGTCAGCGACAACTGTGACGCAACAGTTGAACTGGAGCTCCTCTCTGACGAGGAATTCAGCGGTGCCTGCGCCGGAAGTTACCTGCGCACTTATGTGGCGACGGACCTCTGCGGAAACAGCGATACGCTCATTCAGTCTATTGACTTGATTGATACCGAGGCGCCTGAATTCACAGTGATTCCGCAGGACACTTCGCTGTCTTGCGACAACGACTACAGCGTTGGAAGCCTCGGGGCTGCCGAAGCCACGGACAACTGCGACTCCGAAGTGGAAATCACCTATTCTGATTCCATCACTTTGATTGACGGTTGCGCCGGAATGGCCCTTGTGGTGCGCACTTGGAATGCTGTCGATGAGTGTGGCAACAACAAGACTGTTGACCAGATCATCACCTTGATGGACGACACCGATCCAGCGTTCAATGAAGTGCTGCCTGCTGACGCCACTGCCTCATGCGATGACGTCCCCATGGCACCGACCCTGACCGCAACGGACAACTGCGACCCTGACCTGACCGTTTCCATGACGGAGACGCTCGAGGACGATGACCTGTGTCCATTGGATTACACCATCACGCGGATTTGGTCTGTGGAAGACTGTGCTGGAAATGGCATCAGCCATACGCAAGTCATCACTGTTGTGGACACGACGGCTCCAGGCTTTGTGGCCGGTCCAGCAGACACCACCGTCGCTTGCGATGCGGTGCCCATGCCCGCAGACCTCACGTCCCTGCAGGCCGACGACAACTGCGACGATGCCTTGAGCTATGCCTACTTGGGAGAAACCTCCGAAGATGGAGACTGTGCCAACAGCTACACGCTGTTCCGCACCTGGGAGGCCAGCGATTGTGCCGGAAATGCGACCACTTGGACGCAGGAAATCACCGTAGTCGACGAGACTGCACCTGAATTGGTGTTGACCTTCGCAGACGGCTCTGCCGCCATGGATACTGTGGTCTCTTGCCTCGCTGACGCCCCTGTCATCGCAGCCGTGAGCTTGGATGCTTGTGACGATTCGCCCTTCATGTCGATGATGGTGGACACCACCAATCAAGATGTGTGCGGCAACGCGACCTTGACCTACAGCTATATGACAGCCGACGATTGCGGCAACATGTCACAGGCTACCATCACAGTGACGGTTCTCGACGAAGAAGCTCCTGAGTTCCTCAACGTGTGTGGCATTGACAACGGCGCCACCATCGATGTGTGTGCAGACGACTTCACCGGCGACAGCCTCACCCCTGAAACGGATGCTTGCGACGTGAGCGCTGCCGACAACTGCGAAGGAGAAGTGGCCATCGAATTGACCGCCACTGCGGTAGGTGAATTTGCCCCGAACGACAGCGTACTTCAATACTGCACCACCGTCACTCCAGAAGCGTACAGCTCTGAGGAGACTTGCAACGGATACGACGTACATGCTGTGCGCCTGTTCAACTTTGCTGGTGCGGAGTTCTACTCCACCATTGGCGAAGGCGTGGTCAGTCAGATGTCGAACGGCGACTGGGTCATCGAAAAGACGATTGTGGCCAATGACAACCCCGACGCAGGTTGGAACGTGTCGATCACTTTGGAAGACGGAATGGACTACGACCAGTGGTCGAACCAGTCCTTCCCAACCAGCTACAAACTGGATTGCGAGGAGCTCGAGGACAACCATGAAGACTGGATGTACTGGTTCCTTTCCAACGGAACGATGACCGGTTGGGGTGAATATGAAGGAGACTTCCTCACCTGCACACACCAGCCTGCCAACGAGTTCTATCGCTTCCAGGTCGGATTGGGTGCCAACAACATGAACTCCCATTACGGTTACAGCGGTTGGTTCACGTATTCAGGAATGTTTGCCAATACCCCTGTGATGGGCTCCGGCGACTTCTTTGGAGACCTTGACTGCACCCTGCCTTACCAGTTCGAATACGACTACACTGCTACGGATTGCAGCGGCAACCAAGCCGAATTCGGATACACGGTCAACGTCACCGGTGAGGTATGCGAAGATCCTGAGGCAGGCTTTACTGGCACTGGAGGAAACACCGCCAATGGCAGCTTCACACCTGCCATGGCTGCTGCGCAAAACCGCGGTGACATTCAGGTGTCCAACATTGTTCCGAACCCCACCCAAGACTTTGCTCAGATCGGGTTCAACGTGTTGCAGCCCATGAGGATCGATGTGACCCTCTACGATGCTGCTGGCATGTTGGTCGCGCCGCTGTTCAATGGACATGTAGACAAGGACCAGACGTACATGCTCGACATCAATGCGGCCCAGCTGGAAAGCGGTGTCTATCAGGTGCGCATCATCTCCAATGAATGCAGCATCGTGAAGCAATTCATGGTCACGGAATAATTCAGAAGGAGCGACAAATCATCAGAAACCTTCAAAGTCCAACCTGTTCTTTGTTCAATCTGGACACCGCCCTCACTGGGCGGTGTCCTTTTTGCCGCGAACAATTTCTGTTCTTCCCTAATTTCCTTTACATGTTCAAGTCTTTCCCAAAATTGACCGCGGTGCTTCTCACCCTTCTGATGGTCGGAGCTGCACCCAACATGTTGAGTGCCCAATGGCCATACAACCCCAATGCTGATGGAGATTCTCTCATTGGAACGGGAGATGTGTTGCAACTGCTGACTTTGTTTGGTATGCCTTGGGAAGACGAAGGTGTCTTGGGCATTGAAAGCGGCGGCACGGGGGCTGCTTCTGCAGATTCTGCCCGGGTGGCGCTCGGAATCAGCTTCTTGGCTGACTCGACAACCACAGTGGGCGTCAACACCTATGTCTGGACTTGGGCAGAGGGCCGCATGCGGATCACCGAACAGCTTGCACAAGGACGCAATGTATCGGCCAATGGCTCCTATGCTTCGGCCTTAGGTGACGGCGCCGAAGCCACTGGCAACTACAGCCACGCCACCAACCGCAACACGACAGCCACCGGGACCTGTTCGAGTGCCATGGGGGAAGGCACCGAAGCCACTGGAACAGCGGCCCACGCTCAGGGCATGTTCACTGATGCTACCGGCACCACTTCTCATGCACAGGGTTACAACACGAAGGCCCTGGCCAATTATGCCCACAGTGAGGGATATGGTTGTCAGGCCACGAACACCGCTGCACATGCCGAAGGTTACAACACCACTGCATCGGGCTTCTTCAGCCACAGCTCCAACCGCAACACCGTGGCCAGTGCCACATGCGCACACGCAGTAGGGGAGGGCACCCAAGCCACTGCAGATGCATCACACAGCGAAGGGTTCTACTCTGTGGCTTCTGGATTTGCTGGACACGCAGAAGGCTATGAAACCTTGGCCAGTGGGTATGCCTCCAGCGCCAACGGTTACTACACAGTTGCCGATCAGCCTTATCAGACGGCTGTAGGCAAATACAACACCGCCAACCAGACCGCGGCACTGTTTGTGGTCGGCAATGGCAGCGCTGTGGATGACCGTTCTAACGCCTTTTCAGTAGACGAGAATGGCAACGCTATCCTCGCTGGAAACCTTGAATTCAGTGACATTAACCTCCAAGACACCCTCGAAAACCTCAATGCCCGCATCACCCAGCTTGAAGCGCTCATCGAGAACCTTCTGGGTACTGTTGAACCCACCGAAGCAGACTGATTCATTTCAAGGCCACGAAGTATGTGGTCAGAATAAGTGCTTTTTGTAATTTTGCCCTCCATTCTTCGTGGAATGCCCCATGGTGTAATGGTAGCACACCGGTTTTTGGTACCGTTTGTCAAGGTTCGAGTCCTTGTGGGGCAACCATGAAGTACAAGACGAAAGTCAATGCAATCGCACGAAGACCGGCACGGATGTGACCGGTCTTTTTCTTTTTAGTCCCCACCTTGTGCGCCCAAGGCGAATTCCATGGAACAGGACATCCTCAATTTGATCAACGGCCAACTTCAGGCCGCCCATGGCGGTCAATGGCTCGACAACGTAGAGCCGGCCACTGGCCAGAACTACAGCCGCATTGCGCGGTCGGGCGCAGATGACGTTGAAGAAGCTGTGGCTGCTGCACGCCGCGCTTTTCCAGAGTGGAGGGCGTGGAGCCCTGCCGACCGGCGCGCGGTGCTGATGCGGCTGGCCGACAAGGTCGCAGAACACGCGGACATGCTTGCAGAAGCCGAAGCCCGCGACAACGGCAAGCCCGTTTCGGTGGCCCGTACAGTGGACATTCCTCGGGCGGAGCACAACCTGCGCTTTTACGCGTCTGCTGCAGAACAGTTTTCCAGTGAAAGCCACACCATGGGAGACGGAACGGTCAACTACACCCTTCGGAAACCCCTCGGGGTCGTGGCTTGCATCAGCCCTTGGAATCTGCCTCTTTATTTGTTTACGTGGAAAATTGCGCCGGCCTTGGCCAGCGGCAACTGTGTGGTGGCCAAGCCCAGCGAAGTGACGCCCATGACGGCTTACCTGTTGGGGACCTGGGCTAAGGAGGTGGGGTTTCCAGACGGTGTACTGAACATCCTGCAAGGACTGGGCCCTGAAGTTGGACAGGCCATGGTCGAACACCACTACGTTCGGGCTGTCTCCTTTACGGGAGGCACAGCGACAGGCGCGGCAATCTCTGCCCTTGCGGCTCCTAAATTCAAAAAGCTCTCTCTCGAGTTGGGTGGAAAAAACGCCACCGTTGTGTTTGACGACTGTGACTTTGATGAAGCCGTTTCGACCGCTGTTCGGGCGGCATTTTCGAACCAAGGTCAGATTTGCCTCTGTGGGTCCCGCATTTTGATTCAGGAAGCACTGTACGACCGGTTCAGGGATGCGATGGTCGCCAAAGTGTCCAAAATGAGGATCGGAGACCCCATGGACCCCTCCACAAGAATGGGGGCTGTAGTGTCAAGGGGGCACCGCGACAAAGTGCTCGCCGCTATTGACACAGCCCGTGGAGAAGGTGGCCGCATCCTTTGCGGCGGTGGCCGCCACCAACCTGGAGAGCCGAGACTGAAGGGCGGCTTCTTCGTTCAACCCACCCTCATCGAAGGCCTGGACCACACCTGTGTGACCAACCGGGAAGAAATTTTTGGCCCCGTGGCGACCCTTCAACCGTTCAAGGACGAGCAGGAAGCTTTGGGGCTGGTCAATGCCACGAAATATGGCCTTTCGGCCTCTGTCTGGACAAAAGACCTCAAACGGGCGCACCGCTTTGCAGCCGGCATTGACACCGGTATGGTATGGCTCAACTGCTGGCTTGTGAGGGACCTGCGCACCCCATTTGGCGGGACCCGGCATTCTGGTGTGGGCCGAGAAGGGGGGTACAACAGCATGCGGTTTTTTACCGAGCCTCAGAACGTCTGTATCAAGCTCTAAACCGCTCCCTCCGCGCAATCCACATTGGGTTGTTGCGTATGTCCGTGTGTCTGACGCTGTAGGTCATTGAGTGCGTGGCAACTTGACGGTATGTTTCGTCCCTTCCGCGTTTCCTTCCTTTCCATGTCGCTGGCCACCTTGCTGCTCGGCGGATGTGTGCCCATGAGCCAGTTCACCGAAGTGCGCGATGACCGCGACATGCTCGATGAAGACGTGTCCACATTGACGGAGCAGGTGCAGGCATTGCGGCTGGCGGTTTCCGAAAAAGACGGCCAGGCCCGAGAGGACGAAAGGCGCATGGCATCCCTTCGGGCGGACACTTCCGCGCGGGGCAGCCAGCTGAGGCAATGCCAGATGCGCAATGGCGATCTTGAAAACCTGAATGCGCTGCTGACTGCTGAACTCAACCAAAGCCGCTCTGCAAGCGGAAGCGAGCAAGCCGCTCTCCTGGAGGAACTGCAAAGGATCCGCGCCGATTTACAATTCCAGCAAGACAGCCTTTATGCCCTCGAGCAAGACTTGAGTGCACGAGAAGCAAAGGTGACGGAACTCACGAGGATGCTGGAGTCACAAAAAGCCGCGGGCGAAGCGCTTCGGGCAAGGTTGTCCAATGCCCTGTTCGCCTTCCGCAACAAGGGCCTTGAAGTAGAGGAAAGGGACGGCAAAGTGTACGTTCGGTTGGCCTCCAAGCTTTTGTTTGCCTCCGGAAGTACGGCCATCGACCCCGAGGGAAGACAAGCGCTTTCAGACCTCGCCAAGGCGATAGAAGACGAAGAAGGATTCGAAGTAGTGGTCGAGGGACACACCGACGATGTGGCCTTTAATGCACCAAGCTCACCGAAAAACAACTGGGAGCTGAGTGTATTGCGTGCTACTGCTGTGGTTCAGGTGCTCACTGCCTCAAGTTCACTTAAGCCAGAATTGCTCACCGCAGCTGGACGCAGCGAGTACCACCCCCGTGATCCTGAGGACCGCAACCGCAACCGCCGGATTGAAGTCGTACTCAGCCCCAAATTGGGTGGCCTGTACGATTTACTCGACGAGTGATCAATTGATGGGAAGCAGGAAGGTGCCCTGCGTGATGGAGATGCCACCTGTCCCATCGGAACCAATCAAGCTTCCACCAAAGGTGCCCACCACAATGCCTCCAGACTCTGGAAGGATGTAGAGGATTTCAACGGTAAAGTTGGCGCCCGGCAAGGTGGAGGTAAAGGTCTGTCCCGTGGGGCTGTTGTAAGTGCATGCACCTGTTGGAGCACTGGACTCATTGAGTGAGACTTGGGCCCCATCCAACCATCCAACTGAGGGCTCTGGCAAGGTCATTGCGATGCCATCAGTGGTGACAGAAACGCCCCCAATGTTCAGCGTTGTCCCATCAAGGCTGCAGGTCGTTTCGAAATCAGCAATCAGGTCGTTGCCATTGGCCTTCCAGGTCATGTTGCCATCGCAAGGCGGGCAAATGGTGCCTCCACAGTCAATGTAGAGTTCGTCGCCATCCAACAAGCCATTGGTGCAATCTCCGTCTGTGGCACAGGGCTCACAGTCAGGTCCACCGCAGTCGATGCCCAACTCTTCTCCATTCAACAAGCCGTCCTCACAACTGGGACATACTTCGCAATCAGGCCCTCCGCAATCCACATCGATTTCGTTGCCGTTGAGCAAGCCATCGCCGCAAAGTTCTCCGCAGTCAATGCCGGTCTCGCCACCGCAATCAATGCCCGTTTCTCCTGGATCCAACTGGCCATTGAAATTCACATCGCAGGGAGCGCATTCTCCGCCGCAATCGACCCATTGCTCGCCGAGCACCTGGTCCCAAACCCCATTCTCGCATGGGTCACAAGGTTGACAAATCGAACCGCCACAATCGACGAGCTCTTCACCATTGTTCAATATGCCGTCAAAGCAATTGGGTCCGATCAGATTGTCGTCGTTGAGACAGGATGATCCAAACAGCAGCGCCACGGCGGCCATGAGGAAGAGGGAGAAGGAAGGGAGGCGAAACGAGGTCATCGTTGTATCTTTCAGGCTGCGCAATTTAAGGGAGTCAGGACGGATTCAGCGCGGTATTTCCCTCAATCCGTGTCCATTCCATTGCGAAGGTGCCCCCGCGAAATGACCCGTCAACCCCACATACCCCCTGCTGATTGGTCTCCACGCTCTCTGCGTGACCCACTCCACGGGGAGAACAAGCCAACAAACGGAGTGGTTGCACAGCTGCTCGAATTGCGCGGAATAACCGAACAACACACCCCCTCTTTCTTACACCCTGACCTCGACGAGTTGCACGACCCGTCTGAAATGCGTGATATGGACCGCACTGTGGACCGCATCATTCATGCCCAAAAGGAAGGAGAGCGGATCATGGCCTACGGAGACTATGATGTGGACGGAGCGACGTCGGTGTCGTTGATCCACGACTTCCTGCACAACAACGGGTTTGAAGTGCTGCCCTATATCCCCGATCGCTACAGCGAGGGTTACGGTCTGTCCTCCAAGGGCGTGCAAAAGGCCGCAGAAAAGGGCTGCTCCATCATCATTACCCTGGACTGTGGCATCCGTGCCACAGAGCGGGTGGCCGAAGCCAATGCTCTGGGAATCGACGTGATCATTTGCGACCACCACCTCCCGGGCGAGTCGATGCCGGAAGCGTTTGCCATCCTCAACCCCAAGCACCCCGAATGCCAGTATCCATTCAAGGAACTGAGCGGTTGTGGTGTGGCATTCAAATTGACCCAGGCCCTTACAGAGCGGATTGGGCTGTCGCCCATGAGTGCGTACGACGGGCTCGACCTCGTGGCCCTGAGCATCGCTTCGGACCTGGTGGAGGTGACCGGTGAAAACAGAATTTTATTGCACCACGGACTCAAGGCCATCTCAAAGAATGCCCGGCCGGGGATTCGGGCCCTGTTGCAAGTGGTACGGTGTTCACCTGATTACTTGACCGTCCGCGACATCATATCGAGGATCAGCCCGAGGATCAATGCCGCAGGACGCATGTCACTTGCCACAGAAGCTGTGGACCTTTTGACAGAGAAAAGTGACGCCCGGGCGACAGAACTGGCGGGCAACCTCGACCGACTCAATCAAGTGCGCCGTTCTTACGATGAGCAAATCACCCGGGATGCCATTTCCCAACTTTCTGACCGCGAGGAGTTCAAGCACGTCAACATTGTTTGGGGCAAAGGCTGGCACCGGGGGGTCATTGGCATCGTCGCGACCCGGCTCATCGAGCACCGTTACAGACCGAGTATTGTCATCAGCGACGACAACGGAGTCATGGTAGGCAGTGCGCGATCTACACCTGGGTTGGACATTCACGAATTGATCAAAGGCTGCGGGGAGTATTTGGAACAGTTCGGCGGACATGCCATGGCCGCTGGCGTCACTGTAAAAACCGACCAGGCCCATGCCTTTGCACAAGCTTTGGATCGGGCTGTTGGCGAAAAACTCGCCACCATTAGCAAACGGGAACCGCGGTACTTCGACTTGGAGATTCCACTGCAGGATTGCACCCCAGAGCTGCTGCGCAACCTGCGTGCATTCGAACCCTACGGGCCTGGCGCGCCTGCCCCTGTGTTTTTATCACGGGACGTCAAACTGGCCATTCCTCCTAAAAAGGTGGGCAAAGAAGGGCGCCACATCAGGGTATCTCTCAAAGTGCCGGGTGCCCCGCAAAACATTACCGCCGTTGGCTTCGGCCTGGGACACCGACTTGAAGCTCTGGCCTCAACAGGGAGCTTGGACGTGGTGTTCAAAGTGGAAACGGAGAACTACCGGGGGGTGCTGCAGCCCCGGATTACCCTGCTGGACTTCTGGTCCAAGCGGCACTGAACGTGGGTCCTCACCCCTTGTAACGGGCCGCGTCCTCTTCACTCAAGGTGTGCAAGATGGTGCTGCCAAAGTGCGCCGCCAATCGGGAAACGCGTTCCGACACTGTCATTTTTTTCTTGAGCAAGTCCAACTCCTCGGCGAGCGGATCTTCAGAGGTCCCGGGATCGTCAGCCAACTCTTTGAGGCGGCCTGTGATGCGCGCTCCATCGCCACGGGCTTCGTCGAGCATCAGTCTGTACAAGGCCCCTTGAAGGGCCTGCATCAACAACTTGTCCTCGGTTTCGGGAACGATGTTGTGCTTGTTCAGCCAGTTCTCGCTCAGGGCGAACTCGGTGACCAGCAAGTCTGCTGTAATGGCGGCTACTTCCGGACCTCCATTGCTCCAAGTCTCCGGGCCAGGGATGTGCCCCGACACCATGCTCTCCCTGAAAGACTGGACGATTTCATCCACCACTGGATGGCGAATCGATATGCCGAGGGTATCCAATTCATGCATCAAAAATTCGGCCAAGGTCACTTCGATCTGAGGGGTCTCCTCACCGATTTTATCCTCCACCACATCTTCAGGCAAGTCCAAAGTCAGCTTCTGGCGGCCATACTGCAGCAACAGGCGCAGCAAGTCCTGTTCCCGGCCCTTCCGTCCCACTTTCCCCACCAGCTGTGGTTTTCCAATCGGCCCTTGATTCTGGGGTTGGAGTGAGGGAAGTGGCGCCTTGGCCTCTTGCTCCATCCGAGAGCGGGCCTGCCTCGACAGCTCCGCCAACAAGTCGTCAGACTGCATGCCCAATCGGCCTGCACTCTCTTGGATGTATACCGTACGCTTGAGTTCGTCGGGGACCTGCGCAATGCTCTGAACCACACTTCTGACCAACTCGGTGCGCTTGATCGGATCGTCCGCTGCTTCCTTGTCAAGCAGGTCGATTTTGAAACGGATAAAGTCCCTGCTGTGCTCTGCCAGCCATTCCAGCAAGGCTTCCCTGCCCAACCTTTTGGCAAAGGTGTCAGGGTCCTCCCCATCTGGCAGGACCGCAACCTTGACGTCGAGGCCTTCCCCTAGAACAATGTCCACCCCTCTGATGGCCGCCCGCAAGCCAGCAGGGTCGCCGTCAAACAGCATGGTCATGCGCTTGCTGAACCGGCGCAACAGTCTGACCTGTTCAACCGTCAATGCCGTCCCTGAACTGGCCACCACATGCTCCACCCCCGCTTGGCGCATGGCCATGACGTCGGTGTAGCCCTCTACCAGAATGGACCGGTCCTCCCGCACAATGGCGTTCCGAGCCATGTGGATGCCATACAGAGCGCGGGATTTATCGTAGAGCGGGCTCTCCGGACTGTTGACGTATTTCGGGACTTTTTTATCCGTCTTGAGCGTCCGACCACCAAACCCGATGTACCTCCCCGTGACGTCCCGAATGGGGAAAATCACACGCCCACGATAAAAGTCATAGAGTGTTCCGTCCTCCCGCTCTTTGCACAAGCCACTGGCCACAAGCCACTTGTCCTTGTATCCAGCCTTTCGAGCGGCTACCGCCAGCGCTCCTTCTTCAGACCACGGGCGTTCAGGGCAATAACCCAAGGCGAACCCTTCGATGGTCTCATCGGTAAAACCACGGCTCCGGAAATATCCCAAACCCACGCTTTTGCCTTCACCTGTTTCCAGCAGTTGTTCAGAATACCATTTCTGGGCCCATGCCGACAAGTTTGAAAGGCTCTCTCGCTCAGTCTGCTCTTCGAGCTCTTCAGGCGTCAGCTTCCGCTCCTCTATCTCAATGCCATACTTCCCCGCCAACCAACGCAAGGCCTCCGGATAAGAGAGCTTTTCGTGCTCCATCAAGAAGGTGATGGCGCTGCCTCCCTTGCCAGAGCTGAAATCCTTGAAGATCCCTTTGCCCGGCACCACATAAAAAGACGGCGTCTTCTCGTTGCTGAACGGACTCATTCCCCGCAAGCTGGTGCCGCTCTTTTTGAGCTGCACAAAATCACCGACCACCTCCTCAATGATGGTGGCCTGCAATATGGCGTCAACGGTATCCTTCGGAATCATGCGGTCCTAAACGGGGAAACCAAGGTAAAGCCCGCGGGGGGCCAATGGAAACCAACCGTCAATTTCCCTCAAAAGAAGGGAGGCTCATTCCGCAATCAGCTTGAAGCCTTTGCCGTGAACGTTGAGGATCTCCACCCTTGGGTCTTCTTTTAAGTGCTTTCTCAGTTTGGCAATGTAAACGTCCATGCTGCGCCCATTGAAGTAATTGGCGTCGCCCCAAATGGCGTTGAGTGCGAACTCCCTTTCGAGCAGTGCGTTCTTGGACTTGGTCAAGAGGAACAACAGCTCGTTTTCCTTCGTGGTCAGCCGCTGGGCATCCTCGCCAAAACGCAATTCTTGGCGGTTGTAGTCGTAGATGTAATGTCCAATGGTCATTTCACCGACCTCGTCTTCGCCCTCAGGCAGGGCTGCAGAGCGGCGCAGAATCGCTTCGATGCGCGCCTCCAGTTCGTCCATAGAGAAGGGCTTCGTCATGTAGTCGTCTGCGCCCACCTTGAACCCTTGAAGCGTGTCTTCTCTTTGGCTCTTGGCCGTGAGAAAAAGGATGGGCACGTGGCGGTTCAGCCCGCGAATTTCTTCGGCTACCTGAAACCCGTCTTTGACCGGCATCATCACGTCGAGCAAAACAAAATCGTAGGAACCTACACGGAACTGACGGACACCCTCGGCGCCGTCCTGCGCCCAAGTGGTGTTGTAGCCTTTGCGGTCTAAAAAGTCGCGAAGCAGCTTTCCCAGGTTGGGATCGTCCTCGCAGAGCAAGATGTCGAGCTGTTGTTTCATGTTGTTTTCTTCTTTTGTGGGAAGACCAATGTGAATGTGCTGCCCTCACCCGCTGTACTTACAACGTTAATTTCGGCTCCATGTTGTTGCATGACGGCTTGTACATAGCTCAAACCGAGTCCAAATCCTTTAACGTCGTGCACATTTCCGGTGGGCACACGATATAGCTTGTCAAAAACCTTGCCAATGTGCTCCCGGGGAATGCCGATGCCCTTGTCCTCAAAGGCTACAAACAAAAAATCACCCTCATTCCAAGACTTCACCAGGAGCTTTGGCTGCTTTCCACCGTATTTGATTGCGTTGTCTACCAGGTTGAACACCACATTGGTCAAGTGGGTCCGGTCCCCTTTCACGACGGGGTCTGTGGCCTCGAGCTTTGCCGAGGTCGAGCCGCTTTGCTTCTTGATGTGAATGGCCTGGTTCCGGAGCACCTCCTTGAGGAGGTCATGGAAATTGATGGGCTGCCGGAAGAGCTCGAGTTCTCCTTGGTCGAGCATGGCCGCTCGCAAGACATTCTCCACCAACAAGCCCAGTCGTTTGTTTTCAGAACGGATCAACTGGACGTAGTACCGCAAATTCTCTGGGTCCGCGGACATTTGATCGTCCAGTAGCGCCTCCCCCGCCAGCCCTATCGTCGAGATTGGTGTTTTGAGCTCGTGGGTCATGTTGTTGATGAGGTCCCCTTTCAGGCGGTTGAGTTGCTCGGCCTTGCGCAGGCCATTGGCCGCATACACGGTAAACACAACCAAGACCACCATCAGCAGAAGGTTCGCTGTCAATTCGATCCACATATCGCCCGCGAGGGCAATTTTTTTGCCGGGAAAGAACACGGTGTAGAGTTGAACCTCTTCCAAAACCCGCGTTTCTCCAGCAGGAATCCTGTAGCCCCCTTCAGAGAACTTGTCCAAGAGGTCGACATCATCGTCGCGCAAAAAAATGGGCCGCCCATAACGGTCCAGCAATGCCGACCGGAAAGCGATGTTGATTCCCCTGCCTTCGAAGACGAGCAGGAGAATGCTGTCGGCAACGGCCATTGCGGAACTGCGTTGGAGCGACTCCTCTGCCCGGATTTCAGCCAAGCTGTCAGCAGCTGCGCCCGAAGAAGGAGACCAGCCCGAAGAAGGAGGCGGCGGAAAGCCAATGGGCATGCGTGACAAAACGGATTGAACCTCTACCAGTGCTGTTCGGGCTTGCTCGTCGAAGAGGTCACTCCGTGCATCGATCAACGCCCGAACCCAACCAAACTGCATCGCCAGCAGGCCCAGCAAAAGCATGCCCATGCCTAAAACGAGTACATTGGTGCGGCGTTGTTTCATATGCCAAAATTACAGGTGTGTCCGGCGCATTGGCCTCCTAACTATCTTTGCGCCCTCTAAGTAAGCCATGCAAGACCATCCCATGCGCATTCTAGCCGGCTCGGCATCAAAGGAACTCGGTGCCCGTATCGCCATGGCATACGGCACGCCCCTGTGTGCCACAAAGCATACCGTCTTCAGTGACGGGGAATTTCGGGTCAGCATAGAAGAGACGGTTCGCGGCAAGGAAGTCGTGATTGTGCAAAGCACTTTTCCGCCTTCTGACAACCTGATGGAGCTGCTGATGTTGGTGGATGCCGCCAAGCGTGCTTCTGCCAAGCGCATTGTCGCTGTCATTCCCTATTTCGGTTTTGCGCGTCAAGACCGGAAGGACGCACCACGTGTCGCTATTGGTGCCAAGCTCATCGCCAACATGCTCACTGCAGCTGGCGTTGACAGGGTCATCACCATGGACCTTCATGCGGACCAAATCCAAGGATTTTTTGAAGTTCCCGTGGATCACTTGTACGGCTCGGCCATTTTCCTGCCCTACCTCGAGAGCTTGAATTTGGACAACCTGCTGATCGCCACCCCTGATACAGGAGGCACGAAACGCGCCAATGCCTTTGCCAAGTACTTGGGCGTTGACATGGCCATTTGCTACAAGCAGCGCAAGGTGGCCAACCAAGTCGCCAGCATGCGTGTGATTGGCGATGTTGCAGGCAAGGACGTGGTGCTGGTCGATGACATCTGTGATACAGGAGGGACGTTGACCAAAGCGGCAGACATGATGAAAGAGCATGGTGCCAACAGTGTTCGCGCCGTGTGCACACACGCAGTATTGTCAGGCCCCGCCTATGAGCGGATTGAAACGAGTTCATTGACTGAGCTGGTTGTCACGGACAGCATTCCGCTGCAAGACGGAAAGGCCACAGAAAAAATCACCGTTCTGGATTGCTCGGACCTGTTCTCAACAGTCATCCGGTGCCTCGTCCAGAACGAATCCATTAGTTCGCATTTTCTTATTACATAATACAACACCATGAAAACTGCATCATTGAGCGGCTCTCCAAGAGAGGGCGTAGGGAAAAAAGGTGCTACCGAACTTCGTGCCAAGGGAATGGTTCCCGGCGTACTCTACGGTGGCCCCGAGCAGGTTCATTTCCAAGTGAACGAAATCCAGTTGAACAAGCTGGTTTTCAGTCCAGAAACGTACCGGTTGAAATTTGAAGTTGGAAGCACGACGTACGACTGCGTCGTTCAGGACATCCAGTTCCACCCGGTTACCGACCGAATCGTGCACCTCGACCTGCTTCAGATCTCTGCCGACAAGCCCATCCGGGTCAAGTTGCCTGTGCGCACCACAGGAACCAGTGAAGGTGTTCGGAACGGAGGTCGCCTCCATGTGGTGTACCGCCGCTTGCCGGTTTCCGGCCTCGCCGATCAAATTCCTGAGGACGTGTCTTTGGACATCACCCCTCTTCTCATTGGTGACTCCCTCCGTGTATCGGACCTCACCGTAGAGGGCTGCAAGATTGTTTTGAACGACTCTGCTGTTGTGCTCGGCATTCGCCGCACACGTGCTGCGATGTCTGCCGATGCCGAAGGCGAAGGCGAAGGAGGCGAGGAAGGCGAAGCAGCTGCAGAGGGTGGTGAGGAGTAATCTCCAAACCCCTCACATCTTCTGATGAAGTACCTCTTGGTAGGTCTGGGCAACCCTGGGGCCGAGTATGTGCACACACGGCACAACATCGGCTTCTTGGCCTTGGACGCACTCGCAGAGGCGTCCGGGGCAACGTTTGCCCCGGACCGCCTGGGGGATGTCGCCAGGTGTAAGTTCAAAGGCCGTCAATTGGTCCTGGTCAAGCCGACCACGTTCATGAACTTGAGCGGAAAATCCGTGCGCTATTGGTTGGATGCAGAGAAAATCAGCACCGACCGTTTGTTGGTCACCACAGATGATATCAACCTTCCATTTGGCACATTGCGTATTCGCGCGAAAGGAAGCGATGGCGGTCACAACGGACTCAAAGACATTCAAGCGGTTTTAGGGTCCAATGCCTACCCCCGATTGCGGTTTGGGGTGGGGGCCGATTTTGGCCCAGGACGACAAGTGGACCACGTCTTGGGCAAGTTCTCTTCTGAGGAAGAACAGGCGCTAGCAGAGCGTTTGAAGAGGACCAGCGCGCTGATGCAGTCCTTTGCTTTCATCGGCCTACAGCGGACGATGAACACCTTTAACAATACCTAATCTCAAGCAGTCAGTCAGCTGCTGTAAAGCCGTACAACGCCTTCTCGCGGATGTATTCGGCCGCAGCATCGGGCAAGAGGTAACGGGCCGAGTCGCCGTTGGCGAGCGCCGTTCTCAAGTATGTACTGGATATGCTGATGATGGGTGCTGGACTCAACACAATGCGCTCTCCATCTGGAGCTACTGTCCCTTCGGTGGAGTCGAATTCGCCTTCTGAGCGTGCTCGTGGATAGACGAGGAAGCCTGCTCCATCCACGAGCTCACGCCACCGCGCCCATTGCTGCAGGGTGCGCAAATTGTCTTCTCCGATGATGATTCTAAATTCCCATTCAGGGTGCCGATGTCGCAAGAAGTCCATGGTGTGTGCCGTGTAATTCGGCCTGGGCAAGCCAAACTCTGCGTCTTCGGCTTTGAGCCTGGGATTGTCGGCCACCACCCTTTGCACCATCTCTAAGCGGTCGGACTCCGGGGCCAAGTCTGCCGCTTGCTTCATCGGATTGTGGGGGGTTACGACAAACCACACTTCGTCCAATCCATGATGGGACAGCATGTGTTGCCCGATGATGAGGTGACCCGTGTGAATGGGGTTGAATGAGCCGAAATACAGACCGACCTTCATGATCACTTTGGTTCCGTTGGTCCCAAAAACACAGCGGTGCGTTGGATCAGTTCCTGCGTCGCAATTTCGAGCACGTCATTGACCAATTCCACGTCGAACCCAGGGGACCTTTTCATTTCCGCTTCGGCCTTCGCCAAGCGTCGGGCGATGTCATCTTCACTGTCGGTGCCCCGCTTCCGGAGCCGTTCTTCCAGCACTTGAAGCGAAGGGGGGCGAACAAAGACCGCCAAGATTTCATCCTTCAAAATGGACTTTAACCGCAAACCGCCTTCCACGTCCACGTCGAACAAGATGTGCTTGCCTGCGGTCCAATGCCGCTGCACTTCTGTTTTCAAGGTTCCGTAATACCGACCGGGATAGACTTCCTCCCATTCGAGAAAGTCTCCTGCCGCGATGCGCTCCTTGAACCCTTGGGTAGAAAAGAAGTGGTAGTCGTGGCCATTGACCTCATCGCCCCGTGGAGCGCGGTTGGTCGCCGAAATGCTAAATGCCAGGTCATCCCGCTCTGCCATCAACTGCCGGACCAGCGTGGTTTTTCCAGCCCCAGATGGTGCGGAAAAAACAAGGGCCTTACAGCCTGAGGTGATGGGGGTCCCAGTTGGCACGGCTTCCTGTTTTGTAGGGTTTTCGATCACAATATGTTGAGCACCTGCTCCTTGATTTTTTCGAGCTCGTCCTTCATCTGAACGACCAGCCGCTGCATCGCTGCGTCTTGGCTCTTGCTGCCCAAGGTGTTGATTTCTCGTCCAATCTCCTGTCCTATGAAGCCCAACTTTTTGCCCTGTCCAGCATCTCCATCCAACATCTCTTTGAAATACGCACAGTTGGCCTCCAACCTGACCAGCTCCTCGGTTACGTCGAGCTTTTCGAGATAGAAAATGAGCTCGTGCTCAAACCGGTTATCGTCGATCCTGTCTTGTGGCAAGTCGGCCTCAAGGTGCTCCCGTAGGCGGCCCTTGACGCGCGCTGTGCGGGCCTCAAGCAACGGAGCAAGCTCCTGACGCAGTCCTTCGATTCGGTCTATGCGCTGGCGAAAGTCGGCTTCGAGGATGGCTCCTTCTTGGGTCCGGTATGCTTTGAAACCGTCACAAGCGCTGTGCACCAGATCCATCATGCCTTTCCATTCATCTTCGTCGAAGGTTTCACGGGTATTGCTGATGGCATCGGGAAAACGCAGCACGGACTGCAATTTCTGCAGTTGGCCATCTACATGGCTGGCCGGCACACCATTCTCCTCAAAAACGGGATTCAGTTGCTCCACATATTGCTGTACCAATGTGGCGTTGACCTGATGCCGGACGTCTGCCGCGTCGGACTCGAAGTGGATAAAGAAGTCTGCTTTGCCCCGCCCAACGGCCTTTCCAAGCTCTTTGCGAAGAGACATTTCTTTTTCGCGGAATTGTGGCGGCATGCGCACGGAAAGGTCCAGGCCTTTTCCGTTGAGCGATCGAACTTCGACCGTGTATTTGCGCGTTCCGATGTGAGCTTCGGCCTTGCCATAGCCCGTCATGGATAGGATCATGCCGCAAAATACACCTGCGACCCCACCCGGCATTCAGCCCGTCCATAGAAGTACCTTTGCTTTATGGCGAACCTGGCCTCCATTCAACAACCCGTGGCCCGTGAAATGCGCGAGTTTCAGGGACATTTCAAGGAAGCCATGCGCACCTCTGTGCCGCTTTTGGACCACATTACGCGGTACATCGTGCGCAGCAAAGGCAAGCAAATGCGGCCCTTGCTGGTCTATTTGTCGGCCTCAGCCAGTGGGGGCACTCAGGAGAGAACCCACATTGCCGCCACCCTCATTGAACTCCTGCATACGGCCACCCTCGTTCATGACGACGTGGTCGATGCTGCCGAGACCCGTCGGGGGTTTTTGTCGATCAGCGCCTTGTGGAAGTCTAAAATCGCCGTTTTAGTGGGAGACTACCTGCTGTCCCGGGGACTGCTCATTTCCATGGAGAACGATGGTGTTGACCTTCTGCGGATCACCTCCAAGGCAGTAGAAGCCATGAGCGAAGGGGAGTTGCTGCAAATCGAAAAAGCCCGTCGGCTTGACATCACCGAGGAAGTCTACTATGAGATCATTCGGCGCAAAACCGCTTCGCTGATTGCGGCGTGCTGCGCCGCTGGAGCAGCCAGTGCTGGAGCCGACCCTGATCGCGTCGAGCTGATGCGGTCTTTTGGCGAGGAGATGGGCATTGCCTTTCAAATCAAGGATGACCTGCTTGACTTTGCACCTTCATCTGTGACAGGAAAGCCCACTGGAGGAGATGTAAAAGAGCGCAAAATGACCCTTCCTCTGATCCATACCCTGCAATCCCTGAGTAAGCTGCAACGGCGGTCTTTGGTCCGTGGCATCAAGCGGAGCAAAGACAACCCCAGCGAAGCGCAGCGCATCATGGGGACCATCCTCGAAGGACCTGGGATGGCCTACGCGGAATCGAAAATGAAGGCGCACCGTGACCGTGCTGTGGCGTTGTTAGAACCCTTGAATGACGGAGCCGCCAAAACGGCACTGATCGATCTGGTGGACTTCACAATATCCAGAAAAAAATGACGGGGAAGTTGTGGTTGTTCTCTTGTCTCGTGCTGGCCCTTTGTTCCTGCACAGAGCGCCAGGAAGAGACGGTGGTCAGTACGTGGACCACCGATGAAACGCCCAAGGAGGTGCGCGTAGAATTGGAAGAAGGCCTCGGTGTAGAGGTCCAACAATTCCACGAAAATGGCCGGATTCACACCCGTGGAACGCTGCTGAACAACATGCGCCAAGGGGTATGGAACACATACCGAGAAGACGGACTGCCATGGAGCCGGGTCACTTACCAAGCCGGAGTAAAAGCGGGGCTTTTCCGAACCTGGCACATTGGTGGTAAACCCCACATAGAAGGGCAGCACACGGAGGGTGTTCCTTCGGGCAAGTGGCGTTTTTACAGCACCGAAGGGGAATTGGTAGAAACCAAAGACTACGGCGATCCGAAGTGAACCGCCTGTTGTGGGCTGAATTTGTAGGCGACATACCAAACGACGTCACGTTTGACGTTGATTTGTCGCATGGTCCTGCCTTCAATTGTTCAGCGTGCGGCGCACGCCTTGTTCCTCACCTTTTTTGCAGCAACCTGTTATGCGGGCGGTGAGGAAGACCAGCGCAACTACATCAACAAATGGAAAGATGAGGCTGTCCGACAAATGGTGCTGCACCGGATCCCGGCCAGCATCACACTCGCCCAAGGTTTGCTGGAAAGCGGATCAGGCAAAAGCGAGTTGAGCGGCCGGTCCAACAACCATTTCGGCATCAAATGCCACAAAGACTGGGAAGGGGGGCGCACCTATTACGATGACGACGCCAAGGGAGAATGCTTTAGGGTATACGATGATGCCCGAGACAGTTTTGAAGACCACAGCCTGTTTCTCTTGCGCAAACGCTACGCTTCACTGTTCGAGCTCAAGATGGACGACTACAAAGGTTGGGCGCGCGGTCTTAAGCGCTGCGGCTATGCCACAAGCCCCACCTATGCGAAAGCCTTGATCGAATTGGTGGACCGGCATGGCCTGGACCAATACGACCAAGAAGGCCTGGCTTGGCTCAAACGTGGCAAAGTGCCAGAGCGGCCTGACACTGATTTGGCAGACGTTGCCGACCCCAAAGGTTCTGGGCCTTCGACAAGCGACAGCGATGGGGAGCCCGCCACCAAAACCATCCGCATGGGTTCGGGCCGCAACAGCGGCTTCACCGAGAACGATGTGGCTTGGGTGCAGGTGTCAGCGGGAGAAACCCTCAAAACCGTAGCAGATCAACTCGGGATGGCCGTGTGGCAGCTCAAGAAGTACAACGACTTTGAAACGGCCGATTCAAAAACAACGTTCGATGAGGACCTCCAGCTGTTTACCCAACCCAAGCGCAGGCGGGGTGTTCGAAACTGGCATGTGGCCAAGGAAGGGGAGACGTTGAAGACGGTCAGCGATGCTGAGGCTGTGAAGCTGAAGGTCTTGATGAAAAGGACGGGGCTCCAAGCGGACACCCCCCTCAAACAGGGACAACGCATCCCCTTGCGGTTTGCCCCCACTGATGATGGAGGCCTGCCCTGGTATGCCGGCAAAAGCGAACGCCGCTAAAGCCCGGGACACGCTAACTTGCAGGTATGCCATTCTATCAGAAGAAAGGGCAGCTTCCGCACAAGCGGCACACCCAGTTCGCCAAGCCTGACGGAACCCTGCACCACGAACAATTGTTCGGGACCATCGGGTTCGACGGGATGAGTTCCCTGCTCTATCACCTCCACCCACCCACGATGGTCACCTCCGTGGAAGCGCCCCGCAATGCGCGCCCCATCGAAGGTGTAAAGGAGCACATCACTTCACGTCGGGTGCAAGGTTTCAATGTCCCTTCATCAGGAGCAGCGCTGGCTTCCCGGGTTCCCTTGATGTTCAACGCGGACTGCGTCATCGCAGTGGCAAGGCCAGATGCCCCAGACCCACAGGCCCGTTTCTACAAGAATGCGGACTCTGATGAAGTGGTCTTCATCCACGATGGCACCGGCACCTTGCACACGATGTTTGGCGACCTCGCCTACAAACCGGGTGACTACCTCGTTGTACCACGTGGTGTCATTCACCGCTGGTCTCCTGAGAAAGGGTCAGACCAACGCTGGTTGGTGATCGAAAGTGCCCAGCCCATCGTGACCCCCAAGCGCTACAGGAATCACTTTGGTCAACTGCTTGAGCACAGCCCCTATTGCGAGCGCGACTTCCGCTCGCCTGAACTTCAGGAGCCTGTCAACCAAACCGGTGCGTTTCCCATCGACATCCGCAAGGAAGGCATGATCCACACGGTGACCTACGAACGGCACCCCTTTGACGTGGTCGGTTGGGATGGCTACCATTTTCCCTACGCCTTTTCCATCCATGACTTCGAACCCATTACAGGTCGGGTGCACCAGCCACCACCGGTTCACCAAACGTTCGAAACCAACGCCTTTGTCATTTGCAGCTTCTGCCCGAGGCTCTATGACTATCACCCCAAGTCCATTCCTGCCCCCTACAACCACAGCAACATCGATTCGGATGAGGTGCTCTACTACGTGGAGGGCAACTTCATGAGCCGCAAAGGAATTTCTCGGGGCGACTTGACATTGCACCCTGGCGGCATTCCACACGGACCTCACCCGGGCACCTATGAGGGCTCCATCGGCAAGACGGAAACGGCCGAACTCGCCGTTATGGTGGACACCTTCCGTCCGCTGCGCCTGACCCAACAGGCCATCGACATCGAAGACACCGGCTACCACACCAGTTGGCTTGGATACACCCCACAAAAAATCGACTGAACCCTGAAATGACCATGGAACAGCAAACACCCCAACCTGAGATTGTGGTCCCCGATGCGGAGGACTTTCTGCCCTTGTTGGGCACCGACCACATCGAACTGATCGTTGGCAATGCCAAGCAAAGTGCCTATTACTACATGCAAGCATGGGGGTTCAAGCCCCTGGCATTTAAGGGCCTCGAGACCGGCTGTACAGACAGCGTGAGTTATGTGTTGCGCCAAGACAAGATCACCTTGGTGTTGACCACCCCTTTGGTCGCCGATGGCCCGCTCAACGACCACCTCAACCGCCACGGGGATGGGGTCAAGGCCGTGGCACTTTGGGTCGATGATGCCGAAAAAAGCTGGAAGGAGACCACTTCTCGCGGCGCCGTGAGCGTTTTCCCTCCAGAGACCCGCGAAGACGGCAATGGCAAGGTTGTCCTCAGCGGCATTGAGACCTATGGAGACACCATCCATGTCTTTGTGGAGAGAAAGAACTACAACGGAACCTTCCTGCCCGGCTACCAGCCGTGGTCGCAAAAAGGGGGGGCAGAACCTATCGGCCTCAAGTTCATTGACCACATGGTGGGCAACGTGGGTTGGGGCGAGATGAACACTTGGTGCCAGTTCTATGCCAAGGTCATGGGCTTCGCTCAGCTTGTTTCGTTTGACGACAAAGACATCAGCACGGAGTACACCGCCTTGATGTCCAAAGTGATGAGCAATGGAAACGGCCGCATCAAGTTTCCCATCAACGAGCCCGCTGAAGGCCGCAAGAAATCTCAGATCGAGGAATACATCGACTTCTATCAGGGTGCTGGCGTGCAACACATCGCTGTGGCCACCGACAACATCATCGAGACCGTCACAGAGTTGCAACGCAGGGGCATTGAATTCCTGCAGGTTCCCAGCACCTACTATGACACCGTGCTTGACCGGGTTGGAGAAATCGACGAGGACCTCGCACCGTTGCGCGACCTCGGCATCCTCATCGACCGCGACGACGAAGGCTATCTGTTGCAGATTTTTACGAAGCCCGTTGTAGACCGGCCCACCATGTTCTTCGAGATCATCCAACGAAAGGGCGCCCAAAGCTTTGGAAAGGGCAACTTCAAAGCGCTGTTCGAAGCCATTGAACGGGAGCAGTCCCTGCGTGGAACCCTCTAAAACACCGCCCTCAGTAGCCCTGAGTTGGGCCGGTGTCTCCGTATCAATCGGAGACCAGCCTGTGCTACACGACATCCATTTGGAGGTCGCTGCGGGCGCCACACTCGCCTTGGTGGGTGAAAGCGGTTCAGGCAAGACCATGTGCTGCATGGCCGCCCTCGGTTTGCTTCCAGAAGGTGGCCGTTTGACCCAAGGCGCCATTTCGGGCCCTGGCGGCGTGTGGGCCCAAGTTGGCCCTGAACCCGGCGTTCCCATCCCACGCGGAAGTCGGGTGACCATGGTGTTCCAAGAACCCATGACGAGTTTGGACCCCACCATGCGCTGTGGTGCTCAAATTGCAGAAGTCATCCGAAGGCACAGTGGGGCCGATGCTGCGCGTGCCAAAGAACAGGTGTTGGGGTTGTTCCAAGAGGTGCAGATGCCCGACCCTTTGCGCGCCTGGTCCGCTTATCCTCATGCACTCTCTGGAGGACAAAAGCAGCGGGTGTTGATCGCCATGGCACTCGCCAACGATCCGGACCTCATCCTCGCCGACGAGCCCACCACGGCTCTGGACAGCACCCTCCGTGCGGAACTGCTGGACCTGCTTTCGGAGATTCAGCGGAAGCGCGGTTTGGCTTTGGTGCTGGTCACCCATGACATGGAAGTGGTAGAACGGGCGGCAGACCACGTCGCTGTTTTGCGTCACGGCCGTGTGGTTGAGCAAGGGGAGGTGCGCCAAGTGCTAGAGGCGCCCCAGCACTCTTACACCCGTGGACTTCTGGCCTGCAGGGTGCCAAAGAAGGGGCGCCCCAGCCCTTTGCCTGTGCTGTCAGACTTCTTAGACGGCAGAGATTCAAACGCTGCAGAAGCGGGCGAAATCACCCTGCCCGACGCCGACCAACCCGTGCTGCTCCAAGTCCAAGGAGCATGGAAAACATACGCTGGCAACGCATCTCCTGCTTTGGCTGACGTGAGCCTGAGTTTGGCACGCGGCGGCACTTTGGGCATCGTTGGGGGGAGCGGTTGTGGCAAGACCACATTGGCGCGCGCCATTCTCGGTCTGCACCGCCTTGACCAGGGCGCCATTCAAATTGCCGACAAGGCTGTCGAAGGCCTCGCTCCAGATCAAGTCAAACACATCCGTTCCAATGTGGGCCTGGTCTTCCAAGACCCACGTGCTGCCCTGAACCCTACCCGAAAAGTAGGCGCTGCCATCTGTGAAGTCTTGGAGAGGTGGGGGCATGACAAGGCCAGTGCAGAGCAGGAATCGCGCCAGCTCATCCGGTCCGTTGGCCTGGAAGAAGACGCCCTGCACCGAAGGCCCGATGCTTTTTCTGGCGGACAACGACAACGGATTGTCATCGCCCGTGCTTTGGCGGCCAACCCTAAGCTGCTCATTTGCGACGAAGCTGTCGCCGCTCTTGATGTCAGCGTGCAAGCACAAGTGCTCAATTTGTTGGTCAAACTCAAGGAAGAAAGGGGGTTGGCGCTGATGTTCATCAGCCATGACCTCGGGGTGGTACGCTACCTCTGCGACCACACCGTTGTCATGGATCAAGGCCGGGTTGTGGAGTCCGGCGTTTCCGATGTCTTGTGGTCCACTCCGAACCATGAAGTAACCCGCAGACTTCAGGCTGCCGGAGGGGGTTCTATTGCCTAATTTCGGGCCATGTCCGAAACCACCCTCGTCACAGAGGTCTTGCACGGCCACATCGCCTGCTGGACCCTCAATCGACCCCAACAACTGAACGCCCTCAATGGTGCGCTCATCGACGCCTTGGGAAAAATGGTCGACGACGTACAACAGCGGGATGAAGTCCGATGTGTTGTCCTGACTGGCTCTGGAGAAAAAGCCTTCGTAGCAGGCGCAGACATCAAAGAGTTTGCCGACTTCAACAGCGCGGAAGGCCGGGAACTTGCCGAACGCGGGCAACGCACGTTGTTTGATGCCATCGCCCTCTCGGCTAAGCCTTTTGTGGCTGCCATTGGAGGGTTTGCGCTCGGTGGAGGATTGGAGCTGGCCCTTTCATGCCATGTACGGCTGGCCTCAACAAATGCACGCATGGGGCTGCCAGAAGTCACCCTTGGACTCATCCCTGGCTATGGTGGAACGCAGCGCTTGTCCCGCATCATCGGCCGGGGTCGCGCCATGGAAATGATCCTCTCAGCGAAGATGATCAAGGCCGAAGAAGCCCTCACCAACGGTCTTGTGAGCAAGGTGGTAGAGCGCGAAAGCCTCATGGATGAAGCCCTGAAAATGGCCGGCGGTCTCGCCGCAAACAGCCCAAAAGCCCTTCAAGCGGCCATCCGTGCGGTACAAGCCAGTGGAACGCCAGAGGGCTATGAAGTAGAGATCGATCAATTTGGCCGCTGCTTCGACAATGAAGATTTCAAAGAGGGTGTGGCCGCATTTCTCGAGAAGCGAAAGCCAGAATTTCCAGGGCGATGAGCGCATCCAAACCATTGCGGGTTCGCGTAGCCCAATCAGGAGGTACAGCGTTGCCCGAATATGCCACTCCACTGAGTGCCGGACTGGACTTGCGCGCACGATTGGATGCGCCAGAAGTTCTAGAGCCAGGCGCGCGAATGCTGGTGCCCACCGGTTTACACATTGAACTTCCAGAAGGGCATGAGGCCCAAGTTCGGCCGCGCAGCGGCCTGGCATTCAAGCATGGGTTGACGGTGCTCAATGCCCCTGGGACGATTGATGCAGACTACCGGGGTGAAATCGGGGTGTTGCTCATCAACCTCGGTCAAGCTGCTTTTACCATTGAACCAGGCGAGCGCATCGCCCAACTCGTGGTCGCCCCATACTCCCGGGTGGAGTGGGCACCCGTTGAAGACACTGCTGAACTCGCCATCTCCGAAAGGGGTGCGGGCGGGTTTGGTCATACAGGAACCACATGAACCTCATCATACCCATGGCTGGCCGGGGAAGCCGGTTGCGTCCCCATACACTGACCGTGCCCAAACCATTGGTGCACGTGGCGGGAAAGCCCATTGTCCAGCACCTCGTGGAGGATTTGGCCGCGATGAGCCCGAGGCCTTTTGACAACATCGCTTTTGTCATCGGTGACTTTGGAGATCAAGTAGAGGCTGACCTCCTCGCCCTCGCAGAAAAGCTCGGAGCAAAGGGCCACATCCATCACCAAGACCAGCCCCTCGGGACCGCCCACGCCGTTTGGTGCGCCAAGGAATGGCTCGAGGGCGAGACCGTGGTTGCTTTTGCCGACACCCTCTTTCGCGCAGACTTCCAGCTCAACGCCGATGCCGACGGTCACCTCTTTGTAAAGCGCATCGACGACCCCCGCCAATTCGGCGTGGTGGTGTTGGATGATACCGGCGCCATTGTGGAATATGCAGAAAAGCCTGAAACCCCCGTTTCAGACTTGGCCATGATCGGCATTTATCACTTTAAGGACGGTGCTGCACTGCGCCGTGAAATCGACGTGCTCATCGACAACGACTTGCGCAAAGGCGACGAGTTTCAGCTGCCCGATGCCTTTCGGGCGCTCACGGAACAAGGCGCGCGTTTCATGCCGGGTGAGGTCGACGACTGGATGGACTGTGGCAACCGCCGTGTCACCGTAGAAACCAACAGTCGCATGCTCGAATTTCTCGGAGACCAAGCGAACACGGCAGCTGACGCCACGGTTGAAAACAGCGTGATCATTCCCCCGTGCATCATCCAAGAAGGTGCCGTCATCCGCAATGCTGTTATCGGTCCCCGTGTAACCATCGGACCGAAAACCCATGTGGTGGACAGTGTACTCAGCGATTGTCTGGTGGGGAGTCACACCCACCTCGAAGGAGCACATTTGACGGGCTCTATGGTTGGCAACCACGCACGCATTGTCCGAAAAGCAGAGGACATCAGCTTGGGGGACTACTCAGAATCCACATGTTGAACCCTTCGCCATACCAATGGTGCCTGGGGATGGTGCTGATTGCCTTCCTGGGAGGATGCGGGGTGCTTGGAAAGACCCGCAACACGGCCAGTGAAGGACTCGGTGCCGTTGACGGCGCGTTTCATTCGTCTTATTACAAGGCACAAGTGGCCAAGGTGAAAGGGGACCAATCCGGCGCCCGGGAGGCACTGTTGGCGTGTCTCGATGCAGACCCAGAGTCCGCTGTGGTCCACTTCGAACTCGCGCGCATCGAGCGGAAGGAAGGCCAATGGACTGCGGCCATGAACGCTGTCGAGCGCGCCGTTGAATTGGACGGTGAAAACCCTTGGTATTACCGTGAGTTTGCTGAAATCGCATTGGAGCTGGGCCGCAACGCTGATGCAGATGCCGCGCTAGAATGGCTGCTGGTCAACAAGCCTGAAGACGACGTGGCCGCCATGATGCTGCTCGATCTCCGCAGTGCCGAAGGGCGCTTTGAGGAGGCTGCTGACGTGGTCGATGTTCTTGAAAAAGAGTGGGGACCTGATCCTGAATGGCATTCAGAGCGGCACCGCCTCCACCTCGCCAGCGGCGACATTGAAGCCGCCCTTGAGGACCTCGTGAACTTGGAAAGGGACTTTCCTGAATTGGTAGAAGCCCCCTTGCAGCGGGTGCGCATTCTGACTTCAATGGGCCGCAATGAAGAAGCGGAAGAAGTCCTTCGAAATGCCCTCATCAGAACTGGCAATGGCCGCCTTCATTTGGAGTGGGCCCGACTGCTAACCGCCAAAGGGGAAACCGATGTAGCACGTCAGCACGTCCGCTCAGCCTTTGCTTCTGAGGATGTCCCTTTGCAAGAAAAGGCGGAGATCACCTGGACCTACATTGAATTGTCTGAGCTCCAACCCGAACTCCAAACTGAGACCGGACAATTGATTGACCTGCTGCTCGAGGCCTACCCCAACGATGCCGCCCCTTTTGAATTGCAAGCCGCATTCTTGGACATTCAAGGACGGCCTCTAGAAGCTTTGGAGGCTTTGGGCGAGGCCCTCGACCGAGATCCGAATGCAGCGGACCGCTGGCTCGAAGCCTGTCAATTGGCCATCTCCACCAAGCAATGGTCCCGGCTTGACGGGTTTGCCGAATCTGCGGGCAACCTCTTTCCCAGCCTTCCGGTATTCCCCTACTTCCGGGGTATGGCATTCAAGGAGCTCGGTGACGACAAGTTGGCAGAGCGCCAGCTCAAGGTCGCACGCAACCTCATTGTCGACCGGCCAGAATTCGAGTCAGATGTGCTGGTTATGCTCGCTCAAATCGCCCACGACAAGGGTGACCATGTCGCTTCAGACGGCTGGTTCGACTTGGCCATCGAAGCCGATCCGCAGAACATCCTCGCCCTCAACAACTATGCCTACTACTTGGCTTTACGCAAGGCCAAGCCACAGCAGGCTGTAGAGATGGCCGCCCGCGTGGTGTCGCTTTCTCCAGGAGATGCGAATTTCGAAGACACCTATGCTTGGACGCTTTATGTGGCCGGTGAATTCGAGGAGGCGTTGACCTGGATCGAGCTGTCCCTTTTTCATGAAGGACAGCGTCCTTCTCCCACCGTACTCGACCATGCTGGCGACATCCTCATGGCATTGGACCGGGTGGATGAAGCCCGTGAAAAGTGGCGCGCTGCCATCGATGCTGGCGGAGACCCCGCCACCATCAATCCTAAACTCAGTGCCGAATGAGGACTGTGCTGTTGCTTTTTGCGGTGCTGCTGCTCGCGGGCTGTACCAACATGAGGCGGCTTGAAAAGGGCAAGCCCATCCGCTCGGAGAGTGCTTCAGGAATTGTGCGCAAGCACTTGGCCACGTTGGCCAAACCGGAGTGGGCCGGCATGAAACTGCAGGTTGAGGCAAACCTCAATGGAGAGCGCAACAGCTTCAAGGTCAATGCCCGCATGCGCCGAGACTCCGCCATTTGGCTCAGCATCACCCCAGCGCTTGGCGTAGAAGCTGCCCGCATCCTGTTGACCCATGACTCGGTCTTCTTCTTGTCCAAAGTGCCCGGAAACAGGTTTGGCTACATGGGGGAATATGCTGCTTTTGACAGCTTACTGGGTACCCATTTGACATACGCTATGGCCCAGCACATTCTGTGTGGTGAGGGCATCAACCTCCTAGACGAGGAAAGCAAATATGTGTCCAAGGTGGACGGGCGAGAGCACCTGTTGATCAACAAATACAAGCACCGGGTCAGGCGTTTGGTGGGTGTAAAGGAAAAGGAAATCAACCCCAACGACAGCTTGTCATTTGAGGCTTCCATTGAGGTTCAAGAGAGGGTCCTTAGCCGGTCCGATGATGAAGACCTCCTCGTGAAGCGTTACTGGTTTGATGGCTTTGGGTACCAATTGACCCGCACGCGTTTTGACGACCTCTACAATGGGCGGTCCATTGAAATCAGCCATGGCAGGTTTGAGCCTGAAGCCGGCGGCTGGATCCCGCACCGAACAGGGTTAACCATCGCTTATCCAGAGGGGACGCAAAGCATCAAAATCGAGATTTTGAGGGCCCGATATGGGAAGCCATATCCGATGCCCTTTTCCATTCCAGAAGAAGTCGAGCGCAGGAATGGCCTTTGAGCAATGCCATAATTTTGCGCCCCGTGCTGCTGTGCTGTGGGCGGCATTGGTCCTTTGTGTAACGGCCTCGGCTCAAGGCAGCAAGAAGTCGGAATTAGAAGCCGAACGCAGCGCTATTTCTGCCCGAATTGCGGCAACCCAAGCGCTCCTTGAAGATGCCCGCAGCGACCAACAACGCACCACCCAAGAGCTCTCCCTGCTCAAAGAAGAGCTCAATTTGCGCCAACAGTTGCTGTCCAACCTCCGAAAGGAACGCCGGGCAGCGGAGCGGAGGCTTGACGCCCGAAAGACCAGTGTCGAAGGTGCCGATGCTCAGCTCGATGCCTTGAAAGAGGAATACGCCGAAATGATCCGCGTGGCGGCGCGGTTGGAACGGGGAGATGCCCTCTGGGGGATGCTGCTCGATGCCGAAAGCACCGCCCAAGCTTTCCGCAGGCTGCTCCTCATCGAAGAATACGGCCGCACCCGAAAGCAGCAGGCAGAGCGCATCGCCTCCTCCACCGCAACCCTCCGAGAAGAGCTCAATGCGCTCAGGCAGGAACGCGCTGCTTTGGTGGGCGTAGAAACTGAGTTGCGTTCTGCACGCGATGAGGCCAAAAGTGGCGCCCGCCGGCAGGAGTCCCTTCTTTCCGAGCTTCGGACGCAAGAGCGCCGCCTCAAAGACCAACTGGCCACAGAAGAGGCGCGGCGCGCTGAACTCGGAAAAGCCATTGACCGTCTGATCGCCGAAGCCAACCGCTCTTCTTCATCAGAAGCAGGGTTTGCTGCAACACCTGAGGGTCAGATTATCGGCGCGGAATTTCAGGCCAACAAAGGCAAGTTGCCTTGGCCCGTTGCCGAAGGGGTTATTACGGGACGGTTTGGAACACACAACCACCCCACCCTTCCTGGTATCAAGATTGAACGGCGTGGTGTCGACATAGCCACCTCGGCGGGTGCTGCCGTTTCTGCCGTTTTCAGCGGGCGTGTATCCAATGTGATCGGCATTCCGGGAGGAGGCATGGCGGTCATGGTGGACCATGGCTCTCACCGCACGGTGTACGCCAACCTCAGTCAGGTATCTGTTTCAGATGGACAAGACATTCGGACGGGCCAGCGCATCGGAACGGTGCTCGACTTGGGCACAGGCCACCGCGCACACTTTGAAGTCTGGGATGCCGGTGGCAGTGCTCCGCTCAACCCCGAATTGTGGATCGCACGATGAAGTACGCACTCGTCGGAAACCCCAACTGCGGGAAGACATCGCTCTTCAACACCCTCACCGGGTCCCGCGCCAAAGTGGCCAACCTCCCTGGCGTAACCGTGGACCCCATCATGGCGAGGTTGCGCACAAACCGCGGTGTCGATTCGGCCGTGGACCTCATCGACCTGCCGGGTACATACAGCCTTCACCCCAAGGCGCCGGACGAAGCGGTAACACGTGATGCGCTGTTTGATCCACAACACACCTACCGGCCCGATGGCCTCATCGTGGTTATGGATGCAGCCAACCTCAAGCGCAACCTCTACCTCACGCTTCAAGTGCTCGATCTGGGATTGCCGTCGGTGGTGGTGGTCAATGAAACCGCCCCTACAAGTTGGTCCAAGGACGCGTTAGAAACCGCACTGGGATGCCCCGTGCTTCCCGTTCACGCCTTGAATGGAAAAGGCACCAAGGCCCTGAAGCACATGTTGTCCTCTGGCAGTATGGTGCCCAGGAGCAGTGACTCTGCGCTGGACAGCGCCAAAGGTTGGCGGTCACGTGTGAACCTCACAGCGTTGGAAGCTGCTTTGCCCGACGTGAGCCCCTCGGGAATGGATTTGTTGGTCACGGCTGATGACACCCCAGATTGGCTGGACGCGGCTTCCAAGATCACATTGGCCGCCATCCGTGCCGATACCGGATGCGGCTCGGCGGAACTGCAATTGGGAGAGGCCGCCCACCGCAGCCGACAGGTCCGCGACATCGCCACAAAGGCGCTCGGTCAAAACCCACCGGCCAGCCGCAGCATCAGTGCCCGCATCGACCGCGTACTGACACACCAGTTGGCCGGACCCCTGATTTTAATCGGGGTGTTCTTTTTGATCTTCCAAGCTGTTTATGCCTGGGCCACCTGGCCCATGGACCTCATCGATGCCGGGATGGGTTGGCTCATGGCAGCCTGCCGTGCCGGACTGCCCGCTGGATGGTGGACGGACCTCCTCGTTGATGGCCTCCTGGCGGGACTTGGGGGTGTGGTGATTTTCGTGCCCCAAATCGCCCTGCTGTTTGGCGCGGTAGCTGCACTGGAAGAAAGCGGGTACATGACGCGTGTGGCCTTTATGAACGACCGCTGGTTGCGGAGTCTGGGGCTGGACGGACGTTCGGCCATTCCTTTGTTGGGTGGCTTTGCCTGTGCGATTCCCGCCATTCTGGGGGCGCGCACCATTCCGGGCAAACGAGAGCGTCTGTTGACCATCCTCATCACCCCTTGGATGACGTGCTCGGCGCGGTTGCCGGTGTACCTCTTCCTCATCGGTTTTGTGGTGCCTTCACAACCCTGGGGTCCCGGAGGCCTGCTCAACCTGCAGGGTGTCTTCCTCTTTGGCATCTATGCTGCCGGACTGTTTGCAGGGCTCTTGCTCGCATGGATCCTGCACAAGGGCATTCCCAAAGCGGCCCCCACCCAATTTTTGCAAGAGTGGCCGCCTTACCGCGTGCCTTCACTCAAGCGCACCGTGGAACAAGTGTGGATGCAAGCCCGGGCTTTTGTCGAGGGCGCTGGCAAGGTCATCGTGATGGTTTCCATCATTTTGTGGGTGCTGTCCAATACGGCGCCAGGAGGGTTCGCCACCGCAGACGCCGAGCACCAGGAGCGGGTCAATATGATCACGACCGCGGGGTCCAATCCCGAAGCATTGGAACAGGCTGAGCTCGACTGGCAGTCCAACCGCATGGCTGCTTCATGGTCAGGACGACTGGGTGACTTCATCGAGCCTGTCATCGCGCCATTGGGCTATGACGGAAGAATGGGCGTGGCCCTTATTGCTTCGTTTGCCGCTCGAGAAGTATTTGTTGGCACCATGGCGACTTTGTATGCCGCACCAGACAGTGACGAAGGGATAGGACAATTGAAAGCGCGATTGGGTCAGGAAATAAACCCTAAAACGGGTCAACCCGTACTCGGAGCCGCTACTGCGATGTCGCTCATCGTGTTCTATATGTTGGCCATGCAGTGCATCTCAACCATAGCCATCGTGCGTCAAGAGTTGGGGAGTTGGAACATGGCCGCATTGCAAGCCTTGGGCATGACCCTCGTGGCTTATTTGGCCGCTTGGCTGACTTACGCAGCGCTCAGCTGATGGGCTTTACCCACATCTGATCGGCCTGCTCTCGCCGCAGCGCCACCACATGGCCACCAGCAGACACGGCCATAGGATCGCCCAAAGGCGCGATGTGCCTCACCTCTATGTCCTCGCCCACGGTACAACCCATCTCCATCAAGGCCAACATGCCCTCTGGGGCGTCGATCCGTGTGAGGGTGCCGCGTTCGCTGGCTTCGAGTTCACTGAGGCGCTTCAGGTCCATGTTGCAAGCTCGCTCAAGGGCTTCAATGCTGCCCTCCCCTGAAGGGGGGATTTTGCGTGCGGCGTAAAAGGCCATAAAAAAACCCGGCTAAGAAGCCGGGTTTTGTTGTGGGTCATACTGGACTCGAACCAGTGACCTCTGCCCTGTCAAGGCAGCGCTCTGAACCAGCTGAGCTAATGACCCTCTGCTGAAACGGACGGCGAATATACGATGCAGCAGCGTCACATGTCACCGCCAATTCTCCCCTCCATTGAGCGGAAGTCCAAAACATAAAAGTCAACCGATAGTCGAGCGCCAACCCTCAACCTCCAGGGCGCCAATCCTCCAGATTTACGTCCAGCAAGGCCTCCAATGCATCAATGTTATCAGCAAACAGTGGGTACAGGGATTGTCTGTCCTCATCCGTCAATTGGGGCAACCCCTCCGAAGTATACCACTGACGGCCCACCGCATTCTTTAAGCCCTTGGGCATTCTTTGCGCCAAAACTGACTTGATCCCACTGCGTGTCAACCAATGGTTGATGCCTTCAAACCGGGCGCGTCCTGCTCGGTTTCCGGAAGCAGACGGCGCCTCGGGAATGCCCCCTTCCAATCCCAACCACTGAACGAGGTCCTCCCAAGTGCTGGTGTCATTGAGGTGTTCGTTGAGCACAACCTTGATGCGGTGTGCCGGAAAATGCTGCTTCCAACGTTTCACGGCCTCGGCATAGAGCCCGGATTCCACAAAAAGTTCACTGCTGCCCCAGCCTGGGTTGGGGTGTACCTGATCTGCTGCCACGGCCGCCATTAGAGGCAGGTCTGTGAAACCGTATTTCCGGGCCATTTGCCAGTGCGAAAACAACCGCTCCACAGGGTTCCGCAATGCAATGAGAATCGCAGCTTCTGGATGTGAAGCCGCTACCTTCTCTGGCGCGTGAAGTGAGTTGAGGTATGAGGTGCTGCACTCTCCTACCACCCTGTGTTCCGGCCTTGCCTCTTCGAAAAGCGCGGCGTATTGGGCCGCATCCCGCACAAAAGCAACCTGCCGGGCCAACAGTGGTTTTTGGTTGAAGTACAGTTCCAAATCGTCGGGCGTATTGGCCTTGAATGCCTTGGAGAAGCCCTCCGTTTGGATGTCCGTAGAGTAGTAATTGGGCTCCTTAATGGGACTCAAATAGACCTGAGTATGACGCGAGAGCCGCTCATGAATTAGGGTTGTCCCCGCCTTGGGGGCACCAATTAAAAAGAAGTTCAGCTTTGCTTCCACCATCCGCTGATCAATGAAACCATGAAAAAACCATGTTGACGCCGGATGTACCACACGCCGAGCCCATTCCAGAACAACATCCCCAAGGCGGCCGAAACAGCGCCCCCCACAATGCCCAAGGCGGGCACAAGAAACACCGCCGCTCCCAGCTGAACAGCCGCAGAAACCGCTAGAATTAAAAGGCCTGCCCTTTCTCCTCCCGTCATGTTGAGGAGGTACATCACAGGTCCACAAAGGGCATTAAAACACTGTCCTGCTGCCAGAATGAGCAGGGCTTTGTACACCTCAGGTGCAGTAAAAGCGTCGCCCCATAACCCCAACAGCCAAGGGCCCAAAGCGACCAAAAACGCCAAGCCCGGCAAGGCCACTGCCGTATTCATCCATCCTATGCGGTGAACCGTGCGGCGCAAGCCTTCTCGATCACCCGATGCGTGCAGGGCTCCAAACGTGGGGGCTCCAAGCGCATTGACGGCAAACTGTGTGAACGTCAACAATGCCGCCAGCCTGAAGGCTGCGCGGTAATGGGCAACCGCAGCCTCATCCATCCAAGCCGCCAACATTGCAGTATCTGCCCAACTCAATACAAGGTGCAACATGCTCCCGAGCCATATGGGCGCCGCCAACCCACGCAACACCGCGTTGTCTTTCCTTTTTTCGTCAGCTGTCGGAACGGAGCCGTCCAACCTGCCTGCCCGATTGAACAAGGTCACGGCACTCGCCATGCCAAACACCGCCAGAATCAGCGCGGTGATGGAGAGCACTTTGGTGGGCGCCCAACCCATCAGTACAATCAAGACGGCGCCCATGAGCATCCACCAACCGGGCTGCAAGAGGGCATACCAGCCAACCCTTCCAGTGCCACGGAGCGCTTCGCCTGCCCAACCAATCAAAATCCACGAACCGATGGCCAGGCCCAACCACCCATCCACTGAAATGCCCCATTTAAGCCCGGGTGCCATCAAGCCACCGGCGGTCACCAAGGCTGCAACCAACACCAAGGGCTTGGTCCATTGAAGAAAGCGCCGAACAATCCGGCCATGGGCCCCTTCTGAAGACCATCCGCCAAACAGTTTGACAACAGCCCCTTCCAGCCCTCCACGCAAGAAGGTGGCACCGACCGTAATGGCCAACACAAACAACTCTGCCCGGCCCAACGCGGCATCCCCGAATTGACGCGCCACCAAAAGTGAAAACAGAAAACCCCCAAAAGCCCCGAGCACCTTGATGAGCAACACCGTTCCGGAACCGCTCAACAACCGGCGCCAAGAGCCATCAAGTTGCTGGGAGTGATTGGAGATGTTTGTCAATGTGGCCTCTTTAAGGTGGGCACTGCGGCACAATGCCTTGGCAGCCCCGCCAGGAATCGAACCTGGATCAAACGTTTAGGAAACGCTTATTCTATCCGTTGAACTACGGGGCCGTTCGGCAAAGAAACATCGCCCACTGCGAAGCTGCAGAAAAAAGCCCCGCATCCGATGGGGAGCGGGGCCGGGGCCTTGTTGGGGTAAGGCCCCTTAGGCGGGGTGGGCAATACTGGGCTCGAACCAGTGACCTCTCGCGTGTGAGGCGAACGCTCTGAACCAACTGAGCTAATTGCCCTAAAACAGGGGGGCAAAGATAGACAAGTCTTTGGCTCAAACACGCCGAATTACCGACCGTTCAGAACGTCCAAAAACGTCCGTTTACATTCAAAAAACGGCAATTTAACCTTCAATTAATGTTTTTCGTCTAATAATATGTACCTTTGCGGTAGTGAAATCTCAATGTAGTGTGGCACAACCCTTCACCCTACAACGGCATTCTACGCGCAATCCTACACGCTATGACACTGAGCGACTTACTTCAACTTTTGGCCAACTTTATGGAGCCCGTGACCAAGGACAACGTCATGTACGATCTCAATGGAGATGGTATCATTTCAACGACGGACCTCATCATCTTGCTCAGCCAACTGCTCTGAGTTGACCCTTTGGTGCGCCCTGCAGGACTTGAACCCGCGACCCAGGGATTATGAGTCCCCTGCTCTAACCAACTGAGCTAAGAGCGCATATACCGCTAACAGCGGCCGCACAAAAATACGCATTGACTGCTGGCCAACAGTCTAAACTGTGCCCATCCAGTCAAACTCAAGTTCCCTACGCTGCATGTCGGCGCGTACCACTTGAATTCGAACTTCTTGGCCCATTTGGATGACTTGACCCGTATGCAATCCCACCAGGCATTGCCGCTCGGTATCGATAGAAAACCGGTCCGTCGAAATGCCCTTGATGTCCACGTAGCCCTCGCATTTGTTGTCCAACTCGATGTACAAGGCTTTAGAAGAAAGGCCGTTGACCACACCGGTAAACTCAGCCCCCAATTGGGCCCCCATAAACTCGACCTGCTTGTATTTGATGCTGGCGCGCTCAGCCTCAGCTGCGCGCTTCTCACGCTCACTGCTGTGCGCGCAAGGCCCGTCCAAAGTGCCGGTGTCTATGGGCGCCCCTCCATCCAAATAGTGCTGTAAGCTCCGGTGCACCATCATGTCTGGATAGCGTCGAATCGGAGACGTAAAGTGGGTGTAGTGCTCGAAGGCCAGACCATAATGACCGATGTTATCGGTGCTGTATTCGGCCTTGGCCATGGAGCGTATGGCCATTTGTTTGACGATGCGCTCTTCGGGTTTGCCGTCGGCCATTTTGAGGAGCTGACTGATGGCTTTGTGCGCATTTCCAGGCTCTGTATCGGGCATCTTGTAGCCGAATTGAGCCACAAACATCCGCAGCGACTTCAGCTTCGTGGGGTCCGGTGAGTCGTGGACGCGGTAAACGCCGCCGGGTGGTCGGTTCCCTTTGCAACCTGCGATCCACTTGGCCACCCTCACGTTGGCGAGCAACATGTAGTCCTCGATGAGGCGGTTGGCGTCCAACATGCGCTTGATCAGCACCTCAATGGGCTTGCCCTCTTTGTCCAGCCTGAAACGGACTTCTTCCGTATCAAAGTCAATGGCGCCTGCCTTGAAACGGCGCGCCCGCATTTTGAGGGCCAGCGTTTGCAATTCCTTGACCTCATCTGCAAGGTCTCCCTTTCCGGTTTCCAGCCTTTCTTGGGCCTCTGCATAAGTGAACCTGCGGTCAGAATGGATGACCGTCCGGCCGAACCACTCTTTGACCACTTCGCCCTCTGCGTCGAGCTCGAACACCGCACTAAAGGCAAAACGGTCCTCGTTGGGCCTCAATGAACACAGGTTGTTGGACAGGACCTCAGGCAGCATGGGTATGGTGCGGTCAACGAGGTAAACGCTGGTGGCGCGTTCCACAGCCTCTTCTTCAATGAGGCTTCCCGGGCGCACATAATGGCTCACATCGGCGATGTGCACCCCCACTTCTAGGTGGCCGTTTTCGAGCTTCTGTACACTGAGGGCATCGTCAAAATCCTTGGCGTCCTCGGGGTCAATCGTGAAGGTGGTTATCTCGCGGAAATCCCGGCGGCGCGCTACCTCATCCGCTGGCAGTTCCTGAGGAATGGCCTCTGCCTCTGCCTCCACTTCTTCAGGAAAGTGGTAGGGCAATCCGTATTCGAGCAAAATAGCGTGCATCTCAGCCTCGTGGACTCCTGGGGCCCCGAGCACTTCGACCACCTCTGCAATGGGAGGGTCTTCGGGGGACGCCCAATCGACCAATCGTACCGCCACTTTCACATCTTGGGGGGCGTCGTTCAAGAAGCGCGCAGGCACCAAAAAGTCACGGTGCATGCGCTTGTTGGTGGGGGTTCCAAATGCGTAATCCTTGACGTGTTCCAAAGTCACCACATACAAATCCCGCGCCCTTTTGACCACTTCGGAGACATAAGGCACTTCTTTTCTGCCCCTGCGCATCCAACCCAGCTCCACCGTATCTCCCCAAAAAGCTGTTCCTGTTTGTCCTTTGGGAACCATAATGTCGTCTGCCTCACCGGGCACACTGACGAAGCCTTTGCCATAGGCCGTGATTTGAATGGTGCCTTGAACTGCAGCTTTGCGGCCGCCTGTTCCGGTAGACTGATCCCTTCCATGCTTTCCACGACGGTCGTCCCTGCGCCCTCCTTCTTCGGGCATCATAAAACGTCCCTTGCCCACTTCTTTAAGCCTTCCTTTGGCTGCCTCTTGCCGCATCAATACATGCAGCATTTCCTGGATGTCTTTGTCGGCAACGCCCATGGTGCTGGCCACCTGACGGGCATTCATGGGGCGGCCAGGCAGCCCCTGAAATATTGCCATGACATCCTCCAGGTATTTACTGGCGCCGCTGAGCCTCTGGCCACCGGCCAATGCGGGGCCAAAGTCTCCGCTGTTGGGGCCTTTTTTACGGCCCTTTCCCGCAGCGCCTTGCTTGCGCTTGCCCCCTTTTTTACCTCCTTCTTTACGCGTGCCGGCCATCTCAGATGCTCGATTTACCGCAAGGTCGCACCTTGCTACTGCGATTCGACGGCCCAAAGCAAAGGTTGTGACGCTCCCGTTGCGAACTTCCCGCCCGAATGTCACCCGACACCCCCCTTTCGTCCCAGGACCGTCCGTCCCCACTTCACCGTTGGTTTCCTCACCGTTGGCGCGACCATGAGCTGCTCGATTGCGGCGGTGGAGCCCGTCTGGAACGTTTTGGTGAACTGGTGCTTATTCGGCCTGAACCCCGCGCGATTTGGGAACGGGGGATGGACGAGTCCCAGTGGCGCCGACTGTCAGCAGCCGAATTCATTCCAACCGGCCGCACCAAAGGCCAGTGGGTTCCCCACCAAAGCGTGCCCGATACCTGGGAGATTCAATACCCGCTTCACACTGGGAAAAACTTGCACTTCTCACTGGAGATGACCCGGTTCAAACACGTGGGCATCTTCCCGGAGCAAGGGGCCAATTGGGATTGGATCGCCCAACGCATGGGGCCGGGTAAGCGCTTGCTCAACCTGTTTGCATACACCGGCGGTGCGTCACTTGCTGGGCGCGCAGCGGGCGCCGAAGTCACCCACGTTGACGCCATCAAACAGGTGGTCTCATGGACGCGAACCAACCAAGAATTGAGCGGATTGGACGGCATCCGCTGGTGTGTAGAAGACGCCCTCAAATTCTCTGAGCGCGAAGGAAGAAGGGGCAACCAGTACGACCTGGTCATCATGGATCCTCCTTCTTGGGGCCTCGGCCCGAAGGGTGAGAAGTGGAAGCTCGAAGAGCAGGTTCTGCGCCTGGTCTCAGCAACGTCAAAGCTCGTTGCACCCGGAGGAGCCGTCATCATGAACACATACTCCGGCGTGAGCCCATCGGCCTTGGAAAACATGTGGCGGGCTGTACTTCCAGACGCGAAGATGGAAGCTGGAGAGCTTTGTTTGCGCAGCGGAACAGGGCAAGTCCTGCCCACCGGCTCTTTGCTGAGGCTTGAGCGCCCTTAAGCCTGCTTAACTTCGGGGTTCATGTTGCGCTACGCCCCCCTTTCCGCCGAGAACTATGTCCGAAACCGCAAGGCTTTTGCCGATGCCCTTGCTCCCGGAGCCCTCGCCCTGTTTAGTTCCAACGATACCTACCCTACGGGCGCAGACGGTACACTTCCCTTCCGGCAGGACTCCAACATGCTGCACATGTGTGGGGTGGATCAAGAAGAAACCGTCTTGCTCGTTTTCCCGAATGCCCACAATCCCGCTGACCGCGAAATCCTATTTGTCACCGAAACGAGCGCTGAAATCGCCATCTGGGAGGGCGCCAAGCTGACCAAGGCAGAGGCCACGGCCCAAACTGGCGTGAAGCAAGTGCAATGGTTGTCCGCGCTGGATCGCACGATCCAGAGGCTGGTGACCGAATGCAGCTGCTGTTACTTGCACCAGAACGAGCACACCCGGGCCAAGGTCGTGGTGGAGACCCGTGAAGCCCGGTTCAACAAGTGGTTCACCGAGACTTACCCCCATGTGCGGATTGAGCGCAGTGCGCCCCTCCTACACCGCTTGCGCAGCATCAAATCCGAAGAGGAAATCGAGCGGATGCGCCACGCATGCAACATCACCCGCGATGGATTCAACCGCGTGATGAAGTTTGTAAAGCCCGGCGTCACCGAATTTGAAGTGGAGGCCGAATACCTCCACGAATTCATACGCAAAGGGTCCCGTGGTTTTGCCTATACCCCCATCGTGGCCAGTGGCGCCAACGCTTGTGTGCTGCACTACATCGAGAACAGCGCAGAATGCAAAGCCGGGGATGTCCTCCTGATGGACGTAGGCGCAGAGTATGGAAACTATGCCAGCGACATGACCCGTTGCCTGCCGGTGTCTGGAAGGTTTACCGACCGACAGCGCAAGGTGTACGACGCTGTACTCAGCGTCATGCGCGATGCCATGAAGTTGCTTCGCCCTGGGGTAAGCTTGCACGAATACCACAAAGAAGTGGGGGAACTCATGACCGCTCAGCTGCTGGGATTGGGGCTGATTGACAAGCACGATGTAGACAAGCAAAACCCCGCATGGCCCGCATACAAGAAGTACTTCATGCACGGAACGTCTCACTTTATTGGGTTGGACGTGCACGACGTGGGCCTCTGGCATGAGCCCATCCAAGCGGGCCACATCTTCACCGTTGAACCGGGCATTTATATCCAAGAAGAAGGACTGGGCATCCGTCTCGAAAACGACATCGTCATCCGCGAGAACGGATTCGACGACCTCATGGGCGACATTCCTGTCGATGCTGAGGCCATCGAGGACGCCATGAACAGTTGAGCCATGGGCAAGGAGGCGGCAGAAAAAGTCATGTTGGGACTCCAGCTCCCTACCGACCCGCGTTGGGTGGCCTTGGTGGAGTCCAACATCTCAGAAGTGCTCACGGACCACGCTTGGTGTGAGCAGAAGGCGGCTTCAAACGCGATTTCTACGATTGTGCGCTATCCCGAGCTCACAGACCTGGTAGAGGAATTGACGCGCATCGCCATGGAGGAGATGGAACACTTCGGCATGGTCGTCGAAAAGATCAAGGCCCGCGGCTGGACCCTGGGTCGCGAGCGCAAAGACCCTTACATCCACGATCTCGCAGCGTTCATCAAAAAGGGCGGCAGTCGGGAAGAGCAGTTGGTCGATCGGCTGCTGCTTGCGGCCATGATTGAAGCCCGCAGCTGTGAGCGGTTCCGCATGCTTTCTGAACGCATTGAGGACGAGGACCTGCGCACATTCTACCACGACCTCATGGTGAGCGAAGCACAACACTACACCAGCTTTATCGGTTTTGCCCGCCAGTATGGAGGGCGTGTAGATGTGGATGCGCGCTGGAAGGCCTTCCTCGCCCACGAGGCACAAGTCATCCAGAATTATGGCCGCAGGGAGACCATGCACGGCTAAACCCCATTACCACAAAAGACCCCATCATGTCCAACGCCCCCAAGCCTGTCGGCCTTTACCCCCTCACCCGCCGCGTCGGTGATCTGTTGTTCTTGAGCGGCGTCGGGCCGCGCATTCCAGGAAGTGGTGCCCATGACGAAGGGGTGCCGGGGTTGCAGCAAGACCACAACGGCAACTTTACCAGTTTTGACTTTGAGGCACAAGCCAACGGCGTCTTGGCCAACGTTCGCGCCATTCTCGAAGCGGAGGGCGCCCGCTGGGAAGACCTGGTCGACATCACGGTTTTCCTCACCGATATGCAGCGTGACTTCCACACCTTCAACCGCGTCTACCGCGAGCATTTCGAGGGGGTAGACGCCGCCATGCGACCCTGCCGTACCACGGTTGAAGTGGGTGCCTTGCCCACACCCATCGCCGTGGAATTGAAGTGCGTGGCCCACTGTCCCCGCTGAGTTTCGCGTTTTGGCACTGTTTTTGACTCTGTAGTGCCATGCGTATACTGACGTCCACCCTTTGGCTTGCTGTGGCAGTGCTCCCGGCCTTGACCAGCGTTCAGTCCGGCCCAACCGCTGCAGCGGTCCGGCCCTGGCGGCCCGCAGTGATTTCAGCAGACTCTGCGGCGGCCCTTCCCCATCTGCCCTTGCGCGCCGTCGATGCCTTTTGGCTTCCGCACCAAGAAGAGCTAGTCTACACTGTGCGCTATGGATTCATCGCCGCAGGGGAGGCGCGCCTCAGCACGCAGCCCGGACCATCGTATGGTGGAAGGCCAACCATGCAGGTCGTAGGAACAGGCCGGACCACCGGGGCATTTGATTGGGTCTTCAAAGTCAGGGACCACTATGAGTCCCATGTCGACAAATCGGGGCTGTTTCCACACCGCTTCATTCGAAAGGTGAAAGAAGGGGGCTATCAAATGGACCGGGAGATTGTCTTTGACCCTTCGCGGCGCAGCGCATGCACCCAAGAGAAGGGCGAAGAGCGGTTCCAAGTCTTACCCGACTACTGCCAAGACCTTGTGTCGGCATTTCACTACGCCCGCAACCTGCCTCTGGATTCCCTTGTTATGGGAGGGATTGTCGAGATTCCCACTTTTGTCGATGGCAAGGTTCATCACGTGCGCGCCCGAAAAATTGGGGAAAAACAGGTCGACGTCAAGGCGGGTAGCTTTCAATGCTGGGTGTTCCAGCCCCTTGTCAAGAAGGGCAGAATCTGGAAAGATGAGGAAGATTTGACCCTCTATGTGAGCGCCGATGCACGCCGAATGCCCGTCCTGGTGAAATCCAATTTGCTCGTCGGTTCCGTGCGCTTGGAACTGATCGAACACCATGTGACACCAACCGCCCCCATACCGCAGTAAATTCGGCCCATGCCCGAAGCCAACACCTTCGACCCGGCCGTTCTGGACCGGCTCGAGCAATTGAGGGACAAGTACGCCGCCATGGGGCAGGACCTCGTGTCCTACCTCGACGGCCTGCTCCATGCAGACTTTCCCACGTATTGGGATTACATCAACCTCGACACTTTGTTGAGTCTGCAGCACCCCGTTACCCCGTTTCCCGACGAGGAAATCTTCATCATCTATCACCAGACCACGGAGCTCTATTTCAAGCTCTCGCTGCATGAGTTGCGCCAACTGCACACTTCACAGCAGATGTCCGGTGCTGAAATGCTGGGCCGGATTCAACGGGTGAACCGCTATTTCAAGGTTCTCGTGGACAGTTTCGACGTCATGGTAGAAGGCTTAGACCACAAGCAGTTTCTGAAATTCCGGATGTCCCTGCTTCCTTCAAGTGGATTCCAAAGTGTTCAATATCGCCTGGTCGAATTGGCGTGCACCACCATGGACTGCTTGGTCCACATTGAGTTGAGGCCAACCCGCCTCAGCCACGGCTTCGAAGACGTGGAGTCCATGTTCGACGAGCTGTATTGGCGCCGGGGGGCTACTGAGTTGGCGACAGGACAACCCACGCTCACCTTGAAGCAGTTTGAAGCCAAATACCGGGACAGCATCATTGCTTTCTCTGAGGAGCGCTTTCATTCAAACGTTCGCCGACAATGGCAGGAGCTTCCCGAGTCAGACCAAACGCCAGAACTGCGAGAAGCATTGCGGACACTCGATGAGCTGGTCAATGTACACTGGCCCCTCTCCCACTACCGAAGCGCGGTAAAACACCTGCAAAAAGATCCCGTTGACATTGCAGCCACTGGTGGCACCAACTGGCAGAAATACCTTCCCCCTCGCTTCCAGAAACTCATCTTCTTCCCTGAACTCTGGAGCCAGGAAGAAGCGGACAATTGGGGCAAAAAGTGGGTGTTGCAGAACATCGGTCACAAGTAATCCGCTGAAGCGTTAAAACCGGACGAAGGCAAAACTTTTTCTCTTGCCCTTCGTTCAAGGACTGCTGCACGTCAAGTTTGCAGTTCTCATCACAATGCGGCCTCTCTCTCCATACAGCGTCTTGATCAGCTCCTCCCTCATCTGTTGGATGGCGGGAATGCTGGCGGGTTGCGGAGGTCAACAGGCCGATGTCGACAGCGCGCCCCTTTTGGCGTTTGGCCGATCCGCTGTGGAGGCCAAGCCTCCCTTGACAGCAGAAGAAAGCCTAGCGGAGCAATTCGAATTGTACATCGACTCGGTGGCCTGGACTACTGAGTATGGCGAAGTGCGTTCTGGCCAAAGCCTCTCGCACATTTTGACGCCTTTTGGAGTGTCCAATTCAACATTGCACCACATCGCTACTGAGCACCGGGATCTATTCGATGTGCGGCGCATGCGGCAAGGAAAGGCCTGGTGGTTGTTCCGCACTGCACAAGACTCCATTGCCCGTCAATTCGTCTATGGGATTGATGACAGGGAGTATGTGGTCTTTGAGCTCACAGGAGAGAAATCCGCCCGGCGGGGGCGTTACCCTTCGGAAACCCGCCGCAGCTATGTTCAGGGCGAGGTAATGGGCAGTTTGTACCAGAGCCTGGAGGACGCCGGTCACACGACAACCTTGGCCTACGCCATGTCCAGCGTCTACGCTTGGACCATCGACTTTAGCCGCATCCAACCAGGGGACCAATTTCGCATCGTCTACGAACGAGATTGGGTCAACGAAAAGCCTGCAGGACTGCCCAGAATTGTCGCCTCAGAATTCATGCACCGCGGACGAAACTTCCCCGCATTCGCCTTTGACCAGGGTGAAGGGATGGACTATTTCGATGAGACTGGTGCCAGTTTGCGCAAGGCCTTTCTCAAGGCTCCTGTGTCATTCTCTCGGATCTCGAGCCGGTTCAACAAGCGCCGATTTCATCCGGTTCTGAAAAAAGTCAAGGCCCACTTGGGCACCGACTATGCCGCGCCCCGCGGCACAGAGATTGTTGCCGTCGGTGATGGCGTCGTTACAAAAGCGAGCTACACGAAGGGCAACGGCAAATACGTCAAGATCCGCCACAACGGAACCTACACGACGCAGTACCTGCACATGAGCCGGCGCAATGTGAAAGAAGGTCAGGCCGTCCGCCAAGGCGACGTGATCGGCTATGTCGGCAGCACTGGCCTGGCCACTGGTCCCCACGTCTGCTTTCGGTTTTGGAAGCACGGCCAACAGGTGGACCATTTGAAGGAGGATTTCCCCCCTTCCACTCCCATCAAAGAGGAATCGGAAGGGCCGTTTCAGGCGGCCTGCCGAGTTCTGCTGGCCGAAATGGCCCAATACGACTCAGACGACGGGCCCCGCCTCGCCGCCTTGGACCAATAATTCTGCCTGGGTTCAGGGGCCGATGGCCTTGAGCAAGGAAACCCCCAATCCATCTGAAAGTGAACGGCCCGATTGCGACCGTTCTGGGTGCCATTGTACGCCCACGAGAAAGGGCAAATTCAGCGTATCTCGGTGCCGAATCCCTTCGGTCAACCCGGCAGGGCCCTCCGCCCACGCTATGTAATGCTTGGACAATCGGTCTATGCCTTGGTGATGGTGGCTCACATACCTGCCCGAGTCATCCTGCATGAATTCAACAGGTCCAGCCGACCAAACCTTGGTGACCCGCACCTCATGCAAGGTGTCGGCGGTGTGGCCAGGGTATCCGCCCCTGTGGCCGTCGAACCCGGCATCAGGAAGGTGGGGGTGCAAACTCCCGCCGCCGTGCACGTTCATGACCTGCAGCCCTCTGCATACGCCCAGACAGGGCAGGCCCTGGTCCAATACGCGGTCGAGCAACAGGTGTTCAACACGGTCGCGCTCCGGATCAATGCTGCCGCATTTCAAAGTGTCTTCCGCTTGACCATATCGGCCAGGATGGATGTCTTCCCCACCCGTCAAAACCACAGCGCCAGCCTTGAGCATCTCAAGCTCTAAAGCGACCGAATCCGCGCCATATGCCTGGACGAACCTCAATGGCCCGATGCCCTCGTCAGCGGCCAAGCGGCCCAACCATTTCCTATAATTCTGACTGCTGTAAAACTTGGAGAGGATCAACGTTGTGCTGTCCGCAGATTCGATGGGTGAGGAAGGTCCAGCCTGAGGAGTACCGGGTGATGTGCAACCCGTCCAAACGAGGACCAGAGCGCAACATGCGGCCAGCGCCAAACGCAAGGCGCCGCTCATGACCCTTGCCAAGCTTCGACTTCCTCTAACTGCAATGCCGGCAGGTCCAGCTTGTTCTTTTTGCGGAACCCGTTGAGCTTCTCGCGCAAGGCGCTGGGCTTGGCCTCTCGGATGGCCTCAGCGGTGTCGAACCCGGCTGCGGCCACGTGGGGTGCCCAATCGCTCGAAATGCCCAGGGCCTCCAAAGCCGCGAGGTCGGGCCCGGTGCGGAATACCTCGGGGCGCATTTGCGGGAAGAACAACACCTCTTGGATGGACGTTTGGTCGGTCAACATCATAACCAAACGGTCGATGCCGATGCCCACGCCGCTGGTCGGCGGCATGCCGTATTCCAAAGCCCGGAGGAAGTCCTGGTCGATGAACATGGCCTCGTCGTCACCCCGCTCCGAGAGTGCCACCTGCTCCTCAAACCGCTCGCGCTGGTCGATGGGGTCATTGAGCTCAGAGTAAGCATTGGCGACCTCCGTGCCATTGATGAAAAGCTCAAAACGCTCCGTATAACCTGGCTTTTCGCGGTGCACCTTGGTAAGCGGCGACATTTCGACCGGGTAGTCTGTGATGAAGGTGGGCTGCACGTAGTGCTCTTCGCAGCACTCTCCAAACATCTCGTCGATCAACTTGCCCTTGCCCATGGTGTCGTCCACCTCGATGTCGAGGTTGGCACAGGCTTGCCGCAAACCGGACTCGTCCATACCGTCGATGTCCACGCCTGTGTGCTCGAGGATGGCGTCACGCATGGTCACCCTGCGGTAGGGTGGTGTGAAGTCGATTTCTTTGCCGGCCAAGGTGGTCGTGGTGGTCCCATGGACTGCGGTGCACACCTCGCCCAGCAGCTCCTCCATGGTCTCCATCATCCAGTGGTAGTCCTTGTAAGCGACGTACAGCTCCATGATGGTGAATTCCGGATTGTGCGTCCGGTCCATGCCTTCGTTTCGGAAATTCCGCGAAAACTCGAAGACCCCATCGAAGCCCCCTACGATGAGCCGCTTGAGATAGAGCTCATTGGCGATCCGCAAATACAGCGGGATGTCCAAGGCGTTGTGGTGGGTGATAAAGGGGCGCGCAGCGGCGCCGCCTGGGATGGCCTGCAACACAGGGGTGTCCACTTCGAGCCAGCCCTTTGCCGTGAAGCTTTCCCGAATGGCCTGAATCACCTTGCTTCTCGCCTCAAAAGTCTGTTTGACGTGGGGGTTTACGAGCAGGTCCACGTACCTCATGCGATAGCGCAGCTCGGGATCGGTAAAGGCGTCGTGGACGTTGCCGTCCTCGTCGGTCTTCACCGAGGGCAGTGGACGAATGGACTTGCTCAATACGGTGAGCTCTTTCACCAACACACTGGGCTCCCCGGTCTGGGTGGTAAACGTCGTGCCCTTGATTCCGACCACATCCCCGCGGTCGAGCAGCTTCTTAAATACGGTGTTGTAAGTGGTTTTGTCCTCTCCCGGGCACAGCTCGTCACGGTTGAGGTAAATCTGAATCTTGCCCGTGGCGTCTTGCAACTCCGCAAAGGAAGCTTTGCCCATGATGCGGCGGGAGAGGATGCGCCCTGCGAGGCAGACCTCCACGGCTTCTTTGAAGTCGGCCGCAAGCGGCGCGGCATGGGTGTCCACGGGATAGGCCGCTGCTGGATATGGGTCTATGCCCAATTGGCGAAGTTGCTGTAGGCTGTCCAAGCGGACGCGCTCCTGTTCGGATCGGATCATGGTGACTTGATTCAAGGCGAAATTAGGTTGTCGCGGGGCGTCTTGCAGGAAGTAAATTTGTGTGGAACACTTCGACATGCGCTCACTCATCGCTTCCTTTCCCGACCAGCTCTCCGCAGCGGCCGCTTCCATGGCGGCGCAGCCTTTGCCCTCAACGCGTCCCGAACACGACCACGTGCTCGTTTTGGGCATGGGTGGCTCTGGCATTGGTGGACGTTTTCTTTCGGGTTTGCTGGCCGACTCTTCCGGGGTGCCCGTGGCATCCTGCCACGACTATCACATCCCGTCCTGGGTCAGCCCCAAGACCGTGGTGATCGCCTGCAGCTACAGTGGAAACACCGAGGAAACCCTCGCCGCCTTGGCGCAGGCCATTCAAAAAGGCGCGCAAGTCAGGGCGCTCACTTCTGGAGGCCAATTGGGGGCCATGGCTGCTGAACACGGTTGGCCGGTGCTCACAGTACCCGGCGGCCACCCCCCGCGTTCTCAGTTCGGATGGGCGGTGACCGGCCTGTTGCACCATTTCGCGGCATTGGGCCATGCGCCTGCAGACGCCCAAGGCGTGCTCGCAGACGTACAGGCATCAGCGGATGCCCTGCGCAATGGAAGCGAAGAGATTGTTGCCCTGGCCGATAAATGGGCGGACTTGTTGATCCAAAAAACCCCCATGCTATACGGAGACGCTGCGCTCGAACCCGTGCTGATCCGGTGGCGTCAACAGCTCAATGAAAATGCCAAACGGCTCTGCAACCACCATGTCTTTCCAGAGATGAACCACAACGAGCTTGTGGGCTGGGAAAGCGGTGACGACAGCATTGCCGCCTTGTTCCTGCACACAAAAGAGGACCACCCAAGAACCGCCGAGCGCATGCGCCTGTGCAAAGAAATCTTCTCGAAGGCCGGTGCTTCTGTGGTGGAAGTCCACGCTGTTGGCGCCACCCGTCTTCAGCGTTGGATGCACCTGGTCCACCTCGGCGATTGGCTGAGCCTGCTGATGGCCGAAAAGACCGGTGTGGACCCCGTCGATATCCGCTACATCGACTACCTCAAAGGGGAATTGTCTAAAATGGCATGAGGCCTTTGGTGCATGTCCGGGACCTGGGTCAGGCGGCTTACAAACCGACTTGGGACCTCCAAGAGCGTCTGCTCAAAGAGGCCGTGGACCGAAAAATCGCCCGGAGAAGGGCTGGACTAAGCGAGACAGACAGGCCAGATTCAGGGCACGACCCCGATCACCCTTGGCCTGAACACCACCTGCTGTTTGTAGAGCATCCTCACGTCTTGACCTTGGGCAAAAGCGGTGACGCCAACCATGTTGTGGCTTCCGCTGAACGCCTTGAGGCCCTCGGCGTAGAGTACCATGAAATCAACCGCGGTGGAGACATCACCTACCACGGACCTGGCCAGTTGGTCGCCTACCCCATTCTCGATTTAGATCAGTTCCGCACCGATATCGGTTGGTACCTGCGGCAGCTCGAAGAGGCCGTGATCCGCACATGCTCAGACTGGGGAGTTTCATCGGGCCGCGTGGATGGGCTGACCGGCGTTTGGATAGACCCCGAGGCGGGACAGGCCGCAAGGAAAATCTGCGCCATAGGGGTCAAATGCAGCCGCTGGGTGACCATGCATGGACTGGCATTCAACCTCAACACTGATCTGGATTTTTTCAATCTGATCGTTCCGTGTGGCATCCAAGACCGGGGTGTGACCAGTCTGGCAATAGAAGCCAGCAGAAAAGTCAACAGAAGGGAAGCTCAGGATGCGCTCAAATCGCACCTTTTGGACGTACTTGGGGCAGATTCAGTAGCCTAACAACCATGAAACGCTTCTTCTTTTGGCTGATCTCACTGGGTATCGGCTTTTACGCCTTGAGCGTGATCACAGACAATGATCACGTTTGGACTGGCCTGAGACAGTGCTATCTGCGTGGATATAAGACCGCGCAAATCGACGATATGGGGTTCCAGTCTTTGCGCAGCATCCCCGCTTCGGAATCGCCGCGACCATGGCCACTGCACAGCAGATACAACAGCTTCGATCTGCCCGAGTCCCTGATCGACTCAACACACCGCTGGAACACGACTGCCCTGACTGTCATTCACAGAGACTCATTGCTCTTGGATTGGAAGTCGGACCGCATTCCTGGTGCAGATACCATGCGGACCAATTCTTTTTCCGTGGCCAAAAGCCTCACCGCGCTGGCAATAGGTGCCGCGGAGAAGGAGGGCTTGCTCAGCGTGCATGACCGTGTGTCCAAATACCTGCCTCGGTTCTCCCAAGGACCCGCAGCGGAATTGACCATCGAACAGGTGCTTCAAATGAGATCGGGCATCCCTTATGGCGAGAGTTACAAGAACCCTTTCGGATTCATGTCCAAGTGCACATATGGTGACGACATCCTCCTGAGGCTTGGAGGTTATACTGTCGAAGGCTCCCCAGGTGCGCCTTGGAAATATCAAGGAGGCAACACCCTGCTGCTTCAGGAAATCCTATTGGAGGTCATCGACGTTTCTCTAGGTGCTTGGTTTTCGGACAAAATCTGGGGGCCCATAGGAGCGACAACAGAGGCAAAATGGGCGGTGGACAATGCCGGTCATGAGCGCAATTACGCCTGCTTCTACACCACGGCTTCAGAATTCGCCCGGCTGGGCCAACTCTTGCTCGATTCAGGGCAAGTAGACGGGACGCCCGTTCTAGAACGTGACTTTGTACGCAGAATGACCACCCCCATTGGGCCCCTTGCGGACGGAACAGACATCCAGCATTATGGTTATCAAATCTGGATGGGGACCCACAACGGGGTGGCTTTTAAAAGCATGCAGGGGCTTCATGGCCAATATGTCATTTCCATTCCTGAGCTGGAATTGGTCGCCGTACGCACTGGGTTCTTCCGACCAAAGGGTAAAATCAGGGGGATTGACGTGGACGTTTACCAAACAATCGACATGGCCAAAGCCGCATCCACGCTGTAGATTACAGATACAAACTAAATTCTACCGTCTGCGAATTTGCATTTTATCGGGTCGAATGCGTATATTTGATATTGTAGCGTTGCAGGAAACACCTGTTATGCGACAACCAAATCGTCCGCCAATGAATGCCCAGCTCGATGCCATCATCGTTGATGATGAAGCACCCGCTCGTGAGGTACTGCACAGTCAGCTTGAACGCCACTGTCCATTTATCCGAGTCATAGACCAAGCGCCAAATGCCCGCATCGGATACGATGCCATTCGAAGTGGACGGCCCCACATCGTCTTTGTAGACATTAGGATGCCCTTTGAGTCCGGATTGGACCTCGTAGACAGATTTGATGATCGAGATTTTTATGTGGTGTTCTACACCACCTATCAAGACTACGCCATTGATGCCATTCGCCGCCAAGCCTTTGATTATCTGCTGAAGCCCATAGATCCCGTTGACCTCCAAGCTTGCGCAGAGCGGATTCGGGAGCACTACAGGATCAAAATGATCGAGAACGGTGACTTTCACCGCAAACTTGAAATCACCACTTCGGGCCAGCGCCACTTTATCCGGCATTCAGAAATCCTTCACGTTGAGGCCAGTGGCAGTTATGCGTGCATTTACAAATCCGACGGGGGCCGCCTCATGGTATCGAAGAACCTGAAGTACGTCGAAAGTCTGATCAACAACAGCAAGTTTGTCAGGGTTCACAACAGCCAGCTCGTCCACTTGAACAAGATCCGTCAGTGCAACTACCGCACGAATTCCATCACCTTGGTCAATGGAAAAGAAATTGCCTTGGCTGTTCGGAAACGCGAGGATTTGCGCCGCCGCATGGCCGAGCTCCTTTCCAACGAAAATGACGGTGGATTTAACGCCGCGGTCGCCTGAATTCGGGATTGACCGCTACAAAACAGGACCGAAGCATGGGTAGGCCGCTACCTTTGTGCCACCATGGCTTCTTCTCCGACTGACATCCGCACGCTCGACACAGAGGGCCTCAAAGACGTGGCTGTGCAACTTGGGCAGCCGGCCTTTCGGGGCAAACAAATTGCCGAATGGCTCTGGACCAAAGGGGCCTCTCGGTTCGAAGACATGACCAACTTGCCGCAAGCTTTTCGGGCTTCGCTCGCTGCAGAATATTTGCTCTCCCCCATTCGGGCTGAAGAAGAGCAAGTCAGCCGCGACGGCACTGTGAAATGTGCCTTCCCCATTGAAACAGGTAAAGTGGTGGAGGGTGTGTTGATCCCCGCCAAGGAAAGGATGACGGCCTGCATCAGCAGCCAGGTGGGGTGCAGTCTTTCTTGCGCGTTCTGCGCCACAGGGAAGCTCAAACTGATGCGGAACCTCACGGCAGGTGAGATTGTGGATCAAGTGCGTCACATTGCGGAATTGGCCGAGCGCCACCATGACCACCGCTTGACGAACATCGTGTACATGGGGATGGGCGAACCCCTCTTGAACTACCGCAATGTTCTAGAGTCTGTTGACCGCATTACGGGCACCCCTGGATTGGGAATGAGCCCCAAACGCATCACCGTTTCAACGGCAGGAATCTCCAAAATGATCCGAAAACTGGGGGACGATGAGGTGCGCTTCAACCTGGCGCTCAGCCTGCATGCCGCACAGGATGAGAAACGCAACCAAATCATGGAAATCAACGAAACCAATGACCTCGCCTCGTTGAGGGATGCATTGGTGTATTTCCACGAAAAAACAGGGAGCCGTGTCACCTTTGAGTACATCTTGCTCGGAGGATTCAATGATGACATTGAAGATGCGCGCGACCTCGCCCGCTTCGCTTCATGCGTTCCGTGCAAGGTGAACCTCATCGAGTACAACCCCATCGATGGCGCAGCCTTCCAGAAAGCGGATCCCGAGCGCACCGACGCTTTCTGCGCCTTCTTGGAAGAAAAGTTCAACATGGTCGTCAATGTCCGCCGCTCTCGTGGCGAGGACATCGATGCTGCTTGTGGACAGCTGGCCAACAAAAACAAGCTGGCCTCAGGCGCTGCCTGAATGTGCTGCTGCAAAGCTTTGGGTGCTCGAAGTGACGCCTCAAGGGCGTCGCAGTTGGGGTTAGTCCAGCTTGAGCACCGCGAGGAATGCTTCCTGAGGGACCTCCACTGAGCCCACTTGGCGCATGCGCTTCTTTCCTTTCTTCTGCTTCTCGAGGAGCTTGCGCTTCCGCGTAATGTCACCGCCATAACACTTGGCCGTCACGTCTTTTCGAACAGGCTTGATGGTTTCACGTGCGATGATCTTGGCTCCAATTGCAGCTTGCAGAGCGATCATGAATTGCTGCCGAGGGATGAGCTCCTTCAACTTCGCACAGATGCGCTTTCCGAGGTCAAAGGCGTTGGACTGGTGCACCAGTGCTGACAAGGCGTCCACCTGGTCTCCGTTGATGAGAATGTCCAACTTGACCAGCTTCGATGGCTTGTATTCATCGGGGAAGTAGTCAAAGGAGGCATAACCACGAGAGACGCTTTTGAGCTTGTCGTAAAAATCAAATACGATCTCTCCAAGTGGCATGGAAAAGGACAACTCCACGCGGTCCGAAGTGAGGTACACCTGGTTCCCAAGTACGCCCCGTTTTTCGATGCACAGGTTCATAATGGCCCCCACGTATTCGGCTTTTGTGATGACCTGGGCCTTGATGAAAGGTTCCTCCACATGGTTCAGCTTGCTGGGGTCCGGGAGCTCTGATGGATTGTTAATGAAGATGGGCTCGCCCTTTTTGGGGTGGCAGATGTAGCTCACGTTGGGCACCGTCGTGATGACCGTCATGTTGAACTCCCGCTCCAACCGCTCCTGCACGATTTCCATGTGGAGCATGCCGAGGAATCCGCAACGGAAACCAAAGCCAAGGGCGGCCGAGCTCTCCGGCTCGAATACCAATGACGCATCGTTTAGCTGGAGTTTCTCCATGCTGTAACGCAACTCTTCATAGTCCTCTGTGTCGACAGGGTAAATGCCCGCAAAAACCATGGGCTTCACGTCCTCAAATCCTTTGACCGCCTTTTCGCAAGGGTTGGTTGCCAAGGTCAGGGTATCGCCCACCTTTACCTCCTTGGCGTTTTTGATGCCCGATATGATGTAGCCCACATTTCCGGCCTTGACCGTCTTTTCCGGTTGCAGGTCCATTCCGAGCACGCCAATTTCCTCTGCGTTGTACTCTTTTCCAGTATTGAAGAAACGCACGCGTTCCCCTTTTTTGATTTCTCCGTTGAGCACCCTGTAGTAGGCAATGATGCCCCGAAAGGGATTGAATACCGAATCAAACACCATGGCTTGAAAGGGCGCGTTGGTGTCCCCTTTTGGCGCTGGTACGCGTTCAACGACGGCTTCTAGTATTTTTTCTACGCCAAGACCCGTCTTTCCGCTGGCGGGCAGCACATCCTCCGGGTCACACCCAATCAGGTCTACGATTTGATCGATCACCTCTTCTGGGTCGGCACTGGGGAGGTCCATTTTGTTGAGGACCGGAATGATTTCGAGGTCGTGCTCTATGGCGAGGTACAGGTTTGAGATGGTCTGTGCCTCAATGCCCTGGGTGGCGTCAACGATCAGCAGGGCCCCCTCGCACGCCGCAATCGAACGGCTGACTTCGTAGCTGAAATCCACGTGACCCGGGGTGTCAATCAAATTGAGCACATAGTCTTGGCCGCCCTGTGAGTAACGCATTTGTATGGCGTGGCTCTTGATGGTAATGCCGCGCTCTCGCTCAATGTCCATGTCATCCAACGTCTGCTCTTGGAGCTGTCTTTCGTCGACGGTTCCAGTCATCTGCAGAAGACGGTCTGCCAAAGTGCTCTTCCCATGGTCGATGTGGGCGATGATGCAGAAGTTTCGGATGTTTTCCATGCTCATGGCTAAAGTACGACCGAGACCCTCCGATTGATGCGCAACCAGAGCCCTTGATTGGGCGTTTGGTATACACCTAGACGCGCTTCCCCGACCCAGAGTGTGTGCACCGGGCCAATTGGCCACAGAGTGCGGTATATTGCGCACCCGCGAGAACCAACACCATGAGATTTTTTACACTTCTCCTTCTTCTTTTTTGTGCCACCTCGGGCTCCCCAAAAGCCCAGGAGCCTTTGCCTGCAGAAATCTCCGCTTTGTATAGCAAATACGGCGGTTTTGAATATGCCGTCATGATGATGGACCGCGAGGAGTGGGCCGATTACCGTGCCTGGGAGGGTTATGATCAAGCAGCGATCATTGCGGTCATCGAGCGTCACCAGAACACGCCTGAATACCTCGCAAAGAAGGAATTGCGGAAGCAGCAGAGGATGATGCGTTCTGGCGAATGTGATTGTTGGATCGAGCCCACAGAGTCCTACACAGAAATCACGCCGGACATGCAGCAGTTTACCGGTGGTGCTGGAATCGACGTGGACTACGCCCACGGCCCGCTCTCTCTGCCGTTTTCGTTCAACCTCTTTGGGTTGGAGTATGAGGAGTTTTACATCAATTCCAAGGGCCTCATTTCATTTGTGGAGCCGGTCATTGACTGGACACCTGAAGAGCTGCCCGACGCCAACTACAACATCATTTCAGGCTTCTGGGCGGATGCAGATTACCGCCTTACAGGTGACATCTACTACCGCATTACCCCGGATGCCGTGTATGTCAATTGGGTAGATGTGGGTTACTACAACAACCACGATGACCGCACCAACAGTTACCAAGTGGTCTTTTCAGCAGACGGCTCCATTGCCATTGGCGATGGGAACAACGTCCAGATGTGTTATGAAAACATGCAATGGGCCCACGGTGATGTTGGCGGAGAAGGCGGTTGCTGCGGAACGGACCCGGCCACCGTCGGCGTCGATGAGCAAAACAACGGAAGCAACTTTGTGCAATTCGGCCGCTTCAACTTTCAAGACGACAGCTACAACGGTCCTTATGGCGGCGGGCCTGCTGACCAGGACGGCTGTTTCTGGTTGAACGGAAAGGACTTCTGTCTCAATGTTTCGGGCTCCGACCCAAACCAAGCCCCCATTCCCACCGAAACGCCAGGAAGCGGTTGCGCTGACACCCTGTATGTCTGTCTCAACGATACGCTTGATTTGAACTTGGGCTTCTTGGCCCCGGAAGACGGACAGACCGTGGACATCACATTGTCTGATGTTCCCGCCGTCACCAACAACGGCACCTACGTCGACAACAACATTACCTATCTGGACGCTTTCCTCGCGGGAACACCAGAAAATGTCGGCACTTACTTGCTCGAAATCACTGCCACTGACGACGGAACACCGGTGGGCACAACCGTTCTCAGCTATTGGGTTGAGGTCATCGACGTTGAACTTCCCTCTTTGACGGTTGATGGTGACTTCAACATTTGTTCCGGACAAGAGACGACCATCACCTGTAACGACGATTTTGACAGCTACCTCTGGTCATTGGGCTGCTCCGGACCCGAGTGTACCTACCCATTTGGTGGGACATTCAGCGTCACGGCTGCCATCGACGAAGGGTGCACAACCACACAGGACTTCTACATCAACCAGAGCCTCTATTTCCTGCCAGACGTTTGCATTGAGCCCAACCCCATCTGTGGCGACGATACCGCCATTGTCTCGGTCTGCGATGAAAACATGGATGAGTTCGTCGAGTACCAATGGGACGGCGACTGGAATGGTGCTGGTGGAGAGATCGTGGTGCCTGCTGCAGAGCTTGGAGACACCGCTATCGGGGTTACACCCGGCTCCTACCGCATTCTCATCACGAACGATGCTGGCTGTCAGGGACAGCGTGTCTTCAACGTGGAACAAGTGACACAGGTCATTCCTGAAATCACCATTCCCCCTGTGTGCGACAGCTTGTACAGCGTGCAGTTCAGCGGAGGCTATACCACACCAGATGCTGGCCCTCTCCTGATTTACATGACAGCTTCAGACCCATCGGGTTGGGGGGGTGACAATTATTTGGAGGTGACGGTGACCGATGCTGACGGCGACGAAACGGCCTACATCCTCACGAGCTTCGACGTGTTCACCGCCCACACTGACATCCAAGTGTCGCTCGGCGATTTGGTCGAAATCGTTCTGGTCACAGGTGCCAATGCCCCTGTCGATGACTTCAGCTTTACCGTATACAATTGCACCACAGGCAACCCTGAGCCAGTAGACGACCTCCCAGCTTCAGGCGGACTGGTCTATTCTGCCACAGCCAACTGTGAGGTCGATCCCGTAGGGGGAACTTGGGGTGTTACCGAAGGGTCTGGTTTCTTCTCGGATCCCACAGAGTTCAATACTTTCTTCACGCCTACAAGTGGCTTTGGAGTCTACGAAATCTGCTTTACCGATGACAATTGTGGCTATGCTGCCTGCTATCCTATGGAAGTCAGCACAACCCCATTGGCCAACCTCGTAGGCCCCACTGACAACCTTCAGGCCGACGGAAGCTACCTCCTTTGTGACGGCGAGAGCGCCAACTTCCAGGTGGACACGCTCTACGAAGGAGCGGTTTACCCACTCGACTGGCCCCAAGCCGAAAGTGCCCAAGGGTTCTTTGCGGAATATGAATTCAGCAACAGCGGCTCTTATGACCTATCGGTAGAGGTCAGCAACGCTTGTGGCACCCTCGAATTGCCCTTTACCATCGTGACGTCTGAGCAAGCAGACCCTGAACTTGAAGACGTCATCGTCTGTGAGGATGGGGTTGAAGTGGTGCTCGATCCTGGACTGGACCCCGGCAGCGATATTGAGATCGAATGGACCTTGGACAACGCCAACCTCAATGAAGATGAGTTTGTCATCCTCGCTGATGCTGCAGGTGAATACTGCGTGGAAGCTTCCAATGAGTGTGGTACCGCAGAGGCTTGTGCCGAAGTCGAGATTTTTGTCCCGATTCCAAGCCCACTGCCGAACTACAGCCTGAATTGTGAAGGTGGAAACACCGTTCTCATCGACCCGCTTACCGACAACGATTGGACGGTGACCTGGGAAGATGGAACCGTAGGCAACACTTATACGGCCACGTTTAACCCGCACCACGACAACTGGTTGACGGCGACTTTTGAAGACCCCTTGGGCTGCTCAAGCTTTGAAGACAGCACCTTTGTTTGGATGGGATACCCTGTCGAATTGGGCAACGCTGAGCCCAACCAAACCGCAGACAACACCCCCATCTTCTTGTGTCCGGAAATCCCCAATACCTTCCAGCTCAACAGCACTTTTGCAGTCGATTGGAACTGGTCGTTGGAGTTTCAGTTTGGAGCCCCTAGCCCATCGAATTTGAACTTCTTACAAGAGGATGAGGTGACCTTCACCTCAGCGCAAATCCTGGATACGGCCTATTGGTATTCTCCCCTCTTGCTCATCGGAACAGCGTTGAACCCTTGCACCCCTGCGGGGCTCAGCCACCAATGGGAAGTGCAAATCGACGCTTGCGAAGTCAAGATTCCCAACATCTTCACACCGGGTACAGCAGAGGGCTCCATTGGCAAGAACGACACCTTCGAAATCGAAGGTCTCCTCAAGTACGACGGCAGCATCTTGATGGTGTATGACCGCTGGGGAAACCTTGTGTTCCAAAGTGACAATTATGACAACCAGTGGGACGCCCGCGACGCTTCCTCCGGTACGCACTTCTATCTGTTGACTTTGCCCAATGGCAAGAACTTCAGTGGGTCGGTCATGATCCAACGTTAAAGTCCAAGGGTGGCCAAGACGCGAACCCGTTTCGTCTGCAGCGATTGTGGGCATGTTACGGGCCAATGGGTCGGTAAATGCCCCAGCTGCAAGGCTTGGAATACAGTTACAGAATTCAAGGAGTCTGCCAACCCCCGCATGGAGCGGGCGGCCGTCGCAGCTGGTGCGATTGAGGCGAGGCCCTTGGTGGACTACACTGAACACAAAACCGACCGCGCCGGTACGGGTGAGCCCGAATTCGACCGCGTTCTCGGCGGAGGGTTGGTTCCCGGTGCTTTGGTGCTGTTGGGTGGAGAACCCGGCATTGGAAAGTCCACGTTGAGCCTACAAACGGCCATGAAAGCCTCTGGCAAGGTGCTCTATGTCAGCGGCGAGGAAAGTCCTGAACAAGTCCGTTTAAGGGCAGACCGGCTCGGCATTCTGGGGCCAGAATTGCTGATCCTTCCTGAGACCTCTACCGAAGGCATTGTGAGGGCGGTCAAAGAGCACAAGCCCGACTTGCTCTTTGTAGACTCCATTCAAACGCTGCACACGCCCCGTGTTGAAAGCGCTCCAGGCAGCGTGGCCCAAGTGCGCGAATCCACCGCAGAGCTTATCCTGGCCGCAAAGCCACTTCAACTTCCGGTCGTCCTGATCGGCCACATCACCAAGGAAGGGGCCATTGCCGGACCCAAAGTCTTGGAACATATGGTAGATGTCGTGCTCACCTTCGAGGGCGACCGGCACCATGCCTACCGCATTTTACGCGCAGTCAAAAACCGCTTTGGGTCGACCCAAGAAATCGGCATCTTCGAGATGCGTGGCGACGGACTTCACCCCGTCACCGACCCTTCTGGCGCTCTGGTTGGGAATTCCGACTCTAGGCTCAGCGGTACCGCCCTTGCAGTGGCCATTGAAGGGGCACGCCCACTGATGGTGGAAATCCAAGCCTTGGTCAGCAGTGCGGTCTACGGAACCCCTCAGCGGTCGGCCACTGGATATGAACTCAGGCGCCTCAACATGCTGCTGGCGGTGCTCGAAAAACGGTGCGGATTTAAGCTGGGTGCTTCAGATGTTTTCTTGAACCTTGCTGGGGGAATCCGACTGGGTGACCCCGGAATCGACCTCGCCGTCGTTGCCGCTATTTTGAGTTCAACACTGGACCTGACCCTCGATCCGAAAACCGCCTTGTGCGGCGAAGTCGGGCTCACAGGCGAGGTGAGGCCTGTGGCACGTGTGGAACAGCGCATGATGGAGGCGTCCAAGCTCGGCATGAAGCGCATTGTGTTGAGTGGACTGGTCTCCAAGGGGCCCAAACCTCCCAAAGGACTCGAGCTGGTGCGGGTAAACCGCGTCGGAGAGCTTCAAAAGGTTCTCTTCTGAGGGGAATCAGCCTTCTGCGCCGCCTACTACGACCACAAATTCACCCTTGGGTGGATGGGCTTCAAAGTGGGCCTGTAACTCCGCTACAGAACCCCGAACGGTTTCCTCAAACTTCTTGGAAATTTCCCTGCTGATGCTCAACGGGCGCTCAGGCCCACAGAACTCCGAAAGCTCTGAAAGAAGCTTGGGTATGCGGTGGGGAGACTCGTACATCACCGTGGTACGGAGCTCTTGGGCCAATGCCTTTAACCGGGTTTGTCGGCCTTTTTTGTGGGGCAAAAAACCCTCGAAAACAAAACGGTCACAGGGCAGGCCACTGATCACCAAGGCAGGCACAAAGGCTGTCGCTCCTGGCAAACATTGGACTTCCACTCCCGCTGCAATGCAGGCGCGGACCAATAAAAATCCGGGGTCACTGATGGCAGGCGTGCCCGCGTCGCTGCACAAACAAGCATTCACGCCCGCAGCAAGATCAGAAACGACCTGCTCCAACACCTTGTGTTCGTTGTGGGCATGAAAAGCCCTCAGGCGTGCCTCCAGCCCTTTTAACCGAAGCAGGGACCCTGTTGTCCGGGTGTCTTCTGCCAGGACGATGTCAGCCGCTTCAATAGCCTCAATAGCGCGCTGCGAAAAGTCTCCTAGGTTGCCAATCGGCGTGGGCACAACCGTCAGCATGTCAGTGGTATCTGCGTTCCACCCGATCGAGGAACCGCATCACGACAGGGTCTTCTTTGTCCCACTCCTGAAATGCGGGGACCTGTTGGTCCAACCAGAGCACTGCCAATTCGAAATTCCCCGCTTCTTCCAAAGCCTCGAGGACACGGTTAAACTCTACCGCGTCATCTGCAAACAGCATCTTGATGCATTCATACTTCTCAACCAAGCTGAATGCGGTGCGCAAATCCGAAATTGGCTGCCGCTCCATTTGCTCTGCCAAAGTGGGCGAACCATCGGGCTCGAACATGGCTTTTGCTTTTGCTGGCCCCGTTTCGGCAGCAGGGGTCACCGTATTTGCCTCTTGGACCTCTGGTTCTTCAACCGACAATTCTGGAGCATCCGCGACCGGTTCTGGCGCCGCCTCAACCTCGGGTAAGGGCGCCGTGGTTTGAACTTCTTCTTCATCAGAAGGCACATGGGCAGCAGGCTCAAACACCTGAGGCTCCGGGGCAGCAGGCGCCTCCTCTTCAGGTTCTTCAAAGACCACCGGTTGAGGTGAGGGAACCAATTCGGGTGCAGGTGTAGGTGCGGGTGCGGGTGCAGGTGCGTCGAACAACTCCGGTGTTCCGGCATCCAAACGGGCCTTCTCTGCCTGCTCAGATTGTTCTCTGCTGACTTCCTCGATGGCGTCAATTAATGAGGTCTGATAGGCAGCGCCAATGCGGAAAGGGCGGACCGGAAGCCGGTCTGCAGTTTCGCGATCAACCCCGCTTTCAGGTGCCTTTCTTCTCACCTCGTATGAGAACTCATGTGCCTTGAACCGCAGCAAAATAAGCCGGTCCGAAAGCTCTCGAGCATCCTCAACCAAAGGCGTGAGCTCCTCGGGCTCAAGCTCCCCCGCTCGCAACTTGCGCAGTCCATCACTCAGGTCAGAGACCAGGTCCTCCAAATTCTTGAATCCCGCCATTGTCTTGGCTCAATTTTATGTCGCTAAGCTATCGGGGCAATCGGTCGGCAGAACCCGCTTGTCTGGACCTTCATCAACGCGGCACCGTGAATCCGAGGACCACCTCGTGGCCGCCGCCCAAAACTTGGGCCATCACGCCCGTTGCCCAATTCCTGTTGTAACTGAAGGACAACTGGTCATTGACCTTGACCCCCGCTCCGATGTGACCCGCTCCAGCGGACCGATAGCCCGCCATTGCCCAAAACTGTTGGCTCTTGTCCACCCTCAGCGCTGCCGACCATTCGGCAGGAACCGGCCTCAGGTGCTGGGCCTGCACAATGGGCGTCCATCCCAATCCGCCCTTTTCAAAACGGTAAGAAAGCATAGCACGCAAGTGAGATTCCAAGCGGGAATCCCTTCCTGTCCCTTCGAATACCGGCAAAGCAGCACCCAAGACCTGGCTTGCCGACACCGCGAGGATGAACGTTCCGTCGGAAAGCAAGAGTCCAGCAGAAGCGTCGGGAACGCCGATTGTCTGGTAAGTGTCACCCAAAACAGGGTCCCCCGCTTCTTCGAGTTCAATCTGGTTGCCGTCGACCGAATACTGCATCCATCCCAACCCCATTCCAAACGACAAGTTCCAACGTTCCGTCCAGCGTGATGTGTAGGCGAGGCCCATGTGCACCCCCGCCATTCGGGTAGGGCCAGCTATGTCGCTCCAAGCGCGCGCACCCCAACCCAAGGCAGATGAACCTGTCGGTGAGGTCAAGGCCAAAGAGGTGGTCCTGGGTGCCGAGGGAACCCCGGTCCAAGGGCTGCGTTGCCACAGACTTACATGGATCAAGGTGTCAGCTCCAGCAGCGGCCGGATGCGCGTCAAAAGCGTGGTCTAGCGGCAGGGTGGTCACCGGCAACTGTTGGGCGAACATCGCCGAAGCCATGGTGATCAAGACTACAGCCAATGGCCACCTCATCTGAGCGCGGGTGTTGCTATTTGCCCTCATCGCATGATGGTAATGGGACCGGTCCACTCGGTCTGCAGCGCGGGCTCATTCACCCGAATGTGATAGTAATACGTCCCTACAGGAACGAGAATGCCGTTGACTTTGCCGTCCCAAGCGCCGTCGTTGGCCCCTTGCGTAAAGAGCACATCGCCCCAGCGGTTGAATACGGTGATTTCTGCAGAGGGGTACTGGTCCAAACCGTTCAAGTTCCAGAAGTCGTTGGTGCCATCGTCATTGGGGGTAAAACCAGACGGAATGTCCAGGGTCTGAAGCACTTCGACGAGGACGGTGTCGGTGCCAACGCAACCTTCAAGTGTGGTGGCCTGTAGGATGAAGGTTGTGGACTCAAACAAGGGGTTGGTCGGGGTGGATGGGGATTCCTCGAAGGCCACCTCGGTACTCGGGCTCCATGCATATGCCCAGGATTCCTCTGCCCCTCCTGCACCCAAGCTGGCCGCGGCTCCAGAAACAATCAGCGCGTCCTGCCCCGCCTCAGGTGTGGGCAGCACAAACCCGGTCACCAACACAGAATCTTCTTGGACGCAGCCGAGGCGGGTCGCTGTAAAATTCCAATAGTGGTCACCCTCCAAAATGCCGTTAGAAAAGGCGTTGAGCCCCACGCCATTGGGCCCATCTTGAACCGACCAATACGCTTCGGTGGCCCCTGTCGACAAGGCCTCCAGTTCAAGCGGGGTGCCCGCACACAAAGCGGTATCCAACGGAACGGTGAGGGACACGTCGCCTTGCGCCAAAATGGGGATGGCCTCAATGCCTCCTGCGCAGCCTTGGGCGTCCACCGCTTCTACCGCATAAAGACCTTCGCCAATGGAGGCCTGAACAGGCCCTTCGGCCCACGGTATCCCGTCTAATGTCCAGTTCACCAAGTAAGGCATGCCTGCACCGCCATTGACGGAAACCGACAAATGGCCATCCTCGTCCCCTGCGCAACTCGGACGGGCCAAACTGTCCAACACCACCACGACGGGC